>Ga0190334_1000873_pt1 | contig 13656 bp, 10 predicted proteins | sample 48720478_MG_FD_161270 | JGI IMG/M metagenome (GOLD analysis project Ga0190334, IMG submission 161270) | Hydrothermal vent sediment bacterial communities from Southern Trench, Guaymas Basin, Mexico - 4872-04-7-8_MG | ecosystem: Environmental > Aquatic > Marine > Hydrothermal vents > Sediment ...
GGAATGGTCTTCTATCTGTTTCTGTTTTTTATTCTTGCTGATCTTATCACGTTAATTTTGAGCTTAGCTTTCCCCATTCCAAAGGTAGCAATAGGAATTGCTGTTTTTATTCTTACAATACTTACAGTAATTTACGGCTATATTGAAGCCAATAGGATCTCCACAAGAAAGATAACCATCAAAATTGAAAATTTAAATGGAAAAGAACTCAGAATTGTTCACCTGTCTGACCTTCATCTTGGTCTTAATTTTAATTATCTCAAACTAAAAAGGATGATTCCTCATATAAACAAATTTTCTCCTGACCTCGTTCTCATTACAGGAGACATTCTGGACGAGAAGGCAGACCGAATAAATAAGTATAAAAACCTGTTTTCCGAGATCCAATCTGGATTGGGTATATTTGCAGTTACAGGTAATCACGAGTTCTATGCAGGGAATCAGAAATCCATAGAATTCTTAAAATCTGCGGGCATAACCCTTTTGAGGAATCAGGTTTTAACTCTTAACAATGTGGAAATAGCAGGAGTTGATGATGAAGAATTTTTAAGAAACAGTAAAAACTGGAAGGAGAACCTCAAAAACACATTAAAAAAGGCCCACAAAGAGAATATGCTCATCCTTCTTAAACACAGACCCACAGGTTTTGACATTGCAAGGGAAAATGGAGTCAGTCTGATGCTTTGTGGACATACCCACAGAGCACAGTTATTTCCTCTACATTTTATTACTTCAAGGGTTTATAGATATTTTTATGGTTATCATATAGAAGGCAAAATGCACATCTATGTTAACTCTGGCCTTGGGACATGGGGACCACCTTTAAGATTATTTGCACCCCCGGAAATTGTATTTATAACCCTAAAACCTGCCCCTTCCCTAAAACCTGCCCCTTAGATTAACTGTTCTATTTTCTGGCTTACTTCATAGATAAAAGGCTGTTCCGCAAAGTCCAAATGGATAGAGCTTAAAACAAAGGCATCGTCCTGAGTATGCATCCCTTTAAAATGACTGGTACCAAAAAGCTTCCCTTCTCTAAAGCCTGCCTTCAAATCATAACCTCTTTTAGAAAGAAGGAGAAGGTCGGGTGCCCTGTCAAGATAAGAACCGCTATAAATTTCCTCCTTGTGAAACACTTTGCTTATGGGACTGTCTCCTTCGATCTCAATTGACAAAAATCTCCTCTTTAATTCCTCCACAAGTTTTTCATAATCTTTTTTTTCTACCTTTCCCCTTGAATATTTCCCTTTCAAATGTATGTAAATTCTCGCCGGATTCAGAGCAAATGCAGTTGTGGAGGGTTCTAAGCTTTTTAAACCCTGCGATACATCTCCTATATGGAGGTATCCCCATTCTTGCAGATAAGAATTTATGTAAACTTCCTTACGGACTCCACAAAATCCATGATCCGAAAGCACAACAGCAGGGACATTTTCTTCTCTGGCCTTTTTAAAAAGTTTACCTACCACTTTGTCCACGAGCCTGTAATATTCCTCAAAATCCCTTCTGAACTCATGCTCAGGGTGCTCATATGCATCGAACAAAAAATGATGTAGTCTATCAGTTCCTGTTATAACAAAAAAGAATATATTCCACTCCTCCTTCCACAGATTTTCAGCAAGTTTCATCCTTATACTCAAAGCTCTTCTGAGCTCCTTTATAAAATCCCTTTTTTTATCTCTCGCAAGAGAAAAATCTACATCTACCTTATAGCCCATTTTAATAAGAACAGGTAAAAGAGATGGTGGATAAACGGCTTTTTTTATATCAGGTGCAACGAAACCAGATATTAGTATCCCATTTATGGGTACAGCAGGATAGGTCTGAGGAAGGTTAATAACAATTGCTCTTCTGTTTTTCCTTTCCCAGAAAGTTTTTAACTTCACCTCAGAAAAACTGTGAAATCTGTATTCATATGTCTCAGGGTCAATTTCTTCAAACCCAAAAATCCCGTGTTCTCCAGGGTTGGCTGCTGTCATAAAAGAAGTCCAGGAAACCGAAGACACCGCAGGAATAGGGGCTTTCGTCTTTTTAAAGATGCCCCTTCCCCTGATTCTGGCAATACTGGGCATTATCCCTGTTCGGGAAAATTCATCGAGCAATCCATAGGGGACACCATCTATCCCAATAATCAGAATTTTATCCATCAGATGGTAAACTTAAAATTCCTTCTCGTAAACAGCAAATTCTTTGTACCTCTCGGCTCCAAGATCAAGAAGTATACGATTCATCTGGTAATTATTGTCAAGAATCCATCCCATATCGGCTTCTTTATAACCATGTTTAATGCCTTCCTGAATAGTTTTATATATGAGAAGAGCTTCAATCCCACGAAGCCTGTACTTTTCCCTCACTCCCATGGCATAAGTTCTCAGCCTGTAAATATCTTTCCTGTGAATAAGCAATTTTATTAGACCAAATGGAAACAGCCTTCCATTTGCATATTTAAGAATCTGGTTAAAATCAGGAAGGGAAAGAGAAGCACCTGCAGGCTCTCCATCTATTTCTGCAAAAAATACAATATTTGTATCCAGAACGGGTTTCAATTCTTTTGCTATGTGCTCTATTTCTTCATCCGTCAATGGCACAAACCCCCAGTTTTTTCCCCATGCTTCATTGTATATTATTTTAAAGTTTTCTATTTCCTGTCTAATTTTTTTTATGTTCACTTTCCTCACAGGAATTTTCTTGAGCCTGTATTCCGCAACCCTTTTGAGTTTTTCAGGGATAGGATTGTCCTTCGTCAACCTGTAAGCATAAAGGAACCTTACAATTCCCATACCGTAATCTTCAAAAAGGTCAATATAATATCTGGGATTATAGGTATATTCTATAACCGGAGGGGAATTAAACCCTTTATAGAGAAGACCACATGTTTCATTTGTGGAAAAGTTCATAGGGCCTCTCATTCTGTCCATTTCTTTCTCACGGAGAAATTCTTCTGCTTTTTCAAAAAGAGCTCTGGAAACTTCTTTATCATTAATTGATTCGAAAAATCCGAAAAACCCTGTTTTTTCCTTCCAGTATTCATTATGTCTAAAGTTAACAAAAGCAGCTATTCTTCCAACCACTTCTCCATCCTTATAGGCCAGAAAATATTCTACTTCTGCATGCTTGTGGAAGGGGTGGTGGTTCCTGTCAAGAAGTTTTTTTACGTCAGAAATTAAAGGAGGCACCCAATTCGGGTCTTCCTTATAAATTTTCCAGGGAAGCATGATAAATTTTTTCAGGTCCTTTTTGCTTTCAACTTTCTTTACTTCAATCATATTTTCACCTCTCAAGCTTTTTTCCTGTTTATTTTAAAACTTTTATAGTGCCAGGTAAAAATTTATTTATAATTCAAAAAAATTATGCAAATTAAGACCTTTCTGAAAGAACCAGGTTAGAGGAGGAAGCTGAGATTTTCCCGGGGGTAAAGTAATGGAAGCAGATGTTTTTTCCATAAGTAAAGGAACTTCCTTCGTTGTGATAATAGCCTGGATAATGTCTTTTTTGTCCCTGAGAAAATTTAAAATTTCCTTTTCGTCTGTTTTGTTTATAATGAATACCGTTCTCTGCGGTACAAATTTCGGAAATTCCTTAACTTGAAAAAGGGCAATATTCTCTGATATTCTCCAGTTCTCACTGTAATAAACCAGAAAAGAAGTGGCATATTCAAACACATATTTGTTAAAAGTTTCCTGAGAGGGTCTAAACTTAGCTGCATTTTTGAGTTCTTGCCACAAAACTTCAAAATCAAAGTTTTCTGTAAAAATGAAAATCGGAGCGAGGCAGGCTTCTCCATCAAAGGAAAGAGCATCTTCAAAAAGTAGTGAAAGTTCGTGGAGATTTTCTGAAATTCCTATGGAAAATCTGGGGCCGAAAAATCTGTATGGCTTTCCCACTGTTTTTAAAGCTTCCCCCAGCTCTTCGCCTCCAAACCCAAGAATAAAATCAAATTTTTCTGCCATTTCAATGGCATCACAATGAGACAACCAGATAAACTTCAGTCCTGTTTTCTCCCCAAGAATCTTATAAAAAAGATTCTCTGAGGCAGGTGCCTTGAAAACTATATCAAGATCATATGAAACTATAATTGGAAGAAGTTGAAATGGAATAATCGGGACATTTTCAGGAAGAAACACCAAGACTCTCTTTGGTCCATGGAGCTTTTCGGGAACAAACTTAGAAAGCTCTAAAGAAATATGCAATAGAATCTCCTTTAAGACTTCTCTTTGATATCCACGGTCACTCACCCTTTCGCCCCTGTCTATAAGACGAGCAATTTCAGTTGCAGCCCTTGATGCCTTTTTTAACAATTCATCTGAAAACATAACCGCATCCTCTTTTTTCCTGAGTTGCCCTTCCTATAACCTCAAACTCTCCGTCTTTCACATCTACAATGTCTGGAACCAGCAGAGCTGATACCGTACATAAATTGGCAAAATCAAAAACCTTTAATAGGCCCCTGCCCCGGGTAAAAATCTTTGCAAAATGATGTTCTCTGTATAACCCACTGGAAGGAGCATAGAACTGGGAGAAAAGTTCGCTCATACCGTACTCAGTCCAGAACTTTGAATTTGGAAAATACTTTGCCGCAATTCTGTGCAATTCCTGCCTTCTGTATTCATCAGGGGTCAGATCTTCACATTTGACATTTCTCACCACCGCCTTCAGATTTTTATATCCTCCTGTGTCTATAATTATAAATTCATTATCCAATCTTAGCCCTTCCTCACACATCCACCAGATCAACTTAAAGAGCTGGGACGAAGTTAAAAATAAAATTCCTTTTTTATCCAAAAGTAACGGATAAATTTCCTGCGGATCCAACTCATAATTCTGATTCAAATATTCCACTTCCATCTCATAGCTAAAAATTTCAAGCATATAAGAAAGGGAAGATAGCGGAAATAATCTATAAGGAGGAATCAGGGAATAAATTTTTCCCCTGAAAGGGAATGCGCGAAGGGCCGCTCTGTGATAAAGCCCTAAACTATCTTCATTAAAAAAGACTTCACTTCTGTTTCCGGTGGTACCGCTGGATACAAATTTTCCCTTCTTCCTGCCACAGGTAAAAACTTCTGTATACTTAAAAAACTCCACAGGCAAGAAAATTAATTCCTCAATTTTTCTGAAACTACTTATTCCAAATTTCATACAAAATTTTCTGTAAACTTCATTATTTGATAGTTGAAAATTCGCTACTTCAAGGGCTAAGTCCGGCAAAAATTCTGTCCCCTCTGAAATATGTTTAGATATGGTATTAAGAATTTCTCTGTATTTGTACATCAGAGAAATTATACTGCATAATATCCCTCAATGAATTCTTTTATCTAATCCTATCCTCTATAGGAAGTGCAATCAATAGCCGCCGCTTTCCATCCAAAAATCCAATTACCTTTTTATATATTAAACATTCGGAAAAATTATTACCGCTAAAATTCCCCCACCCAAAAGAAGCACAATCAATTTAACAATTGTGAACACACGTTCTCCCCCTCATTTTTCAAAATTACATCAGTAACTGTTAAAATTACTTTTATGGTAGCGCTCTCCTATCTTTCAATAATTTTGTTATTGCTTACGACTTCAAGGGTCGGAAGCTTCTGGCTTTCATTTTTATTATTTATTCTTGGGTTACTGCTTTCCCTGGCCAAAAGGGAACGGGCATATATTTTTGCGTTCTTGCTTCCAATAGTTAATGCTCTTCCCTTTTTTATTAAATCGGGTCTCCCATACAATTATTTTGCCCCTTCCCTCTTTTTACTCGCTGGCCTATTTCTGGGAACTATTCCCTCGTGGAAAAACTTTAAACTACCTCCGGCTTATGGACCTTTTCTGCTATTTTTATGGACTTCTGCGTTTTTCTTGCTTCTCCGATGGTCCAATATTTCCCTATCCAAACTTGCCTTTTTGAAAGACACTCCTGTAACAACAGGTGGTCCCAGATTATCTTTCGGAATTTTCTTTCCCTTCATTACCCTTGCTTTATATTCCGTGGGGTTCCTCGCATTCTATTTATTTGAAAGCATAAATTTTAAAAAAGCTTTAAAATTTATTTCCGGGGGTATATTTATATCAACACTTATTGGCCTTCTTCAATGGGCAGGATTCAAATTCATGACTCCCATAGCAGGATGGGAAAATAATATAAGATTTAATGGAACCTTCTCTGACCCTAATGCAGCAGGAACATTTTCAGGAATAATCTTTGCACTTATTGTCTTTTATATAGAAGACAAAAAGGACATTTCCTTTGCAATTCCACCACTCCTTATGATACTCCTTTCAAACTCAAAAACAGGGTTGATTTTCGTGTTTATTTCATTGGTTTTTATTCTCTTTTCAGGAAGGGTAAGCAAAAAGCTGAGGGTTATTATCATTTTATCAACCCTGCTCTTATCTATACCCTTTTTTCCACATTTAAAGAGGCGACTCGAAAAGAATTATAATGCTATTTTTAAATGGAAAAGAAAGAATCTTGATTTCGCTTTAACAGGAAGAATAAAACTTACAAAGATGGCCTTAACAGGAATCAAAGAATTTCCGATATCAGGAATAGGAGCGGGAAATTTTCTCTTTTATTCCAAATATAAATTTGGACGCTCCTTTGATATAGTTCCTTCTGTTTATCTTTCCAACACTGTAGAAAACGGAATAACAGGAGGTCTTTTCTTCCTTCTCTTCTTATTACCTTTTGCTGCTGGAAGAGCTTCTCCTCAGAGAAACGTTTTTTATTTAATTCTTTTTGTTTTTCTCTTCAATAATGGAATATGGAATCCCGAAGTTATGATTATTTTCTGGATTGTACTCGCAGGGATAAAACCAACAAAATTGAAATTGCCTCTGAAGTTCGTTATCCCTGCATTTTTACTGTTTATTGCTGGAGAAATTTTCAGCTTTAATTCCCTTCACCCCGCAACCTGGTCAATTAAAAAGGGAACTTATTACGATTACGGATTTCATCAGCTTGAAAACAACTACCGCTGGACCTCACAAAAAGCAGGTCTGTATAAAGCTTTCAAGGGAGAAATAATAACTCTGGAAACAGGTTTCCCATTTGAGAAAACAAAATATACTCGTCAGATAATAGACATTTACTGGAAAGGAAAGAAAATAAAAAGGGTAATTTTAAACAGGATAAAGACACAGGATTATCTTAGAGTTAGTGGCACTGGATTCCTGGAATTCAGGATAAAGCCCTATTTTGTCCCGTCCAGATTAGGGCTCAGTAAAGATCCTCGCACATTAGGAATAAAAATATCTGGAATATGGTAAAAATAATTGGTATTATTCAAAGTGATGATAGAGCTGAAGAATTTCTTCCCTACCCAGAAAGAAAGATGGTTAAGAAAAGAAGGTAAAAAGGCCACCCCCATCATTCCTACAAAACTAAAATTTCTGCTTGAGAAAGAATTACATAAAACCCCAGCCGAAATTGAAAGGGCAGCAAACTCTTATTTGAAAGGAGAGTTAATTCTTCCGGGTTATCCTCCTATGCCAAAACCAAATATTTCCTGTCTAAAAACAGGACAGAACTGTGGGAACGGTTTTAGTCCAGAATTACTTTATCTACTTAATAGATTAAGCTGGCTCATCTTTCCAGCCTTTAAATTTTTCATATCTAATTCCGAAGAAATCTACTATAAGATAAAAAAGGACATACTTGACTGGCTGGTAAAAAATCCCCCATTGCGTGGTCTTGGTTGGAAAAAGCCAGAAGACATAGCAATAAGAGCCGCAGTTTTAACTCTCGTCTACGATGCTATAAAATCCCGTGCCCTGGAGGACAGAAAATTTACTGAAAAATTGGTCTCCTCTCTCTTTTCACATTATTTATACCTCAATGAATTCAGGAACAGCAAAGGGCTGGAAAAACACACTATTCTTGCCGGGCTCCTCTTCAGCGGAATATTTCTAAGGAAATTTTCAGTACCCACACCTGATTTTGATTCCATCATGGAAGAATTTATTTCCTCTCTGTACGAACAACCTTTCAGAAATGGATTTTTCAGTGGGGGTTCTGTGGAAGCCCACTTATTCTTTTTTGAACTTTCATTATACACCGCTCTGCTCCTGCACAAAAATAAATACACCTTAGGTGAGGGCTGGGAAAGAATAGAAAGTATGGGGAGCATTCTGCTGGAACTGGCAGGAGAAGATGGCCTTCCAAGAATAGGAACCGAAAAAAACCTGTTTCTTTTCCCCTTTCACAGATTAATGGACAATCCCGGTTTTCTCCTTTCCCTTTTATACTCTATCAGGAAAGAGGAAAAAATCGGATATCCTCCTGCTGAAGGAGTTGAGTATTTCGTTAAACCTGCAAAAGGAAACCATTCAAAAAAGGGCTTATGCCTTAAACATGGCGGCCTTGCCAGTTTGATTAGTGGTAAAAAAAGTGTGATTCTCACATGTATGGACACAGAAGAATCCGACAAACTGTCTTTCATTTTTAGAGTGGAAGATAAAGAATTTATTTCAGACCCAGGAACATTTACCTTTTATTCACCTTACACGAAGGAAATATCCTCTACACTCTACCATTCTACTGTCTCCCTTGACGGTAAGGAACAGATGAGCATCGTGCCTCCGAAAAACAAAAAATTGTACATAATGACAGAATGCACCAAAACCAGGGTAAGCGCAGAATTTCACTGGGATGATGGTTCCACTCACAGGAGAAAAATTGAAGTAACGGATAAGGGATTTGAGATGGAAGACAGTATAATCAGCGAAAAGGATCACCAAATATACTGGTCTTTTATTCTTCACCCTGAAGTCTCTCTTAAATTTACTACAGAAGGCGCTGTGCTCAAAAGAGAAAATCTAAGGGCTGTTCTTAAATTCCCTTCAGGTTTTAAAATTATTGTGGAGCCAGTTAAATTCTCCAGAAGATACGGGGAAGTTGAAACAACAAAAAGAATAATTTTCACCAAAAAAGGAAAGGGCTCATTTAAATTCAAACTTCAGTAAACCTGTTAAAATATTCTATCCTTGCTTACAATTGTTCCTGGTTTCCAGGGGAGGGGAGGTAAAGGTCTGATTTTAACAGGCCTGGTTGTTTCAATGATAAGCCGCCTTGGATAAAATCTTTGCCTGTAAATTATCCACCCTTCCATTTTTCCTCTGGATTTTATATAAATCTTTTGAGTACCGGATCTGAGTTTGATCTTATACCAAGCCCAGGAATTCTTTTGCATTTCCACTTCGGGTTCCAGCTTCATTTTTCCTGCATAAAATTCAGGGACCTCCAATTTCTTCTTTTCGCCTTCAGCTCTAACAAGCACTGCAAGAATTGCATTTTTAATCCTGGGTGGAACTTTGATTTTCAATTCCATTCCGTCAGCTTTATGTGAAACCTTTGTCTTTACTTTTTCGAGGGCTATCTTGAACTCCGGAATTCTATCAGGTTCTATCACCCTGAGGTTAAATTTTACAGACGATACAAGTTCAGGATTAAGAATGACCGGTTTTCCCTCAGATCTGTAAATGCCTATTTCTATAACATTTCCTTTCACATTTTCAACGGAAAATTCGGCTCCTCCTATAACAGGGATGTTCGCTTTTTTCAAAGGATAAATTTCGTACACTGCAGTTTCATAACCCTGAAGAGGAATTTCTATCACCTGACCTGAAGTAAAAAGCTGTTTTGAAAATTTCCTGGAAGGATAAACCCTCTCAAGCACAAGTTTTTCTGCAATACTGGAAAATCCATGGCCAGGGTCCAGTTTAAACTTAACTGATTGAGGCTTCATAACAGGGTTTCTCAATGCAATAATCCCTTCTTCTCCCTTAAAATGCACGTATCCATAAGCTTCACCCTTTCCGGGATCTCCTCCTATCATCTCAGTATTAGCAGTTAGAATTAAAAATCTATCTTTAGCCCATTTATAGGACTTTGCAATTGCATCCCATTCTGCATCTATCAAAATATCAGGAGACACATAAAGCTCATACATGGAAATTCCTCTTGCAAAATAAAGCACAGCATTATTCGTGAATTTATCTATTGGTTCATTCTCTCCGCCAAGCTTCTGAAGATGTCCTTTAATAATTCCATGTGTCATCAGGTTTGAAATGGGAAACCAGAAATCTTTCCTTTTGAGGTCGTCGTACAGCACATAATCTCTATAGGTCATAGCCCTGTCCCTTTTGCTAATGGAAGGAACATCTGAATAACCATAATCGTATCCCTGCATCCATATCGTATCTGCATAAAGAAGCCACCACGGGCTGAGCCATGTTCCCGAGGTTATGTTAAGGAAAATGTCCGGTTTTGCACTTCTAACTTCCTGGCAAACCTGTATAAGTTTTTTCAAAATGGCCCTTCTCGAATAAATCCCAGCAGGATGTCCATGGGCAGGTTCACTACAGGAAAACTGGAACCCATCCCATTTGTAATATCCAACATTGTATTTCTTCACAAATTCCAGGACTCTGTTCTTAAAAAGCTGACTGTATTTCCTTCCCCCAAAACACATCTGGTCTCCTACAGTTTCGTAGCCATGCTCTTTCATCCATTCAACTCTCCAGTTCCTATGTGAATATCCTCCAATCGGACCAAACCAGATTCCAAGAGAAGTATTAGTTTTCCCGAGCATATCTGAGATGGGTTTGAGTCCCTGCGGAAATTGTTCCCTGGATAACTGCCAATCGCTTCTGTAAATATCCCATCCATCATCAAGGACAAAGGCATCCAGCTTTATCCCGTATTTACGTGTCAAATTTCTATTAAACAGGTTAATAATCCTTCTTACATTTTTCTCATTCATTATATAGCGGGGGGACTTGACCATTTCAGGAGCTCTGAGGTCGTACCAAGAATTGTAAAGAAGATACGGACGAAGGGAAGCTATCCTTATTTTATCTAAATATTTGAAAAACCAGTATTTAACTCTGGAATCAGGGGTTACAGCAAAAACTGCCCAATCAGAAGATACACCCTCAGAGGTTATCTTTTCACCTATATACTGGAAGCTTATAATCCTTTTGTCTTTTAACAAATTTGTACCGGCAGGATATTCCAGACCCCAGAAAGCACCTCCTGAATTCATTTTCAGAGCAACAGGTTGTCCATATCCTCCTTTTTTAACAACTTTATATGGATTTAATATACTGGCCTTGTAGACATATATTTTCCTTAGAAAATGAAGACCTGTTTTGTTATCAAAAACACTTATTTTTCTCCTAACAAAAAAATCCTCGTTGCCCAATTTATATGTAAGAATGAGATGAAAAGGCACCCTGTTATTACCTGAAAAAATGAGGGAAAGTTCTTTTTCTTTGCCTGCTATTTTCTCCTTTGCTTCCTGAAAAATGAAGTTTTCTTTGTTAAAAATTACTGGATTCTCAGAATTGTTAACCTTTCCAGGGGCTCTCCATCCGGTCCACATAACATTCAAAGAAAAATCTCCATCCGTTATTACAGAAGCTGGAAGGCTTGATTTGCTTTCGAGGATTTCCTTTTCAATATGGCCGTTTTTAATTATTATTGTCAGCCGCACTCTCTGGTTTTCTAATGAAAATGATTTACTCGCGGCAAAAACAAATCCGGTTATTAAAGATAGAATTAACAAATATAGAAATACTCTCTTCATCTTTCCTCCTTTTTATAAACTTATTTTAACATCCGAACTCTGAAAATTTAAAAAGGTGCCAGACACTTTGTATTCCATTCATCCCTAAATTTCCCTATAAAGCTTTCTGCTACCCCATTTTGAAACGGCTTGCCTTTCTGGATTCGAATATGTTTTATCCGAAGTTTCTTTAGACACTGGGCTAAAGACTTGCTTATAAATTCCGGCCCATTATCAGAGCGTATGTAAGAGGGTTGCAAGAACCTTTTCGTAAGTGCTTCTAAGTGGTCTGCTACATCACCCCCTGTTATTGAATAGCCTACAAGGGGTGGAAAAGCGAACTTTGTAAACTCATCTATTACAGCAAAGACCTTTATGGCTATCCCTGACCTTAAGCGAGCTGTAGTAAAAACTGGAGCGAGCTATAGAGAAAAGCTGCCTCAAACGCTTTAGCTTCATTCTCATCTCTTTAAGCTTCCTTGCCACCTGCTTCAACTCCCCCTTTGTTAGAAATTTTTCTTTATAACTTCGCTCAGCATCTGTATCTCAAGCTCTTTTTCTGCGAGAATCTTCTTTAGCCTTCGATTCTCTTCTTCAAGAACCTGAAGGCGCTTTGCATCAGAGCTGTCCATTCCCCTGTATTTCTTCCGCCAGCGAGTGATCGTCTGCTCGCATACTCCGTATTTCCTCGCAACAGAAGCTGCTGTTACTCCAGGAAGCTCTGCTTCTGCAAGGATACGGATTACCTGATCAACACTGTACTTCCTTTTTCCCATTATGCCTCCTTTACATTTTTATTATCTTATCACCTCTTAACATGAAACTTGTCCAGTTTTTGGGGAGCAGATCAATAACGAATGCATACCAGCTGTTAGGCGACGTTGTTTTAACCTTTTACCACCTGTATGCCCATTATCTTAACGCCATCATTTGTCCTTATAGATAATGTTGCTGGTTCAGTAATAAGGCACTGTCCTTCTTTAATATTTATTATTTCTTGATTAACTCTTACTTCTGCTGCTCCCTCAATAACATAGAAAATAACATAAGAAGCCATTTCACAAGTTGGCATCTCTCCTCCGGCTGGAAGCTCAATAATTCTTGCTTTAAATTCCCTCATCTTATAGAAGACATTCCTATCCCTTTCCTCATACGGATATGCTTTCATTGCCTTAAGATCAAATACTTGTATCATCTTCTTCTCCTAAGATTTGTTTTTTATCACTCCATTCAATCAGTCTTTCTATTAATATTCCCATTATAACTACAAAAATAATGGTTAAAATGAGTCTTGCTGCCATAAATTTGGGCCCAAGAAATTGAAGCTCTACCATCTCTTGTGGAATTTTTATGCATGCCCATGCAGAGAGAAAGGCAATGATACAGGAGATTTTGGCACCTTTTTTAAGTAAAGCAGAAGCCATAGGAAAAGCTACATAAAGAGGGCCTGTTGGCAATGACCCCATCAATATGCCAAGAAAAACAGCCTTTATTCCAGCAGCTTTACCTACATATTTCACAACCATTTCTTTTGGTACAAACACACTGAAAAGACCCATTAATACCATCACAGCAGGAAGAATCAAAATCATTTCAATAAAGAATTTCCATGAAATTGTGATTACTGTCTCTTGCTTGTCAGGAAAAATTGATAGTAAAGCTATTGTAATAATTAAAATGATTCCAAGAATGATAGCATCTCTTTTCGTTCCTTTTCTTTGTGTTTCTTTTTCTTTAACATAATCTTTCATAGAATCATCCCCATGATAATACCAATAATGATTGCAATAACAAAACTTATCCCATTTCTCAGTAAAGCCATTTTCTTTCCCAATTCCTTTATTTCTAAGGGCAGTGTAACCACACCAATCATGGTTAAACTGGTAATGAACACTGCTACTGAGGTAACTGATGCTCCGCTTTTGAGGAGAGATGCTGCTAATGGGAAGGAAATTAAAGAGGGGATGTGCAAAAATGCTCCTAACAATGCTACAATAAGTACTCCTACAAAGCCTGCTTGTTCACCAACGACTTTAGAAATTTGACTTTGTGGTACGAAACCTAAAAGCAGACCTATAAAGATTATAATAATGAGAAC
>Ga0190334_1000876_pt1 | contig 13645 bp, 11 predicted proteins | sample 48720478_MG_FD_161270 | JGI IMG/M metagenome (GOLD analysis project Ga0190334, IMG submission 161270) | Hydrothermal vent sediment bacterial communities from Southern Trench, Guaymas Basin, Mexico - 4872-04-7-8_MG | ecosystem: Environmental > Aquatic > Marine > Hydrothermal vents > Sediment ...
TGTTCATTCCGCCAGGATAGGTACCATCATCGCTGATCGTCAAGTTCTCAGCCGCAATCGTTTCTCCGAGCTTGTCACCAATCCTCGACTTCCCCCGAACCACACTGTCACCCCGAATCGACTCGAGAAGAGTATGCTGCATTATCTGACCATACGCCATTGCGTGCATCATGACAGGAAACTTGCCACTCTCTCCCGAGGCCGACACCTTGCATAGCCGTAGAGTGTCCGCCACCTCTTGCACAACCGACGATATGTCATAGTCCACACCTCGCTTCACGTCGAACGACAGTACTATCGGCGTCATGCCTTCGCCCGCCGGGGCCACTGCGCCAAGATAGATGTAGCCGACCGTGCCCCGCTCCCAGTGGTCAACCCCGTTACTGTTGGCGTATGCGGTGTGATACTCGACAGCTCCAGCGCCGGACATCGCGGGCACAAGACCTTCCTCAGATTGTGTTGCCTCTTTGACCAGCTGGACTATTTGGCCGACAACCTCGCCTGGGTCGACACCTGCGGCCGAATCGCTCCATAGACCATCCACACTTGGATATGATGAGGAGGGTAGGGGGAGATCCACAAAGTCGGGGTCCTCCGTCGATACCTTTGCTGCACTCACTGCAAGCCGAACAGCATCCCTGATACCATCCTGAGTCGGAATGTTCGTGAAGGCGCTACCCATCTGCTTCCCGACAAAGACTCGAATCGCGATACCGGTCCCAGTCTGCCGGTTGACGCTGCTGATCTGGCCAAGCTCGACAGACCCCTCAAGTTCGCTTGAGAACTGAGCCTGTGTTTCTGCCTTTGTAGCACCGTATTCGTGCGCCTGTGATACTGCAAATTTGCACAACTCAAGCAACTGCTTCTCGTCTTCCATTGTCAGACCTCCTATGTTTGCCCTCCGAACATGATGCCACCCTTGGCAAAACGGATGCTTGGCCCCCCAGAAGACACAAAGGCCTCCTGGCCCTTACCGCACCTGCCCAGCTCCCACGGGAAGTCCTCATCGGACACGGCTTCAATCTTGAATAACGCATCAGTGGCGATTCCCGAGATTGAGAGATCTGTGACTGGTCTTCCAAGTTCACCGTTCACAATCTCGAAGACCTCCTGGATGCCAACCTGAAAGCTGGCGTTCATCTGTGCTTGGCCGCCCCTGAAGTCCACACAGTAATAACCGAATTCAATGCCCTCGAATATCTCATCGAAAGAGTGGTCGCCACGTTCGAAGAACGTATTTCTCATCCTGATGATCGGGGGATACAGGTAGCTCTCAGCACGCGCGTTGCCCGTTGGCCTCAGCCCCATCTTGGCAGCATACTCTCTATTGGTCATGAGCTCCGTCAACACCGAGTCCTTGATGATCTCAACCCGACTGGTGGGCGTCCCCTCATCGTCGTACTTCGAAGTCCCCACATTCCCGGGGTCTGTGCCGTCGTCGGTCATGTTGACTCCCTCTGCGGCGACAACCTGCCCCAGTTTCCCGTTGAAAGCACTGTTCACAGTCAAGTCTGCCTCAGCCAAGTGACCCAAGGCCTCGTGGGCAAGTACACCTATCACACGCGGACCCAGCACGCATGGGAATGTCCCAGCCTTCGCAGGTACGCCCTCAAGCTGCAAGACCACACGTCGTGCAGCTGGGATTCCTACCGCCTCGGGAGTTGCTGTTTTTTCCAAGTACTCCCAACCTTGATGGGTAGAGGCCTCTTCGTTGCGCGCCGCGCTGAGTCTGGTACCCTCCTTGCCTGTCACCCATGGATATACCCAGACTAGATTGATTGGCATCTCTATCCGAGTCCCGTCGGAAGTCACCAAGTACTTGGTGCCGGAGGCCGTTCGAAGCTTTGCTGTCACAGTTGCGATGCGCGGATCATGATCACGAATCACTTGCGTGATCTCTTTGAGATATGCAACCTTCTCCTCTATCTCCACGTGACGCGGATCGCGTCGAACAGTGCTCTTTACCCTGTCCTCGTAGGCCTTGGTGTCCGCGAGCTCGATCGGCTCCTTCCGCGTTGGAGCAGCAGCTCGGGCCATCTTACAGGCATCACGAACTGCATCCTCTATCTTGGAGAGCTCCCCTGTGGACACGAATCCCCAAGCACCATCCACCAATGCCCGAACCGCAGCCCCGCGCTCAAGACGCTGAGTGAGTGCGGTTATCCTGCCATCATCCATCTGGATATACTCGACAAAGCCTGTTTCACCGCGGAGCTCGACATACGAGGCCCCGAGCTGAAGACCCGACTCGATTGCACGCTCCAACTCATCAAACATGTTAGGTGTACTCTCCCAATTGTAATCGATGGGATGGTTTGTCGTGCCAACCATCCTATATTAATCTTCTCCTTAGCGCGACACTACACGGCCCGCACCTCACATGTTGCAGTGCCGCCTATTGAACAAGAGGGAAAGAACAGTAAGACCAGCCCAAGTGGGCCCATGGCCTCATAGGTCAGGGGATATGTCATGGCAATGCTATTGAAGCCAAAATATTCAGGAGAGAATAAACCAAAAGAGCCAATACATGGTCAGAATATAGCAAATTAGGAGAAAGCACATTGGACATTCCCCCCGAGTTCGGACACTTCGCAGGCGATCCCGCCATTCCATGGGAAGACATACTGAGAGAGGCTGAGAGGAGGACAGACAGGAAGAGTGCCTACGTGGCATTGACGGACGTGGCAATAGAACTCGCATCGCGTGAGTCCATGAAGAAGAGTCCGAATAGGTCACTGCTTGCACTTGGTGTCGAAGCCGCATTGATACGAGGGCGATTGACGGATGTGCTGTTCCTTGCTGCAGACTCACAGGATCCGCGAGTCCTAGGACTGAAGGCAATCGCACTTTTCGCCCTATCAGATGTAGACGGACTTCGTCACATACTCAAGACTCTGGAGAGCACTGTAACAGACGACTCCCCTGTGGCAGACAGAATCCGCATGAGCACCGTGAGAGTGCTTCTTGCGGCAGCAGAACGTGACACCAGTGTGATTATGTGTGTGATGGAGTTCGACAATCTGCTCGAGGAGTATCCAGAACAGGTGGAAAACCCTCTCACCGAAACGATGTTCACTCTCTATGTCGTAGGTACGATGTTGAGGGAGATTGGTGAGGCCAGCAGGGCCTCAAGGATTGCTGACACGCTGGATGAGATGGCGAGGGCTAAGGGTCATAGGATGACACAGGCGATGGTCGAGAACCTTCGAGGAAATATCTGCCATCTCGTGGGCGACATAAGGGGAGCTGAGGAACACTACCTGAAATTTCGCGAGATGAGCGAAGAACTCGCTTTTGAACTCGGAAAGGGAATGGCTCTCAACAACTTAGGCTCGACTCGGCTCTACGAGTTCAGACTTGAAGAGGCACTTGAGTATATCCAGCAGGCGACAGAGTATCTTGATGGCGACGCACCCAAGCTCGTTGCATACACGAATCTGGGCGAGATTGCAACTCTCCTGGGGCGCTACGACGAGGCAGAGGAGTACTTCCGAGAGGCCATACGACTTGACAGGAAGACCAAGCGGGGTCTTGTCGAGGCATACACCATGTATTGCGGCCTTCTGTGCAGACAGGGCAGGCTCAAAGAGGCGAAGGAGTATCTCAAGACAGCACGAAGAATCGCAGAGTCCTCAGAGAAGCCAATTCAGCGTTGTGCGTACCTTCATGCGAAAGGGCTCTTCGCAGCAGCGAGAGGCGACTTCAAGGGGGCCATCAAGGCGTTCGAAGAGGGGCTGGCCCTCGCACGGGAGAAGAGCGTGTTTGAGATGTTGATTCGGGCCGAGCTGGAGCTTGCTAGGACATACATCAGCGCCTATGAAACCACCCGGGACTTACGAAAGATGTCGCAAGCGATGTACCATTTGGACGACCTAGCTCAGATAGCAAAGGAACAGGGGATGCACTCGTTACGTGCGCACGTGCTCTTGCTCAAGAGCGACCTCCTCAGACTCGTCGGCAGACTGTTCGAGGCACGAGGATACGCCGAGCGGGCCCTAAGCATCGCACGATTCACCGATGACTCGACACTTGAGCAGGAGATACAGGCAAAACTTGAGGTCATTGCCAAGAGCCAGAAATCGGGACGGATACCCAGTGACAGCGAAGTGGGCGAGTCAATTGACCGAATGTCAGCATTTAGGCCTCTTCGCTCCCTTAGAGAAACGCCAACACCCGCCCTCCATGCGCTGATTGCGATTGACAGAGGAACAGGTCTCACAGAGTTCGTCCACTATTTTGACAGGACGCTGGACATGGACAGCTCCATCGTCGCTGGATTTATCTCGGCAATCGGAGCATTTAGCGCCCAACTCATGGGATCGACAGGAAACCTGAGGACCATTGCCCACGAAGGCTTCACACTCATGATGGAGCATACTGAACGACGAACAGTTGCGCTCATTGCCACAGCTGAAACATTTGAGCTTAGATACAGACTCCGGGAGTTTGCAAGAGAGTTTGACCGTCGTTTTCCACAGAGCATTGATGAGGATGGCGTTGACTCAAGCAAATACGATGGGGCATACAGGTTGGTCGAAGAGGTGTTCTCCGATATACTGAACGGTGCTTGACGAGCGGCGTGACTCGGTGCGCTTATATCGAAACACCAGACTTGTCAGACGGAACAGGTAGGACCGTGATGACCTCAATCGACGATATTCACAACATTCTGAGAACGGGAGAAACCCGAAATACAGAGTTCAAGAGAACGCTCACCAAGGCTGACCTAAAGGAGGAGCGCCGACAGAAGCTGGTCGCCCGGATTCGGTACATGACGTGCGAGGACCCGTTTGAAGGCAGGTTCTTGATTGGAATAGAAGATATCAACGGCTCTGCGTGGAGGGTCTACGGACTCACCGAGGAACGTCTAGCAGAGGCTGAGAGAGTACTACACAAGATATGCCAAGAGGCGGAAGTCGAGATTGTTGAGGAGGAGCATCTTGAAACTCCGAAGGGCTTGGTAGGAATATACCTCCTCAAGAGGATCGCGGCACCCGAGGTAAAGGAAACCTGCTCAATCAACGTAGCTGGACGCGTCAACTCTGGGAAGTCAACCCTGATTGGAGTACTGGTCACCGGAATGCCTGATAATGGGAGCGGCAGCGCGCGGTCCTTTCTTCTCACACATCCTCAAGAACTGACACGCGGCCAGACTGCAGACATTCATCTCGCATTCATGGGATTCGCCGAGGACGGACGCGTCCTCCACCTTGAGAATCCGCTCAATAAGGAAGAGGCTGCACGCGTGCTGGACCAGTCGAGCAAGATCCTGACATTCTTCGATGCGCCAGGGCATAAGGAGTACAGCAAGACCATGATCAGAAGCATTCTTGGTGCAGATGCTCAGTATGGTCTTGTGCTTGTTCCGGCCCCAGAGGAAGCGGACCTAGTCAGGAGCGAGGAGCAGAGAACAGGCCTTAGACGACTCGATGACATAACTCGCGAGCATCTCATACTCATGGCCAGCCGGAACACGCCATTCATGCTGGCAATCTCAAAGATAGACCGGGCTGACGAGGAGGATATCGCCCTTGTCACAGATGTCGTGAGGACCACACTGAAGGAGATTGGGAAGATACCGGTGGCGGTCGTGACCACAGAGGACATTCCGCCCGTTGTTCGAGAGATTGCCAACGGGACAATAGTCCCAGTCCTCAACGTGGCTGCCACGGACACAGAGTCTGTCAAGCTGCTGACGGAACTCCTCAGACAGTTGCCATCCACGTCTGTTGGTGATGTCCTCACGCAACCCGCACTGGCCTATGTCGACAAGGTGTACAGAGGCATAAGAGGCACGAATGTTGTGGTCACAGGCACCGTTCGCCAAGGACTATTCAAGACAGGTCAGAGCGTTGTCATCGGCCCTGACCACAACGGGAATCTCCTGCACGGCCGAATCTTCAGTATCGAGGTCTTCAAGAAGAGAGTGGCGGGAGTCAAGGCAGGTGACCTGTTTGGGTTCGATGTAAAGGACGTTGACAAACACGCCATCAGAAGAGGGCAGGCCATCGCTGATACAGATGACTTGATCACGCCATGCCGAGTCTTCGAGGCAAACATTGTTGTGACACGACACCCGACCCGGATTGCTGTGGGATATTCACCTGTGTTGCAATGTCATACCATTCAGCACACAGTCGTTCTTCGCAAGATCTACGACGCGGACTATCTGTGTGTTGGCGACTTTGCGCGGGTCAGACTTGAGTTCATGATGCATCCTGAGGCGATCAATGTGGGTGATCGGATAGTACTGCGAGAGGCCAACACCCGGGCCATAGGCACTGTTGTCGAAATCGTGGAGTAGAGGAGCATGGCCACCACGCTGCGAAGCTAGTCGCGCAGACGGGACTCGGCGAACAGACGGTGGGTGCCATCCCGTTGACAGAGAGTGAAAGATGCTGATTCTGCCGTGAGATCTATCCTCGTGTATGCCTGAATTGCGGCACCCCGTATCCGACGCGATAGGAGCGTTCCGCCATTGTAGATCACCATACTGTTCAATCGCCACATCCAAGGTACATGGCGATGCCCGTTGAGGACCAGGGAACATCGGGCTTCCTCAAGCGTGCCGAGAACGTCACCTGCATCCTGAACGACGTTGTGCTCCCGGCCGGTGTGCGGTACCGGTACCAAGTGATGATGTAGCACAAAGATCCTCACGCGGTCGCCCGCTCTGGCGAAGAACTCGCGGATATCAGAGTAGTAAGCACGTCCGACATGGCCGGCATCGTTGTCCGGTTCAGCACTATCTGCAGCGTAGATTGCCACACCTTCGGACTCGTAGGTCTTGAACCGTGTGCCGAAGAGGCGTTCGAAGTGAGCCGCACCGTAGTTTCGCTCATCGTGATTTCCAGGCACGATGACAAGAGGAACAGAGATACCGTTGACAGTTTCGTAGAATGTCTCATACTCCTCTAAGAGACCGTCAGATGTCAGGTCGCCGGTGACAATGACCAGAGGATTCACCGAGGCCTGAGCAGTCCTCTCAATCTCATCAACAACTCTTCTGAACTCTGCTGCGTCCACTCCCGGCTCGCCAATGTGGATGTCGCTCATGTGGAATATCGTCATGATCTGTTCAGGCATCCGATCACCAAACACCCCACGTCACTCCGTGGAGATAAAGCTGTCAGGTGCGGACGCAAATCGCGAACCCAAGAATCTAGACGGGAAACGGTTCGTGCCTGAAGAGCCTGCGAGGTGACTCGATGTGCAGGATAGGATACATGGTAAGCCGCGCATCAAGGCAACTGTGTCCAAGCCACTCCTGCCATTGGCCAAGCGCGGACACCACTGCATATGCCGTGTCTTCGGTTGCCAAAATGGTGTGTTCCAAGGTATTTCCAGACACAGCCCCCTCGATCTCTGCAGGGGGTCCCACCAGCAGATAGTTGGGTCGGATACCGACGTGGTTGAAGTCTGGGAGCAGGACGACATGTCTAGAGTTGAGCAGAGACTTGACCCTCTCGGGAGAGCCTATGAGTGAGTCCCGAAGTATTTGCGGACTGCCAAGGGAGAGTCGCTCGAGGACGGCCCGTTCACCGGAGGGAAGCGTGTCATCTCTCATCTCCAGTTGCACTTGGTACGTCGGGCAATCCTCGGTCGAAACTCCAAATCGTCGGAGCACCCACCTAAGAACAGCGTTTCCGTGACTTGCGACTCCGCCCGGCTTCGGAAAGATGTCGTCAATGTCGAGACGGTACGAGAAGGAGTTCACGCGTTCACCTTGCCCCAGGACGAAATGGAGCCTCCGTGGGCCCTGTCGGGTCGAGTATGTTATCTCAGCAAGAAGGTCTGTGCCGTCAGCCGGAGAGTCGTGAAGCACGCCCATGTAGGTACCCAAGGGAATTACATTGCACACAGCGCGCGGACCGAGGTGGATACTGGGTAGATCGTGTCTTGCCGACTTCAGGCGGGCCGGCCTTGACAATGCGTTACACAGGCCCCTAATCGTGTGAATGTCCTCCGTTCCTAAGGGCACCTCTATCGAGTTGTGGATGGCCCCCAGTGGTTCCAGCCAATCGGAGAGAGGCAGACCAGTGGGTGTGCGCTCAATGACAGAAACCAACCAACGAAAGCCGTTTCCCAAGTAGGTGGCTGTGTGCTCGATAAGGTGTCGGACGATTGGTAGCGCCGAATCGTCCTTGCTGGCCTTCAGCCACTGATCCTGAAACCGTGAGCGCGGTTCGCTCTTCAGCTGACTGAGTGCCACGGCGTTGCCCACAAGTTGAGAGATAGTTTCACAGCGGCGGTCCGGATCAAGATGGGTTAGAAATGCAACCCGAAGAGCAAGACCCTCGACCCATGCCGCACGCAGAGCAGGTTCCTCAAACAGGAATGTGCCGTCGGCCTGCACACTGACCCCAAATGATTGACCAGCACTCACCGATTCCTTAGGTGTGACAAAGATTGCAGGAAACTCAGGCTCGCTCCGCGCAAGAATCCTCGCAACACGCTTGATCGAACGCGCCAATAGCGAGCGAATCTCCTCAGTGGCCTCCATCCTCAGCTCTTCCTCAGTGGGCTCCCGAGGCTTCTCGAACTTGGTTATCAGACGCGAGGTCTTCCGAATCTTTGCATACACATCTGCCTCCAAGTTCTCTCCTAGCAGCATCCTTGCGGCGGCATCGAAGAAGTATACTCGCACTCTGTCACGATTTATGACGGCAACGAGAAAGGCGATTCCTGCGAGCCGCCTAAAGTGCTTCCTGATCGTGGAGGCCTTCACTCTCAAGACCTCGACCGCCAACGCACCGGTTTCTCGAAACTGACGCTCGCCGAACTCCGCTAGTGCTCTCGGGACTTGCCGCGCGGTCTTGCCCATTGTGACCACAAGGCCACAGAGAGTGTCCTCGCAATTAAGAGTGTGGTTTCTCCGTATGTGATGCCGTCTGCAATATACTCTTAACCCGTCCGACTCCAAACAATGCTCTGTGTGATGCTATGCAAACCGCAGACCTGACCATGTTGATCATTTGGTGGGTCGTGCCGATGGTTATACTCCTCGCGCGCGCCGCTCTTGCCGCCTACAGGGCACGCCAGAAGAGAGCCGAACTTCGAGAACTCGAAGAGAGGGCCACGCCGTTCACAAGAAGGCTCTAGCCGAAGGCGAGAAGGGCATCATGCGCTCTCCTCGACTTCCTCGGACTCTTTGAGGGCCGACTCGTACATGGGCATGAGCAAGTCTCGAGTCGGAGTAGTGTTCATCACAACGTCAAGTATCTCGTCGTTGCGGAGAAGCATGCAGCCCAAGAACTCGTAGATGTACTTGTCAAGACGAATGTTTACCCCGCGCCGCGGCACCTGCGTGAGGAATAGAACTATACTGAAGTCGCCTCGCGGTAGCTGATTGAGAATACCTCGTTTCATGTCAGGCTGGAGTTCTTCTTCAAGTTGCCTCGTTGCCACGCCCCGTTCAATGAAGTTGTACCGAATTCGTTCAAAATCGCCGGTGGCACTCTTCTTGGGCCTCAGAAATGAGATAGAGTAGCCCAGGCGCTTCAATGAATTATAGCCGATGAATGTACGATAGAGAGGCGGGCAGAGTTCCTCCAACTCTACCTTTCTAAGTTCGATGATCCGACCGTCTCGGCGTACTTTGAGGTTCATCGTGGCGTCCTCCTCGCCTTGGCCCCAGAACACAATATTCTCCACGTCGAGTCGGATAAATCCTGTGGAACATCAATCGCGGAGAGCACCCTCTCTCTTCAGAAGGGCGACCTTTGTGTCAATTCCGAGACCATAACCGCCGAGACCGTTTGCCGATATAACTCTGTGGCATGGAACAAGCGGAGCAAAGCGATTCGTTGCCATGACGTTTCCGACAAAACGTGCCGCATTGGGCATCCCCGCCATCGAGGCCAGCTGACCATAGGTGACCGTCTGGCCCCGAGGGATTCTCAGGGTGGCCTCAATCACTGCCCTCTGGCGTTCGGTCAGTCCGGAATAATCGAACCTGATCGATGAGAGGTCAACAGGTCGCCCCTCAAAGACGTCAAATACTGCCTCAAGTAACACGAGATTACTCGAACTAGTGCTCTCAGGCAAGTTCTGGCCGCCAACCGCAGTGAGAGCCTCTTCGCGGCTCCGCCTAGGCAACGATGTGGCGTAGAGTCCACGGGATGTGAATACGCCTGCCACATACAGCCCGCCGCGTTCCATCACGGCCACGTGGGCGTCGGACGGCAATGTGACCATCATGTGTCATCTCATACAGTTTCGGCACATCTCTTCACTACAAGGGCAAGCTGAGCAGAGAGATCCGGATTGCTCTTCTTGGAGCCGACTACGCACCAGCCGCCGTCGCTTCTCTGCGTTCTGACGATAAGCTCGATCCCCTGCACCACAATCTCACGTTCCAAATCCGTCTTGGGCGGCACGACGGCCGCAAGATCGACCATGTCAAACGTGAAACCACTCTCAATGGAGTGTTTGAGATGTTGAAAGAGCGCTGCCCGGCCATTGACGTAGACTTCGTTGTCCTCGCTGACACCCACCGCCCTCAACGCGGGAAGGATGTTGCCTGTTCCCAAGGGGTCAGACTCTGCATGGCCCACATAGTCGGGCCAGTGCCCGTCTTCGTATTGGTTATACAGAAGGAAGTCTCTCGCCCGCCTCAGGCGTTCCTCGTCCTCGTACTTTGCGAGGCAGAGGGCCTCCAATGCCTTTCCGGTGAGCCATGTAATACTCTTGCCGACGGGGTACCACTCACGGCCCTCGGTCGCACCGAACTTGTCTTCGATGTAGGAATTGAGATTCATGGTCTCAGCGAAACCGCCGTCATTTTTCTGGCGAGAAACGAGAAATCTCACCATTCGATCAACCAGATTGCCCACATCCCAACCTAGCTGGACTAGGAGTGTGAGAATCTCGGCTGTAGTCTTTGCAGAACTCGGAGAACCCGGCTTAACATCAAAGGGGACTCCCCCATCTTCATTCATGATTGCACGGACTATGGCGATTAGTTCTCGAGTTGTTTCTTCAGGTATCTCGTAACCTGCAGCTGCAATCCGGAGCTTATCCAACACATTTCCATTCTCCAGCACAAAACTCTTCACATCATAAACAAGGTTGACTTTCAAGGGGCATCCTCCTATCAACGTGCTTGCCGGACCGATGGTGGCCCATGAGAGAACGATATCTGAATTGCGTCCCCGTATTGACAATAAGACCTCCAGCCCGGCCATAATAAAGGTTGTTCGGAAGGAGCGTCAGTCAGAGTCTTCGAACTGAAGGTACTCCAGTATCTGCTTTCTCCGCTCTCGACGCTCGTCCTCCGACAACTCCTCATAGCGCTTCTCTTCTCCCTCGACTATGACTATCTTCTCACGCGGGGAGTGCTGTATCTTGAACTCCACACGGTAATCCTCGTCCTTCTTGTCAAGAGATCGCTCATGACCACACTCTCGACACTTCAGGATGACCTTGCCGTCCTTTCTCTGAGGCAACATGAGCGCCCCGCACTTCTCACAGAATTCCAAGCTGATACCCCAGTCAGCGTTCTAGGCTCTTCGGGCCGTGCATATTTTGGATTTAAGTTTGACGTTCATGCGCACATGCATATTAATTGTAACGGTTTCCTGATTGCGTGTCAAGAATTGTGCGGCACACCAAAAGAAAGACTCTTATCCAAGGCATATCGAGCGGCCTCCAGTGGCCGTGAGCGAGTAGAAGGCCGGCACACAGTCGCTAGGATGTGAGAGATACATGGTACGTGTCATTCCCTTCAGGGCGTACAGGTACAATGAGGCAAAAGCGGGCGACCTGTCCAAGCTTGTATCGCCCCCTTACGACATCATCAAGGGCGAGAAGATTGACAAACTTCAGTCAATGTCGCCGTACAACATCGCTTGGATTATCAGGAACAAGCCACAGCCCACAGATACGGAGTCGAACAACCAGTACACGAGAGCTAGGGATCTGCTCAACAAGTGGGTGGACGAAGGCATACTTGTACAGGATGACTCCGAGAGCTTCTACGTGTACGGACAGGACTTTGAGGTCTATGGTCGGAAGCTGTTCAGATTCGGTTTCATAGGGCTTATTGAACTCGAGGAGTTTGCCACAGAGGCCCCGAGGGATGGCAAGTTTTCTGGAGTGCTTCAGCACGAAGAAACGCTCCCGAAGGACATACAGGACCGGCTGAACCTTTGCCGTCAGGCCCTTGCTCAGTTCGGCCAGATATTTGTCATATACCCGGATCACGAGGGGGCAGTCGACGCGATATTACTGAGAGCGATGGAGAAAGACCTCATAGCCGATGTGACGGACTACGAGGGAGTCAGACACAGGCTCTGGAGAATCGACGACCCGCAGGAGACCTCAAGAATCACAGAACTGATGCGGGACAAGTACGTGATTATCGCAGATGGCCACCATCGATACAAGACTGCGCTCGCTCTCGCCAAGGAACGCCCCGATATCGCGGCTGCAAGATACAGAATGATGACGTTCGTAAACATGGCAAACCCTGGCCTTGTCGTCTTGCCAACGCACAGACTTGTGCAGAATCTCGAAGACTTTTCGGTTGAGCGACTCCTCTCGGGCATCCGCGAACACTTTGATGTAGAGACCTTCGAGAACAGAGAAGATATGTTCAAAGTGATGGAGGAGAAGTTCAATTCGGGAGAACATGCGTTTGGGCTCTTCGTTGACGACGGCAATTTCTACGTTCTCACGCTGAGGGACGTCAGCATAATGGATGAAGTTCTTCCCGACAAGTCCAAAGAACTACGTCAACTCGACGTCTCAATTCTCCACGCACTGATTCTTGACAGAATCCTCGGCATTGACAAAGAGAAGCTTGCTCAGGGCACAATGAGTGGCAGTGGCTATATTGTTTACATCAAGGGAATAGGAAATGCCGCGGATGAGGCGATACAGGCTGTCAAGAGCGGGGCGCAGGCCCTCTTCTTCATGAATCCCACGCGGGTGGAGGAGGTCGAAGCGGTCTCTAGGAACTTCGAGGTCATGCCGCAGAAGAGCACCTTCTTCCAACCCAAGGTGTGGACGGGATTTACGATAAACAAGCTGACATGAAAGGTGACGAATATGGCTCACAGAGTTTACAACTTCTACCCCGGGCCCGCAACACTGCCGTTGCCGGCGCTGGAGAAAGCACAGAAAGAGTTCCTCGACTATGCAGGCACCGGGATGTCGGTGCTTGAGATCTCGCATAGGTCAAAGGAATATGACAAACTTCATCATGAGGCCATGGATCTGGTCCGTGAGCTGCTCAATCTGCCTGACGACTACAAGGTCATGTGGCTCCAGGGAGGAGCCTCGACTCAGTTCTATCAGGTGCCGTTGAACCTTGAAGTTCCAGGCAAGCCGATGGAGTACGTCAACACGGGAGGCTGGTCCACAAAGGCCATCAAGGAGGCCAAGTACTTCGGTGACGTGAGGGTCATCGCGTCATCCGAGGACGAGGGCTTCTCATATGTGCCCCAGAACGTTGAGTTCAGCGATGATATCGCCTATGCTCATATCACGACCAACAACACACTCTACGGTACAGAGTGGCACTACATCCCCAAGGTCCCGGATGATGTGCCGCTTGTTGCAGACATGAGTTCCAACATCATGGACAAGGTCATTGACATCAAGAAGTTCGCCGTCATGTATGCGGGGGCGCAGAAGAACCTCG
>Ga0190334_1000877_pt1 | contig 13639 bp, 10 predicted proteins | sample 48720478_MG_FD_161270 | JGI IMG/M metagenome (GOLD analysis project Ga0190334, IMG submission 161270) | Hydrothermal vent sediment bacterial communities from Southern Trench, Guaymas Basin, Mexico - 4872-04-7-8_MG | ecosystem: Environmental > Aquatic > Marine > Hydrothermal vents > Sediment ...
GTTGGATGTTATTGTTGCTCCTCCTATGGGTATTCCTTTTTGGTTGAACACGTATCCTTGTAGTAGGGCTGTGCAGTTGGTGTCGCTTATGTCTATTAGTCCGTCGCAGTCGTTGTCTTGTCCGTCTATGCATAAGTCCATTGTCTCTTCCTGTCCTATCTGGCAGTTCCCGTTTTGGTCTACGCAGTCTGTTGGTTGGTCGCAGCAAGCATGATAAGTATTGGTGCCTATGGTGGTGGTGATATAGTTTTCTTCTGGGTCGTCGTCTCCGCAGCAGTATGGCTGCATGATGGCTGGGTTTTCCCATTCAAAGGTGGTTGTGCCGCAGTCGCAGTCTGGTGTTCCGCACTCTTTTCTTGTGCTGGTGTCGTAGCCGTAGCCTTGGCTTATGCATTTGTCGCAGCATCCGTCGTCGTCTAGGTCTATGAGTACTTCTGGGTTGTCGTTTTCTGGGTCGTTGTTTAGGCCGTCGTCGCATGCTCTGTGTGGGCTTGTGATGGTGTTGCCGCTGCCTTCTGGGCAGTCCGCGTCTTTTCCGTCTATTAGTGAGTCGCAGTCATCGTCTATGCTGTTATTACAGCCATTAATGAATGAGTTTTCAGAATCAGAAACCGTCCATGCACAAGAAGCATTACATGCATTGCCAGTGCCGCCGGGCTCACAAATACCAGGGGGGTCGCATTCCTCGTAAGGCTCATTTACTGCTCCGTCACCACAGCTACCTACTAGGAGGCTTGTGGTGACATCACCCCCTGCTTGGTAAGACTTGTCAAAGGGTTCAGATGGGGAGCTGTAAATCCCGCACGCGGCTTGTTTACTTCCGCCGCTACCTGCGTTGCAGTTTGTGAATACTACTTGGTTGTTGGTTAGCCAGTAGTCTTCTCCTTCTGTCCAGCCGCAGTCTCTGTCAATACCTGTGTCAAATACGTTGTTGCTGTTCTCATCGATATAAGCGAACACGCTGTTAATCCTCTCGTTTATGTTTATGGTGCATGTTATTGTTACTAGGCTGTTCTCGTAAGGAGCAGAGTTGTTAACGCTGATGCTGGTTACGCTTACTGGGCAGTCATCGTCTCCGTGTATGCCGTCACTACTATCCCAGTTGGTGAGTCCGTCTTTGTCTTCGTCTCCTGTGCTTAGAGTGCAGATCTCGTTCTCCCATTTACAAGTAGCAGAGCATCCGTCTCCGTTGTTGTTGTTGCCGTCGTCGCATTCCTCCCCGCATACTGTGTTTAGTAATCCGTCTCCGCATCTGGTCCAGAAGTTAGGATTAGTGCTGGGGTCGCAGCAAAGACCGCCAACTACTTCGCCGCCAGTATTATAAGTGCCGTCTACCCATGGCCACGTGGTGCTTCCGGTTCTGCACACATGCCATTTCCCTCCGCTGCATAAGAAGCGTGTATCACTACTCGGGTTACAGGTATCAGTGGAAGCGGTATAAACGTATTCTGGGCTTATGTCTCCGTTGTTTCCGCAGTGATTATAATCACTTCCTGTGCAGTCCCATGTGCTGTCTCCGCAGTTAGCGCATCCTTCTAGTTGGCAGGATGATGAGCATCCATCCCCGCTTATGCTGTTGCCGTCGTCGCATTCCTCCCCGCATACCGTGTTGGTTTTGCCGTCTCCGCAGTAACTCCACCTGTAGTTTCCTGTTTGGCTGTAGTCGCAGCAGTACCCGCACCGCGTTTCGCCATTACTAGCGACGTTCTCTACCCATGGCCATGTGTTTGTGGGGTCGCAGGAGTACCATTCTTTTTCGCAGCATAAGAAGCGTTTATCATCATTAACCTTGCACTCAAGATTAGCTACTACTATTTCTCCTATTTGATTATTATCACCACAACGCTGATTATCGTTAATAACTCCACGGCAGTCCCAGGTTCCATCACCACACTTTACACACCCTGTTTCTTCTGAGACGCACTCTGCGTTTCCTGGGCTGCCATCACACCAGTAGTTTGCTCCGTAGGTGGTGCAGTTTGTTCTTTCCAATACATAGCATTCTTGTCCTCCTGGTCCTAGGTTTATTTCTCTATAGCTTACGAGTGTGTTGCCGTCGCAGTACGGCCAATTACTACCTGGTCTTCTATTGGTGTCGCAGATACAGGTCTGCCATATGTCATGGCATTTCTCGCATATACTTGTAGGAGGGTTGGTTTGGCTGCATATTGTTGCTGGATTCCCGTTTATGCAGCCGCAATCATCGTAGAAGCCTGTGGGGCTTCCTTCGCAGTCGCATACGCATTGAGGGCTTATTCCTGTGCATACGCATCCTTGAGCAGTACAGCTGGAAGAGCAGTCATCAGGGGTGCATCGAGCAGCGCTTGTAAGAACAGGGCTTAGGAGTATTATTAAGCTAAGAAAAAGGATTCTTGTCGGGCTGGTTTTCTTGGTTCTTCTTTTAGTGTAAGCTTTATCTCTCTGATTATTAAGGTGTTGTTTCTTCATTCACTCCAACCCGCTTTTTTTTATGGAATCTAAAAAATGAATATTGTATTTAAAATAATCTCTTTTTTTTATTCTTTTTAAATCTTTTGGCGTTTCTTTTTTTTAAAGGGCGGGGTGAGAATAGGAGGTTGTTTTATGTGCTGAGGTTTTGGTTTTTTTATACTTTTTTGTACTTTTGTTCTTCTGGGTTTTTTTAATTTTTTATATTAAATGTTTTTCTTTTAGAATACGAATTTTATTTTGCTTGATGGTAGTCCGTCTTTTCCTGTTCTGCTGTCTTTTAGGAAGAGGTATGCGAATAGGGCTGCTCCTACTCTGCTTAGGTTTACGCTGCTTTTTGTTGTGATGATTTCTGCTGTGTGTGGTGTGTCAAAGGTTCCTCTGCATTCAAAGATTTCTGCTAGGAATATGAGTAGTTTTCCTGAGTCTGTTTTCATTTTATTGGCGTCTACGCCTGCCCATTTGTCGGAGTGGAGTCCGGCTCCTCCGTAGGCGTACCCGTATCCTATGCCTATGTCTCCTTTTTGTCCTTTGGGTGCTTGTGTCATGCTGCCGTATGTTGCCCATGGGTATTTGAGGGCTTGGTTGAGTTGTTTTACTGCTTCGAGTATTGGTTGTGTTGGGCCTGTTTGGTTATCTCTGTCTTCTCTTTGCCATGTGCAGTGTCTTTTTGGGTTGATTCCTTCCATGGGGTGTTGGTCTATGAAGTTGTAGTCTACGATTCCGTCTATTGTTTGTTTTTTCATGAGGTAGATGTGCCATTCTTCGTTCTGTTTTGGGTAGGTTGTGTTTATTTCTCCGTTACTGCTTACTCCTATGAGGTTTCCTAGGTAGCCGTCGTAGGCGGCTTGTCTTATTATTATTCGTGATGGGTCTATGTTGTTGGTGTTTGGGGCGTCTGTTATTTTTATTGTTAAGGGGTTGTCGCTTAGACCCTGGTATTCTTTGGTGCCGAGTGGGCCTTCTACGTGGTTGTAGAAGGTTGCTCTTATTGTTACTGGGTGCGGGGGTTCTATTGGTTGTGGTCCTGTTATTGTGTTTTTGCATTTCCAGAGTAGTGTTGTTCCTCCGGTTGTGATTAGTGCTTTTAGTGTTGTTTGGAGGAATTGTCTTCTTGTGATTTTTTCTTTTGTTATTTTTTGTTCTAGGCTCATTTTCTTGTTTTTGGTTTTTTTCTCTTTTTTTTGTTTTTTTTTATTTGTGTTTTCTTGTTCTTGTTTTTTGTGTTCTTTGTTGGCGTGGTGTTATTGGCCAGGGGTTTTGTGTTGGGTTTTGTAGTAGTTCGAATGGTGTGTTCTGCCATGGGTTGTGGTTTGTTAGTGGTGTGTTATAGTTTTTTATGTACACCCCGTTTCCGTTGCTTGTGTGGAATGAGTCGTAGTCTGGTATGCCTAGGTCTTCTCTTGCTTTGTGTCCTGGTTGTCTGTTGTATTTTATTTCTGCTGCGTAGTTAATATCAAAATCAGTGGGGTAGTCCCCGCTCTTGTAACCGTGATCATCATCTACGAATATGCTTATGTTATTCTTCTGCAGTCTGTCTACGAATCCTGCCCATTCGCATATATCCTGGCATAGTCCTCCTCTACTGAAGTTGGTTATTTGGTCTATTCCTGCGTAGTAGTTTATTGACATCATAGCACTGATAATGTTATAATCCTCATCTACGAATCTAGAGGTGTATAGTGGTGCTCCTTGGTTTTCTCTTAGGTAGATTATTAGCCAGCCTTTCATGTCGTACTGGTTGTATACTGTGGGTATTCCTGGTCCTTGGTCTCCGTTGCTTTCTAGTAGTAGGCCTTTGTGCTGGTAGCGTCCTTTGGTTATTCTTGGGAGGTCGTTTTTTAGTATGTCTTTTATCATTGGTAGTATTTTGGCTGTGTAGTGCGGGCTTATCTTCTTGGCTTTTACGTATTTGTTTCCGTCTTGTTTCCATACTGTTTGGTTGTAGAAGTAGGCTTTGTAGTCTATGTTATCTGTCATTCTTGCTCCTCCTGAGTTTATTGTTAGGTAGTCTTCGTAGTGGTAGCCTGTGGTTTTGTCTTCTTCTATTACTGTTATTTCTGCTTGGTTTTCTCCTGTGCCTAGTTTTATGTTGGTTTCTCTGTTTATTATTTCTGGGCTTTTTATTCTTATTCTTGTGTAGTTGCTTGGGTATTCTATGTTGTTTATTTGGAATTCTCCGTTTTTTATTTGGGTTGTGTGTTCTGGTGTTGTGCTTCCGCGTGGGATTAGGCTTATTTCTCCTTGGGTGATGTTTTTGTTTGTGAACATGCCTGTTATTGTGCCTTTTAGGTTGGCTGTTTGTTGTTGTGTGGGTGGTTCTGGTCCTATTATTGTGTTTTTGCATTTCCAGAGTAGTGTTGTTCCTCCGGTTGTGATTAGTGCTTTTAGTGTTGTTTGGAGGAATTGTCTTCTGCTGATTTCTTTTGTTATTTTTTGTTCTAGGCTCATTTTTTTTCTCGGGGTTGTGGTGGTTGTTCTTTTTTATAAAACTTTCGGTTTTGTAACTATTGTTTGGTGGTGATGTTATTCTTTTGGTGGTTTTTTAAAAAAAATAAAAAACTAATCTTCGTTGTACTCTTCGTCTTAATAACAAAGAGGTGTGTTCTTCAACTTTTAAAGAAAACAACAACTTCTTTTTTTTTAAGGATTCGGTTTTGTTCTGTCTTGGTTTTCAATCATCCTTATTATCCTCTTAAAATTCTCTTCGGAACAATCATTCTTATACGCCCTCCCAAGCCTTACCAGTTCGTCTTTATCAACAAGAACCCCTCTTCTTCTGAGCAATTCTTTGTTCTTGGCAATGTATTGTAAGAACTGAGTGACGTTTTTCGGCTTCTCTGCTTTTTTGCACCTCTCAAAGTCTATCATTACAGCCTTGTTATCCCTTGTTACAAGGATGTCTTTGTACGGGTTGGTGAGTTCGTTCTTGTTAACACCCATTAAGTCCATAGTCCTGCACTGCTCTAAGACTTGTTTTAACACACTGATTATTTTTTTCTTGCTCTCCTCTTTTTCAAGGAAATCCTTTATTGTTACTCCTTCAACGAATTCCCTGTAAAGCTTTTTGTTTTTGTACTTTATAAACCTCGGTCCAATACCTTTCTTGTTCAGCCTTCTCAGGTGTTCTGCTTCGTTTCTAAGCGTATCAACCCGACTCCTAGGATTCTTTTCTTTGACACAAACACTTCCTTGCTTGTATATGATTCCGCGTTTGCCCTTAGCATAGACTTCCATTATCCTCCTCTTACCCACTAAAAAAATCCTTTTTTTTAGGTTCTTTTCTTTTATGAGAGCCTCCTCTTTTTTTATTCAAAAAAACTTTTTTTTGGCTTAAAGGGTTTTTCCAAAAGTTTTTTATAATCTAATTAACTGTTTTGTTCTTGGCTTATGGGTTTAAAACAAAGGATTTTACGTTTCGTACTCGTCTTCTTCGTTGTAGGTATGATCATATTCTTTTTTATAGCTTTCCTCCTTGCTTTTATTAAGGCCAGTGCTAGTGTGATAAGCTAATCTTATAAACGTATAGTTCTTCAAAGAAAGCAAGGCTTTTAGAGCCTAGCAACTCTGACTTGTAACCTTCTCTCTTAATAATCTTATCAACTTCTTCCTTTCCTGTCCGGTTACTGAAGACCATGAGGATGAAACCCTTCTCTGCGAGGTGCTTCTTGGCTTGTTTAAGAAACATTTCAATAAGCTCATAGCCTTTAACACCGCCGTCCAGTGCGATGTCTTTGTCCTTCTCATCTAGGGGTAGGTACGGGGGGTTGAGTATAATAACATCAAATCTGCCTTGGATGTTGGTGAATAAGTCTGATTCGTACACTCTTAGTTTGCTTGTCTTATTTTCTCCTGCTCTTCTCAGTCTTTCCTGTTCTTTTCTTCTTAGTCTGGTCACTGCGTCTTTGTCAATATCAACAGCTACGACTTCATCAACACTTTTTTTCTCAGCAGCTCCTAGTGCTAGTATTCCTGATCCTGTGCCCATATCAAGGACTCTGCCATAAACAAGTTTTTTCACGTATCCTAGTAAGAAGTAAGAGTCTTCTCTTGGTTCATACACCATGATACCAGGCTTTTTACTCCACTAAGATATATAAATCTATCTGAACTAGTCATAAACTTGGTAATGAGAAAAATAATGATTTCAGTGGTGCTCAGGCGGTACACAAGCTTCACTACTTAAAGACCTTATCTCCTTCTTTTAAGTACTCCTTTACACGATTAATAATACTTACAAGATAATACTTCTCTATGTTCTCCTCGAATAGGCTTAACAAAGCACTCTTCTCTCTTATCCGATAATTATTCTTTATCTTCTCTACAATGAATAAGTCTCTTAGTCTTAGGAGCTGACGCCTGATATTAGAAGGAGCAATCCCCAGCATCTTAAGCTTGTTCTTCTTCCTGTTCTCAATAGTTCTCCTCTCCACTTCTGTGGAGCTAAGCTCCTCCTTTGCCTCCAGCATGACTTGGAGTACATCAACAATAACGTCTCTTGAGTCACCTGGTTGTAGCAAGCCAAGACTTAGACAAATCTTTCTTACTAGTTCTCTCTTAGAAAGATTCCTGGGCTTCTCGTATTTCCGCAGTGTGATCTCTGCTAGAGGCGTATCAACACTAATAGTCTTTTTCAATAAACAACCCCCCTAAACAACTTAATAATGCTTCATAAATAATTTATAATAATAATTGACTAAAAGATTTAGGCAAAGAATAATATATAAAGTTTTCTATTTTAAGATTTTTAAAGATTTTATTATTAAAAATATTAAAAAGAATATTTAAGATACTCCTGTGTTCCCCCAGCTTATTCTAATAGTATGAACCGGAACTCTTTACCCCTGATCTGTGCTTTGCTCTCATACCTGCTCTTCTCCTCACTCTTCTTTACGAAAACCAGCTTCTCAGCACCCACTCTTCCTCTTAGCTCCTCAAAGTATTCTTTGTCAAGAACAAGATCTGTTTCAACAACCACGCTTACTTTATCACTCCTCTTAAGCCCTGCTTTTTTACGCAAAACCTGTATTCTACGAGCAATCTCCCTCATGAATCCTTCCTGCTCAAGAGTAGGAGTGAGTTTTGTATCAATATCAACGCTGAGCTTGCCTTTCTTTATTAACAACTTCTTAATATTAGTCTGCTTCTTAACAAGATCCGCTGTCTTCTTCAACACATGCGGGTTCTCAACAAACACCTCTGCTCTTGCAAGAGGCCACCGAACCCCCAGACCGGCTTCTTCCCTTTTACCCAGAATTAAGGTTATCACTTCCTTTGCAATCCTCACCTCTTCTTCAAGCCCAGGATTAATCCTGCTTTCATCACACACAGGCCACTCGCATAAATGCACAGACTCATCCTTTAATAAGCCATACTCCTTTTTTAAGTTCTGATAAACAGCTTCTGTGATAAAAGGCATGTTCGGAGCAAGCATCTTCACGATATTAACCAGACACTCGTACAGCGTATCAACCACTACTTGTTTATCCTCTTTATCCCTCACGAACTGGATGTAATCCCTTGATAAGTCAAGGAATAATTCTCCTAGAAGCGGGGTTAGCTCGTTGAGCAAATACTTCTCGTGCCTCTCCTCAACCCGTTTCATAGTAGAGTACACCCTGGAAAGAACATACTCCTCCTCAATACCTGCTCTGGTCATATCAGGTTTCCTTGGTTTCAACTTATACGTCCTTGTTAAGTCTAAGAGATAATTATGAATATTCCAGAATACTTGGAGGTTCTTGAACCTTATCTTAGCTTCCTCCCATGAGAAATTAATATCATACCCCGGCCTGGTTTCACTCATGTAATACCGCAGGGTGTCTGCTCCGTACTTCTCTATTAATTCATAAGGAGAAATAATATTACCAAGGCTCTTACTCATCTTCTTACCTTCAATATCTGTTATCATACCGTGCATATAAACAGCTTTGAAACTAGGCTTTCCGAACGCTATCATGCTGGAAACCATGAGCAGGTTAAACCACCCCCTTATCTGGTCTTTTCCTTCAAGAATGAAATCAGCAGGGAAATACTTTTCAAACAAGTCTTTTCTCTTAGGATAATACAGGCAATTCCAACTAGTAGTACCAGCATCAACCCACACATCCATGATTTCAGGGATTCTCTTCATAACCCCTCCGCACTTACACTTAAAAATCACCTCGTCAATCCATGGTTTATGCAGATTACTAGGCACCTTCCCCTTACCAGCTCTTTTTTCAAGCTCAGAAGCACTACCAAACACTTCGTAAGCCTTACACTTCTCGCACTTCCATATAGGTACAGGCGTGCCCCAGTACCTCTGTTTTGTAATACTATTATCCCTAAGGTTATCAAGCCAGGAATGAAAGGCGTTCTGAGCGGTTTTTGGCACCCAGTAGATACTCTGATTAGCTCTTATCATCTCTTCCTTTAAATCTTCTACTTTAAAGAACCACTGCTTTGTTTTTCTAAAAATAACAGGGGCGTGGCATCTTTCACAGTGAGGATAATCGTGTTTCACTTTTGTCACAGCAATCAAGGCACCGTCTTGTTTAAGCTCTTGAGTGAACTTATCATCATCTTTTCGTGCTTCAAGACCAGCAAACCTCCCTGCTTCTTTTGGGAATACTCCGTGCTCATCCAATATGTTAAAAGGAGGGATATTATTCCTATAACCAACTTCGTAGTCTTCTGGTCCACACCCAGGAGCGCAGTGAACAAGACCAGTACCAGAGCCGGTATCAACATACTCTGATGAGAGTACTACAGTGTGCACTTTTGGATGCTTCTTTTTAAGCTCCTTGTAAAACCCCAGCTTCTTATCCCAGGGGTGCTCGTACTCAACTCCTTCGAGTTTTGAACCCTTGAACTCTTCAATAATCCTGTACTTCTTATTAGCCACTCCTTGAATGAACACGCCTGCAAGTGCTTTTGCCACTATCCATTTCTCTTTTGCTATCTTGCCTTTATCCTTCTTATTATCCTCCACCTCCACTTTTACATAGTCAAGATCCGGGTTAACCATTATTGCAAGATTAAACATAATAGTCCAAGGCGTGGTTGTCCAGATGATAAGGTATTCGTCCTTCTTACCTTTCACTTTGAATTTCATGAATATACTATCATCTTCTACTTCTTTGTATTCACACTCGTGTTTGGCCATTGCAGTAGCGCAGCTCGGACACCAAGTCATTGTTTTTTCCCCTTCGTACAGTCTTCCCTGTTCCTCTGCTTTTTTAACAAGAAACCACTCTGCTTCTATGAATTCGTTCTTAATAGGGAGGTAAGCATTCTTGTAATTCATCCATACCCCCAGCCTCCATAAGTCCCTGCTCATCTCCTCTGCTTTTTCACTGGAGAACCTGATGCACTCATTAACAAATTTATCAACACCGAACTTCTTGATATCCTCTTTCATCTTAATCTTATGCAACGCCATTACCTTCCTAGCGGTTGGTAATCCATGCATGTCGTAACCAGCTCGGTCCCACACATCAAAGCCTCTCATTCTTTTATAACGCAGAACAACATCCTTCATAGTATTATTCCATGCTTGCCCGAGATGAATCTTGCCTGATGTATAAGGCGGTCCTTGTAAGAAGTAGAATGGTTTTCCTTTTTTGTTCTTCTCCTTAACCTTCTCATAAATATTATTATCCTCCCAGAACCTTAGCGTCCAGGCTTCTACTTCCTTAAAATCATACGGTTTTCCCATCTTTTGCTCTTACTCCTTCTGTTTTACTAACCCTCTTCTCTTACACCCCTTGTTTTTTTAGGATGATTCTTTTCAGCTGATATTTTTTTTAGGTTAATTATTATCTCTGATTTTATTTCTGATTATCCTTTGGGTTGTTTTGAGTGCTTTATATTGTTTTCTATCATTAAAAACCTTTTTGGTGAGCATCAACAAATTAAGTGAAAGTAAGTGATGCTACTCTCATATCAGGATAATGATGATAGAAATAAAAATAATAAAAATAATAAAAATAAAGAAGGCAGTGCTATTCATGCCTTTCATAACTACTCTGTGCTTCTTTATTCTCCTATTTACTCTGCTTGTTTTAATCATGCTAATCCTGCTCATTACATGCTGGGAATAAAGAAGTAGTTTATAAAAGCTTTGCTCGTGATTGGTTAAGCAAGAGGGTTTTTTTAGTTTAATTACGCTTTTTTTTTGCGCTCTTTCTTTTTAAAGGTTTAAAGAAGAATTTAAAGGGAGGAAACTAGTTCGGATAGATGTGTTTCTGTTAGTAGTGGTTGTAACGGCTCTGCTACTCTTCGCTTAGTCTCGTTGATGACGTTGATAAGAATAATCTTTAACACTTCTTTGATGAAGCGTAGAGCGTTTCTTTCTTTGTCCTCTTCAGGCCTGTACTCCCAGACACCTATTTTTCTGGGGTCGGCTTGTTTTATCATTCGAAGTAGGTCTTGGGTGTGGAAGTATGATTTCTGCTCTGAATTATTCATATTATATTTTTTGTCAAAGACGTCGATGTCAATATCAAAATGATTGGCTTCCAAGTACTCTTCTCCAATGCCTGTTTCGCCGTAAGTACTCATTCGTTGGACGCCGTAATTAATGACTCTTATGTTTCTAAAATTATCTTCCACCCCGTTCATATAATTAGCGAGGTTATATACGAGCTTCTCTTTCCTTGCAGGATTCGCTTTGGAGTGGGTTGCAGAGTAGTCTCCGTGGCAGTCGTATCTTGCTACAACATCATCATCCTCGTAGAGCATAAGAGCTCCTACATGGCTTGGTCCTATGCATATGATTCTCTTAGCATTACTGTATTTCTTTTTTATCTCTCTGCCTTTTATGATTAAATCATTAATATCAACTTCGTGTTTCTGGTCTGCTTTTAGGCTCAGCTCTTCTTGCCTTATTATTATCCTTTCCCTAGTTTTCTTGTTTTTTATGTTCTCCTTGTTTTTTTGTATTTCTCGGATTAGGTATTCAAGTGTTGGTTGAAGATAGCCAGGAACGTATTCCTCGTAGTAATTTGTGACTATGTTTTTGTAGTCCTCGTAGAAGCTTAGTGCTCTGTGGTTTTTGTCGTAGTGTGTTCTTATAGGCACGCTTATAAGCACTATTTCATTATTCATGGCTTGTATGAGGCAGCACACATTTATAAATTTTATCATATTCACCACTTATAAGAAGTGATTCGTATTTGTGAATTATGATAAAAAACAATAAAAAAGATTTTTGGGTTAAAAATAAGAAAAACAAAAATATTAAAAACACAATAAAAACACAATAAAAACACCCTCAGAACTTGGAATAAAAAAACTAAAAAAATAAAGAAAATAAAAAATAAAAGGATAAGGTTATAAAGCAAAACCTATATAAATGCTTTCAGAAATCTTTTTTTCTCACATAATAGGTGAGGAGTATGTATGATGTTATAATTATAGGCGCAGGATTTGCAGGTTACACCGCAGCTATTTATTCTGTGAGGTACAGGCTTACTACTCTGGTAATCAGTAAGGAGCCCGGAGGAGTGATAGTTAACTCCAGAGAAGTGGAGAACTACCCTGGGTTCAGAAGAATCTCAGGTTTTGAATTAATGAAGAAGTTTGAAGAGCATGCCAAGAGCCTCGGAGCTGAACTAGTAGTTGATGAGGTCGTAGGGATTATTAAACAAGCAGGGTCATTCAAAATAGAGACCAGACAGGGAGAAACCTACGAGGCGAAATCAGTAATCCTAGCTCTTGGGACTGAGAGAAGAAAACTTGATATTCCCGGAGCAAAAGAATATGAAGGTAAAGGAGTTCATTACTGTGCGACCTGCGACGCAGCTTTTTACAAGGACAAAGTAGTTGCTGTGATTGGAGGAGGGAATTCTGCTGCTCACTCAGCCCTGCTTCTAAGCAGGTTTGCAAGGAAGGTGTACATAATATATCGCAGAGAAAAACTCAGGTGCGAGCCTCTCCTCTACGATAAGATTAACGCAACGGCTAATATCGAGATTATTTATAAAACCAACCTCACAGAGGTTAAAGGCAGTAAGTTCTTAGAAAAAGTGAGGCTTGATAATGAGTATAAGGGAAGAAAAGAGTTGGAACTTGATGGGGTGTTCGTGGAGATAGGGAGTATTCCTAATTCAAGCCTTGCAAAAGAACTCGGAGTAGAACTAACAGATAAGCATGAGATAGTTGTTGATGAACACTGCAGAACCAATATAAAAGGGGTGTACGCAGCAGGGGATGTTACTAATACTGTGCTTAGGCAAGGCATAGTTGCTGCTGCACAAGGAGCAATAGCTGCTGCAAGTGCTTATGCTTTCATAACAGGGAGACATCCGAGTCAAGCATGGTAAGATTTCTCAGTTTAAGCCCTGTTTAACTCCTTTATTTTTATTTTCTAATCCTTCTTATTTTTCTTATTTAATTTCTAATAAAACATTTCCTAATAAGTATTCCTTATAACAATATAACAATAGCCTTTATTGTATATGTTAAGACTTATCATATCGGATTATAATAATATTTTTAAACACCGCCAGGTCTTAAAAATAAAAAAAAGGGTGGTGATATGATAACTGAACTCACAGAGGAGAATTTTGAACACCTAACCAGGCAAGGGAAAGTGATAATTGACTTCTACGCCGAGTGGTGCGGTCCTTGTAAAGTAATGGAACCAGTATTAGAAGAGGTAAGCAAGGAATTCAAAGATATTAATTTCTTCAAGATTAACGTGGATTCTAATCACCAACCCGCCCTCATCCACTCTGTTAGGAGCATACCCACGATTATATTCTTAAAAAACGGTAACGAAGTGGATAGGATTATGGGAGTTACTCAGGAAGAAGAGTTTAAGAAGAGGATAACCCAGGCTTTTAAATAAGGATAAAAATAATAATCTCTGATTAATCTCTTTTAAAAACAGAATGCTCCAATTAAAGCAGAAAAGAATATCTTTCTAAAACCCTTATTCTTAAAACAAAGATTACAAGTGGTAATATCCAAAATATTAACAATATCAAAAAATATCAACAAAAACATTAGATATGATACCATGTATTCCTATTTTTTAATATTCTTATTTTTTCTTTTAATCTTTTTCTTATCTTTCTTATTTTTTAAGTAATATTTTTATACTACTCTCTCTTTTTAATTATTCAAAAATGTTTTTTCACAACATCAACCCAGTGCTCGGAACTATTGGTCCGCTAGAAATCAGGTATTACGGACTTGTATACGC
>Ga0190334_1000878_pt1 | contig 13623 bp, 14 predicted proteins | sample 48720478_MG_FD_161270 | JGI IMG/M metagenome (GOLD analysis project Ga0190334, IMG submission 161270) | Hydrothermal vent sediment bacterial communities from Southern Trench, Guaymas Basin, Mexico - 4872-04-7-8_MG | ecosystem: Environmental > Aquatic > Marine > Hydrothermal vents > Sediment ...
GGACGAAGTGGCGTTGTCTCACGCTACTTGTTGAAGTATTCTCTTTGTATCACAGTCTGTGAAATTTTGTTGCTGGGGCCATCTCCTCTTGCAACATTCACAGATACCTTGCCCTCCAGCGCTTGAAATATCTCTGCCACATCAACATGTGTAAAGCCCGGACAGAGTATAATGGCATCAATCTTCTCTTCTTCGTAGATAGTTTTTGAAACTTTTATCGCCTCGTCTTGATTCTTCACAACGACTGTCAAAAGCCTGTACTTCCCCGTGTCAATAACACTTCTATGCTTTTCGCAATCTGCGTCAGGTGCGTGGGCTAAAAATAACGCTTTAAAAGCCATAGTTAACCCTCCTTTAGATTCAGATTATTCGAGACAGAATACATGAGTGGTTTTCTTCCAATCTCTTGAAAGGGATATACTTACAGCTTCAGCGTGAAGTTAGACGATACATTTGGGAAAAGAGACTGTGCCACTCACGTATTTATTTTACACTGCGTCAAATCTAAATGGCATTTTTTAAATAGATGACAGTATTTTTTGCATATTGAAACGAGCATGAGCATTACTGGAACTTCGATCAAGACGCCAACCACCGTGGCCAACGCCGCTCCTGAAGACAAACCAAAAAGCATAGTCGCCGTTGCAATTGCTACCTCAAAATGATTTGAGGCACCGATCATTGCAGATGGAGCGGCATCGTGGTAGGAAAGTTTTAGCAGTCTCGCCAGAACGAAGTATCCCAGACTAAAGATGAGAATTGTCTGGATCAGAAGTGGAATTGCAATCCACAGTATCGTCAGTGGATTCTTAATTATAATTTCTCCCTTAAAGGAGAACAGAAGTACTAATGTAGCAAGAAGAGCGGATATGCTAATCGGTGTGAGCCAACGCAAAAACTTTGTATTGAACCACTCTAATCCTTTGAATCTTATGATCCACCTTCGTGAAAAGAACCCTGCCACCAATGGCAAAGCCACATAGATCGTCACCGAAAGCAATATCGTTTGCCACGGTATAGGCATTGCGTTCACACCAAGCAAGAATCTTCCAAGAGGTGCATAGAGCACCAACATCGTCAGCGAGTTTATGGCAACCATAACCAAAGTGAGTCCTTCATTACCTTTTGCGAGATAGCTCCACATCAGTACCATGGCGGTGCAAGGAGCTATTCCCAGCAGAATAGAGCCCGATATGTAGCTTCTCCACAGCTCAACTTCTTGTCCTGTTTTAATAATTTCAGTTCCAGGAAGAAATCCTTTAAACAGATATCCCAAAAAGAACGAAGCGATTAGATACATGGTGAATGGTTTGACTGCCCAGTTGATAAACAATGTTAAAGCCACAGGTTTAGGTGCTTTTGCTGCTTTTATCACTTCTGCAAAGTCTATTTTCACCATAATTGGATACATCATAAAGAACAAACAAACAGCGATGGGAATCGACACGTTGTACATTGACAGAGAGTCTAGTTTGACTGCAATTTCAGGTACTGTTCTTCCTAACAAGATGCCTCCGGCGATACACAGTAAAACCCAGAGTGTTAGGTATTTTTCGAAAACTGACAGTTCTTTTGGCTTGGTCATATTTGTTTTCTCCTTCTTATGAATCCTGAATTTTTCCTTCTTCAATCAGTTGCTCTTTTACTTTTGCCCAAATTCCATGTTTTTTATAAAGGTCTCTGATTTTCTGTATGTTGGGAAAAGTTATAGCATTTCCAAGACACAAGTTAGCACAGGTAGTGCAACCCACAACACATTGAAAAGGACGCGTAACTTTGGGGCCATCTTTAGTCCATTCGTAAACGTTCTTTCCACAGTTCATGCACATTCCACACTTTACACATTTGCTCAGATCCACAGTAGGATACCATTCCACTTTTTCCCTTGGATATCCGGTTAACCATGCCATTTTCTCTCACCTCTTCTTATTGTTGGTTCGACACATCTGTATTTTGAATTTGATCTTGTTACCTTTTTTAGTCTTTCCTTATCCTTTTTGATAGTCTCATCATCATTTAGCCATCTCTGTAGCAGTCTCATTATGTCGTGATGGTATTCGTTAACTTTTTTTCTGTTTATTGAGTAATATGCCCATACTCCCTCACGTCTGTCTGTTACAAATCCCGCGTCCTTGAGAATTCCCAAATTTCTGGAAGCCCTTGTTTGTGAAATATCCAACGCCTGCATAATTTCACAAACACACAGACTGTCTTTTTCCTGAAGAATTTTCAGAATGCGAAGTCTTGTTTCATCAGACAATGCTTTTAACACCTTAATTAATCGTTGCATAATGCCTCCTTATATTTAAATATGCGCATACACACATATATTATAGGAAATCCTGTTCCAATTGTCAAGAACATTCTATTGGCAGGATATAGTTTTTCACCTGCTATTTCTTTCTGAACAGCTCTCTTCATGAAATTAGCCAAACATATTTGTTTCAATTTTGAAGAGGATATTTCCTTTTGCTGAAATGTGTTGCAAAAGAATCGATGAGTGATAATATATAGACATCTAATAATTAGACATCAAAGGATTAAGGAGGTGGCAAGCACGAACAAAGGACTTTTCAAGCAGCTTTTCATCATTCACAGGCTTCATTTTCATATTTTGAAAGAAAAACTCGAGAAGTGCGATATTCACCCCGGGCAGCCTCCCATGTTAATGCTCATTGCGAAAAGAGATGGGATCAACCAAAATCACATTGCGAAAAAGCTCAACGTGAGTCCTGCCACCGTGGCGATAATGCTCAGGAGAATGGAGAAAGCCGATCTGGTCTTCAGAAAACACAGTGAAAACGACAGAAGATTCCAGCATGTTTATCTCACAGAGAAAGGCAGAGAGGTTGTTAAAATTATTAAATACGAGATTGAGAAAACAGAGCAAATCGCCACTGACGGATTTTCTGAAAGCGAGAAGAAAGAGCTTGAGCATTTATTAAATCATGTAATAGATAATCTCAAAAAGCACGCAAAGGAGGAGTGTCATGATTAAGATCTTGAAATACTTGAAGCCCTACACGTGGTTGGCAATCCTTACAATTGGACTCATCATAGTTGATTCTTACGTGACGCTGTATCTACCAGACCTGATGTCCCAGATAGTTGACAAGGGAATAACAAGAGGTAATGTCGATTACATCTGGCAAGTTGGCGGAAAAATGCTTCTTGTTTCTTTAATTCAAGTCCTGGCAATAATTCTCATGAGTCTGGCCTCTTCAAAAGCGGCTATGGGTGTTGGCAGAGATTTGAGAAACGAAGTTTTCAAGAAAGTCCAAGGGTTTTCGCTTGGAGAAATCGATAAGTTCAGCACAGCTTCTTTGATCACAAGAACTACCAATGATGTGACCCAAATACAGCAGGCAATGATCATGATACTCAGAATGGTCGTAAGAGCGCCTGTGATAGCCATTGGCAGTATCATCATGGCAGTGTCGAAAGACGCGAAGCTAACCATGATATTGCTCGTATCCGTGCCAATCGCTCTCCTGGCGATGTATTTCATTTTCAGAAAAACCATGCCGTTGTTTAAGAGCATGCAAAAAAAGATAGACAGGCTGAACCTCGTTTTGAGGGAAAGAATCATTGGTGTAAGAGTAATAAGGGCGTTCGACAAGGAAGAATACGAGAAGAACAGGTTCGAGAAAGCAAATGTTGATTTGACTCAGACAGCGTTGAAGGTTAACAGAATAGGTGCCATTATTTTCCCAATTATGATGATCTTGATGAACTTCACCATTGTCGCGCTTATCTGGTTCGGTGCAAAGCAGATAGACCTTGGACAACTTCAGGTAGGTTCAATGATGGCGGTTATGCAGTATGTGATACAGATTCTTTTCTCGTTCATAATGCTGTCGATAATCTTCATATTTTTGCCGCGAGCCTCTGTTTCAGCACAGAGGGTTATCGAGGTTTTAGAAGCAAAACCCACTATTCTTGATCCAGAAAATCCTGCGATTCCCGCGCGTGAGGGTATTGTTGAATTTGAAAATGTTACCTTCCATTATCCGGGTGCAAAAGAAGCGGCTTTAGAAGACATCTCATTCACGGCAAAACCTGGAAAGGTAACTGCCATCATCGGCAGTACTGGTTCAGGTAAAACAACCATCTTGAATCTGATCATGAGGTTCTACGATGTTACAAGGGGCAGCGTGAAAATAGATGGTATTGATGTTCGACAAATTCCTCTGAAAGAACTGCGTGCGATGATAGGTTACGCTCCCCAAAAGGCGAGCATTTTTTCAGGGACAATCGCCAGCAACATAAAATTCGGCAGAGATGAAATAAGCGATGAAGACATCTCTCGGGCAGCGGAGATAGCCCAGGTCAACGAATTTGCTCAGAAAATGCCAGACGGTCTAAATTCCACTGTTGCGCAAGGGGGTACAGACTTATCTGGTGGGCAGAAGCAAAGAATTTCGATAGCCAGGGCAATAGCCGGTAGGCCGAAAGTATATCTCTTCGATGATACATTCTCTGCGCTTGACTTCAAAACAGATGCGCGCGTGAGAACAAGATTACTCAAAGAAACTAAAGATGCCACAGTTATTATAGTTGCCCAGCGAGTGGCAACGATAATGCACGCGGATCAGATAATTGTTTTAAAAGATGGAAAGATTGAAGGAATGGGAACTCACGGTGAACTCATGAAAAGTTGTGAAGTTTACAAAGATATAGTTCTGTCACAGATTTCAGAAGAAGAAGCGGTTGGGGGTGAGCTCAATGGCAGATAAGAAAAGAAACACCTCATCTACCAAATCAAGTCTGCCATTCAGAGGGCCAAGGCATTCGGGTCCTTTTGCAATGGGCCCCGCTGAAAAGGCGAAAGATTTCAAGGGAACTTTTAAGAGATTGGTAAAATACCTCGGACCTTACCTTATTCCCATAATCATAGTGCTTGCGATCACGATAACCGCAACCGTTTTGACCATCTTAGCACCCAAAATCCTTGGGAAAGCGACTACAGAGATATTCCGTGGTGTTATGGCGAAAATGCTTCATCTGCCAAATGCGGGAATAAATTTTTCGCGTGTCGCCGAGATTCTCATACAGGTTAGTATTTTATACGGATTGAGCGCTTTGCTCAATTACATTCAGCAGTATGTGATGGCCGGTGTTTCCCAAAGAGTTGTTAAGAAGATGAGGAAAGATATTTCTGAAAAACTCACAAGATTGCCTCTAAAATTCTATGATTCAAGAACTCATGGTGAGATATTGAGCAGAGTAATAAATGACGTCGATCTGATAAGCAATTCTCTTCAGCAAAGTCTTGTGCAGTTCATTTCTGGAATAATTTCTATAGTTGGTGTCATCATTATGATGCTCACAATAAGCCCGCTTCTCACCGGAGTCACGGTGCTCACTCTTCCTCTAAGTATTGGCATAACAATCTTTATTGCAAAGAATTCTCAGAAGCACTTTTCACGACGGCAGAAGCACTTGGGAAAGTTGAGCGGGCACACTGAAGAAGCCTACTCGGGTCATGTTGTTGTGAAAGCTTTTCAACAAGAGAAAAATTCCGTTGAAGAATTTGAAAAGATCAACGAATCGCTCTACGATGCAAGCTGGAGAGCTCAATTCCTCTCAGGAATGATCATGCCGCTTATGAGGTTCATTGGTAATCTTGGTTATGTAATTGTCTCCGTGGTCGGTGGTGTTCTCGTTACGAAGAGAGCGATCACAATTGGAGATGTTCAGGCCTTCATACAATACTCACAACAGTTTACACAGCCGATCGTTCAGATCTCGAACATAGCTAACATGATCCAGTCGACTATAGCAGCGGCTGAAAGGGTCTTCGAGATACTCGATGAAGAGGAGGAAATTCACGACAAAGCGGGCGCTCAGAGAATCGAGAAATCGGCGGGTGAAGTCAGCTTTGAGCGCGTGTACTTCAGTTATATTCCTGAAAAACCACTGATAGAAGACTTCAACATAGAGGTCAAGAGCGGGCAGAGGATTGCGATAGTTGGGCCGACCGGCGCCGGCAAGACAACGCTTGTGAATCTTTTGATGAGATTCTATGAAATACAGAAAGGCAGTATAAAACTCGATGGAATAGATATAAGAGATATCTACAAGAAAAATCTACGAAAGTGTTTTGGCATGGTGCTTCAAGACACATGGCTCTTCAACGGCACAATAAGAGAAAACATAGCTTACGGAAAGGAAAATGCCACAGAAGAAGAGATAATAAACGCCACCAAAATGGCACAAGCCCACCATTTCATAATGGCTCTTCCAGACGGATACGATACAGTGATCAATGAGGAAGCAACGAACATATCTTACGGTGAAAAACAGTTGATCACTATAGCAAGAGCTTTCTTAGCTAATCCAGACATACTGATACTCGATGAAGCCACGAGCAATGTTGACACACTCACTGAGATTTACATTCAAAAAGCCATGGACAAATTGATGAAGCACAGAACCAGTTTCATCATTGCTCACAGGCTCTCTACCATAAGAAATGCCGATTTGATACTTGTAATGAACGAGGGAAAGATCATAGAAAAAGGTACACACGAACAATTGCTCAAGAAGAACGGCTTTTATGCCGAGTTGTACAAAAGTCAATTCCTTGGCGCATTAGTGGATGCATGAAAAGGCGGGACTCCCCGCCTTTTTTCTTTCCAGATTCTTTCAAGAAAAACTTTGAAGATATCTCCAGGCTCTTTACGCTGATAGCTTCTAAGAATTTATCGCCATTGAATGAAGCAAGCTGGATCGAAGCGAGTGATTTTAAATTGCTCAACGATGCTCCGATCATTCTCAAGCTTCCATCACTGAAGACTCTTCGATCTCCTAGGGAATAGGATTCCTATTCTTCAAGTGATTGAGTTTTCCACTTCTACGTGAGAAAGTTTATTGAAAGTTACTGAATTTAGGCAATGCTTCACTACCATATTAATACAGTATCAACTAATTATCGATAAATATTTCCTCAGCTTTTGTAAATGGATGATTTATTGTTCTATTTGGGTCTGGTGCTTTCTCATAATTGCTGATTGGGGTTAGACGGGCATGATCTGTATTGAAAAGTTTTTGGAAAAATGGTACGATGTAATCGATTACATTGTAATCGATTACATTCGCTTAGAGGTGATGTTGTGCGAGTAAACATTTCCGAGGTTGCTAAGAAGGCTGGGGTTTCAACAGCGACGGTTTCAAGAGTATTGAACAATTCTCCCCTGGTATCGACCAAGACAAAAGAAAGGGTGCTGAAGATAATAGAAAAACTGGGCTATGTCCCAAATCATGTCGCACGCAGCTTGCGCAGCAGAAGAACAGGTTTAATCGCGACGATAATACCGTACTCAGCAGAGTATGTCCTTAGTTTTCCATATTTCTCCATATTTATAAAGGAAGTGGCAAGGAGATTAGCAGAAGACGGCTATCACTTACTTCTGACAACTGAGGAGCCAGATGATGATCCTATTGGAATATATAGGGCCTTTCTTGATAGGAAAATAGTCGATGGATTCATAATACTTGACCTCAAGGAAAAAGATGAAAGGATAAGCTTTTTAACAAAGGCGAAAGCGAAATTTGTGGTAGTGGGTAGAACAAAGGACTGTCGGGACATTCCCTTTGTTGATACTGATAACATGGGCGGTGCTTGTGAAGCAACCACATACCTTCTCGAAAAGAATTGCGAAAGAATTCTCTTCATCAATGGTCCTGAAGACCACAGTGTTTCCATATGGCGTGAAAAGGGGTACCGAGCAGCATATGAAAGAAAAGGATTACGCGCCGAGAACTCACTCATTCTCACCGGAAATTTCAGGGAGGAATCGGGCTACAAACTCGTCAAGGGTTTCTCTGAAGCTTTTGATGCTATATTCACCGCATCGGACTTAATGGCAATAGGTGCATTAAGGGCACTAAAGGAGATAAACAGAAGCGTACCTGTGATAGGATTCGACGATATCCCCCAAGCGCAAACGTTCTCCCCCGCTCTTTCAACAATAAGACAGCCTATCGATAAGGTAGGGTATGAAGTTGCGAATTCTATCATCGTGTATTTAGAAACAGGAAAAAAGGTCTCAAAGGTTCTTGATGTTGAGTTGATAATCAGGGAATCCACGGAGGTTAAACGATGAGAATAATAAAGAATGGAAACCTCATGATTGTGAGTGATAACAAGGGGGTGATTGATGCCAAAAGTTGTGTGACAGCGGGTTTGTATCTTGAAGATACTCGGTTTATTTCGACATTATATTTAGAAACGAACAGGGAAATGACGAGATTGCAATCAAGGTTTGGACATGATTTTATCACTAATCGATACGTTTTTCGATCATCCCCATTGATATCTCACTATGACGCTTTTTTGCAGGAGACCATGAAGGTTGCTGGAAACAAGTTAGATATTGAAATAGAGATCAGCAACTATTCAAATGGAATACTGGACATAGAACTAAGATATTTTCTGAAATGTGAATACGAGGATATCTTTATCGTGCGGGAAAAAATTGGGCATTACCTTACTTCTGAAGAAGGAAGCCATTATCAGGATATCACTGAAGATAAGGGATTGAGATACGAAGATGCGGTGGCTCGTTATCAAATTCATAAAGAGCTTCCAAAGGGATTGTATTCCATCGCACCCAAGGAAAAACTAGTTCTCAAAGGTTTTATTCATCTTCAAAAGCATTTGAAAACGACAAATTATTTCAAAGATATACTCCAAGACAGGACGCCAGAGTTTCCAGGAATGGTTAAGATTGATGATCCGTTATTGAGAAAAGCCGCCGACGATCTCAAAATGCTGATGATCACGACAAAACACGGAGACTTTCCATCTGCCGGACTTCCGTGGTTCGCAACGGTGTTCGGAAGGGACAGTCTGATTTTTTCGTTGCAGACACTCGATTTTTTTCCACAGATCGCGAAGACGGTCCTAAAAGTTCTCAGTCTTTTTCAGGCTTCTTCCAGGGATAAGTTTAGGGATGCGGTTCCGGGGAAAATCCTTCATGAAATGCGTTTAAACTATCTTTCACTTAGCAACTTAATCCCATTTGATCGATACTATGGTACTGTTGATGCAACACTCCTTTACTTGATCTTGGCAGGCGGGTATTTGAAAAAAACAGATGATCTTGAGACAATAAGAACTCTGCTTCCTAATATAGAGGCTGCTGAACAATGGATTTACAACTCTGGTGATGTAGATGGTGATGGGTATGTTGAGTACATGCCTTTTTCCGAAAAAGGTCTACAGACGCAAGGTTGGAAAGATTCTGGCGACTCTGTGAGCTTCAGCTCTGGGGAATTGGCAAATCCCCCGGTAGCTTTTGTGGAAGTTCAGGGCTATCTTTATATGGCTTACCATGCTCTTGGTTATATCTATGAACGCTGTCAGAAAAGTGAAAAGAAAGACAAACTCCTTCGAAAGGCTCAGCAATTAAAGGAGAAATTCAACAAAGACTACTGGTTAGATGAAGACAAATTTTTTGCGATAGCCTTAGATGGCAGCAAAAGGAAGGTTGACTCCATAAGTTCAAATCCTGGACAGTGTCTTGTAACCGGGATAATCGACGATGAGAAGATTGGCTTTGTTGTGGAAAAGCTAATGTCTGAAGAGCTGTTCAGCGGTTGGGGAGTTCGCACACTCTCGACTAAGATGAAAAGGTATAATCCATTCTCATATCACAATGGAAGTGTATGGCCTCATGACAACTCTTTGATCATCATGGGGCTTAGGAAATACGGCTACATCGCTGAAGCCAGAAAAATTTCTGTTGCTCTTCTTGAGGCAATGGCTAAATTTTCTGATAACAAATTGCCAGAGTTATTCAGTGGACTCTCGAGAAGCGAAACGTACGGAGATATTGTCGAATATCCAACGAGCTGTTCTCCACAGTTGTGGGCTATTGGGAGTTTGTTTACCATAAGTCAGGCCTTGCGGCCGATAAGAGGGGAGGATTTTCTATGAGAAATCTTGTGATTTTTCTGGTGGTCCTGTTATTTGGGGTCAGCGTTATGGGTATGGTGGAGGTCAAAATCAGTGGGTGGCCAGGCAATCCTATTGAGGAAGGTGTAATCAAATCAATAGTGGAGAAATTCAATGAGACACACCCGGATATTCACGTTGAATGGGCTCCAATACCCGGGGATTTCAGACAAATGCTCATTACGCAATTCTCTGCTGGAACTGCACCAGATATTTTCTATGTTGACACATTTTGGTTCGAGGAACTGGCGAGACAAAACATGCTTCTTCCTCTGGATCTCTTTATTACCAAAGACAAGTTCGACATTGACGACTTCTATTCCTCATTGGTAGACGCTTTTACATACAAAGGAAGGATCTACGGTATTCCGAAGGATTTCTCCACACTTGCTCTCTACTACAACAAAGAAATATTTGACAAATACGGTGTTGCGTATCCCACAAGTAATGACACCTGGTTTGACTTCCTCGATAAAGCCCTTCAGCTCAAAAGAAAGGGCATGGAAACCCCACTTGTGTTAGCGGCTGATTTCAACAGGGTGATCCCATTCATCATCGCCGCGAATGGACGATTGGTTACTGATGATCTGAACACTGGAATCATTGAGTCAAACTCGAGATTTGCGCTAAAGTTTTACTTGGATCTTGTCAATAAATACAAAGTTGCCCAAGAACCAGCGAATCTTGGCGCTGGGTGGATAGGTGAAGCTTTTGGAAAAGGGGCTGTTGCGATGGCCATGACTGGTCCGTGGACTCTGGGGTACATTAGGGGTCAGTATCCTGACATTGTCGCAAAGACAGGAATTGTCGAGCTTCCTCATCTTATCAACAAAGCTACAATGGTCTACGCAGTTTCCTGGTCAATCAATAGAAATACAAAGAATAGAGAAGCCGCATGGGAAGTTGTAAAGTTTCTTACAAATGAAGGTCAGAAGATGTTTGTGGAGGGAGCGGGAGTTCTTGCTTCGAGAAAATCCATCGCTACTTCAGATACTGATCCAATGAAGAAGGCTTTCTACGATGGTGCAACGTATGCAATTCCATGGAGAGTTCCAACACCGAGTGGAATATTTAGCAAGGCAAATGACCAGATAAACAGCAAGCTTAAGGATCTTTTCTATGAAAAAATAACTCTTGACCAGGCACTCAATGAGATAGCCGAGAACTATTTAAGCTGGGTTTCTGAGTAAACATAAGGCCGCAGTTGCCCTGCGGCCTATTTTCTCAGAGGTGATAACGTGAATCTAAAATCCAAGACCAAAGAAGCCATTGCTGGCTATATATTTGCGCTACCAATAATACTGTCGATTTTGATCTTCACGATATATCCTGTCTTCGCTGGCCTTTACTATAGCTTTACAAATTATCAACCAACAGAGGTACAGAAATTCAGAATGCGATTTGTGCCAGAGGAAGCGATGATGATTCACACTGGCATTTTTTTGAACGAAGGCGATGTTTCGCATGAAGATGTTGCAGCAGTCTTCGACCCGGTCGACTTTGTGCTGTACGATGTGGGAGTAAAGCTCAATGATAAACAAATAGAAGCTGTTAGAAAATATTTGGACTGTGAAGAACTCATTGAGGATTTTCTCGCAGGAAATTTAAGAAAAGAGATGTCCGTTGCAGATTTCATGAAAAAATATATGAAAGCAAAGAGCAATCTGTTCAAAAGTTATGTTCCAGACTTCATCGGTTTGAGTAATTTCAAGAAGATGCTCAAAGATGAGTATTTCTGGATATCACTTAAGAACGCTTTCGTTTACTCGGGCGTGGTGGTGCCTGTTCAGACGTTATTAGCCGTACTGCTTGCCGTTGCTGCGAACATGAAGATTAGGGGCAGGAAATTTTTCAAAGTTATCTTCTTTCTTCCTTCCATTTCTTCTTCAGCTGCCATATCGATGATCTTCTGGCTTATATACTCGAAACCTGGTGTGCTGAATAGGCTGCTGTCTTATGTTGGATTGCAACCAGTTGACTGGCTTAACAATCCCAGTACGGCGTTAGGTGCAATCATGGTTTTGAATGTGTGGACAACAGCAGGGTACTTCATGATCACGTTTCTCGCAGGATTGCAAGGAATACCGAGATCAATCTACGAAGCAGCTGAAATAGATGGGGCAAGATTCTGGACAAGGTTTTGGAGGATCACATTCCCTCTTCTCCGACCTCAAATTTTGTTCGTTTCCACAATGGGAATTATCGGTTGCATGCAGGTATTTGACCAAATCTATTTCTTGATAAAGAACATGAGAAACATTACCATATCTTACTACATATACAAGAATGCTTTTGAGTATCATAACATGGGTTATGCGTCAGCGATAGCCATGGTGCTTTTTCTCATAATACTCGTCATAACCTCAATACAGAGAAAAATCGTCAAAGAAGAGGCGTATTTCTGATGAAAAGAGAGGGGTTATATGAATAAATGGAGGATAGGATTGATAGTTTCATACATACTTTTGATTGCGTATGCTGTCATTTCCATTTTTCCCTTCATGTGGTCAGCACTGGTATCCATAACTCCTATGAAGTATACCGATGAGAATGGAGTAGAGCGTGGGGTCGACATTATGAAATGGCCACCAGATATCAATTTTTTCCGGTGGCCAGTTAAGGTTTTTGGGGCACCGGGAACACTATCCAATTACCTGCAGATTTTCAGAATAACTCCCTACGCTAGGTGGATACTTAACACTGTTCTGTATGCACTATTGGTAACTATAGGCCATTTGTTGTTTGACACGCTTGGGGGGTATGCATTTGCAAAATTACGATTTCCCTTGAAAAATTTCTGGTTCACGATGTTCCTTGCTACCTTAATGATCCCAGGGCATGTTACGATGATTCCAAACTACAGCCTTATGGTAAAATTCGGTTTTGTGAATACCTATTACGGTCTCTTCATTCCAAAGCTAACAGGAGTCTTTGGTCTTTTTCTCATGCGTCAGTTCTTCTTAGGTATTCCCCGAGAACTTGAGGAAGCGGCAAAAATAGACGGTGCTTCCATATTCAGAACATATGCCAGGATAGTTCTACCGATCTCAAAGCCAGCTATTGCCGCTTTAGCCATTTACACTTTTGTAGGAACATGGAACGATTTTCTATGGCCTCTTCTTATGACGTCTGACAAGAACATGTACACCCTAACCGTTGGCCTTGACTTTTACAGGACAAGCTATTATACCTTCTGGCAATACATGATGGCTGCTTCTATCTTGATGACTATTCCCATGATAATAATCTTTCTGAGCTTTCAGAAGTACTTTGTTGAGAGCAGTATCTCAACGGGTTTGAAAGGTTGATTTTATGAGAGATTTCTATTTCTACGAAAGTGGAAGGAAGCTTTATTACTTTGGGCGTCTTAGCGGAAATAACGAACACATAGGATGGCACATAACGGGGAAGATGGGGGGACTTTGGTTTGGTAATACAAGGATTCTTTCCTCTGTGAAGCTTTTAAAAAAAGGCGAGAATATTGTACCAAGTGGGTTCATCAATAAGCTTTATTACAGAACCCTTTATTATGGGAAAACAAGGTTGAATTTTCTTGCCCACCCCTTGGAGCGGCTCCTTGTTCTGTACTTGGAAAACGCTGAACCTGATCATGAACTTGCGCTTTATCTCGAGCAGACACCCACGATTCCAGGAGGTGGTGC
>Ga0190334_1000879_pt1 | contig 13607 bp, 20 predicted proteins | sample 48720478_MG_FD_161270 | JGI IMG/M metagenome (GOLD analysis project Ga0190334, IMG submission 161270) | Hydrothermal vent sediment bacterial communities from Southern Trench, Guaymas Basin, Mexico - 4872-04-7-8_MG | ecosystem: Environmental > Aquatic > Marine > Hydrothermal vents > Sediment ...
CTCACTCCCTTCGGTCGTTCGGGACTCGCTACGGCGTCTTCACCCCTGTGTGAACGGGGTTTAGAAAGGGGCGAAGCCCCTTCTCGGGTCAAATCCCGCCAGCCGCAGAAACCGCCGTTACGCTCGCCACTCACTCCCTTCGGTCGTTCGGGACTCGCTACGGCGTCTTCACCCCTGTGTGAACGGGGTTTAGAAAGGGGCGAAGCCCCTTCTCGGGTCAAATCCCGCCAGCCGCAACCTTTTCACCACGCTCGGCTTCGCCTCGCTGTGAAAAGGTTGATCAAAGGAGCCGTCATCGTCAACGGCTTCGAGGTGAGCCCGCACGAGCGGAGCGAGTAAGGGCGAGAACGAGAAGCGGTTGTTCAAATCCCGCCAGCCGCACAAGCTTTTATTACGCTCGCCCTTCGGGCTCACTACTAAAGGTTGACGAAACGCCTTTTCAGCCACCGATTCTTCTCACCAGTTTGTCAACAAGTTTCTGGTAATTCCTGAATGAGTTTTTCCAGGAGTGGTCTATTGAGTCCGGCAAAATCCCTGCGAGGTATCTGCCGAGTTCCACATCCTTGTGAAGGACATACCTGATTTCCGTGAGGAGCTTCTCATAAGCCCACAGGACCTTTTCCGGCTCATCGAACAGCTCTTCGAGGGCTTCTCTGCAGCGTTCCTTATTTCTTTCCAGTATGGTCGCGGTGGCTTCGTCATATTCTTCACGGATATGTTCTATTTTCAGGTCCAGTTTTTTTCCATATTCCGGGTCCCATTTTACCGGCGCTTTTTCTGTGGTTTGCTCAGGTTCGGTCTCCTGTGCATTTTCCTGCTGCGGTTCCACGGGTTCCTCCTCTTCATCCACTTTCTGGCAGTACAGCCCCCTCAGCTCTTTGTCAGCAGCCTTCAACTCTTCATAAAGGATTCCAAACGCGAGGTTGATATAGCCAGACACCTAAAACTTTTGCTGTTCTGTAGTGGCGATAGGTTCATAAATCGGTCAGGGGGCTATGACTGTGGGCAGGGACTTTATCGCGGAGATGTATAAAAAAGGGTATCCACCTGAATACTTCGTTTACCTTACTTCCAGGTTTTTCGAGAAGTCTGTCAGGGATGTTTACAGGAAAGTTGCCATAAAATTTTTGGACTATGTGCTTCCCGTTGTGCGGGAGATGAACCTCCCCGCGAAGGGGGCAGAGCATGTCCTCATGGATGCTTTGATAGATCTCTACAATTCCACTGCGGGGATTAAAAGGTCCGGGAAAAATGCCGTGAAATATCTGCTAGGATTTCATAAAATATTCACTTATTTTGAAGGAGAAGAGTTTGTAAGATGGCCTGGAATGGTGGCCGAAAAATATGATGAGTTTCCATAATGAATTTAAACTTTGTAGTAGCTATAAGGCATGGACCTCGACAAGCTTGTGGACCGAAGCTCGCTCTCAATAATTCTGAAGGATCTTGAAAAAAAGGAGTTCAACAGCCTGAAGGATGCCTGTCGTTATCTGGGGGCGGTTTACAGGGTGCTTGAAGCCTGCCGGGACCATCGCGGGCCATGCAAGGTGGATTTTGGGGAGGTCCTGGGACAAGTGGGGGAGGTCTGGAAGGATTTCAGCAGGGTTGACAACAAGCTGGTGTCTCTCTACCTTGAGGCCATTTCCACCATTGTTGAGGGTCTCAAATACAAGTCCAGGGGAGACGTGCTCTACGGGCTGGAAGAGCTGGGATACCGCACGAGAATTTCTTTACTGAATCGGGAAAAGGTGGAGCAATTCCTGCAGAGGGTGGCTTCGGGAGTTTCGATATGCTCCCAGCTGGACATATACAGTGCGTTGAACCTGGATATGGAAATCGCCGGACAGGAACAGAGATACTGACATTAACAACAGATGTCGTTACGACATTAGACGAATGTAGAAAAGCTTATATGTTGCCTCAAGATGCATATGAAGTGGCAAGCGGAGAGGTTGCTCCACATCCGTACCGCGAGAGCCCGCTCGTGAGGCTTTCCCGGGAGGTTGTGGAGGTGGTGGAGGAAATCTCCGGGCGGCTGAGTTCTGTCGGGCTTTTCAGGAGAGGGGCACCGTGGATACTCTATGCCTCTTTCAAGGCGGGGGAGGACCCGATTGACAACCTGAAGGAGTTTGGGAGATATATTAAGATACTTGACAGGAAAAGCGCTCTTTGTCTGAGTGGTCGCCCGGAGGTTTTTGTCGAATACCTGATGAAAGACCTCGAGAAACCGTCTGAAAGAATGCGCTTCTATGCCAGGGCCCTTGGTGCCTTTGAGAAGCCCTGTGCTGCTCTTCCCCCTGAGAAGGTTCGTGAGATATGGGAGAGAACCGAGAGGCTTTGCAGATACCCATCGAATGGGGGCTATGTGGGTGGTCCCGAATGGCCAGAAGAACTTTTCTGGGACCTGGATCACCGGTGGAGGTCCCTGAAGCTCCCCCCTTCGGTCCGGGAGGACATTCGCAGATACAAGGAGGTGTGTGGCGACTATGGAGAAGCTCTTGACTGAGGTTTCCAAGGGGATTGCCAGTTACCTGGGTGGCCTGATCAGAGAGGCCTTTCAGAAAGAGGATTACGAGAAGAGGCTTGAGGAACTGGGAGAAAACGCGGGCAAGATACTGAACGAGTGCATCAGGATGCTGAAGTCACCGGGCCAGCTCTACGACAAGGTGAAGGAGCTGTCTGACATAACCCATGACTACCTGGTTCTCCACAGATACCTGAACGGCTCCCGGACCAGGAGTCTGGTTGATGCCCTGATAGAGCGTTCTCCCGATGAGCTTCTGAAGGTCGCCGTTGACCTTTCAGAGGCATACGCCAGGCACTTCAAGGACCTCAACGGGGAGGAGCATTAACAACAGATGTCGTTACGACATTAGACGGATGCAGTTTTATATATGAGTTTTCCGGGAGGGGAGTATGACCGGTTACGGATTGAGCGGGGTGCTCAAGGATATTGGCAGTGTGCTCGGGAGTTATCTGGAGGCCATCCCAAAGATAGTCGGGAAATCCATGACAGAAAGCGACGGTCCCGGGGAGGGTTTGTACAACCTCGCGAAGAACACGTACACCCTTCTGGAGGAGAACACAAAGTGCATCGCCACGCTTTCAAAGGTTCTGAGGGAAAATCCACCCCGAAATACCGAACAGCTTTCGGCTTACCTCAAGATGCTGAGTAAGTATCAGCTCAGTCTTCTGAATAAGTATTGAGCGGTGGCTTGTATTCTCTCTTCTCGGCCCATCTGAGCACGTCCAGATACGGCTCCAGGTCCTTCTTCTCGGAGTTCTGAAGCACAAGCTCTATGTCTCTGGGCGCGTTCCTTGCTATATCCTCCGCCCTGCTTCCACTTTCCCAGGCCACACACCCGATTCCGGACAGGATTTTGAGATACATGCCTGGGATCCCTGGAATATCGCGGTTCGGGAGATGCTTGCCGAGGCACCTCAGTATTTTAGGTGTGTTTTTCCTGAGCACCTCTGCTGTGCGATAGTCCAGTTTTATCAGGTGTTCCATCTTAGGTTTGATTCCTGGCCACTGAGAGATGTTGGTTTTTGGGTTCTCCACGTAATTGCTGAGGGCATCCTTCAAGGAGTCCTCAAAAGCCTCCTCCCACTCCTTCAGCAGCTTCAGTCTGTCTTTGTACGTGTAAGGTTTGTTCCTTATCCTGTTCCGTTGCATGTTATTATATCTTCCTGAGCTTAAACTATTTACCCCCCGGAGCATAGGGATTGTGGAAGCTCTTCCTGAGCCAGGATATGGCCTCATCGATGGACCCGGGAAACTCCCCCCTGTATTTTTCGGTGGCTTTCAGGAACCTGTCCATTGTGATTTCTCCACTGAGGCTCTTCTCGAACAGCTCAAACACCTTCACGCTGGCTTTCCTGCTCCTTTCACTTGGATTTTCCAGGTAGCGCTTGATGGCGTTCTCCAGCCTGTTGTAGCACTCGAAGAATTTCCCCAGTTCCACGCGGTAGTTCATTTACTTCCACCCATAAATTTATCCATTTTGTACTGCCTCACTATTTTCTTGGGAGACGGGGGCATGTCATCCGGGGGTGAAAGTATGTAATCTACCTGCGATAGTTCTTTTTTTCTTACGGTCCTTCTCAGTTCCTTGTAGACTTTCGGGAGCCACTTCCTGAATTTTTCCTTATTCGATTCATTTTCGAACCCATCCACCCGGTTCAGTATGGCCTTCAGAAGTTTCTTACCAACCGTGGGTGTGGCGTGGAACGTTTTGTTGTAGGTGAATTCACCTATGACCTTTTTTACGAGTTCTTCATAGCCTTCCGGGCCGAACCCTTTCAGCAGCTTCCCTGTGTTCTCCGCGAGGTATGCTGAGACGTCTTCATTTCCTTCCCCCTTCCCCGTAATGTAAAGGATTGAGTCGAGGACCTTGCGGTAGTCCTCCGCTTTTAGCTCCCACTTTTCTGCTTCCTTGGCGGCTAGCTTTGCGGTTTCCGGGTTCCGGTCAAAAATACTCCCGATTTTTTGAATGAGCGACCCTTGCTTCAGTTCCTTCGGCCACCTTGACACGAGCTTCGCAACTTCCTTCAGCTCTTTTATGTTCTTCTCCCTGTATTCCTTGTAGAGCGTCTTGAATACTTTATCATAAATCTTTGTGTAGTTCCTGTAAACCCACTCATCCAAGCTCATTAAAACTCCGTGGGGTTGCCTATTTAAATAGTTACTCAGGAGTTGCATAACTTTACTCCTTTCTTGTCCAGTCCACGAACAGTATTGCGTATGTCGGGTCAACAGGGCGGCCCTTGCTTTTTTCCCTCTTGAGGTAGTCCGTAGCGGCCCACAGTGTTTTTGTTGGTTTTTCCAGGCAGTCAAACTTTTCGAAGCACTGATAACCTAAATCCATGGTGTACGTTCTTGGCATGTGCAGTGCTATAGGTGTTATTTTATATTAGTTACTATCAAGTTGCAATTATAGACACTCCCCACTGCCAAAAAAGTCGGGTAGGTAATTGGAAGGGGTGCTATTTATGTTTTTAGCCCTTCAGGCGCGATATGGCCAGGAAAATCCCTATAAGCAGGACGGAGACCAGAGTGGCCCGGGCTTTGAAGGATAGTGCGGAAAGGAAGTTCATGAGGTTATAGACTGCGTGCAGCACCACGAGAAGCACGAGCAGTTCTCCCGCAACTCGCTTCATCAGCTCAAACATACATTAACCCCCCAACCAAACCTTCGCTAAGCCCTCGCTTGCAACCCTTTGCTTCGTCGCCCTTCGGGCTCCAAGCGACTTACGTCGCTGGCCTCTCGAACTTCGTTCGAACGGCCTCGCAAAGCGTTGATGGTTGCTGTGTCGGGACCCGCTCAGTTTCGTTGATGCAACCACAGGTTTCAGCCTATACATACATCAACCTCCATGCTGTCCTTTCCGGGTTCTTCTTTGATATCACGTAGCTCCTGGCCTTCGGCACCTTGGCAAAGGACGCGAAGAGCAAAGGACATCTTTTTGTCATCGCTACCTTGCGCAGATCCTCGATCATCCACTCTTCCATGCCAGCCGTTACCACGAGCATCTTCCCGCTCTTGCGCAGGTTCTTGGTGATTTCAAGCAGGCTTTCCTTGAAGCTGTTTCTCCTGCTCCAGCGGAAGAACTTCTTTGGCTTCTCGGAGAGCCCGGAGTAAAACAGGAAGGAACTGAGGGACACCCCACTTTTCTTGCATCTCCTCTCGATCTCCTCCACCCCCCTGCCCACCGCATCCTTCAGCACCTCCTTCGCCCCCTCATGGCTCAGGTGCTTGAACTCTGACCAGTGACGGATGAGGAAGGAGAGCAAGGCACGTTTGTTGCTCGAGTAGTCCAGGAAGGCGTATGTGGGCGATACCAGGTGAATGCTCAGCTCCACGTCCTTCCGGGTGAATATCTCCACGAACCCCCTGCAGAAGCTCATCAGTGCCTTCTCATCCTCCTCGCTGAGTTCCGGGTCTGAAAGGTCCATTATGAGCACCCACCGGTCCTCCGCCAGGCTGAAAAAGTCCTTGGTCAGCAGGCCCTGACCCTTTGCCAGTCCTTTCCACCATATCTTCGCCACCGGGTCACCCGTCGCGAACTCCCGTATCCCTGCGAACTCCAGAGAGCTCCCGCTGACCTTCTTCACTAGCTCCCCCGTTTCCCTCACTATGAAGGGGTTCTTTGCATACAGCACATTTTTCACCTTTATCCGGGGGAGCACGGTTATTTCCAGGGGTCGCGAGGTTGTCTTGAAAAAACTTGAAAAAAAGAAGGGGAGCGTGGCGACCTGGTAGCGGAGGACATCCAGCCGGTAATACCCGACGGGGAGCTTGCCCTTCACCTCCACCTCATGCCTGCTCTTTGTGAGCGTCGAGTGTGCTTTCCCCTTGAGCTTGAAGGGCAGCATGGGGAGAGACACAAGGGGAAGGGGAGAACGGGAGCGGAGCTTGAACTCCACAGCTGTCCCTTCCTCGAAGACCTGCTTTTTTATCACCGGCTCCACCTCGGCGAGCTCGAGGCTCAGGAGCCGGAGCAGGTGCACGGTGAAAAGGGAAACCAGAAGGGCTTCCGCGGCGAGTGCCACGTCCATATACCCCACAAGGTAAAACGGAGTTCTGAGTGCGGGGGGGAAGACCGCGGCGACCTGCATGAAACTCGTCCCCGACTTCACCGGGAACAGCAGGGGCACAGTTCCCATAACAACATAGATTGCGTTCTTCAGCAGCTTTTTCTTTTTCAGGGCGTAGATTGACTTCTCAATGCTCTTCCGCGGGAGGGCAATCATCTTCATGGCGAAGAATATTGCCCCCGATATCACGGCTATTGCCGCCCCCCGCAAGATGTGGGGCAGGGCGATGGCGAACAGGACCCAGATAAGGTCGAGGTCCTTGTTTGTCAGGGTCACGGAGAGAAGGGCATTCTTGAGGGGAAGCAGGGACAGCACGAATAGGACCGCTCCCACTGCTCCCCTGCGGACTATGAACTTCCACTCCTCTCTCATACGGCATCAACTTCAGCCAGAACATCCGACACGACCTGTGCGGTGGTGACGCCCTCTATCTCGTTCTCCGGCTTTATTCCTATGCGGTGTCGCAGGATTCGGACAGCATATTTTTTCACATCTCCGGGCTTCACGTAGTTCCTGCCGTCCATGAATGCGGCGGCCCTCCCGACGTTGGTCAGGGCGATGGAGGCACGCGGGCTCGGTCCCCACGCGACCACCGGGTTTTCCCTCAGAGCATTCACTATTGAGGCTATATACTCCATGACGTTTTCCGACACATAGACCTTTTCGGCTTCCTTCCGGAGTTTGAGTATCTCCTGTTTTGAGAACACGGGCTTGAGTCCCGTGTCGGCCTTGGCCACAAGCTTCTTGATTATTTCCTTTTCATGCTCCTTTTTGGGATAATTCACCTCCAGCTTGAAGAGGAAGCGGTCAAGCTGTGCTTCCGGTAGCGGGTAGGTGCCTTCCTGCTCAACGGGGTTTTGTGTTGCTATTACGATGAAGGGAGCTTCGAGCTGGTAGGTGGTCCCTTCGATGGTGACCTGCCTTTCTTCCATTGCCTCAAGCAGGGCACTCTGCGTCTTGGGGGAGGCGCGGTTTATCTCGTCCGCCAGTATGATGTTTGTGAATATTGGACCCTTGCGCACCCTGAACTCCCCGGTTTTCGGGTTGAACATCATTGTACCTATTATGTCCGTCGGGAGCAGGTCCGGTGTGAACTGTATCCGCTTGAAGCCAGCGTTCACGAGCTTGGCGAATGTCTTCGCCAGTGTGGTCTTGGCCACCCCCGGCGGCCCCTCCAGCAGCACGTGCCCCCTGCACAGGAGGGCTGCTATGAGGGACTCCGAAACCTCTTCGAATCCAACCAGGACCTTGCCTGAACCTTCCACAAACTCTTCAAACTTCTTTATCATCCTCCCACCTTCCTTAATGACCATACTCCCACAATAAGTGCGGCGCCCAGCAGGTAATACGTGAAGTCCCGTGGCAGGAGTTCCCATATATGGGTCCGGAGCATCTCTCCGGTCGCCTGGCTGAACTCATCAAGAATCTCCTTGCCGACGCCGCTTTCCTTGAGTGCCTTGCCAATCTCGTCCAGCGTGCCATCCCTGGCGAGTTCCCGGGTGTAGTCTCTCGCCAGCTCATAGAGCGTGCCATAGTCCATCCCCTTCAGGAGTTCATACAGCAGCTTCAACTCCTCAGGTCCTATGTTTTTCAGGGCTTCCCGGAGTAGCTGCTCCGCGGCTTCCTTCCTCACTTCATTCATGAACTCATTCAGCTTGCTGAGTGTCCCGGGGTCGAGCTGTTTTGAAAGGTCGCCGAAGTTCTTTTCATAGTGGTCGAGGAGCTCCTTGTAGTGAGAATACCCCACCTGGTTTTCCTCGAGTGCCCTGAATATGTCCAGCAGCTCATTCGCCTCGGATGGCTGGAGTCCTTTCAGGAGTTCCAGGGCCTCGGCCCTTGTGTTTATCCCCATACCCTCCTCAAGGAACTTCCCGAGGCTGCCATATCTCTGGGAGTAGTAGGCGTATCTGGTGAAGTCCTGTTCCCTCAGGAGGTTCCAGTCCACGTCCATTCCCCGATCAAACCTCATGCTGGCAACCTCCTTTGAAGCCTCACTTATCGAGCCGCTCCCGACGATCACTCCTTCCTCTCCTTCAGGGGGAAATAGCTTCAGACCTCCATACTCTATGCTGTCCTTGAACTCCCCGTTTTCCACGAACCCGTAGGGTATCCCCTTTTCGTCGAACAGCACGAATTTGCCCTGCTCCTTGAGTTCTTCAAGGGCGGAGGGCAGGAAGCCCGCAACATGGTATTCCCCCGTCGAGTCGGGAAGCACTACGGTGGCACCGGTGCTAAAGAGCGCGAAACTTATCAAGGAGAGTAGAAACAGTTTTTTCTTCATTCCACACCCCACCTCCATATTTTTTCGACTCATAGCTGTCAAAGATTGCCTGGACGACCCTGCGTTCTTCTCCCTCCGTGGACTCCAGCACCTTCTCCCTGGCCCTGAACCCCCGCCCCATATCCGGGTGCACAATTCCTTTTCTCACATAGGTGTCAATGACAAACTCGTAGAGGGGTTCGATCCCCTCTATGTTGTGGGACCTGAACCTGACGAAGAACCTGCTGAGAAATGCCCTGAGCTTCAGGTCGATTCTCTTCTTCCCGAAAACGTGTGAAACTATGTAGTAGGTTATGAGCGAGATCAGTGCCAGGTCCGCGAGAAACACAAGCATCAGCATCGGATGTTCCATCATCACACGGATAAGATTCCCAATCATCATATCCACCTCCTGACGAGGACGAAGCCCACAGCCAGGATGACCGTGAGAATAGTTAAGGCTATCGTTGCCTGTGTTTCTTCCTCCCTTGAGAGGGTGGAGATGAGAATTTCACCGGAGCTGTTGAATTCTGTGTATCCCCCGGAGTTGCACGTGACCACGAACTTCAGGGTTCCAACCTCTTCGGGGATTATGGCAAAGCCCCCTGTGCCGTTCATCTCTGCTTCCTCCTTGAAGCTCTGGAGTGGCGCGCCTGTCAGGGAAAGCAGCTCCGCTTCCAGGCTGCAGTTTGCTTTTATTGGGGGATAAAGGTTGAGCTCGATTCTGGTTTCCTCCCCGACCTTTGAACTGTCCGGGTGCTTCGCATTTCCTGAGAGAACTATGGGCTGAACCTGGAGAATCACGCTCCCACTGGCACTTGTGTACCCGTATTTGGAGCAGGCTATCTTCAGCTCTGCCCTTCTCGGTCCGGGAGGAGCCCTTACCCATACGGGTCCGAAACTGCTGGTTTTGTGGCTTTCCCCTTCCAGTTCCACGGTGCAGGACGCTCCCTTCACGGGGTTCCAGTAGGCATCATAGTAGTTTGGGGTCACCTGAAACTTCTGGAATGAAAAGGGGTTTTGCGTGGAGAGTGACGCGGTCAGTGTGGTTTTCTTCTCTCTGGAGCTTATCTCCACCGTCTTTGAGCTCGACAGGTAGTCCTGGGCAGAGCAGCTGATTACCGCCGACTTCTTCCCCACGAAGTTCAGGTTCACAGACAGCGAATAGTAGCCCGGGCTCAGCTCCTGGAGGGTGCCGAGGCTGGACTCACAGGACGCGGTGGTTGGAAATACCGTTACCATTGCCTTTTTGGTATCCCCGAATTTTCCAGAGAGGCTCGTTGGGGACAGCTCTACTGTGACGGGTTGCTTCTCCACCGTGAAACTCTTTGTCCTTGAGGCCTCAGTGTACCCTGATCCATAGCAGGTTACCTTCACAGAGTGGTCCCCGCTCTTTGTTATGGTCCACCAGCCCGTGTAAACCTCCCCGGTATTGTAGAGTTCTGTGGTGCCGAGGAGTTCTCCATCCACATATATCCTTGCTTCACAGCTTCCGAGGTATATTGGCGAGCCGGAGAGGTCCGTGTAAATCGCGGATATCTGGAGCGACTCTCCTATCCCCGGCACTCCCCCGAGTTCCACTTCAAGCCTGGAGTTCCCCACGACAGAAAATTCGAGGGTTGCCTGCTCACCATCACATTCCACAGTGGCTGTGTAGTCCCCCGTTTCTCCGAAGGATGTGGAGATGAACGCATAATCGCTGGTGGTGAGCATGTCTTCATCCAGGACCACCCCTCCACTGGTGATTGTTATGTGGCAGGTCGGGTAGCTTACACCTGAAACATAAGCGCGTATCTCCCAGCTGTCATATGCGACGACTTCTGTGTCGGCCGTGAGTGATATGTCCGCATACACGAGCGACATCAAGAAAAAGAGCGCCAGCAGTCTCACTGTAAAAATGGACGGGGGGAATAAATAAACGTTCATTCGTTGTATGCGTCTTCGGCCAGCGTTTCGGCAAGCTCCCTGTCGTATTCCTCCCAGAGCCTGGCTTCCTCCACGAAATCCTCGTTTCCCACATACCTCATCGCCCTGTCAACATTTTTTTCCACGGTTCTCAGGAATTCCCTGTATCCACTGCCCGGCAGGGGTGGAGCCAGTTTTTCAAGGTCCGGGCGGGCTTCCCCGTAGAAGTCCTCGAAGGTTCTTCTCACCGTATGGATGACCACATCCGCGAGGAGCTGTTCTCTCCACTCCACTCCCGAGTATTTTTCAAGTGTGCTGTGGTAGGAGCTGGGGGTGTTATCAACCAGGTATTTGAAGGCTCCTACAACTTCGTCCTTCGACAGCCAGCTCAATGTTTTCTTGAGGGTGTTCCCGAGCTGGCGGGTGTCACACTCCAGACTCTCCACAACCTCCTTGAGGACCAGACCGCTCCCGAAATCAATGGCTCTTTCATATTTTTTCACGACCCTTGCTACCGCCGGGTCATTCAGAACGGTTTTGGCTATTATTCCCGGCACCTGCCTGCTTTCGACCATGCTCCCCACCACAGGCTCGGCAAACCTGTGCAGCTCCCCATAGAGGTTTTCTTTCAGGATTCGCATCTGATTGGCTGTCACCTCTGTTTAAATCCCTTGTGGCAAAGGATAAATTTCCCCTCCGAGCTTGCTATTCGTGGCTATCATATTCGATGTCTCGGAGTTTTTTGAGTATTACCGGCATATGAAGGCCAGGGGGCGGGCTGTTGTGAGCTTCAAGAAGGCCCTCAAGAACTTCCGGGTGAAGGAAGCTATGGAGGATGTTGGGAGGCGCGGGACGTCCGGGACGGTGTATCTGGTGCCGAGCGTTACCGGGAACAGGGGGTTAATTTCTCTGGGGGGAAAACTGTATTATGAGTATTGACGGGCGAGCTTCACCACCTCGTCGGGTGTCAGCTCCCGGACGCGCTTGTCCATTCCGGAAGGGGGGTAGCCTGCCAGTTTCAGGGCATTGTCCAGTTTCTTGTTGGGGTAGGAGAATACCCGGCGTATGAACTCTTCCGAGGCCGCCCAGTCCCCCGGTCGGTTGGGGTTCAGGCGCACGACGGACAGCCACACCTTTGGAGGTGGTGAAAACACCTCTGGCGGGAAGTGCCGCAGGACCCTGATGCGGAATCGGAGCTGTGCGCTCACGCTCAGCCTCCCGTATTCCCGGGAACCCGGCCTGGCCACCATCTTCTGGGCGAACTCCTTCTGCAGGCCCAGCACGGCTGGAACAGGGGGCAGGGCGAAAAGGAGCTGTGAGGAAATGTAGAAGGGCAGGTTTGACACAACCACATCCACCTCAGGAAAGGACATTTTGAGAATGTCCCCCCACACGAGCTCCACATTTTCCGGCAGCTCACGGAGATAGGGTTCGAGGGAGCGGTCTTTCTCGACAGCTATAACCTTCCTTGCCCTCTGTGCCAGCAATCGCGTGATAATGCCCCTGCCCGGGCCTATTTCCAGCACCCGCTCTTTCCCGGTCAACCCCGCTGCTTCCACCATAAACCGTGCCACTTCCCTGCTTTTGAGGAAGTGCTGCCCCAGTCGCATGTCATTCCCCTTCAAACTCCACCAGCCAGAATGCCTTTTTGAGCCTGTCAGTGCCGTGCAAGTCCGGCAGGTTGACCACAAAAAGCACGTCTGCGAGTTCGCCGCCCATCTTTTCTATGAGTTCCACGGCAGCCTTTGCAGTTCCACCGGTGGCTACAAGGTCGTCCACTACCACCACCCGGTCACCCCGGGCTATGGCGTCCTTGTGGACCTCGATGGCGTCCTTCCCGTATTCAAGCTCATATTCAACCCTTTCCACCTCGGCGGGTAGCTTTCCTTTCTTCCGGATTGGGATGAACTTCACACCGAGCTCGTGTGCCAGGATGGCGCCAAAAATGAACCCCCTCGATTCTATGCCCGCCACGGCATCCACTTGTTTTCCTTCCAGCCTCTTTTTGAACTCTTCGATAACCCGGCGGAGAGACTCCGGCTTCAGCAGCAGGGTGGTTATATCGCGGAACATTATTCCCTTTTTCGGGAAGTCCGGGATGGTTCTTATGGCCTCCTTGAGTTCCGGGATGTCCATACTTCGAGTCGCCGGGGAGATTTAAATTTTTAATAGTCGTGGTCCCTCGTTTTTTCTATATACTCTACCATTTTCAGTTTGCCATCCTCCGAAAGCCTCTTCCTCCCGGAGGTGCAGTTGCGCAGCCACAGGCCATATTCCCGGGTTGCCTTGTGGGGTGCCAGCTTCCCTATCCAGGTGCTGGAGGGACCGCATTTGTTGCAGTGAGCCACCGTGCCGATGATTCCATCCTCCATGAGGTCCCTTTCCTCGAGTTCATCGGGGAACCAGACAAAAGAATACCTGAAGTTTTCCCGGAAATAGGGGAGAAGGGCCTTTCTGTATCCTTCCAATCGGTCGGTGTTTCCCTTATACATTCGGGAACGGAGTATTTTCAGGTCCTTTTCAAGGTCGGATGGTTTCTTATTTACACGATACAGCTCATCAAACCTGTTGGCATCGAATATCTTATTTGGGTTGCAAGTTCCAGTCCATTCGTCAAGTTTTGGACCCATCAAATACAGAATATAAATGTGAATCAAGTAGGTGGAGAACACGCTCCTGAGGGGATCGAGCCTGAAATGATTGGACATCCTCAATGCCAGTTTTTTTGTTTTGTTTATACCCACCCTGACTATTCTGTCCCCGTTGTGGCCTTCCTCCCCCTTCTGGAAAAAGAAATACATCCCATTTTTTGGGATATCCACATCACCGAACTTAAACGCCCCC
>Ga0190334_1000882_pt1 | contig 13565 bp, 11 predicted proteins | sample 48720478_MG_FD_161270 | JGI IMG/M metagenome (GOLD analysis project Ga0190334, IMG submission 161270) | Hydrothermal vent sediment bacterial communities from Southern Trench, Guaymas Basin, Mexico - 4872-04-7-8_MG | ecosystem: Environmental > Aquatic > Marine > Hydrothermal vents > Sediment ...
TCTTTTCTATCTTCTGGTGAAAACCCCAAATCTGAATTTAAGCCATGCCTAATATTATCTCCATCTAAAACATAGCAAAGTTTGCCTTGTTCATATAATCTTTTTTCAACTTCCCTGGCCAAAGTAGATTTCCCGCTTCCAGACAAGCCAGTGAACCACAAGACTTTGTTTTTATAACCCAATAAAGAATTTCTATCTTCTTTTGTTATATGGCCGTGGTGCCAGAATACTTTTGACATTTTTTACAGTAAAGGTTTAATATATTCAACAACTTTTTTAGCACATTCTTCAAACGATGTCTTATCGGTATTTAAAACAAGTTCTGGTTTTTTTGGCTCCTCATATGGGTCAGATATGCCTGTAAAATGTTTTATAACCCCTTTTTCCGCCATTGCATAAAGCTCAGGATCTCTTTTTCTTGCTTCTTTGACACTAGCTTTAACATAGACCTCAATAAAAGTAGAAGTTTCTTCAATCTCTTTTCGGATTTTGTCCCTCTCTGTTTGATATGGACTAATAAAAGAACACAAAACAACAGAACCATTTTTTGACAATAATTTAGCTATATATGTAGCACGTTCCAAATTTTTCTTTCTATCTTCTTTCGTAAACTTAAGGTCTTTTGAAATTGTGCTTCTAAGCTCTTTGCTGTTCATAATTTGTGTTTTTATGCCTGCCTCCTCTAATTTCAAACTAACTAAGTCTGCTATCTGAGATTTGCCAGCCCTGGGTATGCCAGTAAACCACACAACAATTCCTGCTCCTTTCATATAATCTTCAAGCACTTTGTCAGCTCCTTTTGGAATAAATTCTTTCCAAGTATTATCTTTTTTTTCTATCATATCTCTTATTTGGGTAGCGCTAATTCTTTTAATGTCCTCACTTACCTTTATTTCATTAACTTTATATCCAACACCCCTACCATAATTCACACTTTCAATATCATCTATAATCATGACTTTTGCATTCACCTTTAACTTAGACATTGTTGCTTCAATCATTCTTTTTCTTAATTGTGCTGGATAAACATCATAATGTGTGTCCCTAACTAAAATAAGTAAAGGTATGCCTTGATCTATCTTTTTCTTCATTATGGCAAGATGGCCTTTATGAAAGGGCGACCATCTTCCAATAAAAACTGCTCTTTTCATTTTATTAAAGCAAGTAATTTTTCATGAATTTGATTATTTGAGACTAAGAACCCATTTATAAGTGTATTTTTTTTATTATATCTTAGTTCTTTTCCATGCAAATCAGTCACTAATCCGCCTGCTTCTTTTACTATTAGGTCCATAGCGCAAATATCCCACTCATTTGTTTTTCCTAGTCTAAAATAAACATCGGCATCTCCCTTCGCTATAATACAACCTTTTAATGAACTACCTTTTTTCATAACCTCTGAGAACCTATCTGCAATTTTTTTAATTTTCTCGCTTGCGTGAGACCTGCTGGTAACCAAAATTAACTTATTAAGTTCTGCTCTCTCTGAAACATTTATTTTATGCTCTTTGCCAAAGCTATCAAGCATAAAGGCGCCTTTGTTTAAAGATGCATAAAAAAGTTGGTTCAATGCGGGAGCATAAACCACGCCAATAATTGGCTTTTGCTTATATGTTAACGCTATATTAACAGTAAATTCTCCATTTTTTTTAATGAATTCTTTAGTGCCATCTAAAGGATCTATTATCCATACAAAATCTTTATTCAGCCTTTCTTTATTATCCAATGTTTCTTCTGACAATATTCCGTGATCAGGAAAATGCTTTTTAATGCCTCTAACTATAATCTTGTTTGATTCTAAATCTGCTTTTGTTACTGGACTTTTGTCTTGCTTGAAGCCCACACCTATCTCAGCTTGTTTATAAATCTCAAGAATTTTTTTTCCTGCCTTTAAAGCTGTTTTATTTGCAATGTACAACATACTTTGGCATTCCATTTATCTCCCAATCCCTTTATATTTAATTCCTAATTTTATTATTTGTTCTTTATCTAAACAATTCCTGCCGTCTATAACTATTTTTATGTTGTTTTCCTTCAGCAAATTTAACTCCATTTCTTTAAACTCTTTATGATTTGTAACTAAAACCAAATAATCAACATTATTTAGTAATTCTTGTAAAGAAGAAACAGCAGATTTTTGCGGCAGATAAGGATCATATACTGTTACTAAAGCTCCTTTTTCTTTTAATAATTTAATAATTTCAAAAGCAGGGCTTTTTCTTGTATCATCTACATTAGCTTTATATGCTAATCCTAATATGCCTATTTTTGCATTTTTTATGTTTTCTCCTAGTTTTTTCAATTCATCTTCTAATAATTCAACTGTATATTCTGGCATACTGTTATTTATTTTTCTGGCCAATTTTAGAAACTCATGGTTAAAATTATAATTTTTGGCTCTATCAATTAAGTAATAAGGGTCAACAGATATGCAATGACCGCCCACGCCTGCTCCTGGATAATGAGGCATAAATGCAAACGGTTTGGTAGATGCCCCTTTTATAACATCCATTATATCAATTCCCGCTTTGTCAAAACTCTTAGCCATTTCATTGATAAAAGCAATATTAACATCTCTAAAGGTGTTTTCCATTATCTTGGTTGCTTCTGCTTCTTTAGATGATTTTACTTCTACAATTTCTGCTTCAATAATTTTCCCATATAATTCTGCTGCTTTTTCAGTAGATTTATTGTTGATACCACCAACGACACGTGGTATTTTTTCTATTGTCCATTTTTTATTACCTGGATCAATTCTTTCTGGACAATGTGCTAAAAAGAAATCTTCACCTGCTTTTAATCCAGAACTTTCCAAGATTGATAGAACAATCTCTTCTGTTGTGCCCGGATAAACAGTCGATTCAATTATAACAATGTGGTTTTTTTGTAAATTTTCTGAAATGCTTTTTGAAGCTTCTCTTACATAACTTAAATCAGGCAAATGCTTTTCATTAACTGGTGTAGGAACACACACAATAACATATTTAGCATTCTTAATTTCAGAAAAATCATCTGTAGCTTTTATTTTGTTGTGTAAGAAATTTTCCTTAACATATTCATCATTAATGGGACTTTGACCATTATTTATCTTATTAATTTTGTCTTTATTGATATCAATCCCTATTACAGAATAGCCTTTTTTAGCGCATAAACAAGCTAATGGCAGACCAACATACCCCAACCCAATTACAGCAACAGTTTCATCCATATATTTTAAAAGAAACAACCATATTATTTTAAGCTTTATTATTTACCAACAAACGCCTTCATAATTTTTTGGTTTATTATTATCATAAAAAAGATTTTTGCCATCTATAACTAATTTATCACCAAAATCAAGTTTTCTAAACTCCGGCCATTCTGTCAATATCAAAATTGTCTCGGCATTATCAATGACTTTTTGTCCGTTTTTCATATAATTAAGGTGTGGAAAAATTTTTTTAACTTTATGCATTGCTTTAGGATCATATATATACAGCAGGGCCTCTTCCATTAACAATTCTTTTATTGTGGTTAAGGCAGGGCTTTCCCTGATATCGTCTGTGCCTGACTTAAAAGTCAACCCAAGGATTCCAATCTTTTTCCCTTTTAATGGTCCTGTTTTTTCAAGCAGTTCCAGTATTTTAAGAGGCTGCTCCCTATTAATGTCCAGCACAGCCCTCAACAATCTTGGGCTGTGCCCTGCTTCTGTCGCCTTATATATTATTGCGCTAACGTCTTTAGGAAAGCAACTTCCGCCGAACCCAATGCCTGATCTTAGAAAATAAGGTGAAATTCGTTTGTCTAAACCAATGCCTTTTGCAACAACGTTCGTGTCAATACCGTGTTTCTTAGCTATGTTTCCTATTTCATTTATAAAAGAAATTTTTGTGGCTAAAAAAGCATTAGAAGCATATTTAATCATCTCTGCTTCTTTAAAAGTTGCTGTTAATATAGGACATTTAAAAGAACCATAAATTTTTTTTAATATATTAAGTGCATTTTCATCAGTAGAACCTATTACAATTCTATCTGGGTTAAAAAAATCTTCAATAGCTTCTCCCTCTCTTAAAAACTCAGGATTCATAACAACTGAAAAATCTTTAGAATGTGTTTTTCCAGATGTTCTCTCAAGTGTTGGAATAACAACATTTTCACACGTTCCAGGAACAACAGTAGATTTAATAACAATTATGTGTGGGGTTTTATATTTCAATAATTCTCCAAGTTGTTTTAACACGTTTTTCAGTTGAGAAAGGGACATCTCTCCTTGTTTTTTTGATGGTGTTCCCACACATACAAACGTAACATCTGAATTCAAAACCGCGTCTTTTAAACCTGTAGTAGCTTTTAATTTTTTAGGAATAACTTCTTTCAATAAAACATCAAGTTTGTTTTCATATATTGGCGCGGTTGCATTATTTATCGCGTCAACTTTTGTTTTGTCAATATCAACACCAACAACATCATAACCTAGTTTAGCCATTCCAACGGCCTGTATTAATCCAACATATCCCAATCCTATCACAGATATTTTCAATAAATCCACCTTCCAGTAAAAAAGATATGCAAAAAGAATTTATTTAAATATCTTACTCTTATCCTACTTTATAAGATATATTTATATATAAATTTAGATTTAATTTGGTTTGGTGCAATAAAATCAAGAAAAAGATTTCAATTACTATAAGCGAGAAAACATTACAGGACATAGACAGCATTATAGATAATATTTATGTAAGAAACAGAAGCCAGGCTATTGAATTATTAATAAACAATGCGCTTGGAGAAAATAAAGTCGCTGTCATTCTTTCAGGAGGACCAGAAGAAGACATTAAGATAAGTGAAAAAGAATATAGAATTACTGCAAAAGTTAATGGCACTGCATTAATAGAAACCTTGATTACAAAGTTGAGGGAACATGGTTTCAAGAGCATTTATCTTATAGCTAGAGAAAAAGTCATCAACAAAGTGTTTTCTATAGTGCAAAATGGTTCTAAATATGGTGTTAATATTGAATATGTAGAAGAAAAAGAGTCAAGAGGAACTGCAGATTCTTTAAAATTAATAAAAGGAAAAATTAAAACTAATTTTCTTGTTGTGTTCGGCGACGTTTTTTTTGAAGATTTAAACTTACAAGATTTATGGGACAAACATATAAAAAAGAAGGGCATAACCACCTTAGTTCTAACAACAACTTTAACCCCCGCTAAAAAAGGGATTGTAAAATTAGAGGGTTCAAAAATTTTAGAATTTGTACAAAAACCAAAAAAAAGCGATGTTTATTTGGGTTTTTCTTCTATATTTATCACCCTGCCAGAATTATTAGAATATGCTGGAGATAGTCTTGAGAATGACGTTTTCCCTTACTTGGCAGAAAAAGGCCTCCTTAATGGTTATCTAACTACTTCTAAAATCATAAAAGTGCATTCTAAACACGACAGAAAGAAATTTTAAAAACATTTTTAAATGATTTACTTTTTCAATAGACGTGGGACGGCCATAGTGGTCGGGTTCCACCGGTTCCCATTTCGAACACCGAAGTTAAACCGACCGACGTATTTGGCAGTACTGTACTCTGTACGGGAAACCAAATTCGCTGTCCTTTCTTTTCTAATAAGTTTTATATAGTTAAAGAATTTAATTTAACACCATGAATGTACACAAGCGTTTTCAATTAATAAAAGAAGTTGGCGAAGAAATAGTCACAAAAGAAGATTTAATGAAATTGTTGGGTGAGAAAAAGAAATTTATCGCTTATGATGGGTTTGAACCTTCTGGAAGAATACATTTAGCACAGGGCGTTTTAAGAGCCATAAATGTCAATAAAATGATTAAAGCGGGTGCTAAATTTAAAATGTTGGTAGCTGATTGGCACGCCTGGGCAAATAATAAATTAAGTGGAGATTTAAAAAAAATCAAGGTTGCTGGCAAATATTTTATTGAAGTCTGGAAAGCTTGTGGCATGAATTTAGAGAATGTTGAATTTATATGGGCTTCTGACTTACTTAATAACAGGAATTACTGGAAAACTGTAATGCAGGTTGCCCGTTCCGCAACATTAAAAAGGATTTTAAGAACCACGCAAATAATGGGCAGGTCTGAAAAAGAAATATTACAGGCATCTCATATTATTTATCCATGCATGCAGGCCGCTGATATATTTCATTTGAAAGCAGACGTTTGTCAATTAGGTATGGATCAAAGGAAAGTTAATGTTTTGGCTAGGGAAATTGGAGAAAAAATAGGTTACTGGAAACCAATAATTGTAAGCCACCACATGCTAATGGGATTACAACAACCAGCTACCACGGAAAAAGATGCTGTTGAACGCGCCATAGATATGAAAATGTCAAAATCTAAGCCAGACACAGCTATTTTTATGACAGATTCTCAAGAAGAGATTAACAGAAAGATGAATAAGGCATGGTGTCCAAATACAATAAAAGAAAACCCTGTTTTAGAATATTGTAAATACATAATCTTTGAAAAGTTCGATAACATAGAAATTAAAAGGCCTGATAAGTTTGGCGGAAATTTAACAATTAAAAGTTATAATGAATTAGAAGAATTATATTCTAATAACAAAATACATCCTCTCGATTTAAAGAAAACAGTTGCCTTTTATATTAATGAATTAATTGATCCTGTAAGAAAACATTTTGAAAAAAACAAAGCAGCAAAAAAATTAAAGGAACAAGTAGAAAGTTATGAAGTAACGAGATGAGAAAGTTTTTATAGTATTCAAATTTAGTTCTGTTGAATGAGAATAAAAAAACTACAACTTAAGTTAAAAGAAAAAAAGATTGACCTCGCTTTAATATTCTCGTTTAATGAAAAACCTAGTTCAAATATGTTTTACTTTGCTAATTATGTTGGTATTGGTATTCTGGCTGTTTTAAAAAATAGATCTTTCTTAATTGTTCCTGACATGGAATATGAACGCGCCAGAAAAACAAAACTAACAGTCTATAAAACAGATAAAAAGAAAAAAATCCTTGAAACATTAGCTGGATTATTAAAAAGACATAAAATCAAGAAAGTTGGGATTGAAGAAAGAAAAATTACCTTATATCTATATAAAAAATTAAGAAAAGCATTGAAATCACATTATCTTGATATTTCTGATGTTTGTTCAAAAATAAGAATGGTAAAAGAAAAAAAAGAAATTGCCATGATAAAAAAAGCTTGTTCTGTAACAGATAATGTCTATAGTAAAATAATTAAGAATTTCAAATTCAAAACTGAATTACAGCTGAAAGAGTTTATTGAAGCAGAAATAAAAAAACACTGTTGTGATTTAGCATTCGATCCTATTGTTGCGTCTTCAAAAAAATCTTCACTGCCGCATTCTGTTCCCTCTGGCAAAATAAAAAAAGGTTTTTTATTATTAGACTTTGGCGCCCGTTATAACGGTTATTGTTCTGATATGAGCAGAATGCTATATGTTGGACAGCCAACAATAAAAGAATTAAACAATTTTAGTCTGGTTTTAGATACATTGAAAAAATGTGAATCAGGCAAAGTAAAAAAATTCTCAAGATTATATGAAATTGCAATTGATAATTTAGGGAAGAAAGCAGAACATTTTACTCATGCTCTAGGTCATGGCCTGGGTTTAGATATACATGAGCCGCCATCGTTATTTACAGAAGACAAAAATAAACCACACAACAATATTGTTTTTACTATAGAGCCTGGATTATATTTTCCAAACAGATATGGCATAAGAATTGAAGATACCTTTATATTTCAAGGTAAAATAAAAAGATTAACAAAGTCAAAGAGAGAGTTGGTGATAATATGAGGTACGTTGAAAAAGAGTTCAATGATGCTGTAAAATATTACAAAAAAATCCTTACAGAAAAAAAAACAAAAAATGTCTTTATTTATGGTGATTACAATAAAGATGCTTTTTTTTCAATTGCGCCGTTCTCAAGAGCTGCTGCTGATTTAAAAATAGATATGAATGTATCTTTTGGTTATAAAACTAAAAATTATGAAATCTTATTTGATGTGTGGAAAGCATACAAAGAGAAAAATCCATTATTAAGAGATTTATTAAAAGAAATCAACATTAAAGAACTTAACAAATTTTTTGTTCAACCAAGATTAATAATAAAAGCAGAAAAAAAATCTTTTTCTGATAATATTGAATATAAAACAAAATGGTTTAAACCCTTTATGTCTGTTAAACTAAAAAAAACAACAGATGCAATAATAAAAAATGTTTACGCATTAAAAAAATCTGAACTGTTCAGTATTGGTTTTGTTTTAATACCTGATAAAAAATTTTTATCACATCCTTTGCAAGATTACTTAGATGCATATGCGATCTGCCATAACTTGTTTTTATCTGCAAAAAACAACTCAAAAGCCATTGGAATTAAAGCCTCAACTGTAAGAGCCAGCCAACGCGCAACGCCAGAAAAAGTTTCTGAGTTAATGACCACATTAATAGGATTAGAACTAGAAAAAAACATAGATATACCAATTTTCAAAAAATACAAAAAAGTATCAGAAGAATTAAAATTAGACAGAATAAAAATACCAAAAGCTACTTTTTTTGTTTCAGGAAAAGGTTATCATGGAAAACACATTTTTGGAGAAAAAATAGGCTATCCCACTCAAAATAAAAAAAGCAAATGGACTTCTCCGGGCGGATTTATTTATAAATTTCATTGGTATCCTCAATCAAAAGACGAATCTAGGCCACCTTTAAGCAGAGTGGCATTTACATCTACTGTGCCTATTGACAAATTAATTGAATCAACCTTAATAGATTACAAAAAAATGCGTAAAAGAAACGCAGATATTGCAAAAGTAATGAATAAATGTAAAAAAGTAATTGTCAAGAGCAATATTAAAAATGGCTGTGATTTTGAAGTCGGTCTAATAAAAAAAGACGGCACACGCAGATTAGTTTTAGGGAGTGATTCTGATGTCAGAACAATATTACATCCGTTATGGGAAAAAAAAGGATTAAAAATGGGTAGGATGGCTAATATTCCTGGCGGAGAGGCATTTACAACGCCAGAGTATGTCAAAGGAAGAATTGTTGGAGATGTTGTTATTAACATTGATAGAAGCTGGACATTAAATAGTAAAAACCCTTTTGTGGCAGAAGCAACCAAAGCAGGTTATAAAATTGTTTCTGGACCGAAAAAGGTTATAGCTGCTTTCAACAAGAGAAAGAAAGAAGCTTGGAAAAACATTCTGGAACAGGAAAAAAACAAAAGCCTGCCAAAAAAGTTAATAAACCTAAAAAAGAAAAATTTTAACCGGATTGGTGAATTTGCCATAAACACAAACCCACATGCAAGCTTGTGTGATTATTTGATCATAAATGAAAAAATTGCGAACATGATCCATGTTGCTTTTGGTAGTGGTTTTGAACCGGACACTGCCACAGAATACCACATGGATGTTGTCATCAATTCGCCAAGACAAAAACTCGATATTTATGGCATAGATAAAAATAACAAAGAACATTGGATAATCAAAAAAGGAATCTTTGTTTCATAGTCATCCATAAGATTTATTAATACCTTTTCTATTCCAAAAATCGATGGATGGGAACAGCAGCAAAGAATTAGCAAGTATCATGTTTACTTATTCTTCAAACATTAGTGAATTAGAAGAAGAAAACCGCATTCTAAAAGAGACGATTAACCATTTAAAAAATGAAATTGATAGGTTTAGGACGCCGCCTTTAATGTTGTGCGAAGTTCGTGAAATACTTGACAAAAACGCAATTATAAAAGTTCCAAACGGCAACCAATTCTTTGTTTGCGTTTCTGACACTTGTAAAAACATAAAACCTGGAGACAGTGTTTTGGTTGATCAAAAAAATCTCAATATAATAAAAAAATTTTCCCGTTCCAAAGGGTTTAACGTGGAAAAATTTGTTATCATGGAAAAGCCCGATGTAACTTTTGATGATATAGGCGGATTAAACAAACAAATACAAGAAATTAAAGAGGTTGTTGAATTGCCTTTGAAAAAGCCCGACTTGTTCAAAAGAATTGGTATCCAGCCACCAAAAGGCATTTTATTGTATGGTTCTCCGGGAACAGGAAAAACTTTGTTGGGGAAAGCCGTTGCAAATGCAACAGACAGCACATTTATTGAGGTTGTTGGTTCTGAGCTAGTACAAAAATTTATTGGAGAAGGAGCAAAATTAGTTAAAGAGATATTTGAGCTGGCAAGAGAAAAGGCGCCTTCTATTGTGTTTATTGATGAGTTAGATGCGCTGGCTGCAAAACGCGTTGATATTGGAACTTCGGGAGAAAGAGAAGTACAAAGAACATTTATGCAGTTGCTGGCCGAGATTGACGGGTTTTCTCCCCTGGGTAATGTAAAGGTTATCGGATGTACCAACAGACGCGACATACTGGATCCGGCAGTTTTAAGACCGGGCAGGCTAGACAGATTAATTCAAGTGCCTCTGCCAGACAAAGAAGGCCTAAAAGAAATTTTCAAGATACATACAAAGAGCATGTCGCTGGAAAAGGTGAACCTGAACAAGTTGCTTTCTTTGATGGAAGATTTTTCTGGAGCCGAAGTCAGAGCTGTTTGCACAGAAGCCGGTTATTTTGCAATAAGAGATAACAGAACCAAAGTAAAAGAAAGCGATTTTATAAAAGCCATTAACAAAGTAAGCGCAGAAGAATCCCTTGAAGGTAAAGATTTTATGAATATGTTCGGCTGATAACTATATGTTCAGAAATTTCTAAGTTCGCTATTAAGTTGAATCTAAAATTGTGCATGCACTCACAAGTTACTTCCTTTAATCATCTCCTTTCGGATCATTGGGTGTTCACTCGATCATCGCACATTTTACACTTATTTATCTGAAAAGCAACGCATTATTTAAATTATCTGGAAATCTACACATATCCTAAATTTTCCTGGAGAATATTGGCCGCATTTAACTGTATTTATAATGTTGCAGTTTAGGTTGCTTTTTGCACAGGCCTCTTTTACTTTTTCTTCCCCTTTAAATATTTCTGTCTCATGTTCAAAATCATAAAAATGAATTATTGTGCCTTTAGTTGAAACCTTAAATGCCATTTCTAAAAAATCTTCTGCGTTTTTTGGGAGGGGCATTATGATTCTAGAAAACTTTTCTTTTAATTTGGGAATTATGTCCCTCACATCACCCAAAAACAGTGCAACATTTGTTGCATTATTTAATGTAAGGTTTTCTTTTGCGAACTTGTGCGCAACAGGATTTTTTTCTATGCCCACAATTGCTCTTGCCAACGTGTTTTTTGAAATGACAATTGGATAAACACCAGATCCTGAAAACATAACTAAAACCCGTTCATTTGGTTCTATCTTTTTATATATCCTTTTTCTCTCGGTGCTTAGCCTCGGAGAAAAATAGATTTTTTCAACATCTAACTTTATTTTTACATTGTTTTCTTTATATTCTGTAACTTTTGTATTTTCACCTGCAATAAAAGATAGTTTTTGTGTTCGAAATTCTCCAAAATGAATTCCCGATTTCTTTAACACTGTTTTAATGTTTTTGTGTGTCTTTAATAAGGCAGAACCAATTAATTTCTCATGTTTAACTAAGGGTTTTCTTATTTCTATAACAATTATGTTTCCTATTATGTCATAAGAATTTGGTAACTCTTCAAATTCTGCCTTACTTAATTTGTTTTTAAGTATGTCTTTGTAATTAGGTTTTTTCTTAGATTTTTCTAATTCTGCTTGTTCATAAACAGCAAATAGTGAAGAAGGCATCTTTATTTTCTTTAATACCGGGAAAAAAATGTGATTGGCTGCTTTTTTTGGCAAATATTTTTTATTATAGTTTTTGTTATCTAACAAGAACTTCTTTGCGGCTTCTGCCTTGCTCAAAACAACCTTTAATGTTAACATAACATAAAAGAAGAAATGAAAAATTTAAAAAGGTATTTAGAAAAAGTCCGATAATCCTTTTTGCTTTTGTGTTAATAATAGTTCTTGCAAGGTTTTATCAATCCTTTCTTTTGAAAAATCGTGTCTTTCAACAAGAATCTCTTTTATTTTTTTACTGTCTATTTTTCTCCATTTCAGCTCATAATTGTCTGTTGTGGGCATCTCCTTTATTAAATTATAGATTTCCTTCCAGTTAAAATCAAAATAAGCATTCCATTTAACCTCTCTAAACAAGGCATCAAAATTATTTTTGTGTTTTTTTACTAATAGGAGGGCCTTTTTTGGACCAATGCCCTTTATGCCTCCAATATTAAAATCTGTACCACACAACATTGCAATAACAATTAGTTGGTCTCTGTTTATGTTTAGCATGCGCAAGTTCTCTTGTAAATCTATAACTACAGGGTTAATTGTTTCATATGTTTGTGTTCCTGGTTTTTTTCTTTTCCTAGACACAGATAAATTTCTTATTATTCTTGGACTACCAAACAACAGTCCGTCTGTATCTTGGCTGACTAAGGCATAAAAATCTCCTTTTTTTACCATAAAAGATGCTTGTGCTTCTCCTTCTGAAGGCGCCATAATCGTTGGCAAGCCGAGCGCGTCAATCAACTCTTTTGATTCTTCTACCATCTCCTTTGTTAAAACAGATGTTCTTGATGCATATTTCTTCATTAACTCAAGGTCTTCTTTTTTAAGAGCTTCTTCATATTTGCGCTGTGCTTCTTTTTTTAATTCAGAGCGGCGTTCGCGCTCTGCCTTTTTTAATTTTGGCGCCGCGCCATCAAAAACAAAGGCTAGCTTTATTTTTTCTTTCATTAATTTTGTTGTTCTAAAAAACAAGCCAGACAAATGGCTGGTTATATGACCATGTGTGTCTTTTAATAATGAACCGTCCTGCTGCCTTATTGTGGATAAAAACTGGTAGAGAATATTATATGAGTCAACAACAAGTTTTTTATTAGTAAACACATCAAAAGAAACTTCTTTTGTAGTTAAAATAGAACTTAAATTAGTGCCCATTTTAGATTTTTAAGATTGCCATATTAAACTCTTTTTCTAAAAGTTGTTCTGCTTTTTTTGTAAATTCACCTGTTGTTACATATAACACAGGAAGTTTTTTCATTTGTCCTTCAACATATGCTGAACTAAGGTCTTTGTCATTGTTCTTTTTCTTATTTCTTACTTTACAAAAAAATTTCAGTTTTCCGACAGGACTAGGAACAATTATTATAAAGTTTATCTCAGAATTTTTTCTTATAATCTTTTCCTCTATAATTTCTATGTTTTTGTTTGTGAATGTATCATTTATTTTTGACAAGAGCTCCTGCCTCTCTTCTTTTTTAGGGGGTTCTTCTGATAAAACCTCCTGTCTTTCATTCTCTTTTTTTTCGACTTCAAGGGCCTTTGGCTCTTTTTTTTCAATAACTTGTGCAGAAAACTCTTTTTTAACAATCTCTCTAACATAGGTCTCAACAGAAGTGTTATCTAAAAGATACCATTTCCAAAAAAGCTCTTTTTCCCCTTTTATTTTAACTTCCAATGGTTTGGCAAAATCCCTTATATTACGTAATGCAACTCTAATTGCGGGTGTCGCTGTTAAATCCCTTATAACTTTTTTAGATTTAATTAAGTCATAGGCCTCCTTTTCTTTG
>Ga0190334_1000884_pt1 | contig 13561 bp, 15 predicted proteins | sample 48720478_MG_FD_161270 | JGI IMG/M metagenome (GOLD analysis project Ga0190334, IMG submission 161270) | Hydrothermal vent sediment bacterial communities from Southern Trench, Guaymas Basin, Mexico - 4872-04-7-8_MG | ecosystem: Environmental > Aquatic > Marine > Hydrothermal vents > Sediment ...
TTGAGCACGCTTTGCAGAAGCATGTGATTCCGGTCTCGCCGAACAGCTTCTACGCCTATCTGCAGGCCATCGCCCTGGGCCTGCGGGGCATGCAAATCGAGCAGCAAGCGAAGGAGTTTCTTGGCTATCTGGGGCGGCTGGAAGGCGACTTCCGCAGGCTTCAGCAGGCCTTTGGCGTGCTGGGGACTCTCCTGGAGAACGCCCGCAAGAAGTACGAGGAGAGCGAGCGTTTCATCGGCCGCTTCAGCGATCAGTTGGAAGGCACCCGTCAGCCGGGCGCGACGCTGCCGGGGGACAAGCTAGGGGTCTTGGACGCGGGTGGGAAGTCGCGAAATAGCGCGGAATAGCCGAACGGCCATTCCTGGAATCCGGCCCCATGCCGCCTTGGGATCGTGCCTTGCCCAAGTCTTGGTGGATTAGCGAGTGGGCCGGAGGCTTTCGGCAAGTCTTGAAAGCAGCTCGAAAAGTTGTGGCTCCATCTCAATGTGGAGCACCTCGGCGATGTGCTGGGTCCAGCCGTGAAGGAAATAGAGCCAGCCGTCTTCGACAATCAGGTCACTCTCCTGCTCCTGCGCCTTGGCCTGATGCCAGAAGTCAAGCTCCCCCCGGTAATTTATCTCCCATGCCACGCCGTGTAGAGGGAATTTCCCGGCGTCCGTAATGGGGGAGCCTGGCCGGTCCTTGCCCAGGCCGGTGGCGTTGATCACCACGCTGCCTGCGGGCAAGGTTTCCATGATCTCATCGTTGCGGCGAGGGTCATCATTGCAGATGTACTCGAAGGTGATATCGGTCCCGAGGCTTTCAACCATCTGTCGCAAGGTGTCCAGCCGTCGCTGTGAGCGGTTGACCACGATCATTCGGCGCGGCCGGTCGGCGGGATCTCGTTTCGTCATAAGGTGCAAAGCGATGGCTTTCCCGGATCCCCCAGCGCCAAAGCACAGAACCTCTCCACCTGTCCGGCCGAAGTAGCCATCTCCGAGCACGGCATCCAGGCTCATCCCTCCGGTGAGCGGATCCTTGGCATGACCCACGAGTTTGCCCTCGCGTTTGGAAATGCAGGAGATCTCTCCTGTCAGGCGGGCGGCTTCATCCACAACATCGAACATGTCCAGCGCCGCTTCCATGATGTCGATCTTGTGAGATGTGACCAGCGCGCCGAGCGAAAGCGGATCGAATTTGATCTGGGCCACAGTGGAGCGATAGGACTCGCGGTCATCGTGCAGTTTGTGGTCGATGCCCTCGATGACGATCTCGGGCCTTCCCAGCGCCTCCATCCAGCGAGGGAACACCCTCATGATGGAGGACTGGCTTGTCGTGACGCCCACGAAATAGAAAGTCGGAACCTGTTTGTGGACGATTGGATACTGCGCCAAAGTGCCTGCTCGAAGCATTCGCTGCGATCTCCCTTCATTCCTTGCTTGTGGCGCCGGCCCTTTTCAGAGGCTCAAGCGTGCATCCGCCACGGCGCGTGTGAAAGCTTCGGCTCTGGCGATGATCTCATCAAAGCGCCCCTGAAGGGCTAGATCGCGGGCGCAAAGGGATGAGCCGGCACCTACGGCAAATGCGCCCGCGGCGAACCAGGCTCGGATATTGTCGAGATCTACCCCGCCAGTTGGCATGAGCAGAAGGTCCGGGAAGGGCCCTCGCAGGGTCTTGAGATAGGACGGACCGCCCAAGGATCCCGGAAAGATCTTGATAGCGTCCGCTCCGGCTCGCTTCGCCTGCATAACCTCGGAAGGTGTAAAGGCGCCGATCATGGCCGCGAGCCCGGTTTCCCTCATGGCCTGAGCCAAATTGGGATCGAAGTGAGGGCTGACCAGAAAGCAGGCCCCGGCATCCAGGGCCAGAGCCGCGTGTTCAGGTTCGGTAAGTGTCCCCATACCCAGGAGGATTCTCTCGCCGTAGAGATCGTTGAGCCTGCGAACAATCTGGACTGCCTCGGGGGTGGTAAAGGTGATCTCGATCCCCAGCACCCCTCCTTCCACCAGCGCCTTGACCATCCGCAGGGTTGTCTCGGGATCCGGGCCTCGCAAGACGGCCAGAAGGCCTAGCTGGCGAATTCGTTCCAAAGTCTCTTGCTTGTTCATGGCTTTCGCTTCCGATCTTGCTATACGACCCGATGGCGGGGCTCTTCGCCTTGCAGCACTGCAAGGCAATCACCCAGGGCGCTCCAGCCCATGGCATTCGCGGCTGCATCCGTGTGGGCGCCCATATGCGGGGTGGTGATCACGTTTGGGTGAGAAATCAGCGGATTCTGGGGATCCGGCGGCTGGCGGGCAAACACATCCAACGCTGCGCCGGCCAATTTCCCCTCTTCGAGTGCAGCGAGCAGCGCGATCTCGTCGAGTAGTTCCCCCCTCGCAGTGTTGATGAGATAAGCCCCACATTTCATCCGATGCAGGAAGGAGGTGCTTACCATTCCCCGCGTCTCCTCCGTGAGCGGCAAGTGCAGCGAGAGAATGTCGGCCAGGGGAAGCAATTCCTCGAGTTGCATAAGCTTGATGTCCATTCGGCTGGCGGCCTGCTGGTCTGGATCGATGTCGTGTGCCAGAACGTGCGCGCCGAAGCCTGATAGTCTCCGGGCCACCTGTTTTCCGATAGAGCCGAAACCCAGCAATCCAATTCGCTTGCCTTCCAGGGATGTTCCGCTCAGGCGTGGCCACTGGCCCTGGCGTGCGGCTTGGATAGCCTCAGGGATTGCCCGCAGCAAGCAAAGCATGAGCGCAATTGTGAGCTCCGCGACCGAACCAGCGTTCGCGCCCGGCGTATGGGTAACGACGATACCTCGACGCCGGGCGGCCTCTAGGTCCACATTATCCACCCCCACGCCATAGCGGGCGATCACCTTGAGCCGGCCAGCAGCCTCGATCACCGAGGCATTGATTTCATCCAGCCCAGCGATCAACCCGTCAAATGGGCCGATCTGGGCCCGGAGTTCCTCCGCCGTGAGCGGGCGCCCCAACTCGTTGTATGCCGCCTCCCCGACCTGATTTTCCAGCGCAGCCCGGAGAGCGGGGTCGTAGCGCGCAAAGGAGGTCGGGGTCACAAGAATCCGACATTTCTTCAGAATCATGCTCACTGACTCCAGAGTCGAGTTGGGCAACTGGGCTCTGGTGTAGATTTCCTTAGGTCAAGAGCCCTGGTCCAAAGATAGCGAAAGGCTTGACTTTGGTTTGCCTGAAGCGTCTTCCCACATTACCATCATATTGCAGCCCCGGGGATGAGGGCAAATGTGCGCAGCGATACGAACCTGGATCATGCAGGTGCTAGCTTCACCTGTTTGCCTGGCCTCGGGGCTGGCGTGTCCTTCATTGAAGTCGCTGCGGCCTTTGGGGAAATCCGCGAGCTTCCTTCAAGGGCACAACCGAAGCAAGGCCGTTTGCTCATCAGGGGGTTGCGAGCCCCTGATGTTCGAATCGCTCGAAAGCTTGGCTGCGATGGATGCGAGCAGAAAAAAGGATCATGTCGAAAGCTGCCTATCCTCGATTACATGTCTTCCTGTTGCTACAAGCGGAGTGCAGGCTGGGTCAGTTCGGGCCAGGAAATCGACCGCCGGAGGGTGGGGCCGATGAACCTCCGCGCGGCCATCTTCGACCTTGATGGGACCCTGATCGACAGCAAAGCCATCGATCTGCAAGCCCTGGCAGAAGCGGCGCGGGAGGTGCTCGAGAAAGAGCTTCCTCCGGACGACCTGGGACTGTTCTTTGGGATCTCCTCGCAGGAAACGGCTCGACGGCTGGCAGGCGATCGGCAGGAACGCTTCCTGGCCGCGTGGGCTCGGCGCTATGAGGAGCTGGCAAGGAACTCGCTGCGGTTCTTTCCGGGAATCCAGGAGGCGCTGCAGGTCTTGAAGGAATCCGGCCTGCGGCTGGGCGGCGTTACGATGCAAACCAGGGCTGAATTGGATTTCAGCCGGTCCATCGTGCCCTTGGATGAGTTTATCGAGACTTGGATCGCGTCGGATGAAACGCCGCGGCCCAAGCCTGATCCCGTTCATGTCCAATTGGCAATAGAGCGGCTCGGCGTGCTACCTGAGGCAACGATGGTTGTGGGCGATACGGTATCTGACCTTCAATCGGGAAGAGCGGCCGGAACCCAGACCGGAGCTGCCCTATGGGGTGCGGCCGATCAGACGCGCTTGCTGGCCTTCGGCCCCGACTTCATCTTCCGATCTCCAAAGGAGCTGAGGCGATTATGCAACAGGGCAACCAACCGCTAAAGGCCATTGTGGTCAGGGCAGGGAGGAGCGCGCAGAAGGTCTATCTGCCTCTCCTTCGCCACCGGCAGGATGTGGAACTGGCCGGCATTTACAGCCGCACCTTGAAGGCGGCCGCGAGCGTCGGCGCGGCCCAGAACGGCCTGGCCGCTGGGTGCCGGATCTGGTCGAGAGAGGCTTCGAGGGCGTCCTCGATTTCGTTCGGACCCGCAAGCGCCCTCGAGGATGCGGCCCGCACCCAGGAGCTGGTGGAGGGCTTCGTTCGGGGGATGAACCCTGCGAAGTGACCTTCAACCCCAAGGAGGATCGGAGTTGAAGCGCTTCCTGGATGCCCATCCGGGGATAAAGGGGAGCCCGCAGGAGCGTGCGCGCTGGAGGGATGGAACGTTTACAGGGGCAATTCGATGGGGACGCCACGGGCAGCGGCGGATCGATAGCCGGCCTCTAAGACCTCCTGTACCGCCAGCCCCGCCTGGAAATCCAGGCTGGAGGGCTTTCCTTCCAGGATGCACTGAAGGAAGTCATACGCGCTGGCAAGATGCAAATCGCTCATCAGGCCCTGGGACATCTTGGGGCTGGGCCAGATCGCCGTGAGCGGCCTCTCGCCCTCTGGATCGGCGTTTGAGAGAGGGCCCTCGCTCCAGCGGCCGGACTTCAGGTTGAAATGCCGGATGGAGTACGGCTGCCGTATGTGAAACAGGATCGATCCCTTGCGTCCATAAATCTCGAACGCAGTTTCCTCGGAGGCGCCTGCAGCCATTCGTGTAACCTCGATATGGCCGATGGCGCCGGTGGCGAGCTCTATCTCGCAAAAGGCCCAGTCATCGACATCGACCTGTTCGATGCCTCCATGAGGGGAGGGCCGCTCCTGGATGTGAGTGCGGGTCTCGGCACGCACCCGCCGGATATCCCCCAGCAGGTAGCGTGTCAAGTCGAGCAAGTGCGCCCCGAGATCTGCGAATACCCCGCCACCGGATTCGGCAGACCGTAGCCGCCAGGACATAGGCCGCTGCGGATCGAGATAGCCGCTGTGGAACATGTGTCCCCGGAAATTCAGAACTTCCCCGATAGCCCCATTCTCAAGCAACACCTTCGCTTGCCGGATGGCCGGCAGGTATCGCAGGACGAAGGCGACATGCGTCAGCACACCAGCCTGTTGGGCTGCCTCGGCCATGGTGCGCGCCTGTTCCAGGTTCAGCGCCAGTGGTTTCTCGCAGTACACGGGCAACTCGCGCTCGAGGGCAGCCAAGGCCTGATCATGGTGAAGGGCGTTTGGCGTGCAGATGTCCACGAGATCTAGCGGCTGGGCGTAGAAGGCCTCCGGATCCGTGGTGCGAACTTCGATGGCGGCCTCGTCCATGAAGGTCGCTTCCGTATCCAGGCGGGATCGCAGGACCGCCGATAGGCGAGCCAGGGCCGCGGGCCGGCTGAAGCATAGAGGGATATTGCGGTAAGCTGTGGCGTGCACCTTGCCAATGTATCCGAGGCCGATAAGGCCGACGTTCAGCGTTGGGGCCATCTGACACTCTCCCCTTCGAGCGCTCTTCTAGATATGGAGGGCGGCCGTCTAGGCCGCCCTATGAAAGTTAGGTGCAATAGCCATTGCCCCCAGATGATGGCCAGAGGCCTAGAGCTGGTTGTAGACGGCCTGGCCCTTGACGAAGGTCATGTAGACCTTGGCCTGCTCATCGATGACGGCCATGCTGGCGTCTTTGCCGATGGCCAGGTTTCCCAGACGCTCTGCGAACCCCATGGCCCGCGCCGGGTTGAGGGTGGCCATCTTTATGGCTTCCGGCAGGGGCAGACCGACGATGGCGTTCATGTTGTGGACGCATTGATCGAGCGTGGCCGTGCTCCCGGCGATGGTGCCGTTCTCGAGGGTCGCATGGCCCTCCCTGACGATCACCTTGTGGCCCACCAGGTCGTAGGTGCCGTCATGCAGGCCGGCCGCGGCCATGGCATCCGTGATCAGCACCACCCGATCGGTCCCCAGGCAGCGGATGAGGATCTTCATGGCAGCCGGATGGACGTGTACGGTGTCGGCGATCAGCTCCGCCGTAACCCCATCCGAGGCCAAGATGGCCCCGAAGACGCCCGGAGCCCTGTGGCTGAAGCCGCGCTGGGCGTTGAAGGTGTGGGTCACATGGGTGAAGTCGCCCCGGAGCGCCGCGCTTGCAAGGTCATACTCCGCGTTCGTATGTCCCAGCGCGACGACGATGCCATGGGCTCGGAAGAGCGCCGCCACTTCCTTGGCTCCTGGAAGCTCGGGCGCCAGCGTCATTTGGCGGATCCAACCTTCACCCGCGTCAAGATAGGCCTGCGCCTCTTCAAGATTCGGCTTGCGTAGCCACGCAGGGTTGAAGGCGCCTTTCTTCTCAAGGCTGAGGAATGGGCCTTCGAGGTGGATGCCAAGCGGCTCGGCGCCTTGGACCCCCTCCTTGAAAATGGCCGCATACTGCCGTATGAGCGCCGCCAGCGATTCGGCGTCCGGGGCGGCGATCGAGAGCAGGAAACCCGTGACGCCCCGGGTGGCGATCCACCGAGAATATTCCTCGAGATCGGATTTCAGAGCCTCACCCTGGCCGAAAGCGACGCCGTGCCCGCCATGCACGTGGATGTCGATGAAGCCAGGCACCAGCAATCGCCCGCGCAGATCGTAGGACGGGCCCTCGACCTGGGGCGCGTCCTCGGCGGCCCCGAGATAGGCGATGCGGCCATCGTCTCCAATAACCACTGTGGCTCCCTCGAGCGTTTCCTCGGGGGATATGACTTTGGCGTTTATGAGGGTTGTAGCCATGGTATGAAGCTCCCTTTTGGGCCCTCTCACTGGAGCGCCAGGGCAGCAAGGGGAGGCCCCAAGAATTGGGTTGTGAGGTAAGTACATCTTACCGCCGGCGTTGTTCAAGCGTCAAGCGATTGCGCTTGCAGCCCCCCATCGGCAACAAGTCCGGAGGTGGTCTGGAGATCGCTTCTTGACCGTCCATCCTCAGCCGGTCTATAATCTGCCGACGCCTGATGGATCAACGCCGATCACGATGACCCCTTCCGCGTACATGCCAGGTGAAGCCATTTATGCCGAAATCCGCTCCCAGCCTGAGGCCTGGGAGCATTTGCTTGCCCAACTGGCAAGCCGACGTAGCGATATCCAGGCTTTCTTCGAAGGGGTGCAGGCCGTCGTCTTTGGAGGCTGCGGCTCCGGGCTGAACGCCGCTCTCTACGCCGCGCGTCTTTTTCAAAGCCAGGCTGGCATAGCAGCCTTGGCGGCACCGGCGGCAGACCTGACGCTCTTTCCAGAAAGCTTGATCCCCCGGACCCGTGAGGTGCGGGTTGTGCTGTTCTCCCGCTCGGGTCGGACCACCGAGGTTGTGGAAGCGCTCGATCAGCTACAGACCCGCGGCATCCAGGTGCTTGGCATCACCTGCACCCGGGATAGCCCATTGGCCGAGGGCGCAGATGCGACACTGCTTCTCGAGCATGTGACGGAAGAGGCCATCACTACCACCCGCTCCTTCACGGGCATGGTGCTTGCCGCACAATGCGTCTGCGGATTGGCCGCGGGCCAGGAAGAGGTGTTCGATGAGCTGCAGAGGCTTCCGGACATCCTGCGGTCGCAGATGGCATTATGCGAGGAGCAGGCGCGGGAGCTGGGTGAACAACAGGCCTGGGAACGGGTGGCATTCGTGGCGAATGGCCCATCCTATGGCCTGGCGCGTGAGTGCCAATTGAAGATCATGGAAACCTGTCGCCTGGAGGCGCAGGCCTATCCGCTCATGGATTTCCGGCACGGCCCCCAGGCGACAGTCTCGGAGGATACCCTGCTTGTGGTGCTATCGGCCCGGCGCGGCCGCGGCAAAGAAATCCACTTCGCAGAGGACATGCGGGACCTGGGTGCCAGGATTTGGGTGATTGGGAGCGAGGTTTCGGCCGCTTTCCCGATGGCAGATCACCTGCTGGATACCGAATCCCTCGTGCAGGATGAGCACATGGGTCCGCTCTATTTGCCTCCAGTCCACTTTCTGGCTTACTATCGCGCGATGAAGATGGGGCTCGATCCGGACCGACCTGCAAATCTTAGCTATTGGATTGAGACATCTCACTGATCAGGGCTCACCCGTGCAAGCATGGCGCGGCGGGCGGGAGGCGCAGAGCATGGCAGGGTCCAAAGACCAGCGGATAGAGCACGGGCGCCAGTTGGCCCGGGAGTTGTTTGAATGGACTCTCCCGGAGCTGATGCGACCTGATGAGCAACGGCTTGCGGATCTACGGGTGAAATACCGTCGCCTGAGCCAGGCCCAATTCGACGACGTTCTCCGCCAGGTGCGCGAGGCAAAGCTCTACCAGCAGGAGCGGATTGGCTGGCAGGCGGTTCCGCATGATATCGCCGTGCTCGTCTTGGTGCTGGTGACCGTGGTCGTGGATTTGCGAGTGGGAATAGCGGCCTGCGTTGGAGTCTTGGTTCTGTTGGAGAGCCTCTTCCAGTTCTATTTCAACCGCAAGCTATACCGCCCGCTCAGTTTCTTGGTCTGGCTGACCTACCCTGCCTACCTCCTGTTCGGCTATTGGATCTACCGTATGGGCTATGGCATCCCCTATATTGTCGTCGGCGTGCTCCTGGCTTCGCTGGGGACATTCGTCTTGGGGGCTCTCTCGCGCCTGCCGGTTCGCATGATCCTGGAGGCCAGGGCCCGCGGCCGACAGGAAGGCGAGCAGCGCCGAAAGGCTCCGTCCGACAAGCGAACTTGACGGTGGCGCTAGGAGAGCCGGTGACCGCGGGAGATCTGCGGCCAGCGGGCACTCAAGTCCTGCCAATTCTCGAAGAACTCGGCCCGGATGCCACCCGCCCGGCAATGTTCAGCCAGCCAGCCTCGGGCGAAGATCAGATCGGCGACGTCCAGCGCATCGGTGTCACTGCGCCCATCTCCGATGAATGCCACACGGTAGCCGCGATCATGATAGATTCGAATGATCCGCGGCTTGCTCACACCCCGCATCGGCTGATCCGGATGTGACCACGGGAAGGTGAAACGAAAGCCATCTTCCCCGAAGTGGATTTGGTTCGCGTACACGGGGACCTGCTCCAGGCCATGCCGCTGGAGGATGTGGCGGATATACCACTCCAGTCCGTCGCTCACGATGGCGAAGGGGTGCCCAAGATCCCGGCAGAGGTGGAAGAACTCCAGGAAGCCATCATCGAGCGGGATCGTATCCAGGGCCTGCTCCATCTCCTCCCTGGAGGCCTGCACGGTGGCGAAGGTGGAGGTGATCTCCTCCATCGTGCTGATCTCGCCTCGATCCCAGCGGCGGGCGAATTCCAGGCCACAGGCCGCAAAGCGGCTGTAGAGGAATTCCATCGTCTGGACAGGCGTAATGGTCCCGTCGAAGTCGCTCAAGACGACGAGCGAGGTCTCTCTGGACATAGGAGGCTAGCGGCCCTTCGATGCCCGCCCTCGAAGGGATTTTGCCCAGGCGTCTACGTCTGCCTGGCTGCGCACACGTGGTTCCCAAGCTTCGCCGGCCTCCACAGCCTGCGCCATGGCCTGCCGGACTTTGGCCGGGTGGAGCTCGATCCAGCGGATCCAGGCGGGCTTGACGAAGGCGGGCGGGCGCGCCGACCACCAGACACACACCCCTGCCAGGAGAACCATCAGTGCCAGGTAAAGCGTGTGGCCCGCTCCCGGAAGTTCCCTGGCCTGGTCCTGGTACGTGTAGAGGATGAAGAGCAAGCCCAGCGGCAGGTATGCGTAGGCACCGCCACGAGTGCGCCAATACCATCCTTTCCAGTAGCCAAGGCGTACCGCCGCCCAGGCGAGCATGAAACCGAGCCCCAGGATGCGGAGCAGGGCGCTGGTGTCGATGTCAGGCATGGAAAACCTCCTGGATGAGCTCCACGGCCTGATCGACCAGCCATGCGCCCACATCGGGTCCATAAGGGCTGATGAGCGCTTCATAGGTCTGGCGGTCGAAGGCCTGGCGGTCTGGAAAGTAGCCCTTCTCGTCGTTGCAGTAGCTGATCACGGCAGTGGCCTGGGTGGGGCTGCGGCGCTTCATGTCGAGCACCAAACGCGTGAAGGGCTCGCCGGGGAAGCCGACTATCGCGAGGGGACCGATGCAAAACGCCTGGAGATGCGTCTTGAGCGTTTCGCGTCCCCGTAGCATTTCGCCCATCTGAGCCTGCCCGACCGCGCCCTGCCATTGCGTGAATATCCGGCGGATTTCTCCATGGCTGGCGCCCTGGGCCTTCAGGGCTTCGAGCCGGGCGGCCAGGTCATCAATCGTGGCCTGCAGATCTTCTGGCGGCGGGAAGCGGCGAAGTGGGAGGCTCAGGGTCCGCAGCGCCGCGCCCAGCGGTGACATATGGATAGGCTCCGCCCGGTTCATTCCGGCGATCACCGAACCGGCGAGGATGTGGCCGAGGCGCTCGACCTCTCGGAAGGTTTGCTCCCGGCGAGTGAAGCGTGTGCTGATGTCGCCGGAAGCGCCGTTGGCAAAGAGGAAGATGGTCTGCGGGTAGATGCGCCGCAAGGCGGCCCGCGCTGCGCCCGGGAACTCGGCGCTCAAGAGCAGGTTCTCATGGCCGAGGACGGTTGGATGGCAGCCAAAAATGAAGATGACTGCGAGGGGGCGCCCGTCGATATCGTCGACGCGAAGCAGGATGAGTTCACTGTCGAAAGGGCCCTGCTCGGGATCGTTGCGGTTGGCGCCCAGGCCGTGAACCTGGCCGCGCCCAAGGGCGAGCCGTGCCGGTGCGAGCCTGGCATCGGCTTCCAGCGCGGCGCCTGCCAGCTTGCGTTCCAGCATTTCCCTGAGGACCGGATCCGGCGCCGTTTGCAGGCCGGGGACATCGGCCAGGAAACCGGCCGGGCCGGCATGAGTATGCGAGCAAGCGATCATGACGCCTGCGGGGTCCAGGCCCAGCTCGTCCTTCAGGCGCAGGCGAAGACTTTCGGTGATCTCCAGGCTTATCCCCAGCAGGTCCAGACTGAAGAAGAGCAGGCGTCTATCGCCGGCTTCCAGCAACAGCGCTTGGGCTCGAAGCGGATCGTGGATTCCCTGGCTGCGATCTTGCCGGGCGGTGTAACCCTCCATGGCAACACCCACGGGAGGTGTGATGTCGATCTCGACCGCGGCTGCGCGCAGCCCGTCTTTCGTCATAGCCTCACCAAATCTTTATCCGTCCCCAATAGCGATCCTGGAGCGGTTTGTTTACCGCCTCATGGCCGTCGAGGTTTCCACTCATGAATACTGGCGGCTCGATGCCGCGGTCCAGCAGATTCTGGATGGCCTGCACCACGATGGCATGCAGGATGAACATGCCGGCCACGCCGGAGCCTGGGCCTACAGGCTGCCGGAGCCCCTCCAGCGATAGTGTGCAATCACCGAGCGGGCAGTGGTTGTCGATCACAATGTCGGCCAATTGATAGAGTTTCTTCCCGCTGGAATGGCGGGAGGCGGTCCCTTTGGAGTGGGCCAGGGAGGTGACGGCGATGACCGGGACAGACCGGGCCCGGGCATGCATTGCCATCTCGATGGGAGCCGCATTGCGTCCAGAGTTCGAGACAATGATCAAGCAATCGCGGGCCTCGGGGCGGTAGTACTCGACGATGATCTCCGCCATGCCCTCCACGCGCTCCATCTTCTCAGATTTGACCACTTGCTGGTTCCCTGTCAGGCTGGGCTCCAGGATGGCGTCCACTGGTGCCAGCCCGCCGGCGCGCGCGGCGATATCTTCGGCGATGACGTGGCTGTGACCGGTGCCGAAGGTATATACGATGCCATCACGGGCCACCGTCTCGGCCACGACCGAGGCGGCTTCTTGGATGGGCTGGTGTTCTTCTCTTAAGATGGTTTGCAGGATGCGCAGGATTGCATCCCCATAGGCTTCTACCGGGTCGGGCATGGAGGTGACTCCTTCTCTAAGGCCGGCCTGCGGGAGGAGTTAGAAATCCGGGCTCGGCCCAGGCAAACCGCGGAGGCCAGGCTCCAGGGATGGCACGCCTTGGACCGGCGGCGCCAAGCCTAGGAGCCTTCGTCCTCCTTGACCCATTCGGGAAAGTTGCTTTCGATGGTGGGCCAAAATTCCTTCGGAGGGTCAGCGGGCATCATGCGGCAGGTGATCTTCACGCCCATGTCGTGGGCCTTCTTCAGGGCACGGACTCCCTCCTTGGTGAGGAAGACGGTGTTCGAGAGCTTCTTCGATCCCCGCACGAAGGCCTGGTTCCCCAAGTTGATCTCCTTGAGGTCCAGCCCTCGTTCGATCAGCGCCACGCCATCTTCGGGGAATTTGGCGATGATGAAGATCGTCTCATTCTCCGCCTCCGGGCTCTGACAGTACTTCACGGTATCATCGATCGAGAGCACCGAAACTTTGGCGCCGATCGGCGCCACCGCCTGCAGGAGGGTCACCTGGATCGGATCGGCCGCCACCTTGTCATTGGTGACGATGATATGGTCAATCTTGAACTCTGCGTTCCAACTGACCAGGATCTGTCCGTGAATGAGACGATTGTCCATGCGGACGTGTGCCACAGGCATGCCGCGACCTCCTTTTGTGATCGCGCCCTCACAATCGGGCTAGCGCTTCAGGATCTCCGAGAGGGTCTTCACCCCCGACGAGCCGGCCTCACGGGCGATCTCGGTCAATGCTTCCAGGGATTTGCCGTCTCGCTGCACGAGTGTCTCCGCCAGCATAGGTAGATTGACGCCGGTTATCAGCCCCACATGCTCCCGCGTCATCGCCAGGCGGGCGCTGGCATTGAATGGGCTGGCGCCGGGCAGGTCGACCATGATGAGCACACCCTCGCCATCGTCCACCTTCTGGATGGCGGCTTCGATGCGTGCCATCAAGCCTTCGACATCGTCCTCTTCTCGCAACTGAATCGTCTCGATGCCTTCCTTCGGTCCCACGATCATGCGGGCGGCATCGAGCAGACCCGTTGCCATCTCTCCATGAGTTACCAGGATGATCCCGACCACGGTTCGTTCTCCTGTGGTGATTATACTCTTCCAGGCGGCCGCCCCTAGGGATCCAGGGGTGGCCGCGGGCCCCTTCATGCCGGGGCCCTGCTCTGCAATTGTGTGGCTCAGAAGAAGAAGCGTGGCGCCCAAGCCATCTCTTTATAGCGCTCCATCAGCGCGGCGTTGTGCTCATCGGAGCCGTCCACATTGGCGCTGATGAAGACCGGCGGTGTGATTCCCTGATCCAGTAGGGTCTGGATGGCCTCGGCCATCACCGCGTTGAGCAGGGCCGCGCCCAGCACGGTCGAAAGTGCGCCCGCCTTAGTCGGCAGTCCTTCGAATGTCAGCGCCGCGTCCCCAGTCGGCGTGCCCGTGTCGAGCACGACATCG
>Ga0190334_1000886_pt1 | contig 13553 bp, 11 predicted proteins | sample 48720478_MG_FD_161270 | JGI IMG/M metagenome (GOLD analysis project Ga0190334, IMG submission 161270) | Hydrothermal vent sediment bacterial communities from Southern Trench, Guaymas Basin, Mexico - 4872-04-7-8_MG | ecosystem: Environmental > Aquatic > Marine > Hydrothermal vents > Sediment ...
CCCCGGGGGCGAGGTAAACTTCAACGATTGCAGTAGTCCCATCGTATTTCAGTATTTTCACATAAACCAGAGGACTTGAAGTTTTTAAGATGTTGCCTGTTCTTGCCGGTGTCAAAAGTTTTTAAGTTCCCACCGGAAGGGAAAAAGTGGAACTCGGAGAGATAGCCCGTCTTGTTGGCGAGTGCAGGAAATGCGGACTTCACAGGAATCGCAAGCAAGCTGTTCCGGGGGTGGGCAACCCCAGAGCCAAGGTGGTCTTTGTAGGGGAAGCCCCGGGATACTGGGAGGACCAGCAAGGGAAACCGTTTGTTGGCAGGGCAGGAAAACTGCTTGATGAAGTGCTTACCTCCGCGGGAATAAAACGCGAGGACGTGTTCATCACCAACGTTGTGAAGTGCCGCCCGCCCGGAAACAGGCGCCCCAGCAAGGAAGAGATGGAGGCATGCATCCCCTACCTGAACATGCAGCTCGAAAGCATCGGACCGAGGGTCATCGTCCCCCTGGGTGCGGTTGCAGGGGAAACCATAGCCAGGAAATATGGGCTCCCATGGTCAGGCATGTTCAAGGAAAACGGAGTGGAGAGAAAAGTGGTAACCATACTCGGAGAAGTCACGGTGATTCCGGCAATTCACCCGGCAGCTGTGCTCAGGAATCCAGAAAACAAAGGGATGCTGGTAAGGGCAATCGAAAAGCTGAAGGAATTCATTTGAGCTTTATGGCCCCCACGGGACAGGCCTCGGAAGCCTGTTTTGCCAGTTCCTCCTCATCATTCCCCTTTGGCTGCTTCTTCACATGACTCTTCATGGTCTCCATGTTGAGCTCAAAAATGTCCGGGGCCACGGCAACACAGGCACCGCAACCTATGCATTCCTCCGAAACACTGACCTTCATAAAAACCTTACAGTCAAGAGTTATAAATTCTTAACTGTGCTAAGTCCATGCTCGAGGAAAAACAGAAGGGAATAATCAGAAAGTTGCTTGAGGATATGAAAAAAAAGCTCACTCTCTTCTTCTTCACTGCGGAAGGGTGTGAGTTCTGCCCGGCAGAGAAGGAACTTCTTGAGGAACTGACAGAGCTGGGAAAGCTTGAACTTCGGGTCCTTGACGTCAAGTCCCCCGAAGCAAAAAAGCTTGGAGTCAATGGGGCACCCATGGTGGTATTTGAGGAAAATCCAAGGGTGCGGTTCGCCGGACTCCCCAGCGGACATGAGTTCCGGACATTCATAGACACAATAGCCATGGTCTCCAACGGAAAAACCGGGCTGACCGCCGAAGTGAAGAAACTCGTGGCAGGCATAAACAAGCCAGTGGACCTCAAGGTCTTCGTGACGCCGATGTGCCCATACTGCCCATCAGCAGTCGCCACGGCCCATCAGTTCGCCATAGAAAACAAGAACATAACCAGCACAATGATTGAAGCCATGGAGTTCCCCGAGCTCTCCCGCAAGTACGGGGTCATGTCCGTTCCCAAGGTTGTAATAAACGACGGGCAGAGCTTCGAAGGGGCCGTGCCGCCGCATGTGTTCGCGAAGATGGTGCTGAAGAGTTTATAGTTCCTCCACACCATCCTCCCCTACCCGCTCCACGTCATCCTCCGAGAGGTAATCTCCGATCTGAACCTCAAGAAGCTCCAGCGGAATCTTCCCGGGATTCGCTATTTTGTGGGGTGCGCCACGGGGAACGTAGGTGGACTCTCCGGAACCTATAATGAAACTTTTGCCGTCCAGTTCCACCTGCGCGGTCCCCTTGGCAACAACCCAGTGCTCACTCCTGTTGTAGTGACAGTGACGTGTCATCCTCTTACCGGGATACAGCACGACCTTTTTCACCTTGTATTTTCCGCCATCTTCAAGAAAGGTGAAAAACCCCCAGGGGCGATAAACAGTGGTGTGCTGCTTTGCCCTCTGGTCCCCTCTTTTCTGCAGGAACCTGAACAGCTCCTTCACCTTCTGGCAGCTGTCCTTCGAACCTATGAGCAGGGCATCACGGGTATCCACCACCACAAGGTCCGAAACATCAACCAGACCCACGAGCTTTTCCTCCTCGCTCAACACAAGACTTTCCCTGGCTCCCATATCAAGAACCTCCGTATTCGTAACCAGATTGTTCCCGTTATCCTTCATGACCTCAAAAAACGCCGAGAAGCTCCCAAGGTCATTCCAGTAGGAGTTCAGGGGAACCACCGCGGCACGCGAAGTCCTTTCGAACACACCCCTCGAGATACAGATCCCATCCACACACCTGTAGGCGGTTTCCCCGTCCTCATACACGGAAAGGTGCTCCGGCGAGTGCTTTTTCACTTCCTTCAGCAGGTTCCTGGACCTGAACGAAACTATCCCTCCATTCCAGAAGTATCCGTCCCTGACATATCGCTCCGCTTTCTCACGACTGGGCTTCTCTTCAAACCTTTCAACCTCAAAGCCCCTCCCCACAGGCCTCCCCGGCTTGATATACCCGTAACCCGTATGAGGGTGAGAAGGGACTATGCCAAGAGAAACAAGATAGCGGTTGGTCAGCTCCCAGGAAGCTTTCAGGCTTTCCCTGAACCGGTCTTGATCAGCGATCAGGTGGTCGCTTGGAAAAACACTGTATTCTCCCTTCCCTCCATAGCGGACCGTCAGGAGAATTGCGGGAAGCGTGTCTTTCCCCTCGGGTTCAACCACCACCTGCTCCTTGCTGGCCTCGACCCCCATCTCCTTCAACTGATTCTGAATTATGAACCGGTATTTAGCAGCTGCGGAGAAAAGGATGTTCTCCATGCCAAATACTGGCTCAAGCCTTTCCACGGTTTTCTGAAAAAGGCTCCTGCCATTGAAGAGCTTCACAAACTGCTTGGGGTAGGCTTCCCTGCTCAACGGCCAGAGCCTCGAGCCCACACCCCCCACAAGGACTATTGCTTTGGGCACAGTAATACACCATATTACTGTTTTATAACTCTTTCCGCCTCCCGCCTCTGATTCTTGAACACAACAACCCTGCTCTTCTTATCCTCGTCCATATAGCTGAAGGGAAGCCCGGACATGACACGGGTGGCGAATTCCTTGACCTCCTCCAGCGAAGGCACATTCTCGAGCTTCAACCTGTGCTGGCTGAAACCTATCCAGGAGTAGCCTTTGAACTCGACAAAATGGGAATTGCACCGCTCCACAAGGGCACGCCAGCCTTCCACATCCGTCATGTTCAATCCCTTTATCGGAGTGATGCGGGCAACCGTTCTGGTGTCCGCGCGGGCGAGGAAGTCGCAGCTGTGGAGCAGGCGCTCCCAGGCGTCCTTTTCCGTGGGGACCGACACACGGCGATAAAGGTCGGGATTCGGGGCGGTAAGACTCAGATACAGCTGCGTCGGGAGCACCTTAAGGGACTCCAGGGTAAAGGGATACTGTCCATTTGTGACCAGGAAGGTGGAGAAATGCCCCGGACGGGATTTCAGGTAGGCTATAAGTTCTGATAGATGGGGGTAGGCGGTAGGTTCACCACTCAGGCTTATGGCGAAGTGTGAGGGCTCCATGGCTTCCTCCAGCAGCCGCTTGTTGACCCTTGAGTTTCCCTTAAAACCCGTCAGAAGAGAGCGCCGCTTTCTCACCAGAGCCTCGACCATCTCCACAGGGTTCGTCCATCTCACACCCCGGGCAGGGACCATCAGCTCCTCGGGCCTCCAGCAATACACACAGTTGTTGTTGCACCAGAGTGCCGAGGGTGAGAACTCCATACACCTGTGCGCAGGCACGCCGTAGAATTTCTGCTTGTAGCAAACCCCCCGACCAAGCAGGGCATTCTTGGTCCACCTGCATATCTCAACAGCACCAGTCCCGTGGAATCTGTAGCCCTTCTTCTCGAACTCCTCAATCACCAACAGAATCAAGAAAACGGAATAAAAAGATTCCCGACCGTCACTCGACGGCCAGGACAGTCCACCAAGGCTTCTCCATTTCCAGAAGGTGTCCGGCTTCGGCATCCGCCCTGAACCTCACCTTGGCCTTTATCGGGAGTATGGCAAAGAGCCTGAACTCCTTCGTGGCGTTGCCCTCATAGACAGGGCGCCCTTCCTCTTCCTTCAGCTCCACATCGCCCATCTCTGCCCTTATCCGCTCCATCACTTCGTCCGGGAGCTTTATTGCCTTGCCACGGACCTTCAGCATCCCGTTCTCGAAGTCCAGCTGCAGCCTGGCCCTGACCCTCGCCTTCTTTGCCTTCAGCTCCACTTCCTGGTCACCAACACTGACCTCTATGGTGTCATTACCAGTGGTCGGAAGTTCGAGGGTTGCATCCGTATCTATCCCCTCGCCTTCAATTTCCATCTTCCTCGGGGCAAAGCGAACCCTCAGAGCACCTGAAATCTTCGCCCTCTTCAGCCTGGACACCGCCTCCTTTATCAGTGAAAGCTTCTCCCTCTCCAGCTCCCCGATCTTCTGGGTCTTCTCTTCACTGGAAAGGCTTTCATCCATCAGCACCAGGTGCTTCCTCAGTTCCAGCTCGCCAACAAGCTTGGCAACATCGCTGGCCCTTTCACTCACAGGCCCGGGTCCCCCCATCTCTTCCCTGACCCTCTCCCTGACCCTGGTGAAGTTCCCTCCCTCCAGGCAGGCTTCCCTGTATTCCTCCACCTTCTCGTAGAGGTCACCCAGCACATCGGTGGCTTTTCCAGCAGCGGAGAGCCTGTCAAGCTGGACCTCCAGAGCGCGCGCGGCCATGCACGGGTGGTTGTCCATCATGGTCTTTACATTGTTCAGACAGAGCTTTTCGAGATGGCTGAACTTTTCCAGCAGTTCCTTGGCCTGCATCCTGGCCCGAACCGCACTGATCTCACCGGACTCAACACTGTCCTTCAACCTTTCAAGCATCGCCCTGAGCCGCAGAGCATCCCCGCAGACGCTGTTTTCCTTGAGCTCAGTGCAGGCCTCCATCATTGCATCCTTGACATCCACCAGAGCACCTATCTTTTCCTTTATGGCCTCCGCCTCCTCACCTGTAGAAAGCTCCAGCTCCTGCTCAAGTTCCTTTATTTCCTCATCTATATGAGAAACCTTGTCGCACGGATTGAAAAGCCTCACCGCCAGGTCAAACTTCCTGAGGCGGGCGGCATATTCCTGGAGCTTCTCCTCCCTTGCCGTGGTAACAGTGGTTTCAGCCCGGAGCTCACCGGTAGCCTGGGCACACCTGACCACCGTGGGGAGCTCTTCCAGCTGTTCCTTGATAGCCTTTATCTTATCCTCAAGAATTCCGGCAGTCTCCTCATCCCCTTCTTCCTTGGCTTTATGCAAGGCGAGGTACAGACGCCTCAAATCGCTCTCCAGCTCCAGGCGCTCCTTCACACAAATTGCCGCAGGCGGGAGTTCTTTCTGCACCACATTCCGGGCGCACTCAAGGTTCTCAAGCTCATGCTTCTTCTCAAGGAGCAACCGCTTCAACTTGCCGAGCTCCAGGGAGTCACCCCGCTGCTCGGCCATCCCTATCTGGGCTTCCAGCCTTTCAATGGCACCGAGAAGTGCCGCTTTGGCTCTCTCACACCTCTCATCGACCCCACCAACCACTTCGGTTGAGACTGGCACTGGAACAGGAGAGACCCTCGCAACGGGAATGTAATTTATCTTGTAGTCAAACTTCATTCCCTCCCTGTAATTGAAAGTCATGCTGTTTTCAACAGTCGTCTTTTGGAGCACCTCTGCACACACACCGGGCCTCTCCTTTATCTGAACCGAAAACACGAACTCCCCTTCGTCCTTCCCGGGAACCCAGCCATAATTTACGGTGTGGCAGGGGGTTGGCAAGGAAAGCTCACAAGTAGCAGTAACAGTAATCAAGTCTCCCTCAACTTCTTTTTCAATTTCGCAGGAGCCATATTGATTCTCACCAGCGGTGACCACTTCACCCCCGGGAGGGGCAATCTCTTCAGGCGGAGGTTCCTGAACAATAAGTTCTTCGGGTGGAACCTCCTCGGGAGCCACCACATCAACTTCACCTGCCATGCCGGACGTGACAGTAATCATCCCGCTCTTGGCTTCCCCGGTGACGCCGGGGTCCACCACGTTGGCTTCATCAGCAAACGCGGATACCGTCAACAAAAACAGTGCCAGAAAGACCTGGAGTTTCATACTATAAAAACGCCCTCCCTGATAATTATGCTTTGCTACGATAAATGCTGCGTTTTAGAAGCTCCCCTGCCACCAGTATGGTCGAAGCGAGCCCGAGCGCAACAAACCAGTTCGTGGCGCAAACAGGTTCAAATTTGAACACATCAACACCAGCGGGAGTGTAGATGGAGAGCAGAGTTATCGCCGTGGAGGCCAGAACCGCCAGCAAAAGCAGGAAATTCTTCCGGAGGGCCGTTCTGAATGTCGATAGCTCGAGGGAGCGGAAATTCAGGGCATTGAACACCACAAAGGCCGCAAAAGTCAGGAAAGCCACGGTGCGTGCCGTTGGGAGGTGAGCGGCGTTGAAAAGGAAAACCGCAGTGCTGACCAGCGCCATATAGCCACCCAGTCCCAGGATGGCGAACCACATATCCCCGGTTATGAAGGGCTGTGAAGGGTCGCGGGGAGGTCGGCTCATCACGCCCCTGGATATGGGGTCAAGGCCCAGCGCTATGGCAGGCAGGTCCTCCAGAACCACGTTAAGCAGAAGTATCTGTAATGGGAGAAGAATCACCTCTCCCATGCCGAAGAGGGCCACACTCAGCAGTATCATCGCCGTAACGCCAATATTCCAGCTCAGCAGGAAGGCCGTGAATTTTCGGATATTTTCATATATGCCACGCCCCATCTCAATGGCATTCACTATTGTGACAAAATTATCATCTGCCAGCACCACATCTGAAGCACCCTTGGCAACCTCGGTGCCCCGCTCGCCCATTGCCACACCCACATCCGCCTCCTTCAAAGCCGGGGCATCATTCACCCCGTCCCCGGTCATGGCAACAACCTCGCCCCGCTTCCGGAGCAATCGCACTATCCGCAGCTTGTCTTCAGGGTCGATCCGCGCAAGTATCCTGACCCTGTCAAGCACACCCAGGAGTTCCTTGTCATCGAGCCCCCTTATGTCCTTTCCAACGACCACACCACCATCCAGCCCAATCTTCTTGCCAATGGACTCGGCGGTTATGGGGTTATCTCCCGTGACCATATAGACCTTTATGCCTGCCTGGTGCGCAAGCCTGACAGCCTTTTCCACACCGGGTCTGGGGGGGTCCTCCATTCCAAAGAGCCCAAGGAGCGACCAGTCCTTTCCGCGCGAGACGGCCACAGCTATGACACGCAGCCCTTCCCGCGCCATCTCCTCAACCTTCCGCCTGTAGATGCCCTTCCACTTACGGGCAAATTTCTGGTGCTTGCCCGCCACCAGAACCCTGGCACATTTGCCGAACACCACCTCCGGCGCCCCTTTCAAAACACGGAAGCGCCCCCCGTTCCGGTGCTCCGTTACCATGAACTTCTTCTCGGAAGAGAAAGGCTGCTCCGCCACCCTCGGGTACCTGTTGCGGACTATATCTTCATTCAACCCGTACTTCCGGGCAGCCACCAGCAGGGCAATTTCAGTCGGGTCCCCGACCACATCATACCCGCGCTCCTTTTCTATGAGGTCAGCATTGCTGCAGAGGGTGGCTGACACCAAAAGCCGCTCCAGCTCGGGATCAGACACTTCCTTGCCCTCGTGGAGTATTCTGCCCTCATCGGAGTAGCCCTTGCCGGTCACCTCAAAATCCTTCCCCCCCACAAAGATGCGCTCCACGGTCATTTCGTTCTTGGTCAGGGTTCCCGTCTTATCGGTGCAAATCACCGTGACGGTGCCAAGCTCCTCCACGGCAGAGAGCCTCCTCACTATGGCCCTTTTTTTAACCATCCTGTAAACTCCAATGGCCAGGACTATGGTGGTCGTGAGTGGCAGCGCTTCGGGTATCCCCGCAATAGCTGTCGCTATCGCCACAGACACTATGGACGTGATGGATGCCCCCTGAAAAAATCCCACAGCAGCAATCAAAACGCTGGCGTAAATCACGAGCCTAGTTATTATGGAAGCCAGCTGCTCTGCTTTCTTCTGTATGCTGCTCTCCGTCTCGCCTTCAAGAAGCTCGGCTATCTTCCCGAACTTTGTGTCGGAACCGGTGGCAACAACCTCGACCTTGGCATTTCCCCGGACAGCTATTGTGCCCCTGTAAACCTCGTCTCCTTCCTTCTTGTGCACCGACTGGCTTTCCCCGGTGAGCATGGACTCGTCCACCGCAAAGTTGTTTGCCTTCACAATCCTGCAATCGGCAGGCACCATATCCCCCGGTTCAAGCACCACTATATCCCCCGGAACCAGAACCTCGATTGGCAGCTCCCGTAACTTCCCGCTTCTCAGAACCTTGGCTGTCGGCACTATCAAAGCCTTGAGCTTTTCAAGAGCTTCTTCAGCCTTGTATTCCTGAAAGAAACCGAGAAGGACTATGAAAAGCGTTATTGCGCTTATCACGGCAAAGTCGAGAACCTCACCGAGGAAAGCGGACATGGCAGCGGAGGCTATGAATATCAGAACTATGGGGTCCTCGAACTGGCCGAGCAGCAGGCGCAGGGCAGACACCCGCTCCCGCTCCACCACCTCATTTGGACCGTATTTTTCGAGACGGAGCTTTGCCTCGTTGTTGCTCAGTCCGCGCTCCAGATCAGTCTCGAGAACCACTTAAGGCTTCGCACAGAAAATAAAAAAGCGTTCCGGAGCTATGAGGAGAGGAGTGCCATCGCTATCAGCGCCAGAATCATGCCCATGCCCTGCTTCAGGGTTATGGGCTCCTTGAGAAAGAAAAATGCGAGCAGAATCGTGACGAGGGGATACAGGGCACTCACCATAGTCACAACCGAAACTTTGCCCAGCTCCACCGAAAGCAGGAAGAACAGGCTGCCGAGTATTGCCGAGACTCCCAAGAGAATGCCAAAAAATGCCCCTTTGCCGAACTCAAACTTCAGTTCCAGGGAGGGGAATAGCAGCACCCCGGTCAACAAGGCTCCCAAAACCTGGTAGCCCAGAACCCTGTTCGGGCTCATATAACCCACGGCCAGTTTGGACATGAAACCGCTGATACCCCAGAGCAGCAGCGTAGCCACAGCATAAACAAGCCAGGTCTCCACTTTCAGCATCTCAACCACAGGGTCGGGTGATTAAAACATTTATTAAGGTGAAAAGCGAAATGATGGTAGCAGCCGTCGTCTAGTCTGGCCAGGACATCAGCCTTCCAAGCTGACAGCGCGGGTTCAAATCCCGCCGGCTGCAACCTTTTGTTACGCTGCGCCTTCGGCTTGCTACAAAAGGTTGACGAAAACTGAATTCGTTGATGGAATACCTTTTGGTCTAGTTTAGGTCACAACACCAGTGTTTTGGACCTGATGGACAGGGCATTTGACAAGTACCGCAACTACGCCACCTGTCTCACCCAGATTTATAAACCCTCGAGTAGTCAATTTTAATGTCAAATCTCTACGCGAGGTTTATAGACACCACAGCAAAACACCAGAAGAGACTGTACAGAACAGACTGGAAAACAAGCATTGACTATGGGAAAACTGCACGAGCCATTCTCGACGGCCTCATAAAAAAATTCGGGGAAGCACGAATCCGTAAGGAGGTCGTCGATGGTCTTGACGTGCTGGGAAAAAACCTGGAGAAGCTCCTAAAAAGGGCTCCCAAAGGAAGACCCCCCAGAAATGTCTGTGAGTGCTATGAAAGCACTGCAGAGGTTTTAATTCTGCATCCAAAAAGGAGAACCAACGCGGTCAAAGTACTGAAAACCTTCGGGAAATATCTGAACAAGCTCGCCAAGAAGGACATACATGCTGCATATAGATATGCACTAGAGGCTGACAGAACGGCCGCCTTCTGGGAACCCAAGAAGGTTAACGCCAGCCTGAACGAAGTTGTGGGGGTCGTCGGGAAGTGTGCAAACAAGCTCGAGGGCGAATTACGTTATAGCTATATAGCAGACTTCAATGACATACTGTGGAAGTTCAGGGAAACCGAATGGAGCCCTGAGGAAACTCTCGCCCTTATCGGGGAGTACACCAGGAAAATCTGCGTGACGGATGAAAAGATTGGACAGAAATTCCTTGACAGGGCTCCCGTTCTGGTGGAAGCCTCCAGGGTGGCAGGGATAGACCCAGCCAGAGCAATTGAAATGGTGGGGGACTATACCAGGATGGCAATCCTGGACAGAGACGCTTGTATCGACTATGTGCATCATGCACCATCCCGGCTGTTCGATGTGGAGACAGGACACAAGGGCAGCCTGGAGAAACTCAACGAATACTCCCGGGAAAAACTCGGGGACGCCATCAGAGAGGCCCTCCTGTTCACCTTACAGCTGGAAATGAGCTCACAGCGCGACAGTAGCTATCTGGTATAACTGTCAGGGGGGCTCCCGAACTGCCCTGCGGGCGGGTTCTCCCTCTGTGGTTCCGGTCTTTTCAGGTTGAATGTCGTCAGGAGCGCCGTGTAAATCTTGTCCCGTCTCTTCAGCTCCTTCTTGAGCCTCGAAAACTGGGAGAGAACCACAACAAGAGCCACACAGGCAACGGCCGCCGGAAGGTACGCGACAGGCGATTGCTCAACCACAGTTACAGCCTTCAACATGGCCATCTCCTTAACAGCTTCCTCGGCAAGCGCCTTCATACGCTCAATTTCAAGCCTTGAAGCCGGATAGTTGCCAAGCTCCAGACTCCCTTCAGCACTGTTGAGTTTCCTCGTGGCATTCTGGAGAACCGAAAACACCCCCTCAACATCATATCCTTCAAATCCCAGACGGACGGCCTCCCCCCAGAGCTGGTCCACCAGCTGCCTCATCTCGTGGATAGTTCCGCTGAGCGCCTTTTCAACCCCTTCATCCCTCAGGGGAATGACCTCCAGGTGCAGGGTCTTCGTGTCCGACACTCCACCACCGCTCGCCACCACCACAAAACTGTAGGTCCCCGGTTCGGCATCCGCAGGAACCTCTATGCTCAGAAGGAAGGTCTTTGTGAGCTCCGGGAGTATCCCGGCGGTTTCCGGGGAAACTCTAACCTCGAATGGACCGGCAGCGCTGACGGAAACTCCCGAAATGGTCGCGTCACCTTTGTTCTTCACACCCACCCCTATCAGCTTGGTCTCCCCGACACTGGCGTTCGCCCCTTCCGGGAAGTCTGTAAGCTCAATCTCCCTGACAGGTGGAGGAATCCCCCCTGAAGGCGGGGCAGCGCCCCCGGAAGGAGCCTCACCCCCTGACGGTCTCGAACGGACGTCGAAACTCACAGGCATGGTTTCATTTCCATCATTTTCACTGGCAACCGTTATTGAACCGCTGTAGGTCCCCACAGCTCCAAGGGGCCCGATGTAAACGGTCACATATTCATTCCCGGAGGCAGGGATGCTGCTCATTTTACCCTTGCTGAAAGATATCCAGGAAACAGAAGTGTTGAGCGACACATTGACGAGCGAAAGGTCCCCTGTGTTGCTTATTATGAGTGTTTTGGTAACCTGATCCCCCGTGTAAGCGGATTCCGAAATCGAGCTGGGCGAGACCTCCAGCACCGGAGCACCGGTGGGCTCCAAAACAACCACAGCATCCGTAACATTGAGATTCCCGTGAACGGTGGCATTTGCCGTGTTCGTGTTATACCCGGCAGCCGTCGCCTCAACAGTGTAGTTCCCGGGAAGAAGCCACTTCGAGAGGTAGGTGCCGTTGCTTCCGGTGGTCCCCGTATCCTTCAGCACATTGAGAGGCGTCCAGATAAAAACACTGGCACCGCTTATCGGGTCCCCGATGGAACTCTTCACAGTGACATTTATGGCACCGACTCCTTGAGTGACATTCACCGTGAGGTTGAGTTTTTTCAGCTCACCAAAGCTGGAATTCACGGTAATATTTGCATGGTAAAGCATGCCGGATGTCGAAGGAGGGACCGTAACGGTAAAATTCACAACTCTCTCCTCCCCGGGTTGAACATAAAAATCGACTGTTCCAGCACCATCAAAGGTAATCCAGTCCGCTATGTCCCCTTCCCTCGAAACGGTGACATTCAGCCCGGAGTTTCCGGGGAGGAGAGCCAGAACCTCGAAGCTGTCATCAGTATGCCCGTTTGGTGGAGCATAAACTGTGAGATTGTCAGGGGAAATCCCAAGCGTGTTGTTGGCGTCATTTATTGATGCGTTCGTGTCGGAAGGAAGCGTCTGTGTGGGAGCCGCGTGGAGAGCCACCGCTAACAAAAAAACCACCAGGAGTGCGGGAGCGAGCCTGTGAATCATCATAAATCCTTTTTTCTCTTCGACCTGAACCAGAAATAGAATGCAGCAACCAAGGCAACTACCAGGAGGATAACCGCCAGGTTGTTCTTGTAAATGAACATCACCTCGTGACCTTCAATATTGACCTTCTCGGTGGTGTCTGACAGAACCACCCAGGGTGCCGAAAAGCACCTCTTGCCAACCCCGTAAATGTCGAGACATTTTGTTTCCCCCGCCCTGAAAACAAGCTCCGTGAGGGGCATTATATGGACCGTGAGCGTGTATGCCACTGAGGAACCCGTGGCGGACCCCGTCCCCCCAACCCGGCGGCTCTCGCCGACCCTGAAAGCGGAGGAGACCCTGCCAGTGAAATAGGTGTCATTGAGAACGTAGGGGAATTTGAAGCACGCATATATTGGGAGGAGGCAACAGGAGGCGTTATACCGGAAGGTTCCGGAGGGCACAAAAACCTCCTCGGGCTCGTTGCCAACAAAATATTTTTCGAGGTCACCCCCGACCTCTATCCATCCCGTTACATTTGTGGACCAGGGATTCCCGAGATCATACCGGACACAGCGCTTCTCGTCACTTGAATAGAAGTCCACCACATCAAAGTTCTTCTGGAGACCTATGCCCACGGTATCCGGAACCACCTCAAATTTTTCCTGGGCAAAAACACCAGAGATAAAAATAAGAGCAACCAAAGCCACCGCAGATGTCACTGTCCTCATCTCCCAGCCTCCAGTCTTCAGAATCCGCAGTCAGTCGAGTCTTCCTGGTGAGCACAGAAGTACAGCGTGTTGTTGTAGGATCCTGCAGTCTGAGCAGGGGGTATATCGAGCCACGCCTGCCAGCTCCGGACCCCTCCAGGGGCAACGCTATCACCAACCTTGCGGGCAGTCCTGTTGTCATACTGTGTTATGTTCAGCTCCCACCCGGGCTGAACAAATGGATAGGTGCCATCAGTGGAGTTCCACGTGTAGTTCCACCAGCCTATCATTTCTGTGCCGGGGAATCTGGTCAGGTTGGCGTTCGCCTTCATCAAGATATCCACATTCACATTGGTGTCGCCGCTCACGCTTATATTGCATCCCAGGTCGGCACATGTAGTGGAAGGATTGTCATCGGTTCCGGGGTCAAGGTTGCCGAACTCAACACCATTGGCGAAGGCTGTTGTGAGGCTTATCGAAACATAGACATTCACTGTAACGTTGGAGGTCGTTACCTTCTCATCGCTGGCAGCTGCCTTCACTGAATACTGGGACAACAGCAGGACGAAAAGACCGAAAGAGGCCAGAAGCAGAGCCCTGCCTACCCATTTCATTGGTAAA
>Ga0190334_1000890_pt1 | contig 13512 bp, 10 predicted proteins | sample 48720478_MG_FD_161270 | JGI IMG/M metagenome (GOLD analysis project Ga0190334, IMG submission 161270) | Hydrothermal vent sediment bacterial communities from Southern Trench, Guaymas Basin, Mexico - 4872-04-7-8_MG | ecosystem: Environmental > Aquatic > Marine > Hydrothermal vents > Sediment ...
TGGCAGCCAAAGTAGGCGGTATTGGATTTAATAAAGAAAAACCAGGAGAGCTTTTTTACGACAATATTATAATGGGAGTGCAGATGATGGAAGCAGCTCGTCAAGCCAGGACAGAGAAGTTTGTAGCAATAGGCACGATCTGCGCTTATCCCAAATTTACTCCAGTTCCCTTTAAAGAGGATGACTTGTGGGAAGGATATCCCGAAGAGACAAACGCTCCTTATGGTTTAGCTAAAAAAATGCTTTTGGTTCAGGCCCAGGCCTATAGACAGCAGTATGGTTTTAATGCGATTTGTCTTTTGCCCTTGAATCTTTACGGCCCGGGTGATAATTTTGATTTAAATTCTTCACATGTCATCGCTGCTCTTATCCGCAAAATTTATGAAGCTCAAGAAAAAGGTAAAAATTATATTGAGGTTTGGAGTACTGGCAAGGCAACCCGAGGATTTTTGTATGTGGAAGATGCGGCTGAAGGAATTATATTAGCCACCGAGAAATATAATAAACCAGAGCCAGTAAATTTAGGTTCGGAACTGGAAATCTCAATAAAAGACCTGGTTGAATTAATTTGCAAACTTATGGATTTTAAAGGAGAAATTCGTTGGGACCTTTCTAAACCTGATGGTCAACCGAGACGTTGTCTTGATGTTTCAAGAGCAGAAAAAGAATTCAACTTTAAAGCAAGAACTAATTTTAAAGAAGGACTTATAAAAACCATTAAATGGTTTTTAAAATATGAATCCTAAAGTTTCTATATTTACCATTCCTAAGCCGTTTTTGGGCCCTATTAATGTTATTCAGCGAAACGCCATCCAAAGTTGGCTTTTACTTAAACCAAAATGTGAAATTATTCTTTTCGGTGAAGAAGATGGCATAGCCGAAACAGCAAAGAAATTTAATGTTCGGCATATTCCCGATATTAAGAAAAACGAATTTGGGACACCGCTCTTGGATTCAGTATTTAATTCAGCCAAAGAACAGGCCAATAGCAATCTTCTGGTTTATGTTAATAGCGATATTATTCTGACAGACGATTTTATGAAAGCAGTTCAACAAGCGAGAAAATCTTTCCCTTTTTTCTTAATGGTAAGCCAGCGGTGGAACCTTGATATTAAAGAGGAAATTCAATTTGATGAAATTAACTGGAAAGATAAACTAAAAGAACGTTTAAGTAAAGAAGGAATTGGTCCTACCGGCACTGATTGTTTTGTTTTCCCCCGTCGTTTTCAGCACGGCCTGCCTTCTTTTGTTGTTGGCCGCGATGGTTGGGATAATTGGTTTCTTTATCGAGCCCGTTCTTTAGGAGTTCCTTTAATAGACGGTACTCAGATGATTAAAGCTATTCATCAAAACCATGATTATTTTCATTATCCTGAAGGAATAAAGAGAGGAAAGGAACTCCAAAAAAACTTGGAGTTATTAGGTGGTCCTTTTTATGCTTTTTCTCCAAAGGATGCTGATTGGATTCTTACTGAACAGGGATTAAAAAAACAAAAGACATTCCTTATTTTTCGCTATTGCTACCGTTTTTTTGGTTCCCTACCGGCTTTTTATTCTTATTTTAATTTAGGGTTAAAAATATTATTATTTCCCGCTTTATTATTATCCGTTGTGGCAAAAAGAATAAAAAATATTTTATGAATTACTTAAAGGATAAAAGAAAATTGGCGTTAAAAATTGGAGTAGTTTTTTTACTGCTTGTTTTCGGGATATATTTTTTTGATAAAAGTTTAGCAAATGGGATTGCTCTCATTGTTTTTTTAACAGGCGCTACCTTTTTTATATTATTTAAGAGCGGCATAAAAGACGAAAAATTATATTTGCTTTTTATAGCTGTTCTTTTGATTCGTTTTGGAACAGTTGCATTTATTCATTATGCTGATTTTCAACCCTTTAGCGGTGGCTACGGCGACTATGTTGTTTATCAGAAAGAAGCTCAACAAATAGCCCAAGCAGTTGGCCAAGGAAATTTTTCTTTAAAGGGATTATCTATTGGTCTCTATTATCCAGTTATTATTGGTTATATTTATGCCTTGACAATGCCAGAGATGTTTATTGGTCAATTATTCGGCGTCTGGTTAGCGGCTCTTTCTGTTCTTTTTGTTTATTTAATAATTCTTGAAATCGGGGGAACAAGAAAATGGGCTTTTTTAATCGGTTTAATCGCTGCTATCTATCCAAGTTATCTTTTTTTCGGAAGCTTGTTGCTTAAAGATACTTTAGTTATTCCCTTAGTTTTGGCTGGGTTATTATTAACTTTAAAATTAATTAAGAATTTTTTCTGGAGAAATTTTCTAATTTTTTATATCGTTTTAGGGGCTACGATTCATTTTCGTTTCTATATTGGTTACGCGGTTTTGTTTACTTTTATTCTTTGTTGGTTACTGCTTTCTAAATTGCAAATAAGGAAAAAACTTATTTATGGAATAATAATGATTTTTCTTTTAGGGTTTTTGCCGCAATTTTTAGGTTACGGTTATTACGGATACAAAACCATTAAAGGATACCTGAATCAGGAAACTATTACTTTTTATAGAGAAATAGTTTATGCATCCAGACCTTCTTCTTCTGCTGCCGTATCTTCAGAAATATTAAGTCCGGGAACACCAAAGCCGAAAGAAGAAAGGGTTTTAAAGAAATTATTGCTAAAAGTATTTCCTAATATTGAGAAAGCATCGGGCACGAGCTACAGTTCAACAATAGAAGTAAAAACAGGGATTGATGATTCTTCTAATTTTTTAATAAACTGCTTAAAATCTTTTATCTATGTATTATTAGGACCTTTTCCTTGGCATATACAAAATTACCGGCAGTTATTTGTTTTATTTGAGACGATTCCTTGGTATCTCTTACTTTTTTTTATCGGAAAAGGGGTTTTTGTTACTTTAAAAGATAAGCGGATTGCCTTACCTTTGTTGGTTTTCAGCGCAATATCATTAGGAGTTCTTGCTCTTTTTATAAGTAACTTCGGAATTATCACCAGGATTCGTATTCCTGGTTTTATTGCTCTTTTATGTCTCATTTCATTGGGTTTTGAAAAATCAAAAAGCATTAAAATTCTATGAGCATTGCCAGGAATAGTCTAATTATTTTTTGTTCAAAAGTAATTATTGCTGTTTTGCTTTTTTTATCGCAAATTATCCTTGCGAGAAAGCTTGGTCCGGATGGACTGGGCGTTTATAATTTGTTTTTAACTATTTCAGGAATCTCTTTACTTTTGGGAAATCTTGGCGTAGGCAATGCCTCCATTTATTTAATGAATAAAAAGAAAGAGAGCCCTGTTCAATTATTTTCAAACTCCCTAATTTTTGGAGTGTTATGGGGGATTATTTTATCTGGTTTATTTTATTTGATTTATCTAACTTTTCCTTCATTGGTTTCTGGTTTATCAAAAGGTTATGTTTTTTTGGCTATTCTAATTATTCCAATTATACTTTTGTATAATTATTTATTACCTTTTCTTTTGGCAAAATTTCAAATATTTGAATGGTCTTTTTTTTCTATTTTATATGCTGGTTTGATTTTATTAGGAGTAGTAATTTTAGTGGAGATTTTTGACTTTGGAACAACAGGAGCTATTTATGCGGTGGTATTTAGCTGTTTTTTCAGTTTGTGTGTTGTTTTTATCTATCTTTTAAAGCTCTTTTCTTTAAAATTACATTTTGACAAGAACTTGTTTGGCAAAGAAATTCGGTTTGGCATTAGTTCTTATCTTGGAGATGTTTTTAATGGGAAAAAAATAAATTTTATGTTAAATTTATTTATTATTAATATTTTTTTAGGCATAACTGATGTTGGATATTATTCAGTTGCTTTCAGCATTACTACAATTTTATTTTTTATTCCTTATTCTTTCCAACAGATTTTTTATTCTGTTTGGAGCTTATCTAATGAAAAAGAAATTGATAAAAAGACACCCGAAGTTGGACGCCAAATTTTAATTTTGGGATTTTTATCCGCAATATTTTTTGCTTTCATCGGAAAATATTTTGTTATTTTATTCTATGGAAAAGAATTTTACCCTTCCATTGTTCCGTTTTTTTTAATTTTGCCAGGTTTTATTTTTATAACTTTTGCTAGTGTTTTTTTCAATAATTTTTTTGCCAAAGGCAAACCTTATATTGCAAGTTGTATTTTAATTTGCGCTATAACTATTAATATTTTTTTAAATCTCCTATTGGTTCCGATAATCGGAATTAAAGGAGCGGCAGTTTCGGTTTCCATTTCTTATTTTATTGCCGCTGTTTTGGCAATATTTGTTTTTGTAAAAACTGCAAAAACCCCATTTAAAAAAATAATTAAAATTCAATGGTCTGACTTTAAACCACTTTTTAATGAGTTTGAGCGATTATTTAAAGGACCAGGGAGATTATTAACAGAGATTCCTGACCTTAATCTTAAGAAATTAAAAGATTATTACGAAAAAAAGGCGATAGAGGGCCCGAATGTAATAAGACAAACTTTTAAATCCCAGAAATTTTATAAAAGAATTTTTTACTCAAACAGGGTTGATAAAGTAATGGAAATGCTTGATATTGAACCTAAGGATAAAATTCTTGAACTTGCCTGCGGAGAAGGTTATTATACAAAACAAATTGCAGCAGTTACTCCAAATTTGATTGCAACGGATATATCTCAACGCTATTTAGATAAAACTAAATCCTATAATCCTTATAAAATAATAGATTATGTTTGTTGTCCTGTAGAAAAATTGCCCTTTACTGATAATTCTTTTGATAAGATTTTGATGTCTGAGGTTATAGAACACTTACTTGATTGGAGAAGTGGTATTAAGGAAATTAAGCGGGTTTTAAAACCGGGGGGTAAATTAATAATCACTACACCTAATAAATACTCTTATTTAAATCTTTTATGTCATCTAAGGGCAAGAATTAGAAACCGGCCCTTTGATGAAGAACATATTAAAGAATTTTCAAGAAAAGAATTAGAAAAATCATTAGAAAAATATTTCAATATCGAAAAATTTTCTTATACAAATTATTTCCCAGTTTTTCTACCTAAGTTTTTGTTAAAAATTATAAAGTTTCAAAGGATAAAAAAAGTTATTCAGAAAATTGAAGGATTTTTTGAAAAAATTCCTGTGCTCCGCGAAGCAGGTTTAATAATAATTATTAGGGCTTCAAAACCTAAATTTAAATAAATTTATTATTTAAATGTATAAAATGGCTAAGAATATTAAAATTTGTTATGTGGTTAGCGTAGATATGACCATAAAGTTTATATTATTTAATACTTTAAAATTTCTTAAAAATCAGGGTTATGATGTTTATGTTGTTTGTTCTTCTGGAAAATGGTTAAAGAATATTAAAAAACAAGGCATAAAAGTAAAAACCATACGATTTAAGAGAAAAATTAGTCCAATTTCTGATTTAATTACTCTTTTTAGATTATATTTTTATTTTAAAAAAGAAAAGTTCGATATTATTCATACTCATACACCAAAACCCAGCTTGATTGGTCAATTGGCCGCCAAGATGGCTGGCATTCCTGTAATTGTGAATACTATTCACGGTTTTTATTTTCAAAAAACAGATAATTGGTTTAAAAGAAAATTTTTTATTTTAACGGAAAAAATAGCGGCAAAATGCTCTAATCTTATTTTCTTTGTAAATAGAGAAGACATGGAGACAGTAATTAAGGAAAGGATTTGTAGTCCCGATTTAACTAAATATTTTGGCGGGGGGATTGATTCTTTTAAATTCAATCCGGAAAGATTTTCCCGGCAATGGATTTATCAAAAAAAAAGAGAATTGAATTTAGACCCAAGCTTTAAAATTATCGGTATAGTTGGAAGATTGGTAAAAGAAAAAGGTTATTTAGATCTTTTTCAGGCACTTAGAAAAGTTTTAGAGAGATTCCCCAAAACTCTCCTTTTAATAGTCGGATTTTTAGAGCCAGAAAAAAAAGATGCTTTGGACCCCAACGTTATTGTTAAAAATTATGGAATAGAAAAAAATGTTATATTCTTGGGAGAGCAAACAAAGGTTGTTGAGTTATACGCCTTGATGGACATATTTGTTTTACCCTCTCATCGAGAAGGTCTTGGCTTGGCAATTTTAGAGGCTTCGGCTATGGAGAAACCAGTAATCGTTACTAATATTAGGGGATGCAGAGAAGTGATTGATAATGGGAAAACAGGAATTTTGGTGCCGGTGAAAAATCCGGAAAAATTATCCGAAGCCATAATTTGTCTTTTAGAAAACCCGGAAAAAGCAAAAGAAATGGGAATAAGGGGGAGAGAAAAAGTTCTCAGGGAATTTGACGAAAGATTAATTTTTAGTAGAATAAAAATAGAGTATCAAAGATTGATAAAAGAAAAATTAAAATGAGAATTCAGATATTTTTAAAAAAATTTATTGATTTTTCTATAGCCCTGATTGGATTAATTAGCTTGGCTCCAGTTTTTGTTATTCTAGCTCTTTTAATTAAATTAGATTCAAGGGGACCCGTATTTTTTCGACAGAAAAGAATCGGGCAAAATGGAAAGATTTTTAAAATCTGGAAATTCAGAACAATGATTAAGGGAGCTCAAAGTCTTGGTTTGAAAAATGAGGTGACTAAAAACGATCCAAGAATAACCAGGGTTGGTAAATTTCTTCGGAGGTTCGGGATTGATGAATTGCCCCAATTTATAAATGTGATTTTAGGAGAAATGTCTTTAGTTGGTCCACGAGCAGCTCTTCCTCATCAAGTTAAAAGATATTCCGAACTTGAAAAAAGACGATTTCAGGTAAAACCAGGAATAGCTTCTTTAGCTCACATTAAAGGTTGGAACGCTCTTTCTTGGAAAGAGCGGATAAAATTAGATATTTGGTATATAGAGAATTGGTCTATTTGGTTAGATTTTAAAATTTTATTAAAAATCGGAATAATTGTTTTATTAGGAAAAGGACAATATGGAAAAAGGGGATTAGTAGAAGATTATGGTTATTATGATTAAAAGTAGAAATAAAAATTTTAAAAAGTGGGGATATAAAGAAAATAGTAAAAAACTATATTCAAGAATAAATGTCCATAAAAATTTTTCTGAAAAAGATATTGATGTTTGGATGCTGGGAATTGTTAAAATTAAAGGCGATGAAAGAATATTAGATTTAGGTTGTGGCGATGGGAAGCAAATAATAGCTTTTGGAAAGAAGTTGACTAAGGGTGGGGAAATTATAGGATGTGACATTTCTAATGAACTTCTTAAGAGGGCAAAAGAAAAAGCGAGGGAAAACAATGTAAATGCCTCTTTTTTATTGCATGATATAAATCAACCCTTTTCTTTTAAAGACGAAGAGTTTGATCTTGTTTCTTCGCTTTTTTCTATATATTATATCAAAAACCCTATTAAGGTGATACTTGAAATTAAACGTTTGTTAAATAAAAAAGGAAAATTATTTATTGCTGGGCCTACGTCCAATAACGCAAAGGATTTTTGGGAGCTTCATTCAAAAATTACCAACAAAAAAATACCTCAAATATGTTTAGAGAGAAGGGCAAGAATCCATAATACTTTTATTCCTTTGGTTAGAAAATATTTTAGAAATACAGAAATAGACATATTTAAAAATATCGTTCATTTTCCGAGTTCTGATGAACTTGTTAAATATTACTCATCATCACTTTTACTTGAGGAGAGTTCAAGAAACAGGGAAGAAAAGAAAATATTTTTAGATAAAATGAAGAGAGAAATTGAGAAGTTTATAGAAAGAGATGGGGTATTTGATATAAAAAAAGAAGTTTACGGCATCTTGGCTTATAAATAACCAAAAAAATGAGAGTTTTAGTGATAGCTCCTCATCCAGACGATGAAGTTTTAGGATGCGGGGGAACAATAAAAAAATATAGCAATAAAGGAAGCGAGGTTTATCTTTGTATTGTAACCCGGGCTTATACTCCTGATTGGAACCAGGAATTTATTGATAATAGAAAAAAAGAGATTAAATGCGCTAATAAAATTCTTGGAATTAAAGAGACATTTTTTTTGGATTTGCCAACAGTCAAACTAGATACTATTGGTCAAAAAAAATTAAATGACTTAATCTCTGGAATTATTGAAAAAGTTAAACCAGAAGCATTATATCTGCCTTTTGTCAAGGATTCTAATAAAGATCATAGATTAGTTTTTGAAGCCGGATTTTTTGCTTCAAGACAAATAAAAAAAGTATTATCTTATTCTTATGAAAGTCTTTTATTTGTGCCTAATTTATACATAGATATATCTGATACTTTGGAAGATAAATTAAAAGCTATGTCTTGCTATAAAAGTGAGTTGAGGAATTATCCTCATCCTCGCTCATTAGAAGCTATAAAGATTTCAGCTCAAAAAAGAGGAATAGAGTCGGGGTTAGAAGCAGCCGAATCTTTTATAATTATAAGAGAAATAATAAAATAAAAAAATGAAAAAACGATTTGAAAATTGGGTATATCCCAAAGTTGAGGAAGTTAAATTAACTAAATATAACTGGATGGTTCAACACAAAAAAAAGCTTAAGCTGGGTAAAAAAACAGACATCGGCGCTTTTACTTATATTAATGCCAAAAACGGCGTAATTATTGAAGACAATGTTCAGGTAGGCTCTCACTGCTCTATTTATTCCGTTTCGACAATTGACGGCAAAGAGGGCGAGGTTGTTTTGAAGAGAAATTGCAAAATAGGCAGTCATAGCGTGATAATGCCTGGAATAATGGTCGGAGAAAATTCAATCATTGGAGCTTTCAGTTTTGTGAATAAAGACATTCCCAAAAATGTAATAGCTTTTGGTGTTCCTGTAAAAATTATCAGGAAGTTAAAAAAATAAGAGTTCAAATGAAAGGAAAAATTCCTTTAGCGAGGCCAGATATAACTGATTTAGAAAGAAAAAAAGTTTTAGGGGTTTTAAAAACTCCTTATTTATCTTTGGGGCCGAAATTAAAGGAATTTGAAGAAAAAATCGCAAAATACATAGGAGTAAAATACGCGATAGGGGTTAATAGCGGAACTTCGGCTTTGCATTTAATAATAAGAGCTCTGGGATTTAAAGAGGGAGATGAAGTTATAACCACTCCTTTTTCTTTTATTTCATCAGCTAACTGCATTTTATACGAAAAAGCCAGACCGGTTTTTGTCGATATTGATGAAAAGACATTAAATATTGATGTTGAAAAAATAGAAGGAAAAATAAATAAAAAAACAAAAGCTATTTTAGCGGTTGATGTTTTTTCACATCCGGCAGATTGGGACAGATTAGAAAAAATTGCTAAAAAACACAACCTTTTTTTAATTGAGGATTCAGCCGAAGCGCTTGGTTCGGAATACAGGGGACGAAAGTGTGGTTCTTTTGGAGACGCGGCAATTTTATCTTTTTATCCGAATAAACAGATAACCACGGGCGAGGGCGGTATGGTGTTGACAAACAATAAAAGAATGGCTGATTTATGTCAAAGCATGGCAAACCAAGGAAGAAAAGAAGAAAACGGCAAGTGGCTGGAGCATATTCGGCTGGGATATAATTATCGCCTGGCTGAAATGAATTGCGCTTTGGGAATTAGTCAATTAGAGCGGCTCAATGAAATTATTAAAAAAAGAGAAAAAATTGCTAAAGTTTATAATAAGAAATTAAAAAACTTTTCCGAGATTAAAATTCCCTATATTGCTCCTGATGTTAAATTAAGCTGGTTTGTTTACGTTATTAGATTAGTTAAGAGATTCTCGCAGAAAAAGCGAAACAAAATTATTCAAGAGATGAAAAGAAGGGGGATTCAATGCAGCAATTATTTTCAACCAATACATCTTCAGCCGTTTTATCAAAAAGTGTTTGGTTATAAAATGGGAGATTTTCCGGTTTGCGAAAGCGTCAGCCAGAGAACAATTGCTTTGCCCTTTTTTAATAATTTAAGAGAAAAAGAAATTGATTTCATTGTAAAAAGCCTAAATAAATGTTTTTTATAAGAAAGAACACAAAAACTCGCTTTATATTTTTTCTCGCATCCGATATTATCCTGATAACTCTGGCAGTATTTTTGGCTTTTTTAATCAGGTTTGACGCTAAAATTCCTTCCCAATATTCCATTTTTATCCCGAGAATGATTATCTTGACAATAATTTTCACTATTCCTGTTTTTTATTTCCAAAAACTTTATTCTTTTTCCTGGGCCTATGTAAGTGCCGGCGAATTAATTTCTTTATTCAAGGCGACAACTATTTCTTTTTTATTTTTGGCTATTACTATTTATATTTCCAAATATTTTCCATTTTTTACAAATTTTCCCCGCTCGGTTCTTTTTATAAGTTATTTTCTGGTTTTTATTTTTTGCGGCGGAATTCGTTTTGCAAAAAGAGTTTGGCTGAATATAACTGGAGGAGGAGAAACCAGCGAGAAGGAGAGGACATTAATTGCTGGCGCCGGCGATGCCGGCGAACAGATTTTAAGAAGTATTTTAATGTCAAAATCCAGCCCTTATTCGCCGATTGGTTTTATTGACGATAACCCGATAAAGCAGGGAACGATAATTCACGGCATTAAGGTTTTGGGAAAAACCAGGGATATTCCCCGAATCGTAAAGGATAAGCAGGTAAAACAACTTATTATCGCTTTTCCTTCAGCCGGGGCCAAGGCGATTAAAAATATTGTTGAAATAACAAAAAAAACCGGATTAAAAAAAATTAAAATTATTCCGCCGATAGCTGAAATTATAAATGGCACCGTTTCTTTAAGAAACTTAAAAGAAGTAGGTGTGGAGGATTTGTTGGGAAGAGAGCCGGTGGAAATAGATACCAAAGCGATTGAAAGTTTTATTAGGGCCAAAACAATTTTAATTACCGGCGCCGCCGGTTCTATCGGCTCGGAGTTGTCAAGGCAAATAGCGCGATTTAAACCATTTTCGCTTTTATTGTTAGACCAGGATGAAACCGGTATTTTTAATATTTCAGAAGAGTTAAAGAGCAATTTCCCCAACCTAAAAATCAATTCTTTAATAGCAGATATAAGAGATAAAGAAAAAATAAAAGGAATATTTGATAAATTCAAGCCAAATATTATTTTTCACGCTGCTGCCTATAAGCATGTTCCCTTAATGGAGAAAAACCCTGACGAGGCAGTAAAAAATAATATTTTCGGCACAAAAATCATCGGAGAAGCAGCAATTAAATTCGGAGCTAAAAAAGTTATTTTCATTTCCACCGATAAAGCAGTAAATCCGGTTTCTGTAATGGGCGCTACAAAAAGAGTAGGCGAGATGATTTGTCAGCTTCTAAATCAGAAAAATAAGACAAAATTTATCTCTGTTCGTTTTGGCAACGTTTTAGACAGCCGAGGGAGCGTTATTCCGATTTTTAGAGAACAAATAAAAAAAGGAGGGCCCGTAGAGGTGACTCATCCCGATATGAAAAGATATTTTATGCTTACTTCTGAATCCTGCCTTTTGGTTCTACAGGCCGGGGCAATGGGTCAGGGCGGAGAGGTGTTTGTTCTTGATATGGGAAAACCTATTAGAATTTTGGATTTAGCAAAAGAAATGATAAAATTATCCGGCTTGGAGCCGGATAAAGATATTCCAATTGTTTTCACGGGGCCAAGGCCGGGCGAAAAATTATTTGAAGAGATTTTATCAGCCGAAGAAGGAACCATGGCCACTCAAAACCAAAAAATTTTTATAGCTCGTCTTTCGAAAACTAATGAGCAAATACTAAACGAAGGGTTAAAAAAATTAAAAGAATTTGTTCGACAGAACAATCAGGAAGAAATAATTAACATTTTAAAAAAAATTGTAGCGTCATATAAAAAATGATAGAATAAAAAATATGAAAAAAATTCTTTGCGTCGGTTTAGTAATTTTATTTCTAACCATAGCGACCAACGTCGCTGCCGATGTTGTCGGCGAGCGCCGGACTTTTTTTGTTGACCAATCCTACGATTTTTCCGGAAGAGAAGAGGTTAGGGGAATTTTAGTTAAGGTCTCTTCAAAACTTTATTTCTATATTGACGAGGACTGGTGGAATTCTAATTCCCAAAGCGAAATTCGCCGGGTCTTAGATAATTTAGATAATTTAGGACAGGAGTTTGACCAAAAAATTTACCCAGTTTTAACCAATAATTTTGGCTTTGAATGGAAACCAGGAATTGATGGTGAAGAAAAGATTACCGTTTTAATTCACCCGATGAGAGAAGGAGCAAGGGGTTATTTTAACAGCGGGGACGAATACTTAAAAATAGAGAACCCAAAGTCAAATGAAAGAGAAATGCTTTATATTAATGCCGATTATATAACAACGAGCTTAGCCAAGAGTTTTTTGGCTCACGAGTTTGTTCATTTAATCACTTTTAACCAGAAAGAAAAAATTCAAGGAGTGGAAGAAGAAGTTTGGTTGAACGAAGCCCGGGCCGAATATGCTTCAACCTTGCTTGGTTATGATGTTGATTATGAGGGAAGTAATTTAGAGAGAAGGGTAAGAACTTTTTTAGAAAATCCTTCTGATTCAATAACTGAATGGCGGGGCAGTAAAGCAGATTACGGTGCTTTAAATCTTTTTATCCAGTATTTAGTTGAACAGTACGGAATAGATATTTTGATTGATTCTCTAAAATTAAATAAGACTGGAATTGAAAGTATAAATTATGCTTTAAAGAAAAATGGATTTGAACAAGATTTTGCTCAAATTTTTACTGATTGGACAATTACTGTTTTGGTTAATGATTGTTCTTTGGGCAAGAAATATTGTTACAAAAATGATAATTTAAAAAATTTGCAAATTATTCCTTCGCTTAATTTCTTACCCTTAAACGGTAAAAGCACATTGGGGGTTTCTCAAACCGGCAAGAACTGGGCCGGTAATTGGTTTAAGTTTATTGGGGGCGGCGGAACTTTAAAGATTGAGTTTATCGGTAACCCTAATAATTTATTTAAAATTCCTTACGTTATAAAAGATTATTCTAATAATTATTCTCTTGAATTTTTTTCATTAAACAAGGAACAAAGAGGGGAGGTTTTTGTTTCTGGTTTAGGAACAACTATTAATTCAATAATTATTATTCCCTCAATTCAAACCAAGATATCCGAATTTTCCGAAAATGATCCAGCTGTTTCTTATTTCTGGTCGGTTTCGGTGTTGAGGGGAGAAGAAAAACCGATCCCAAAATATTTAGAAAAACCTATTGCCCAAATGTCGAGAAGCGAAATTTTGTTTAAGATTGAGGAAATCGAAAATTTGTTGAATCAGTTAAAAATTCAACTAACTGCCTTAGATAAACCAGAATCAACCAATGAAGATAAAATTTCTTGCCAGAAATTTGAAGAACATCTTTACTACGGGATAATGAATAGCGATAAAGTTAAATGTCTTCAAGAGTTTCTCAAAAGTCAGGGTTCAGATATTTATCCCGAGGGCTTGGTGACCGGAAATTTTCTTTCTTTAACCAAGCAAGCGGTGATTCGTTTTCAGGAAAGATACGCGGAAGAGATTCTGAAACCCTGGGGCTTGACTCAGGGTACGGGTTTTGTCGGTAAAACCACAATAGCTAAAATTAA
>Ga0190334_1000896_pt1 | contig 13486 bp, 14 predicted proteins | sample 48720478_MG_FD_161270 | JGI IMG/M metagenome (GOLD analysis project Ga0190334, IMG submission 161270) | Hydrothermal vent sediment bacterial communities from Southern Trench, Guaymas Basin, Mexico - 4872-04-7-8_MG | ecosystem: Environmental > Aquatic > Marine > Hydrothermal vents > Sediment ...
AAGTATTAGAGTTTTTAGCTATCTTTTTTATTAATGCAGATTTAAAATCATTATTCAAAAAATTATCCGGCAAATTCTAATACCTCCAAAAATGCCTGTATCCTCGTCTTTATTCTCCCCGACGTACTGGAAGTAAATTCTCCTTCTAAGCAAAGACTGGGAATTTTATATTTCTGTAGCCTTTCTCTTATTATAGGCAATTCAAAAAAAGAAGTATCACAAAATTTTAAATTATAAAAAATTACTCCTTTTACCTGATTTTCTTTAATAATCTTTAAAAGATATTCCCATCTCTTTTCTAAATTCCTCATACGGGGACAGGGAGTTTTGTTTAAATAGTATTCTGCTAAAAGTCTAAGAGGGTTGTTATTTATCTTTTTTGATGTTTTGAGCGGAATTTGATTTTGAAAATATCTGTTTCCCGTACACATATCCACAAAAACTATCTTGCCCCCATAATCTTCTATCACTTCTGCTATACTTAAATCATCCATAATGGTCCCGGTAATAAGAATTTTAGATTTATTCTTAATCTGGGAGTCATCAGATAAAATCTTATCTTCTGTTTTTACGCCTTTTATAAATTTTTCTAAAAGTCCGTTATACTCTTCTTGAGGGAAACTCATACTCCCCTTGACTATTTGTAAAAATTCTACTGCTGATAAAGAAACTTTTTCATTTAAATATAGATCAAATAACTCAGCTAATAATTCACGGGTTTTATTGCAAATCAAAATTGCCCGATAGAGTGAATCTTCAGATATCTTTATCTTGAACTTTTCTTCTAACCCATCTATTAACGATTGAAGATTGTCCTGATAATATTGAATATCTTTCATAGAATCATCTCGAGGTAAATCTAAAAAATAAATAAAATTTCCCTGGATATAATGTCTCCAGGCATCATAAAGCCTACGCATTGCATCACAAGAATTTACTATTATTAAATTATCTGCATATTCAGATTCCTTGCCTAAAACTTCTCCCAAACAACTACGAACATAAGGGCAAAAATTGCTGTCTAAATATGAAATAGCCAGAGAAGGGTCTGTGTTAGGTAAAATTCTATAAGGGTGAAAACCCGCAGCTGTAATTATTTCTATGGGAGTATAAGTACATACCCAACTTATTATCGGTTTTTTAGTATACTTTAAAGCCCTATTTTTGTTGTAAATATAATCTAAAAATTCTGATTCCATTATTTAATCTTTTTTCTTAAAAGCCTGAATCATAATAGTTATACCTACAGCAATTAATATTAGCGGCCACAGTCTATCCCAACCTACCCAGGGGAACAAACTGTTTAGTAAAAAAATTAAACCTATAACTATTACAATTATACCTCCGAATATCCTTCTATTTTTTAATGATTTATTGGAAGGTTCTTCTGATTCAAAATGTTCTTTCACTTCTTCAATTACATCCCTTGCACCCTTTTTGACTTTTTCTTTTATATTCTCTCTCTTTTCAAAAGCCTCATCAGAAACTTGTTCCGGATTCTTGGGAATCACAATCCAGGCAATAATATAAGCGACAACCCCTGCACCTCCTATAAGTACAACTGCTACTGTTAATAATCTCACTAAAGTAGAATCTATATCAAAATATTCTGCTATCCCTCCACATACACCGGCAATCATATAATCCTTTCTTGACCTGTAAAGTTTCTTATTCATAGTTAAATTCACTCCTTTTAATTTAGTCGTTAGTGAATAGTGAATAGTCGTTAGTAGGACAGGCGTCTCGCCTGTCTGTTATGTCATTGCGAGCGACTGATATTCTTTTATTCTGTCATTGCGAGCTCTGATTTATCAGAGCGTGGCAATCTCGAATTGAGATTGCTTCGTCTTGTTGCTCCTCCATTGACAAAAGAAAGAAAACCTGCAACTCATCACTGCATAACTACCCGCTAAGCGCTAAACGCTATACGCTATTTTAAAGCTTATATCCAATCATCCTTAAGAATTCTTTTCGCTCCTGAACATCTTTGTCTGTCTCTACACCCTCTGGCGAATTTCCATCAATAACTCCCAGCACCCCCCTACCCAAATCGGTTTGGGCAATAATTACCTCAACCGGGTTGGCGGTAGCACAAAATATTGAACAAATTTCAGGACAATTTTTTATAGCATTTAATACATTGATGGGAAAAGCGTCTTTTAGAACAATAACAAAAACATGTCCTGCCCCAATATTTTTAACATTCTTTATGGCCAGAGCTTTCAGTTCTGAATCATTTCCTTCTGCCCTCACCAGACAAGGACCCGAAGCCTCATTAAAGGCCAGACCAAACTTTGCTCCCGGTACAGCGCCAACCATTACTTCATAGAGGTCTTCTGCGGTTTTTATAAAATGAGTCTGGCCAATAATAATATTGGCATCTTCAGGGAATTCCATTCTCACTGTCTTTAATTCCATTCATATTACCTCCTTTTTTATAATATTCTTCACCAAGACCTTTTTCCTGCTTTTCTTCAAAAAATATTAAAATAATTTTTTTCATTTACTATTTTATCTTTTCTATTATGATATAATTATCTATATTTTACCATAGTTTATATAAAAAATTTAGTATTAAACTCAACTTAGGGAGACTTTTAATGAATTTCTGGACTAAAATCCGTCAATCATTATTTATCGAACAGAATGTTTCTGTATTATCAATAACAGTTCTGTTTGTCCTGATAGCTTTTTTCAGCTGGTATCCTGTTCTTCCTATTTATCTTCAAGAATTAGGTGCAAATGATTTTCAAGTGGGATTTTCGTATACCTTGATTACTCTCTCTTATACTCTAATGCAATTTTTAGGAGGAATACTCTCTGACCATTTCGGCCGCAGGATGCTAATAGTTTTTCCAAGTTTTGCCTTTCCTCTCTTATATTTTTTAGCCGGCAATGCTTCTCATTGGGTCACCTTAATACTTTTCCTTGCCATGGCTAATAGTTTAAGCGCTCTCCAGTTACCTTCTTTCTATTCCATGATTGCTGAATCTGTTCCCAAAAATAAAAGAGGAATAGCTTATAGTAGATTTGAATTATTTGTAATTTTAGGGATTAGTATAGGTCCGGCCATAGGAATGGTGTTGATTCCTCGAATAGAGATGAAGTATTTATTTTATCTTAATTCTCTTGTTACCCTTTTATGTGCTCTGGCCAGAATGTTCTGGTTAAAGGAAACTCATCACCATCGTACAAAAATTAATAAAATTGATTCTTTTAAAAAATTATTTAATAAAAAGATGCTGCTTATCATTTTAGCTCTTTCCTCTCTCTTTCTTTTATTTAATCTTGCCACTAATGGGCCTTTTATATCTTTATATGCTAATGAAGTAATGAATTTAGACAAATCAAAAATTAATTTGCTTTTTGCCTTAGGAGGATTAGCGGCAGTTATATATAGTCTCTGGGGAGGAAAAATCATTGATAAATGGGGCAGCAAAAAAGTTCTATTGTACAGTGCATCAGGTCTGGGAATATTTATGATCTTGTGGAGCTTAAGTTCTCCTTTGTGGCCGGCTGTTGCTCTATTTGCCATATTATATATTTTTTCCCAGAGTTGTCATATTGCTTACGGTTCATTTCTGGCTGATATAACTCATCAACAATCAAGGGGGTTGGTTATCGGATTTATCGGAACCTGTACCGGTTTAATCGGTTCTATTGGTCCTTCCCTGGGAGGATATTTAAAGTTCCAGTTTGGTCCTTCATCACCCTTCTGGGCTGGATTGATATTTGCTGTAACAACTTCTTTATTATTAGTAAAGGTAAAAGATTAAAGCTATAAGATGTAGGGGCACGATGCATCGTGCCCAAAGGTAATCAAAAGACAATAAAACAGGAAGGGCATAATTCATTGTGCCCCTACAAAATCATAAAAACTATAGGTAACCATAAGTAATAGAGAGAGTAATTAAATATATAAATCAAGGAGGATGAAGATGGGAAAATTAGATAAAAATGAAGTAAAAAAATACAAAGCCATATTTTTTGATTTTGGCGGGACATTGATGTGTGCTGAAAGTGACAATGTCGCTCATTTACATATGATGAAAGAGGTTATTCAAAAATACAACCTTCCTGCCTCCCCGGAAGATATGGTCACCAAATATAATTCTTATCTATTTACCAAGGAAATGACTTTACTGGATACTCACCCGGAAGAAAATTCTTTTAAACCTCTTCGTGAATCTACCAAAAAAGCTTTTAAAGGAGTACTTGCAGAATACAATATCCAACCTTCGAAAGAGGATTTTCAGTGGTTTAGTAAATCATTCTTTGAAAATCATAAAAAGTATATAAAATTATTTCCCGAAACCTTACAAATTCTTCGGGAATTAAAAAATACTAATCTTCATCTGGGGATTATTAGTGATATTGATAGTGATTTTCAAGATTTTCAATTCAAGGTCTTCGGAATTAGCGAGATGTTTGACTCTATTACCACCTCGGAAGAAGTTCAAATCTACAAACCGAAAAAGAAAATCTTCCAAGTCGCTCTAAATAAAGCAGGTTGTCAGGGAAAGGAATCAATTATTATCGGTGATTCTTATAAAAAAGATATTGTGGGCGGGAAAAATATGGGAATGACTACCATCTGGATAAATAAATTCTCCGGAGATGATGCTGATAAGGATAAAGCAGACTTTGTAGTTAAAGACTTAAAAGAAATATCGCCAATCCTCGATAAACTTATCAAATGACTTCTACTCTGTTTCTGCCTTTTCTTTTAGCTTGATAAAGGGCTTGATCAACTTTATATATTAAACATTCTGGGGAGATAATCTCCTGGAAGCAGGAAGTTACTCCTAAACTCAGGGTTAATTCTTTTTTATCTATAAATTTATATCTCTCGACTTTGAGTCTTATCCGCTCGGCTATTTCCTGGGCTTCTTTTTTGTCAGCTTCAGGGAGAATTACAATAAATTCCTCTCCCCCGAATCTTCCTACTATATCTACTTCCCGAACATTAACTTTTAGAATATTAGCTAAATTTTTTAAAGCTTTATTCCCTTCCAGATGACCAAAGGCGTCATTATAGTTTTTAAAGCGATCTATATCAGCCATAATTAAAGCCAAAGGACGTTCGTATCGTTGGGCTCTCTTTACTTCTTCTTCTAATCGATCTTTGATATATCTAAAATTATAAAGTCCTGTCAAATCGTCAATAATGGCAAGCTGTTTTATTTCCTGATGTAGTTGAGCATTTTGAACAGCTATGGCAATCTCATTAGCGAAGACAGAAAGAAGCTTCAAATCATCTAAATTAAAGATATCGCCTCCTCTCTTATTATCTACATTAATTACCCCTATAACTTGGCCTTTTATCTTTAAGGGGACACTTATTATCGACTTCAATTTTTCCTTCGTTTTATTAAACTTTTTAAATCTTGGATCCTTAGCACCTTCTTTTATTAATAAAGGCTTACCTTGCTTAAAGACCCAACCAGCAATTCCCTCTCCTGCTGCTATCCGGACTGTAGAAATGGTTTTTTTGCTTAAACCTATAGAACTTTTAATATATAGTTCTTCCGTTTTATGGTCAAAGAGCATTAAGGATCCTCTTTCCGCTTCCACTACCTGGACAGCTTTCTGGATAATCAAATCCAATACTTTATCCAATTCAAGGGTGCTGTTTATCTCTGAAATTATCAATTTTAAGGTAGATAGTTCCTTGGTAAGTCTTTGTTTTTCTTTATTTAAAACAACAAGCACTTTTTTTAATTTTTTTAATTCTGCTTGTTCCTTATTACCATTTAACATTATCTTCCATCTTTCTTTAAATTTTAAAAGCGCGTAAACTTACTCTATAATATAAATATTTTGTTCTTACTATTGTAAGAATATTAACATAGGCATTGACATATGTCAATGATTTTTAAGATTTTTTTTAGTATTCATTATGTTTAAAATTAAAAAATAATATATAATAATAAAAAATAAATTAATATTAGGTAATATCAATGGAATTAGGTTTATTTCTAAAAGAATTAAGAAAAAAAAGCAATCTTACTATTATGCAGGTGGAAATTAAAACCGGCATATCTAACTCCTACATTTCCCTAATTGAAAGAGATAAAAGAAAGCCTTCAGTAGAAATACTCCACAAACTTGCTAAAGCTTATAGAATAAAAACAGAAGATCTATTACGCTTCATAGGCTATCTTCCTCCTATTCAAAACGAGATTAATTTCAAGCAAATTCCCATCTATAATATAGTTCCAAAACAAAAACCCTTTTTTGTTTCAGAAAATATAGAAGGGTATAGTCCGCTTCCTCCCGGTTTAGAAAGCTGTACATCAAAAGATTTTATTGCTATCCGAGTAAAAAATAACAACATGACCTGCAAAGGGATTGAAATGGGCGATATTTTAATTATTCGGAAACAAAGTGAAGTAGAAAATGATATTATTGCACTGATTTCACTTAATAACGAACTTGCAATAAAAAAAATAATAAAGCAAAATAAACATATTATTTTACAAAGTACTAATTCAGATTGCTGCCCCGTTTTGGTTAAAGAAAGCGATGATTTTAAAATTATTGGAAAAGTAGAATGGGTAATGCATAAATTTTAATCAATCTTTATGTTATAATTAATAAAATATTAACAATTAAGTTAAAAAATATTTAAAAGCAGAGTATATACATAATGTATCGTAAATAATTTTAGGTTTGTTAATTATAACCAGGTTGTAGGGGCACAATGAATTGTGCCCTCACCATTTTATTACCTAATATCTCTTGTGGGCACGATGCATCGTGCCTCTACATTGTGTGCTTTATTTACTCTTTAGGTTGTGATTATCACATTGACAAATCAAAAAATATCACATTTTTTTATAAATAAAAACAAGATTTTGTTATTGATCTTTATATCAATTTTATGCTTGTGTACATCTATATTTTATTTCCATATTTATCAATTCAACAATATAGCCTATGCAGAAGAAATAATTATCCCTATCTTGGCCTATCATAATTTCACTGAAGATGAGAGCAGTAGTTATAAAATTAATATTATAGAATTTGAAAAGCAGATGGATTATTTAGCTGCTCATAATTATTCGGTAATCTCTCTTTCCGAATTGCTTGCAGGGCTAAGAACCGGTCAACTTCCGCCAAAGCCGGTAGTAATAACCATCGATGATGGTTTTAAATCCACTTATACTTTAGCCTATCCTGTATTAAAAAAATATAACTTCCCGGTAACTCTCTTTATATATACTAATTTTATCGATAAAAATAATGGCAGTTTAACCTGGGAGGAGATTAGAGAGATGGCCAGCCATAATATTGAAATCGGCTCCCACACTCTGAGCCATTGCAACCTTTTAAAATATAAGAAAAATGAAAATTATGAGACTTATTTAGCTCGAATTAGAAGGGAAATTTTTTTATCTAAAGAAATTTTAGAAACTAAAATCAGGGCCAAAATAAAATACTTTGCTTACCCTTACGGAGTTTATGACTCCATAATTAAAAATTTAGTTATCCAGACAGGTTATGAGGGGATTCTAAATGCTAATAGTATGAATAACACTCTCGCCGCCGATCCTTTTTCCCTGAACCGTCAAATAATTTTTGGCCAAAGTTCACTCAATTCTTTTATCCGGATATTAAATCAACGCCCCTTTAATACTTCTAAAATCTTTCCTTATGACGGCATAATAGAAAGCAATCAATTTATTAAGATAGGGGCAATTTTAGAGGGGAACAATTATGATGCAGATTCTCTCTCTATGAAATTAGGAGGGGCAAAAGTAAAATTCGATTTTAATCCGGAAAATCGAGAAATTTCTTTTACCCCTGATTCTTTAAAACCTTTAATTAAAAAGTCTTATATTATAAATATTACCGCTCTTGACAAAAACAGCCAATATCAGCGGAAAATTTCCTGGCTAATTACTATAAAATAATATTATTCTCCCAGATAAGCCTTTTTTACTCCTTCGTCCTTTAAAAGCTCTTCTCCGGTACCTTCCAATGCAATTTTTCCAGTCTCCAGCACATAAGCGTAATCAGCAATTTTCAATGCTGCAAAAGCGTTCTGTTCAACCAAAAGAACTGTCATCCCTTCCTGGTGAATCCGCTTAATAATATCAAAAATTTCTTTCACTAATAAAGGCGCTAATCCCAAAGAAGGCTCATCCAGCATTAAAAGTTTTGGCCGGGACATTAATCCCCGGGCCACTGCTAACATCTGCTGTTCTCCGCCTGATAAAGTTCCGCCCTTTTGCCATAACCTTTCTTTAACCCGAGGGAATAATTCGTAAATCCACTCAAGATCTTTCGTAACTTCATTTTTATCAGTCCGGGCAAAAGCACCTAAGGATAAATTTTCCTGGACTGTCAAATTGGGGAATATTTTCCTTCCTTCCGGTATTAAGGCAATTCCTCTTTTAACAATTCGATCAGTAGGAAGACCGGCTATCTCTTTGTCGTTAAACTTTATCTTACCTTCCTGTGGTTTGATTAAACCACAGATGGTCCTTAAAGTAGTACTTTTACCTGCCCCATTTGCTCCGATTAAAGTAATAACTTTTCCTATGGGAACATCAAACGAAATTCCTTTTAAAGCATGTATACCGCCAAAAAAAATATTCAAATTATTAATCTTAAGCATAGTTTGCGTCCACCCCCAAATAAGCCTTAATTACTTCCGGATTATTTTGAATTTCTGCGGGATTTCCCTCAGCAATAGTTATTCCATAATCCATTACTAAAATTCTTCTGCATATTCCCATTACTACTTTCATATCATGTTCTATTAAAAAAATGGATAAACCAAAGTCGTCTTGAATCTTCTGAATAAAATTCATTAGCTCCTTGGTTTCCTGAGGATTCATTCCAGCTGCCGGCTCATCTAAAAGCAGCAGTTTAGGTCCGGTAGCTAAAGCTCGAACAATTTCTAATTTCCTCTGCTGTCCATAAGGAAGACTACCTGCTTTTTCCAGTTTAAATTTTTCTAATTCTACCTTCTCTAATAATTCCATTGATTTATGGTAAATGCTTTCTTCTTCACGAACATAAGTTGGAAATTTAAGGATAGCGGAAGCAAGATTTGATTTAAGATGAAGATGAAAACCTATCATTACATTATCAATTACTGTCAGATTTTCCATAAGCCTGATATTTTGGAAAGTACGGGCAATTCCCACTTTTGCAATTTTATCCGGTTTTATTCCGGTAATATCTTGATCTTGAAAGTAAATCTTATTTATAGTCGGAGTATATATTCCGGTAATCATATTAAAGACGGTAGTCTTTCCGGCACCGTTTGGACCAATTAATCCAATAAGCTCGCCCGGGGCAATTTTAAGCTTAAAATTACTTACAGCCGTTAAACCGCCAAATTTCATAGTAATATTATCTATATTCAATAATTCCATTACCTGACACTCCCTTCAGAAGATTTCTTATTTCCAAACAATTTGTTAATAAACTGAAAAAATCCTTTCCAGGAGAACTCGAAACCTCCTAACAATCCTTTTTGCTTAAATAAGATAATAACTAAAAGAAGGGCTGAGAAAGTGACCATCCTCATACCAGGTACTTGAGGAATTTTAATGGGTCCAATATTAAAGCCTGCTTCAATAGGACGTAAAAATTCCAGAAAGAAATTAAATAAAAAAGCAGCGAGAACTGTTCCGGTAATGCTGCCTAAACCGCCCATCACTACCACAATCAAAATATTAAAAGTCATGACAAACATAAATGCCTTCGGGTCTATGGTAGTAAGTAGACAGGCAAATAATCCTCCGGCAACGCCGGCAAAAAAAGCGCTAATGGTAAAGGACATGACTTTATGGTAAGTTAGATTAACCCCAATAACCTCGGCCGCTATCTCGTTTTCTCTGATTGCCATCAAAGCTCTTCCGTAACTGCTCTCAATTAATCCTTTAATAATATAAATGGTCACAACTGCCACTCCTACTGACCACCAAAGATTGGTAAATTCCGGAATCCCCTTGATTCCCAGTGCACCATTGGTTACCTGGGGAATATTATTGGCTATGATTCTAATAATTTCGGCAAAACCCAAAGTAGCTATACCTAAATAATCCCCTTTCAGTCTTAACACGGGCAATCCGATGATAAATGCTGCAATAGCGGCAAATAATCCGCCCAAGAATAGGGCAACGATAAAAGGTGTATGAATAACCGTGAAAGGCCAGGCTAAAGGTTCAAGTATATAAATCATCTCCTTATAATAAGGAGGAAGCACTAATAAGCTGGTTACATAGGCACCAATGGCCATAAAACCAGCATGGCCCAGGGAAAATTGACCTGTAAACCCATAAATTAAATTTAAACTTACAGCCAGCGTAACATATATAGCCCCCAGATTAAGAATCCTTAACTTGTAGGCATCTAAATTATTTTCGGCAAGGTATACCAATATCCCTAGCACGATTAAAGCTAATATAGTCAATATTTTTTCATTTTGTTTTTTCATTTGGCTACACTTTCTCCTGTATTTTTTTGCCTAAAATACCATCGGGTTTAAACAACAGGATTAAAATCAGAATTAAAAAGACAAAGGCATCTCTATATCCTGATAGTGCCGGTAAGAAGGCAACAAACAATATTTCAGACATGCCTAATATTAATCCACCCAACATCGCTCCCGGTATATTTCCAATTCCCCCTACCACAGCTGCAATAAAAGCCTTTAAACCGGGTATCATGCCCATGGTAGGAAATAATTGTGGAAATCTTAAACCCCACAAAATACCACCCACAGCTGCCAGAGCAGAACCAACAATAAAGGTTATAGATATGGTTTTATCAACATCAACCGCCATTAATCTGGATGTCTCAATATCTGTAGATATTGCCCTCATAGCCAGACCAGTCTTTGTTCTATAAACCACATATAGTAGTAGGGTAAGAAATATAGAGGATACGATGATTGATGCAAAAAGAGTTGATTGTATACGAATCTCACCAAACCTATATAACCTTGTGAAAAATTCGGGACGATGAACAGCTTTGGGAATCCCGGAAAAAACAACAATCGCTAAATTTTGCAGAAAAAATGATACGCCAATAGCTGAAATCAAGACAGAGATTCTGGGGGCATCACGTAAAGGTTTATAGGCAATCCTTTCGGACAACATCCCGGTCGTGGCAGTTAAGGCGATAGCAACGATAATCGATGCCCACCAGGGTAAGTGAAAAATTAAGACTCCAAAATAAAGAAAATAAGGTGCTAGCATAAAAATTTCTCCATGGGCAAAGTTAATTAATCTTAAAATACCATAAACCATGGTATATCCTATGGCAATTAAAGCATATAAACTTCCCAAGGATAAACCGTTTGCAACATTCTGCAAGAATAAATTTAGTGACATAGAATTCTCCTTATAATTATTTGGAATTGTTATTAAACAATATCTATAGTTTTCAACTTCTTCAATTTATTCGGTTGTTAGTTAAATAAAAAATATCAGATATATATCAAAATATTCTATTTTCTCTTTTCTTTGTTAAGTAAAACTTAGTCGAAAAGGTTCTTTTTTTGTATAGAGAGATAGGATTGAATCCTATCTCTCTATAGTATCAATACACAATTTATTGTATTTAGGGATTAACGGTAGTCTCATATTTATACTCTCCGTTTACAACTTTAACCAAAACGGCAGGTTTAATGGCATCCCCGGTTTCATTAATGGTAACGGAACCACCTGCACCCGGGAAGTTTTTGGTTGCAGCCAAAGCATCCCTGATGGCAGCAGGGTCAAACGAACCGGCTCTTTCAATGGCATCAAGCATTAAATTGTAAGAATCATAGGTAAGAATAGATACAGCATCTGGCGCTAAATCATATTTTTCTCTGAAAAGTGTAGCATATTTTTCCGACTCCGGAGTAGCCGGTTGATCTTCAGCAAAGAAAGTACTGGCAATTAAACCTTCAGCTGCTTCTCCTGCTAATTCTATTAAAACCGGATTATGCAAAGTATCGCCACCTAAATATTGACCTTCATATCCTAATTCTCTCCCTTGAATAGCTATTAAAGCAACATCTCCGAAATAACCCGGGAAAAAGAGTGCTTCCGCTCCGGAAGCAATAATCTGACTTAATTGGGCACTAAAATCCTGGTCACCGGTATTATATTTCGTGTCACTAACGATCTCCCCACCAAGTTCTTTAAATGTTCTTTTGTAGAAATTAGCCAAACCTACTGAATAATCCTGAGCAATGTCAACTAAAACTGCTGCTTTTTTGATTCCCAAGTCTTCAAAAGTATAACGAGCCATGACTTCACCCTGAAATGGATCAATAAAGCAAGTACGGAAGACAAAATCTTTGCCCTGGGTAACCAATGGATTCGTTGCAGTGCCGGAAAGCAAAGGGATGCCTGCTTTATTGGCAACTTCACCGCCCGGAATGGCCATACCGCTGCCGTAACTAACAAAAACTCCTACTACACCGTCCCTTTCAATGAGTCTCGAAACCGAACTGGCTGCTTCAACCTTATCACTTTTATTATCAACAAGGACTAATTCTACTTGCTTTCCCAATACTTCAGGTTTTTGCTCATGGGCAAGTTCATAACCCCGCATACAAAGCTCTCCACCCACTGCCATGGCACCGGTCATTGGTTCAGAAATTCCAAGTTTAATTACATCAGCAGCAAGAACTACGCTACTCATAGCAATTATAAGTATAGCTAATGTTAAAACAAACAAACTTTTTCTCATTTCTTTTCTCCTTCATACTAAAATTTGTACTAAAATATAAACCTTTTAAACATGAACCTTTTCGACTAATAATTTTTAAATTGTCAAACTCTTAAAGGTTTTTACTTTTTGTTCACCCCCCAATTAAATTTTACTTTTCTTTTTACATATTTAATTACTTCCTGCTGTAGTGATAATTTTTTATGGAATAGCAATTTTTATACATATTTTGAACTTATTTTAATTTTAATATTTTTATTAATTTTTTAAGTCATTATGATTATGCATGATAAAAGTAGGAAATATACTTTTCCTTAACATCTCATTAAAATAATTATCTTTGATTTTTACTTTGTGGGACCTCCCCATCTATAAAGGTGGGAATGAAGGAAAGCTCCCGTTAAGACGGGACAGATAAAAGTATCTTGAGGTAAGCACAACGTCTTTAAAGGCGTTCGTATCAATGTTTTAGTATTCTCCTTATAAGCAAATATAAATTTAATTTTAATGTAAAATTAACTATATTTATTTACAACTTTAGAAGTATTAATATAATAAAGTCAAAACACCATAAAAATTTTATCATTAAATTAATTAAAACACAAATTTTTTTCAACTACTTTTTAAATTTATTTGTATTTCTTCTGTTTATTCTCAATAAATAAAGCAGAAACAAAAGAAGTTATAGGAACTGTTAATACTAATCCGATGCTTCCCGATAACCCTTGAATGATTTCAGTGCTGACTGTATTAAGATTTATCACTCTAAAATAAGGCATATTATAAGCCATTAGAAGTATCA
>Ga0190334_1000899_pt1 | contig 13470 bp, 9 predicted proteins | sample 48720478_MG_FD_161270 | JGI IMG/M metagenome (GOLD analysis project Ga0190334, IMG submission 161270) | Hydrothermal vent sediment bacterial communities from Southern Trench, Guaymas Basin, Mexico - 4872-04-7-8_MG | ecosystem: Environmental > Aquatic > Marine > Hydrothermal vents > Sediment ...
AAGAAGGCAAAAAAATCCTCTGTCTGCTGATGCTTTTATGGAAAAACTACGGCGGGGGAAAGCCTGCCGCGATCCAAACTCGCCCTGACAGGCAAAGCCTCGTCATGGGCTCAGACAGGATCGCTGCGCTGGGCATGGCGCATGTTCCCCCGCCTTGTTTTTCTCATAAAACCTTCAGAGGCCAGTCCTTTTGAAGAAATACGTATAAATCCTGGAACAGAAAATACGGATAAAATATATCCCAATGAGTACCGCAGGGACGGCAGGATATTTTTTGGGTTTGAGGAACAGGTTAACCAGCCCCGCAGGCCGGTTTCGTTCGCCGCCCTGTGGCGAACGACCTTCTTTTTTCAGGGATGAAAAAAGAAGGCAAAAAAATCCTCTGTCTGCTGATGCTTTTATGGAAAAACTACGGCGGGGGAAAGCCTGCCGCGATCCAAACTCGCCCTGACAGGCAAAGCCTCGTCATGGGCTCAGACAGGATCGCTGCACAGGCCATGGCGCATTTTCCCCCGCCTTGTTTTTCACATAAAACCCTCAGAGGCCAATCCTTTTCAGGTATTCCGTGGGGAAAATAGGTTTCTGATGAACAGAGAGGCCTCAGATAACTACGTTGTTATATACGTTGATAACTACGTAGTTGTTTGGAGAACTTGAGTTCAAGAATTTAGTGCAACATTTAGTAAGTTTTACTATGAAAAAGCATTTTCGACATAGTTTTTCTGAAAAATTAGCAAGGTTTCTCACCAACCACCCCGCCTTCCCCCGCCAGCGGCGGGGGGCACCCCTCCTTGCAAAGGAGGGGATTATGGGGTGAAAGGGGTCAGCTGTTCACCATCACAAAAGCCCCCCAGTAAAACGGAGAGGGGTATTTCTGTTTGATCTCGAGCTGGGCTTTTTCAAATGCGCGCAGCTTGTCGCCGCTGTCAAGCCAGTACCGGTAAAATCGGGTCATCAGCTCCTGGGTTACCTCGTCGCTTACCTGCCACAGACTGATCACCACCGTGGAGGCTCCGGCAATCTGCAGCGCCCGCTGCAGGCCATACACCCCTTCCCCGTTCACAATCTCTCCCAGGCCTGTTTCACATGCGCTCAGTACTACCAGGCCGGTCTGGTCCAGGTCGAGGATCATGGCTTCAAAGGCATTCAGCACACCGTCATCTCTCCGGTTACTGCCCGTGGTTTCGATATGCTGAAGGGTGTTGTCTGCTCCAGTGAACAGGAGTCCGGAACGCAACAGGGGGTTTTCCGCCGCCTTCATGGGTTCGATCCCGAAAACTTTTTCCTGGAGCCCGTCGGGCAGGTCTTCGAGGAAAAATCCATGGGTGGCGATATGAAGCAGGGCGGGGCTGCTTATTTGTTTCACGGCTTCTTCCGTGGCTTCCTCGCCGGTAATGATCCGGGTATTCCAGCGCCGGCTTTTCAGCAGTTCATTGATCCGGTCCACTTCCTCCTGGGTCCCGGGTAGTTCGGGCAGGGGCATGGTTACCATCCGGTTCCAGTCGAAATTTTTCGCATAGAAAGGGTTCCCAGCCAGAAACGCCTGCTTGCGCTGAAAGGTGCCGGCTTCCAGCCTGTCCTTCAGTGCCGGCAGGTCACTGGTGTTGGTCAGATAGATCAGGTTCTTCTCGTCGATGAGGTATGATCCGTCTTCTTTCTGCAGGGTTTTCAGGTTGATCTGATTATATACCCCGTCGAGCGATACATACAGGGTGCCGACCTTCCGGGTGATATCCTCCAGATCGCGCCAGTAAATGTGGTAGAAGGGCTCGCCTTCCCTGGCTGTCTGCATAAGCCTGCGGTACCTGAGGGCCTCGGTGGTTTCCAGTTCTTTTCCGTTGGGAAATACCACCAGGTCGGGTTGCCGGTAATTGTTGCGGTCGAGTACCAGTGCGGCATATACCACGGTTGTATCGGGTTCCAGATAACGGTACCGGTTGATCCTGATAAATTCCACACAGGCTTCTCCCGACGACAGCCGCAGGGCGATATCCGAAGGTGTGACCTCTTTCTGTGTGTAAGCTCCGGCGAAGAGTTCAGAAACCTGACTGAGTTCCTTCTCACGCGTGTTGGCTACCTGTTCCAGCGAGTCGAGGTTTATCCGGTCGGCTTCCAGTTCCTCTTTCGACAGGGTGTACAATTTGGACAGGTATTCCTTCAGATCGAGCCACTCCCGGTATTTTCCCACCAGCGCCTCATCCCCGCTTTCCAGGATTCTTTTCTTTACCTTGCTGGTAGATGAAAGCAACAGGGCTTTGGTGGCGATATGGTAACGGTACATATCGTAGGTAATTCCGGGAATTTCTTGTCTTGCCTCCATTGCATAGGAATGGAAACGGATGAATTTGGGCTGTATGGTTGACCAGAACCTCGACTTGTCGTATTCACTCATGGCCGGGAAATAGGTATGGATCTGGTAGAGGTATTCATCCATTACCCGGCGGTAGTTTTCCGTGGAAGCGTTCCAGTTTTCTTCCTGCCATTCCAGGATGGCGATGGTTTCCAGCGTATTCACGTAGGCAGGGTGGTGCACGCCCAGTTTCTCCAGTTGTACCTCCCGGGCCTGTTCCAGCAACGAACGGGCTTGTTTCGTTTCCCCCCTGAAAAGCCGGTACCGGGCCATATCGTACAGAGCGCCGGCATATACATGATGTTGTTCCCCGAATTTCCTTTTATAGATATGGATGGCCTTATCCAGGTTCTTTTCCACCAGGTCGTACCGGCCGGTCAGCTGGTAGAGGGAAGCCAGGTTCTGTAAAAGAACGGCATAATCGGGGTGATTGGTTCCAAGCCTGTTTTGCTTGGTGCGGATGGCATCAAGGCAGATCTCCTCGGCTTCTTCATACCGTTGCTGCAACTGGTAAAGCAGGGCCAGATTCACTTTCAGGCGGACATAGTTGGGCGATTTTTCCTTCATGTCGTCCGATGCGATGGAAAGGGCCTGCAACAGAAGCTTTTCTGCGTCGTCATATTTGCCGGTCACCTGGTAAAGAATAGCCAGGTTGTTCAGCACAATGGCACAGGCTGAGCCCTGTGATCCTTTTGTTTCCCGTGTCACTTCCAGGGCGCGGTTCAGGTATTCTTCGGCTTCGGCATATTTGCCCAGGTCCTTGTACAGCACCCCCATATTGTTCAGAGAAGCTCCGTACCCGTCGATGTCTCCTAGCTGGTCCCTTCTCATTTTCAGGGCTTCGAGGGTAAATTCTTCTGCTTTTGAAAGCCTGCCGGTGGTATGATACAGCAAACCCAGATTGCTGGTGGTCAGGGCGGCGCCCTTGCAGGGCTCCAGTTCGGAAAGTTTGTATATGGTCCGTGCCGCCAGGAAGGAAAGCTCTGCCGACCGGAATTTTCCCGAGGCGTACAATACTTCTCCCACATCGTTGTAATCGGCGGCCCGCTGTTCGTCGGTTCGCTGTTCCAGGCTTTCCGGGCTCAGGATATACAACAGGCCTTTCTGCAGGCGGTGGTATTTTTCTTCCGATTCATAAAAACCGGAATTGTCACTGAAAGAAACAGCATAATTGAAATCGGTCTGGTCATATTCATCCCTGGCTTTGGTGAGGTATGCCACGGTGAGTTCTTTCCCTTTGTTCAGCACATCCTCGGTGGTGATGTTACTGATCTGGTCAACGGTTTCTTCCTTCACCTTTTTCAGCAGGCTTTTGATCTGTCCCCTGGCGGGGGAAAGAATTCCCGTAAGGAGAAGGATCAGGCATATTTTGGTTTTCATCGTTCAGGTAATTCGGGGTTAGGTGCCAGCCCGCATGTTTTATTCAAAATTACAAAAGGAAGTTGTGATTCTGAAAAAAACCCGGGTGATTCTCATGCTGCCTGCCGGTTCCGTGTACCGGGTTCCTGAGGCGTTCCAGCCCACAGGCTCACTGCCACTACGGCCAGAAAAGCTGCCACAAAGGAGACAAAACGAGCGGAAACGGCCTGGTCGAGCATTTCTATTTCCGTCCATACTACGGTAACCGCCGTGCCGGTGATCATTCCCGCCAGTACGCCTTTCCAGTGGATCCTTTTCCAGTACAGCAACAACAGGAGGGCCGGACCGAAGGAGGCCCCCAGGCCCGACCAGGCATAGGATACCATGCCGAAAATGAACTTGTCGGAAGTGATGGCCAGTACCAGGGCGGCCAGGCCCACCAGCAGCGTGACGGCCCGACTGAGGAAAAGCAGCCGTTTGCCTGTCAGTTCCTTTCCCAGAGTGCGGTGGTAGAAATCCTCAATCACAGAGGAGGAGATGACCAGCAGCTGGCTGTCGGCGGTGGACATTATGGCGGCGATGGCCCCGGAAATGAATATCCCGGCCAGCCATGCCGGAAACAGGCGGGAGGTAAGAAAGGGCATTATGAATTCCTTGTCGGCTATCTGGGAAACAGGATCAGTCACTTCCTGTACCACCCTGATATCCATGGTCCAGCCTACCAGACCGATGAGTATGGCGCCTGCGAAAGCGGGAACGGACCATGCCAGGGCGATCCGCCGGCTGATCCGGATGCGGGCCGGGTCTTTGATAGACATGAAACGGGTAAGCAGGTGAGGTTGCCCCATGTAACCAAACATCCAGCTCAGACCACCAATCACGGTAGCTGCTGCGGCCCAGCCTGTTGTTCCGCCTGTCAGGCCGGAGTATTCCGGAGGAGCACTTTGCAGTGCCGATGCCAGCGACAGGCCGTTCTGATGCAGTTCGATCAGTCCTGCCAGCGGCAGGATTACCAGAGCCCCGATCATGATGATCCCCTGGATGAGGTCGGTCCAGGCCACTGCAAAAAATCCCCCCATCATGGTGTACAGAATGATCACCAGTGACCCGATGACAATACCCCACAGGGGAGGAATACCGAAGGTTACATCGAGCACTTTCCCTGCTCCGTTGAACTGGGCGGCCAGGTAGAAGCTGAAAAAGAAGAGGATGATGAGGGTGGCCGCGATGCGTATGAGGTTTTTCCCTCCCCCCAGTTTTGAGGCAAAAAATTCAGGAAGGGTAATGGAATGAAATTGTTCCGATTGTTCACGCAGTCCCCGGGCAATGACATACCAGTAGATCAGGATCCCCAGCACACACCCTACGGCGGTCCATATTTCCAGAAGGCCGGCGGCGAAGGCAACCCCGGGAAGACCCAGGATGAGCCAGGCCGATTCGCCGGAAGCCCTTTCGGAAAAGGCCACTACCCAGGGGCTCAGCTTACGGCCTGCCAGAAAGAAATCCTGGTGCGAACGGTTGATGCGGTAGGTAATGATCCCCACACCGAGTACCAGCACCAGATAGAACAGAAAACCGACCAGGGTGTAGTCCATAAAGCGCAGAGATTGGTTATGGATGCCATGAAAATAGGAAAATGGAGTTAAAACCACAAAAAGGCCGTCACGCAACGCGACGGCCATTTGCAGGAAGATCAGCTGTTCTTGAAATGCACAATTTTCCTAGCAATTACTTAACCAATCTTCCTGATTTATGTTTACCATCCACTCTTCCAGTTCCGGTTCTTCCTCCCGGTAGAAGTCGAACATCCATTTTTCCAGCCGGGGTTCCGGTTCGTATTCCATACAGGATATCCGAACACTACGGTACATTACCTCCGTATCGGGCATCCACCGTTCGAGGGGGGTGGCCGGAGAAGGGCTTTTGAAGTTGACGGAACGAGCGGGGCGTTCGGCCCACAACGGCTGTGGTTTGCGGTGGGTCCGGAAGCCGGCAAAGGAAGGCCTTACCGGCTCGCGTTTGTTTCTGAGTTCTTTTTCATGCTGGGGACTGTTCCGGTAGAACCGGTGAAATTCCTGCTGGGCCAGAGACCTTCCGCCCGTTAATCCCGGAATAAGTATGATATTCAATACGAATTGTATCATAGCTATTGTTTTACAGGTATTTGTATTCAGAACAGGATGGCATCAAACTTGTTCATTCTTCACTGAGATTATCATATATTGAACAATACCGTGCGGGGCTTTATTCCGGAAGGGTATCAAACTGTATTGGGGTTTAACATATTTTAAGAAGATGCCGGCATGGGGGAATCCGTTCCCGCGAACCTTAACCGGCCGGAACAGACCTTCCGGGGAATTCAAATAAAAAAGGTAATTTTATGGCTTGATTCGGTAAAACCTGAACGGAGGATTGTTGTTATGGGGATTGAAGTCATTGATATTACCAGGTCATTCGGAAAGCAGAAGGCTCTGGACCACGTCTCTTTCAGGATAGCTCCCGGGGAAGTGGCCGGTTTTATCGGACCAAACGGAGCCGGGAAAACCACTCTGATGAAGATTATTATGGGTATCCTGCCTCCCGACAGCGGCCTGGTAAAACTGCTGGGTGAGGACGTTTCCGGTGGAAACGTACGGTTGAGGCAACGCATCGGCTACCTGCCCGAAAACAATCCTCTGTATCCGGAGATGTATGTACGGGAATACCTGGGTATGGTGGCGGGGATCTATCGTCTGGGGAAAAAGAGGAGGGCACGGGTGGAGGAAGTGATTGAACTGACCGGGCTGGGAAGGGAGGCTCACAAAAAGATCGGGGCCCTTTCGAAGGGGTACCGGCAGCGGGTGGGTCTGGCGCAGGCATTGATACACGACCCTCCGGTACTGATCCTGGATGAACCTACCTCCGGCCTCGACCCCAACCAGATTGTGGAAATCAGAAGCCTGATATCCGAAATGGCCCGTTCCAAAACGGTGATGCTTTCCACCCACATTATGCAGGAGGTGGAAGCCATCTGTCACCACATCCTTATTATCCACCAGGGAAAGATCGTGGCCGACAGGCAGGCCGGGGAGATCGGGGAGATGGAAGACGTCCCTTCCCAGGCCATTCTGCTTGAGCTGGAAGAACAAGTGGATGCCGGGCTCCTTCAGTCGGTACCCGGCATATCAAAAGTAATGTATCTGAAAGACCGCCGGTGGCTGGTAAGCGGTCCTGCCGGGGAAGGTTTCCGCAAAGATCTTTTCCGTTTTGCCGTTGACAACGGGCTCACGGTACTTTCCATGCAGAGGCAGGAACAGAGCCTGGAAGAAGTGTTCCGCCGCCTTACCGGAAACAATTGATCCGCCATTCGCTCATCAGGGATTCGGATACACCTGCTTTACAAATTGTGGTAATTATTTTGATAAAATATAAATAATCGCTTCATTTGTGGTCGTGGAAAGATTTGGCTGATTGCAACCACCGAAAAAAATGCTAAAACAGTGCATTTTCCCCCGTTGCTTCCCGCCGCATTCTTCCCGATCATCTATGTCTTAACTAACTAAATTAAAGATATTCATGCCGTATCTGTTTACTTCGGAATCGGTTTCAGAGGGTCATCCCGACAAGGTAGCCGATCAGATTTCCGATGCCCTCCTCGATGAATTCCTGCGTAGGGACCCCGAATCGAAAGTAGCCCTGGAAACCCTGGTAACCACCGGGCTGGTGGTGCTGAGCGGGGAGGTTCGTACCAAAACTTATGTGGATGTGCAATCGGTGGCAAGGGAAGTAATTCGCGGGATAGGTTACACCCGTCCCGAGCTGATGTTCGATGCAGATTCCTGCGGGGTGATCTCTTCTATTCATGAGCAGTCGGATGATATTTTCAGGGGGGTGGTGCGTGAAAAGACGGAAGATCAGGGGGCCGGCGACCAGGGGATGATGTTTGGCTATGCCTGTACTGAGACCGACGATTTTATGCCTCTGTCGCATGTGCTGGCTAATATGCTGCTCCAGGAACTGGCAGCCATACGGCGCGAAGGAAAGCAGATGAAATACCTGCGTCCCGATTCCAAATCGCAGGTTACCATTGAATACGACCGGTTTATGCAACCGGCGCGTGTGCATACCCTGGTGGTTTCTACCCAGCATGATCCGTTTGACACCGACGATGGCCGGATGCTGGAGACCATAAAGAAGGATGTGCGGAACATACTGATCCCGCGGGTGAAGGAACGCCTTCCTGAACGGGTGAATAAGATATTCGGAGACGATTATAAATTACATGTCAATCCGACGGGTAAATTTGTCATCGGGGGGCCACACGGGGATACGGGCCTCACCGGCCGGAAGATCATCGTCGACACCTACGGGGGTAAAGGAGCCCACGGAGGAGGTGCTTTTTCCGGCAAGGACCCCAGCAAGGTGGACCGCTCGGCCGCCTATGCCATGCGCCACATCGCCAAGAACATGGTAGCTGCCGGAGTATGCGACGAGGTGCTGGTGCAGGTGGCTTATGCCATCGGAGTGGCCCGGCCTGTGGGGCTTTTCCTGAATACCTTCGGCACATCCCATGTGAATCTGGAGGATGAACAGATTGCAGAACGGATTCTGAGCCTGTTCGACCTGCGTCCGGGCATGATCATTGAGAGGTTGAAACTGAAGAATCCCATTTACCGGAAAACAGCGGCATACGGTCATATGGGCCGTGATTTAGAAACAGAAGAAGTGGATTTTATTCTGAACGGCAACTGCGAATCGGAATATACTGAGAAACGACCGGTAGAATATTTTACCTGGGAAAAGCTCGATTATGTGGATGAAATCCGGAAAACTTTCGGATTATGAAACATTCTGCAATCTGATTTTCCATCAGGTACCCGATGGATCATCCGTACATGAACTGGGCCACCTTGGCATAGTTTGACTTGGGATTGATGCAGAGAACCGGGATGCCTGCGGCATTGGCAATGATCGATTGTTCCTGAACTCCCAGGATGTAATCACTGAAATTGATATTCTTGGTGGTCATGATCATGATGAGGTCGGCCCGGATCTCTTCGGCAAACCTGATGGTGTCTTTGGCCAGGCTGACTCCTTTGCGGGAATCATGGATGGAATATTCTATATTATTCTGAATGAGAAACTTGATAGCAAAGTTCAGGTTAACATTCACCTTTCTGAGCAGGTTGCGGTCGGTTACCGGAGGTTTAAGAATATGGATCTTTGAATCGAAATACTTCCCCATATAGATGGCCATATATACCTTTTCCTTATTCTCTGAACGGAAATCAATGGGGAAGACAATGCGGCTGTATTTTTCCAGGTCTTCCGGCTGTTTTTGTACCACCAGGAACGGAACTTTGGATCCCACAATGACTTTTACGGCCCAGCTTCCCGTAAATTTCTGAATGCCTTTAACCCCGTGGGTACCCATGATAACCAGATTGGCTTTCCGGTCGGACGCATAATCGGCAATGTCGCTGAATATGCTACCCTCCAGTACCATGGTGCCGGGTAAAAGCCCGTATTTCTTTTCGGTTTCAGCGGCTACCTCCTTCAGCTTTTCATTGATCTGTTCTTTCTCATGGGGCGGAGTGCCCGATTTGACAATATTCAGCAGCTGAATATCATTATCTACGTTCCGGGCAATCTTGATGCCGTGCTGGAGGGCATTCCATGCCACCTGGCTGAAGTCCCAGGGAATAATAATCAGGTTCCCGCTTTTTTCCATATCGCGCGGATAGATTTGTTTCATTAAAAATACGTGATTCCGCAAATTTTATGAAATTTTTTTTATTTACCGGGTCCATCATGCAAAAACCTCTTAAATACATGATGTTTTCAGGGACTCAAAAGGCAGGTTACACTTAAAATCGTATTTTTGCAGAAAATAAATCATGCGGTATGAATTCATTACGTGTTAAAATCCGTCACCTGCTGGCTCAGGGCGAAACCGGGAAGGAAGTTTGTATCATGGGCTGGGTACGTTCGAAACGGGAAAGCAAAAAGGTTTCCTTCCTTACGGTGAATGACGGTTCCACCATTCATCACATGCAGGTGGTGGTTGACCTGGAAAAGTTCGGCGAGGATACCCTGAAACAGATCCACACAGGAGCAGCCGTAAAGGTTACCGGTGCGCTGGTGGAATCGATGGGCAGGGGACAGCGGGTGGAGATCCGGGCTTCGGATATTGAGGTGTACGGAACGGCCGACCCCGAAACCTATCCTCTTCAGAAAAAAGGACATTCCCTCGAATTTCTCCGGGAGAATGCCCACCTGAGGCCCCGCACGAATACTTTCGGAGCTGTTCTCCGTATCCGGCATGCCATGGCCTATGCCATCCATAAATATTTTAACGACCGGGGGTTTTATTACATGCACACTCCCATCATTACGGCTTCTGATGCGGAAGGAGCCGGAGAGATGTTCCGGGTGACTACCCTGGATATGGAACAACCGCCCCGGACTCCCGAAGGGAAAGTTGACTATTCAAAGGATTTTTTCGGGAAAGAGACCAAGCTGACCGTTTCGGGGCAGCTGGAAGGAGAGCTGGGCGCTCTGGCCCTATCCGAGATATATACCTTCGGCCCCACTTTCCGGGCAGAAAATTCGAATACTCCCCGTCACCTGGCCGAGTTCTGGATGATAGAACCCGAAATGGCTTTTTATGACATTCATGACAACATGGACCTGGCGGAAGATTTCCTGAAATTTCTGGTATGCTATGCCCTGGAGCATTGCAGTGATGACCTGGAATTTCTCAACCGGATGTACGACAAAGAATTGCTGGGTCGCCTGCAGTTCATTCTGGATAATGAGTTTGTGCGGATGGGATATACGGAAGCTATGGATATCCTTGTCAAATCGGGTCAGAAATGGGAGTTTACCGTGCAGTGGGGTTCCGACCTGCAGGCAGAGCACGAACGGTTCCTGGTGGAAAAATATTTCCAAAAACCCGTCATGCTTACCGATTATCCCAAGGAAATCAAGGCTTTTTACATGAAGCAGAACGGGGACGGGAAAACCGTGCGGGCATTGGATGTACTTTTCCCGCGTATCGGTGAGATCATCGGAGGATCGCAGCGGGAGGAAAATTACGAAGCCCTGTACCGGCGGATTCAGGAACTGGGACTTCCTATGAAAGACCTCTGGTGGTACCTCGATACCCGGAGGTTCGGAACGGCTCCGCACAGCGGTTTCGGGCTCGGCTTTGAGAGACTGATCCTTTTCATTACCGGTATGTCGAATATCAGGGATGTGATCCCCTTTCCGCGTACCCCCAGAAATGCAGAATTTTAGGGATATCGCATGGTGTGCCGGTTTCAGGGCAGGAAACCTGGGGGGCTATTCTGCCTATGTCTTATCATAAATATTTGATTGTCAGATGTAATGTTGTGTTTGGCACAGGTGTTGTAAATTGAAATTTTATTAATAAATTTATCCGCCCGCCGGGCTGTCCACCGGATGACCAGACAGAGCGAGAAAGATGTTAAAACAGAGCCTACAACAGAAGCTGCTTCAGAAGCTATCCCCGCAGCAGATCCAGATGATCAAGCTCCTTGAGATACCTGCTATGCAGCTTGAGCAGCGAATAAAAAAGGAACTGGAGGAAAATCCTGTGCTGGAGGAAGGAGACGAGGGCGACCAATACGAGGAGCCGGAAGAAGATACGAGGGAAGAAGAGACTGATCAGGACGGGGAAGAATTTACCCTGGATGATTATCTCAATGACGAAGACATACCTTCATACCGTCTTCATACGAGCAATACCTCCCGGGATGACAATAAATCGGCAGAGATTCCCTTTTCGGCCGGATCTTCTTTTCACGAACACCTAAAAAGCCAGCTGGGCATGCAGGTCCTTTCCGAGAGGGAACAGATGCTGGCTGAATATATTCTTGGGAATATTGATGAAGACGGGTATTTGAGAAGAAAGATCTCCGCTATTGCCGATGATCTGGCTTTCAGCCAGAACATATTGACCAACGAGGAAGAACTGGAAGAAATACTCCGGATCATCCAGGACCTGGATCCTCCCGGAGTGGGAGCGCGTGACCTGCAGGAATGCCTGTTGCTTCAGATTATGGAGAAAGATCAGAATGATCCCCGGGTAGCCCTGGCCAGGCAGATTCTGAAATACCATTTCCAGGAGTTCACCAAAAAACACTATGAAAAGATCCTGAACCGGCTGAATATTAATGAGGAACAGCTCAAAGACGCCATGGAAGAGATCCTCAAGCTGAATCCCAAACCAGGGAGCTCTTTCAGCGATCCCATGAACCGGTCGGTGCAGCATATCATTCCCGATTTCATTCTGGAGAATAAGGACGGTGAATTGCAACTCAGCCTGAATGCCCGGAATGTGCCCGAACTCAGGCTTAACCGTTCGTACACCGAAATGCTGGAGCATTACCAGAAAAGCAAGGATCGCTCCACCCGGGAACAGAAAGATGCCATTACCTTCGTGAAACAGAAACTGGATTCGGCCCGGTGGTTCATCGATGCCATAAAGCAAAGACAGCATACCCTGATGCTGACCATGCAGGCCATCATCGATTACCAGCGGGAATATTTTCTGGAAGGGGATGAAACAAAGCTGCGCCCGATGATCCTGAAAGATATTGCCGAAAAAACCCATCTGGATATTTCCACCATTTCACGGGTGGCCAACAGCAAGTATATCCAGACCCATTTCGGAATTTTCCCGCTGAAATATTTCTTTTCGGAAGGTATGCAGACCGATTCCGGCGAAGAAGTATCCACCCGGGAGATCAAAAGCATACTGAAGGATTTTATTGAGAAAGAAGATAAAAAGAATCCTCTTACCGATGAACGCCTGGCCGAGATTCTCAGGAAAAAGGGATATCTCATTGCCCGGCGAACGGTGGCCAAATACCGGGAGCAGATGCACATTCCGGTGGCCCGCTTGAGAAAGGAAATATGAACACCGGGTCCCGTTGTCCCGTATCTTTGCCCGAAATGACAACAGAAAAACTATGTCCAGAATCATAGCACAGGCCATATCCGTTTTGTTCCATCCCCTGTTCGCTCCCCTTTACGGACTGCTGCTGATCTTTCATTCGGGCACCTACTTGTCATATCTGCCCTATGAAGTTAAAAAGGTGATCTTTCTGATTGTTCTGCTGAATACCGTGGTGATTCCCCTGAGTTTATTCCCCATTCTGTACTACCGGAAGTTTATTCACGGAATATCCGACGAAAGACCAAAAGACCGGACGATTCCCCTGGTGATCGCCGCGGTGCTGTATGGTATTGCCTGCTATTTGCTGGCTCGACTTCAGGTTTCGGGACTGATCAAAATGTTCATCCAGGCGGCAGCTGTTATGGTAATGCTTACCGCCGTGGTTTCCTGGTTCTGGAAAATTTCGCTCCACATGATTGGAATGGGAGGGCTTACCGGCTTGATGATTGCCATGATGATCAAACTGTCTGCGGTACAGACGGGAGTACTGGTCCTCCTGATTGTGCTGGCAGGGGTGGTGGGTACGGCACGTCTTTACCTGAACGAACACCGGCCTTCACAGATATATGCCGGATACCTGTCGGGACTGGGATTTATGCTGGCCGGGCTGCTTTTGTGAGACAATCTGCTTCAGTTTTTCTTCCCATTCGTTGTCCGTCTTTTCCCGGAAAATTCCCGGAGAAAAGGAAGAAGCCTTTTGCAGAGCCCTTTCCAGGCTGAAATGCTTTTGCGGCATACTGAAAAAAGCTCCCCTTTCTTTCAGGTGGCGAGCCAGGTATTCCTGCTCTGTCTGTCCCGG
>Ga0190334_1000901_pt1 | contig 13464 bp, 9 predicted proteins | sample 48720478_MG_FD_161270 | JGI IMG/M metagenome (GOLD analysis project Ga0190334, IMG submission 161270) | Hydrothermal vent sediment bacterial communities from Southern Trench, Guaymas Basin, Mexico - 4872-04-7-8_MG | ecosystem: Environmental > Aquatic > Marine > Hydrothermal vents > Sediment ...
TCAAGGTACCATTGCTCTCGAATTATTGGAAGAAATAAAAAATTTAGATGTAGTCGTGGCACCTATAGGTGGAGGAGGTTTAATAAGTGGAATTGCATCTGCCATGTGTGAATTAAAACCAGAATGCAAAGTAATTGGTATTGAGCCCTCATTAGCGGATGATGCCAAACGATCTATTAAAGAAGGAAGAATAATTCCAAGTAATTATCCTCCAACCATTGCTGATGGTCTGCGTACGTCATTATGCGAGAAAACATTCAATATTATTCAAAAGCACGTGGATCAGATAGTTACTGTTGAGGAAGAAGAAATAATTCAAGCAATGAAATTTATATGGGAAAGATTAAAAATAATTGTTGAGCCTTCCGGAGCGGTTCCTTTAGCCGCAATATTAGCTCAAAAATTAAATGTGAAAAATAAGAAAGTCGCTTTAATCTTTAGTGGTGGAAACATTGTATTAGATGATTTTTTTAAGATCTTAGAAACAAGGATTAAGGCTTAAAAACACATTAAAAACTATTTATATCAATTTAATAAATAAATGATTAAAGAAAATTTGATGTTTTTAATTTAGTTTTTTCATTTTAATTAAAATTAAGAAGTGAATAGAATGAGAGCTTATATTAATTACATGGAAGCAAAACCCTTTGAATTGGAATCAATAATTAAAGAAAATCCAATTGCCTATGTTCCATTTGGCGCTTTAGAATGGCATAGCGTACATAATGTATTGGGAGTGGATAGCATTAAAGCAACTGAGATTTGTAAAAGGTGTGTTGAAATTACTGGAGGGGTTTTATTTCCTTGCGTTAATTATGGGGCATTTTGTACGATGAAATTTCCATATACATTCCATTTTAATAAGCATTCATACATTAAAATGACAAAAAAGCTTGCTAAACAACTTTATAAGATGGGGTTTAGAATAATCATATTCTTAACAGGACATTACCCAAAAGGACAATTAAGACAAGTTCGTAAAGCTGCTATAAAATTAACGAAAAAACATAAAGATTGTTTTGCTTTAGGCATTCCTGAACAGTATTTAGTCCCAGATTTTAATTATTTTGGCGACCATGGAGCAAGCTGGGAAACCTCTAAAATGATGGAGATAAATCCTGATCATGTCGACTTAGATCTATTGCCAGATAACTTGAGTTTTCCAGAGAGGGCAAGAATTCACGGAATTTTAGGTAAAGATCCAAAAAAAGAAGCTTCTAGAGAAATAGGAAAAAAGGTAATGGAATCGATTGTAAAACGATTATCAAAAGCAGTTTTAAATACATTAAAAGAAAAGAAAATGGACTATTTTAACGAGATTTATCATAATTTTAGAAAAGAATGGAAAAAAACAAGAAATCTAAAGCGAATATTTGAAATTCATGGAATACAAGACAAAAAAGAATTGTGGGAATACATTAAATGGTTTAATATTTTCGGAAAACGAGGGAGACATGATCCTAATTACAAGTATAATAAAAAAAGAAAATAAATATTGTTTTTAGAAAGAAGTATCATTTATTTATTCTTCTTATTATTTTACCAGGTAAAATTTTTGGATCATAATGTCTATTTTCATACACGAGCTTACCATTAATTATGACGTGATGAACTCCAGTAGATCTTTGGCGTGGATTAAGGAAAGTTGCATTGCACTTAATTGTTTTTGGATCAAAAATTGCAATATCAGCATGAGCGCCTACTTTCAATACACCTCTATCTTTTAATTGCATTTGACGTGCTGGTAATGATGTCATTTTTCTTACAGCTTCCTCTAAAGGAAATTCATTCCTATCTCTTGCATAATTGCCTAAAATCTTAGTAAACGTGCCATATGCATGAGGATGTATGGTGTTCAAATCAATTCCTACTACATCTGAGCCAACAGAGCAATTGGGATCGTGAAAAAGTCCAGCAACAAAATTTTCCACCATTTCATTATATTCAAATTGTCCAGAAATTAGAATCAATTTTCCTTTTTCTTCTATAGTAATATCAATTAAAGTATCAATAGGTTCTTTATTCAATGATTTAGCTACTTCTTTTATTGTTTTGAAATTAAATTTTTTATATTTTTCCTTTCGAAATCCATAAATGAGGAGATTTTCGCTAAATCTTGATTCTGTAATGAATTCATGATCCCATGGGGGCCATTTGGGGGATGCCGTCATCATTGTTTGCTTTATTTTTTGGCGAGTTTCTGGGTTTTCAAGTCTTTTAAAAAAATTATCTAACCCACCATCAAAATAGATTGGTGGAAATAAAGATAAAATTGTAGTAGATGCATTCGCCCACGGAATATTATCGTGTCCAATTTTGACTCCACGTTCAAGAGCTTCGTTTATTGCTTTAATAGCTAATTTTCTTGATCGTCCAATTCCTCCACCAGCGTGGTGGGATATTTGAAGTGGTATTCCTACCGTTTCTGCAACATGTATGACTTCTTCTACAGCTTTATTATAAGTTTTTGTTAGCAATCCTCTTGTATGAGGTACTAAAGGTGCATTAAATTCCTTTAATACTTTTGCTAATTCGATTAATTCAGTTGTATGTGAATATAAACCTGGTACATAACCTAAACCCAAGGATAATCCAATTGATCCATCCAAGAGGGACTGCCTTAACATTTTTTTCATTTCTTCAATCTCATCATCATTAGCAAAACGAGCCTCTAGTCCCATAACATTTAATCTTAATGTATTGTGTCCCGTTAATATTGCAACATTTAAAGCTTGACCGATATCCTCTAAATATTTTAAATAATTCGACATGGTATCCCATTTAAACTCAAGACCATCTTTTGGTAAAGCAAAATTCCAATAAGTTGAGATAAATTCTTCAAAATCATGATTAACTGGCGCTGGAGAGTATCCACAATTACCAGCAACTATGGTTGTTGCACCTTGTTCAATCCACGTTTCTAATACTTCAGCATGGCGAGGAATTGGAATGAGAAAGTCCAAATGAGAATGAACATCAATAAAACCTGGAGCGACTACAAGATTTGTTGCGTCAATGGTTTTTACATCCCTCTCATTTTCTATATTACCTATATCATATATTTTTCCATCTTTCACCAGGATATCTGCCTTAAAAGGTTTGGAACCAGTCCCATCTATAACATGACCATTTTTTATCAATATGTCTTCAGTCAAAATAATCCCTATTAAAAATATTAATATATAATTTTTTTAATAAAAATTAAAATTTATATAAGATATTTTTGAATCTAAATAATTAATTAAATTTAAAAATAACAGTTTTAAAACACGCTTTAACAATTTATTTAATAAATTTGTATTATTATAGTTTCGCCAATAGAATATCTTTCTAATGCTTTTTCATCTAACTTTACACCAAACCCAGGTCCTTTTGGGACATAAACATACCCATTTTCAAATTTAAGAGGCTCTAAAATCAAATCATCTTCTAACATTTCCTGGCCAAAAAGTTCTGAAGGATGGTTAATATCATGATAAAATGCTGCATGGAGATGAATTTGCATAGCAGATGCAATCCCTAAGGGTTGGTTGTGTAGTACAATTTCAAGACCTCTGGTTTTAGCGTAATTTATTGCTTCAATTGCCTTGGAAATGCCTCCAGGTCTTTCTGAATTTATTCCAAGAACCCTTACAGCGTCTAACTCAACTAATGTAATAAAATCTTTTAACGAAAAAAATCCTTCGTGTGCCATTAATGGAACATTAACATGTTTTTGAACACATGCCATTCCTACATAATCATTAGCTTTTACTGGTTGTTCAACAAAGTCGATATTATATTTTTCTATGGCTTTTATAGCTTTTATTGCCATTGAAGGGGAATAAGCTTGATTATAATCAACGCGAATTCTTATAGGATTCTTAAAAGTTTTTCTAATTGTCTCCATGATCTCAATATCTTCAGAAATGCTTTTTCCTAATTTTAATCTAAAGGTCCTATATCCTTTTTTATAATATGATCTTACCAAGCCCTTCATTAACATTGGTTCTGCTAATGGAATCAAGGCAGCTAAAGGAATTTTATCTACAAAACTTCCTCCAATTAAATTGCATGTAGGTTGATTTAAGATTTTTCCCATTAAATCATAACAAGCCATATCAATAAGACCTTTAGCAGTTTCATTTCGAGCTAAGTTAACATCCATCCTATAATTTATTTTATTGATATTAAAGGGGTTTTCTCCAATTACGTATTTATATAATGAGTTTTTAATGGCATCAATGACTTGATTTGGAGAAAACCCTGTTTCTGGCAACCATACAAATACTTCAGATATTCCTTCATTTCCATTATTATCAAATATCTTGCATATAACGAAATCTCCTCCTAACCACGCTTCTTCTGCATCAATCGCCATCCCTAGCCCTCCTTCACTCTCACTCATAAAATCTCTCACGTATTTTTTAAATGGAACGTGTATTGGTGTTAGTTCAATCCTTTTTATTATATTCTCCATTCCTAAGAAACCTATTCATTTTTATAAAATCTATATTTCTTAACTATTTTGAAATCTTGAAAAATTTATTGAAATAAAAAGAAAAAAAAATCAAATTTATTTTAAAATGCTCCGGTTAAAGTTATGAAAACGCAAGGATGATCAGAAGCAGTTCCTCCCGCATAGGTTATGAATGAAATTGTAGAATTTAAATCTCCAGAAACGAAAATGTGATCAATTCTTCTATCAGGCAAGCGTGTTTGCCATCCAACTGGTACATTCCCAATAGTTTTCCCTAATGCTGGAGCAACTTCCCAACAATCATATAATTGAGCTACAGTTATGTTATATTGTTCGGTGTTTGGTTCAAAATTGAAATCGCCCATTAATATCACGTTGTTAAGGCCTGATACTACAGATAAGATATTTTCTTGCTGGACAATTTGAGATCTATCTGTTGGATCTTCTGTCATGTTGATATAATTTCCTAAATGAGTGACGAATATGTTAAACGTGGTGCTGCCTACAACGATTTGAGCCCAAATAGTCGCTGTTTGCTCTCCTTTACTTTCCATGTAAAATGTTTTAGGGTTTAAAATTGGATATTTTGAAAGTAATGCTATACCAAACGTTCCAGTGACTGTTCTTGGACCAAAATATGAGTACATTTTAAGGCGTTCATTAATATATCTCACGATATCGCCATTTCCACTTGAAATTCTACAAGTATCAGATTCTTGAAGCCCAATTATGTCGGGCCCTAATTGTTGGATTACTTGATACTGCCCTTCAAAATTTAGTTCAGCATTTTCAGAAATTCCTTGCTGGATGTTGTAAGATAAAATTTTTAGTGAAGTAGTTGAGGTTGGGTGTGATATTTTCAATTCAAACATTATTGCTCCAATTATCGAAGACAAGCAAATAATTACAATTAATGCAAATAGAGTAGCATTCTTCTTGATATTTAAATCAACAATTCTTGAAAAGGGTAAATTTTCACGCTTGACTAAAAGAATTGGTAAAATCAAAACGAGTCCTATTACTAGAAATACTGCCCAATACATATCTCTGAATAAATCTCCTAATGGAACATAATCCCAAACAATTGTAAATACTGCTGATAACAAGATTACTAAGAAAAAGCCTGATGATATGAAAAATGCGCCTCCCATTTTTCGAGTGGATAACTTATAACCCAATAATTCCTTAGTTAGAATGACAAAATCAAATAGAATTATTGGTGAACTAAATAGCATTGCATATAAAATTATTTGATCCAATAATGTTGGCTCTGGTGCAAAATAAGGATATGATGCTATTGAAGCAAAAAATATTGAGTTATTTAATAAAGTCCATACCAATAAAATGACAAAGATTATATTCCAAGAAAATAATGGCCAAAATTTTAATTTATTTAGAGTCTTAGGCTTATACATTATGATTAACAAAGTTAAACTAAAAACAATGCTCAAAATTGCAATAATGGCTACATAATTACCCTCTGTCCATCTTGATATGACTGTAGGACTACTAAATGCTAAATAAATTAGAGTAATTATGCTCATCAAGCTTAAACATAAACCTAAAATCTTCCATTTGTTTGCATGGGGTTTTTTTTGAACATTATTATTAGTAGCATCTTGTTTTTCTCGTGTTTCCAAATTTTTAAGGTTAAATAAAATGCATCCTGCAATAAAGGCTAAGATCCAACCGATCCATTGAAACCATAGCGTGAGAGATAAATCAAGAGTAGAGCCTAACACTCTAAATAATATTGAAACAATCAAAGCAATGGTAATGGCTTGTCCTAATAACAATCCGTTTTTTTCTTCATCTCCAATCGACTTTTTCTGAAGATAAATTGGTAAGAATAGCATGAAACACCCAATACTTAAACCAGAAACTACCATTTTCGGTTGTACTGAAAGGACGGGGTAAATAACCCGGCAGATTATTATAAGTTCTCCCAAGATTATTAGTATTTTATCATCAATGTTCTTTTTGATGAACATTAAGATTAGTGGAGTTAATAAGAAGAGTAAGCCGGCTACATTTTCATTCAATTCAACCTCAATCAAATTTAATGCATATATTGATTGTATGAAATCAGAGATACCTTGTAGGAAGAACAAGAAGATTATGCTTATAAGTAATAATTCAGAATAAGAACTACTTAAAAGTTTTTTATAGAATTTCATGATTAATAAATTTACTTCTTTATATATAAATTTTTTAAAACTAAATATTAATTATCTAAAAATGAGTAAGATGATTATCAAATTCATTAGAAAATAAGCATACTTATATTTACAAAAATAACTTAATTAAATTTAAGAAATCTTGTTTAAATCAATAAATAATTAAGAGTATTCGAAATGATAGATATAGCTAAATTGAGAAGTGAAATAAAAGAACCTCATTATTTAATCCCAACATCTGATAATAAAGTCCTATTTTTACGTTCATGGGAAACAAAAAAAACTTCTAATGTAGGAATACTCATATTTCACGGAATTACGGCTCATAGTAAACCTTATGAGGAAATTGCTAAACCCTTATCAAACATGGGTTTTAATGTTTATGGATTGGATCTAAGAGGTCATGGTCTCTCTGATGGAATAAGAGGAGATTACAAGAATAAAGAACAGGTATTAGATGATTTAAAGAAAGTAATTCAATTTTTAAAAGAAAAGCAGGAAAAAATCATTCTTTGGGGACATAGCATGGGCGCCATTGTAACTTTTTTTGCATTAGAAGAAAATTTAAGCGATATTGATGGGATAATTTTAATGGGTGCTGGAACAGAAATTAAACCTGGTGTTTATCAGAAAATCTCTTTTTCTACTAAGATGAAAATATTATTTTCTTCACTGATTAAACCAAATAAACCAGTCATTTCATATTATAGGGAAGGAATGGTGGGTTTGGATGATCCACTTTTTAATTTCAAGTATACATTAAGATTCATAAAAATTTTTAACCTTAGAAATTTAAAAATTCCTGAACAATTAGAAATTCCAGTTATTATTGCTATTGGAGATAATGACGAGATTTTTTCAATAGATTCTGCTCGTGATCTTTTTGATAAGATACCTTGTAGTGATAAACATTTAATCATTATGCCTAATACCAAGCATGCTGAATTTTCTTCTGAATCCTTCAAAGAATTATTTGAGCTTTTAATGCAAAAATTCAATCCAAGTAATTAAATATCACCAATTTTTATATATCTTTTTTCTCTTTTTAATAATTTATGAAATTTAATGAAATTGTTTATAAGGTGGTTAATCTTTTTTACTTTAGAATTTATACGATTTTATAATAATAAGGTGTAAACTTTAAAAAATGGATGACATTTCAGAAAAAAAACTTCTTGAAAAAGCAAAAATTCCAGAAAAAAATGCTTTAATAATGCATAAATTTTATCGAGGTAAACTTCAAGTATTACCTAAATGCCAGATAAAGGATTATAATGATTTTGGAATCTGGTATTCGCCAGGAGTAGCCGCTCCTTGTAGGGAGATTCATAAAAATAAAGAAAGAGTCTATGATTATACCAACAAATGGAATTTTGTTGCTGTTGTGTCTGATGGATCTCGAGTTTTGGGTCTGGGAAATATTGGTGCAGAAGCCTCACTTCCAGTAATGGAAGGAAAGTCAATATTATTCAAGTTTTTAGGAGGCGTGGATGCTTTTCCATTGAGTATTGGAGGAAAAGAAGAATTATCCGAAGAACAAATCATTAATTTTGTTAAGTTAATACAACCAACTTTTGGAGGAATAAATCTAGAGGATATAAGCAAACCAAAATGTTTTCACGTGTTAGATAAATTAAGAGCAGATCCAGATGTAAATATTCCTGTGTGGCATGATGATCAACAAGGAACTGCTAGCGTAACCCTAGCTGGATTAATAAATGCTTTAAAGATTGTGGGCAAGAAAAAATCTGAAGTTAAAATCGTGTTTAATGGAATTGGGGCTTCTAATTTCGCGATTTCTAGGCTTTTAAGACAAGATGGTTTTGATCTCGAGAAAGCAATTTTCGTTGATTCAAAAGGAATTTTATATAGAGGAAGAAAAGATCTTGAAGATCCTACAAATTATAAGCGCGAAGTTGCTTTGATTTCTAATAAGGAAAATATTAGCGGTAATTGTGGAAAAGCTTTAGAAGGCGCTGATGTTTTAATTTCTTTAAGTGTACCTGGTCCAAATACCATTAAAAAAGAATGGATATCAAGGATGGCAAACGATTCAATAGTTTTTGCTTGTGCAAATCCAATACCAGAAATCTTTCCATGGGATGCCAAGGAAGCTGGTGCTAGAATTGCTGCAACTGGAAGATCTGACTTCCCAAACCAAGTAAATAACTCATTAGGATTCCCAGGAATCTTTCGTGGAGCTCTTGATGTTAGAGCAAAAACTATTACTGATGAAATGTGCATCGCAGCTGCTCATGCTTTAGCTGATATCGTGAATGAAGTGGAAGGATGTCTGGTTGACAATTGCATATTACCTACGATGGAATATGAAGACCTTTTCATCAGAGAGGCTGTAGCTGTTGGACTTAAGGCAATAGAACAAGGAGTAGCAAGATTAAAATTTTCCGAAGAAGAATTGACCACAAAAGCAAAAAACATGATTGATAATTCACAAGCAGAATTAAAACTATTAATGAAAGAAAAAATGATCCCTGAGTTTAAGGATTACATTAAATAATGAGATTCATCACGATATTCTTATAAATTAAAAAAATATAGTTAACCGTTTAATACTAAGACCAATATCCATACAAGCGAAAAACTAATCAATATACATAAATTACTTATCATTGTTATTAACTTTTTATTATAATTCAATTCAACAGAATAAGGTATTACAGCTAATCCCATTGGTAATACTAGAGATATGGCTAAAATCTTGCGAAATAATTCTGGAAATGAAAAATTTAATAGAATGAAAAACAATGAAATTCCAATTAATAAGCCAATCCCATAGCGCATGAAAAGTGATTTTAGCATTATTTTCCATTCAGATTTCTCAAATTTGAAATTTAAAAATGTCCCTAAAAGTAAAAGTGATAAAGCCGTGTTTGCTCTAGCAAGAATGCCAACCAAATTTGTAAAAAAAATGGGCATTTCAATTCCGCTCAGGTTAATAGAAATTGCTATTAGATAACTCCATATAGGAACAGATTTTTTTAATTTTGATATTATTTTTTTAAAATTAATTTTTGATCCATTGTTATCTTCATTATTAGGAGAATACACGCTTCCTAAGATATAACATAAAATAAAAACGGTAAAAGCATTACCAGCATCGACTAAAGCAATATATTTCATTCCTTCAGCACCCCAAATCCCTTCAACCAAAGGAAATGAAAAATGAGTAACATTAAATCCAACAATAGACATTATTAATAAACCCTTAATGTTCCGAGGGCGATTTCTAAACAATAATAGGCCTAAAAAAGCCATTAAGATTCCATATAATATATGGATCAAGGGAATGAGAAGGAGCGATGTATCAAGATTAGTTTCGCTAATAACACTTAAAATTACGGAGGGAAGTGTAATATTAAAAATTAACTTAGCAATAACATCACCATTTTCCTCAGTAATAATATTTACTCTTTTTAATAAATACCCAATGAAAATAATTGTTAAAGAGATTAAAAAAACAATGTTAGCATCAGTCATTATTCTAAACTCTTATAAACCCGATCTTATTTATTAAAAAGTTGATGAATAGTTAAATAAAACATTCATTTTGAACTTGATTAAGGTAATATAAAAAAAATTTACATTTTTATCCTAAATATAGTAATGTTATATAGCTAATTTTGGTAGGACGCTTTCATTTATATTCTAAATATTAAGCGGATATTTACCATATTTTTTAGCGGCTTCTATCATCCATTTTATTCTTTCATAGGACATTTTCGGATGTGAATTTGATGGAGATAAAATGAATCCACCACCAGGTCCAAGAATTCTTATAGCATGTTTGACAGCATCTTCAACTTCTTTTTTGGTCCCTTCAACTAAGATATAGGAGGTATCAATGTTTCCTAATAAACATAATTTATCTCCAACTTTCTTTTTCACTAATTTTAAATCCACGTATGGAGGTTCCAAGCAATGTAATCCATCAAAACCAGCTTCTACAATAAAATCTAAGATTGGTGTTATATCTCCATCTGAATGAAAAATTATTTTTCCACCCCATTCATGTACGGCTTCAGTAACCCTTTTCAAGCACGGTAATACATACTGATAAATATATTTTGGATTTATTAATGGTCCATTCCTAAAGGCTATGTCTCCTCCTTCAAAAAATACTTTGGCTCCACATTCGGAATATGTTTTAAAAAGTCCTATAACAATTTCAGTTGTATATTCGAATCTGTCTTCAATTAATTTAGGATCCTTTCTTAATGCTTTCGAAAAGTTTGCCATACCCATTCCTTGCCAAACTGGAGGAAATACTGAAGTAAAATCATCTTGAGCCATTATACAAAATTTATTGTTAACGAATTTCTTTTTCCTTCTTAATAATGTCTTGAAAAATTTCTTTGCTCTGCGAAATATTTCATTTAGGTCTGGTTTAGGAAAATTTTCCCAGTCTTCTCTATTTTTAATCATTCCATCATGATAATAAGGAAAAATATGTCCATCTAAATTTACTATTTTATATCTCCTGCCAAATATATCCGTCATTTCTTCTTTATTTTTGAAAATGAATGGAATATACCCAGCTCCAACCGTATCATATCCAATTATCGAAGCTGTTTCCATCGCTCTCGAGAATACATTTATCTCAATTTCTGTAAGAATGCTATTTACTCTATCAACCCAATCATCAGGATATTGTTTTTCTAAATCATCTATTACTTCAAAAGATGATCTTGGTGCTTTTCCTAAGACAATATCACATATATTATCATCAACTGCAACTGCATGGATGGGTATCCTATCTACAGGTTCATGATTTAAAGCAGCCCAAACTCGTTCTTCACTATTCATTTTTATAATGATTATTGATTATTTTGAGATAGAAAAATAAAGAAAATAAAAAAAAGCTTGGTTTTATAAGTTTAGTTCTTTCAATTTCTCTCGCATTTGATTTAATCTTTCGCCATGCAAGTCAAATTTATAGAGCAAGAAAATTGCTATTCCACATCCAATACTTGGGAATAGGAACATTATTAATTTAATTCCAATTATAACATCTATTCCAGGATTAGGAACATAGCCTCCTGCCCAACCAGTTCCTTGAAATACTAAACCAATCGTTAGATAAGTTAAAATAATGGAAAACCTATGGATAAAGCCATTAACACCATAGTAACTGGCAGATCTTTTCACTCCAAATCGCACTGCATCTTCATCAATGACATCACTATGTAATATATCGACGTAAAATAATGCACCTCCTAATGGGATTCCTTGCAAAGCAGTAATTATTAAACCAAATATTAAATCTCCTTGGTTTAATAACATGTAGGGAAATAATAATATGATCCAAACACCTAGAGTTGCCATGAAAGAGTTACGCATACCAAATTTCCTTCCAAGCCTTCTATGTACCGGAAGCATGAAAGCAGCAATTCCTAAAGCTAATAATAATTGCAAAGTCAACAAAAATGACTTTTCACCAATTTTCAAAATGTGAACGGAAAATAGAGGTAATATTGTCATTAAAATGTTAAAAACATACCATACCATCATATTTGCTGTCGTAAATTTAAGAAAGGTACGATTGCTAAAAGTAATTTTTAACGATTCAAGAAAGCCTGGCCTTTTTTCAAAATCTTCTTGAGTTTCTTCTTTTTCATGGAATCCCCACAAAAGAAATGGTATGGCAAAAATCATTGTCAATACTGCTAGCATAATTCCACCAATAAAATAATTCATTTTGATTAGCATTAATTCTTCAGGAGTTCCAGTCTCAGGAGCTAAGGGACTAAGAATTATTGAAGGCACGCTTGCTAAAATTACTGCTATTACAGTAAAAGCCTTAATAAATACGTTTGTTTTTGCTCTTTCTTCTTCGGTAGGAAATATTTCTGGAAAGAGAGCGTTTAAATTACAATCCCACATTGTATAAAATAGTTCAAAAATCATTATTATCGAAATGAAATAAATGAATTCTATTATTTTAGCATCAGTAGAGAAAAACACGCAGAAAAGAAGGACCATAATGATTGACAAAGGAATAATTGAAATGATGAGGAAGAATCTTCGCTTACCGTATTTCTTTTTATACTTAGTGCGCTCTGAAAGCGCTCCAATCAATGGATCGTTAACAGCATTCCAAATGCCCCATAATATAAAAACTAACATGACTTGAAGTGGAGGAATTTTCACTACGGCAAAATAATAAGTGAATACGAACAAGTTAAAGGCTTGATAGGTCATTTGATCGGGAATGGCAGAGAGGGCAAAAAGGATTCGTTCCTTTGTAGTTTTATTACGTTCACTCATTTTACTCATTCACTTAAAAATTTTTTTTAAAGAGATATTAATTATTACTTAATCTTTTTGATAATTAAAATTATTGTAATAAGAAGGATGATGATTTTTCCACTTTTGGAAAAAATACTGAGAATTCTCATTTCATTCATTTTAATAAAAATCATTCATTCAAAACCAAAATTTCAATAATATTCATTTATTATTACTCTTGAAATTTTAAAAAATAAATATAAAATGATTATAATGAGGTTCAAAAAATGCCTGATTTAATTCTTGAAACAACTTATTTTGAAAAAGGAGGACCAGAAAACACGGATAAAGCATTAGAAATTGCTAAAAAATATGCTGATAAATTTAATATTAAAGATATTGTTTTAGCAAGCACGACTGGTATGCTAGCAGAAAAGGCGGTCAATATTTTTAACCCATCTGAATATAATGTAATGATTGTTACTCATGCTTATTACTTTGTTAATAAATCAGTCAGACAAGAATTTCCAGAAAACAAAATGGAAGAACTGAAAAAAAAGGGATTAAAATTTCACATTGGAA
>Ga0190334_1000902_pt1 | contig 13449 bp, 12 predicted proteins | sample 48720478_MG_FD_161270 | JGI IMG/M metagenome (GOLD analysis project Ga0190334, IMG submission 161270) | Hydrothermal vent sediment bacterial communities from Southern Trench, Guaymas Basin, Mexico - 4872-04-7-8_MG | ecosystem: Environmental > Aquatic > Marine > Hydrothermal vents > Sediment ...
GGACAATTATAAACTTTTGGTCATCAAGAATTGAAATTTTTGGTAGCTTGGGAGAATTGGTGCATTAAAATTAGAGAACGACGTGCAAAACGAAGAAACTTTCTTAAAAGCAGGTAAAAAATAAAAAGAAACGCAATTAATGTCGAACTTGTTGAAAAACTTTATCTTAAAGCTAACATTAAAGATTAATACTCTAAAAATAAATAAAAAAATAAAAAAAATTCATTAAAATAAATTATTTCTTATAAGTTCCAAATTGTGGAAATTGCTTTAATTGAGATGAATTAAAAATTGGGCCTTCTTTACAGATTGCAATATCATTATTCTCTCCAACACAACAGGAACCGCATAATCCAACTCCGCATTTCATTTTCCTTTCTAAACTGACTTGAACCTCTATTCCATGTGAATCTGCTATTTCAAGGACCTTTTTCATCATGATTTCTGGTCCACACGTGATAATCAGGTCTATATTCTCATTTTTAATTATATCTTCAATTGTATCTGTAACAAAACATTTTTTTCCAAATGATCCGTCATCTGTAGTGCATAAAGTGTTAGGAATTTGTTCAATCAATCTATTTGCAAAAATAAGAGATGCTTTATCTTTAGCTCCAATTGATACAAATACATTCTTCTTGTTCTTTTTAAGTGGTTGAATTAATGAGGTTAATGCAGCAATTCCCATTCCACCTCCCACGATTAATATGTTATTGTAATCCTCATAATTGAAAGAATTCCCATATGGACCTCTAATGCCAATAAAATCTCCAACATTTAATTCAAATAATTTTGCGGTACCCTCTCCAATTTTTTCTACGGTAATTTCAATTAAATTATTATCAACATTCGATATTGACATTGGTAAGAAATCTATACCTGGCAACCACAAAATGACAAACATTCCTGGCTTATACGTTTGAGCAATTCTAGGATTTCTAATTATAAAACTTTTAATATGAGGTGAATGTTCAATTATATTTTCTATTATTGAGATATCTGTTTTTGCCCTAGTTATATCTAAAATTAACTCTTCCTTATCAGGCTCTAATTGTTTTTTTTCAATGATCCCTTCTTTAAGTGCTAATTCAAAAATTTCTTGACCTTTGGGAGTCCTTATTATTATAGTGTCCCAATTTTCATCACTTCCAACCTTTCCAATAGAAATATCAGCAAACGATGCGGTATAATCTGAACAACTGAAGCACACTTTTCTGATGGCTTTTTCATAAAGTTCATTCATTGGAATTTCTATATTTCCGGAATTAGTTTTGACCATCATCTTGAATTGATTTTTATCTGTACTTATTTCTAATATATCCTCAGCTTTAATCCCATATTCTTCAAAAATTTCAAAGAGAGGCTTGTTATGAAATGTACCAAAGCAAAAAGTTCCTATAGCTAATGTTACTAAATCATGTGCTTCAAAATCAAATATAGGATGGTTTTGAAGTTTTCTTAAGGCTTGTATTTGGCAAGGAGTTCCAACCACTGCAATATCAGAATGTTCTTTATTTATTGCTTCCCCAATTAAAGAAAGTGTCGGGCTTTGACACGGTTTATATCCCGCACCTTTTAATAACTCATCAGTAGTTTCTGCAATCATGGGATACGGTTTAAATTTTTCATCTTTACCTGTTATTATTGAAGCATCAATTAGACCTTTCTCCATGGCGATCCATAAAAGTGCAGTTAAAGGCCCAGCTGGTTCCTGTATTATTTTTCGACCCTTTTCTGTTAGTTTAATAGAAGCAATTTCAAGATAATGCCCTAAAATTTTATTGCTTTCTATTCCAAAAACCCATTTATCCAATAATGAGATTGGAAATGTTTCTAATTCAGTTTTTGGACAAATATTATAACATAAACCATAACCATCCCTACAAGTATTTGCGTCCTTGCAAGATCCATCTTCTTCTGGCAGTTCTGTCTCAGGATTGAATTTAATATTAGCGCAAAAAGCTCCGCATGCGCCACAATAATAGCATTTTCCAGTGTTTATGACTTCTTCTAATAGTTCAGACCAACCTTTTTGGAATTTTTGAATGAACATCTCATGCATCCCCTCCTTCGAGTGTTTTCAAGAATTCATTTGCCTCTTGTTTTCCCAGCTCAAAAGCTTCTAGATTTTTATCTAATGTAGTAGTTGGAACGAAACTTTTAATTGTTTCAATGGCAGATTCTTCTGAAAAAATCTTAGATAAAATTGTAAAGATTCCAAATAGTATTGTATTGCCATATACCATGTTATCAAACTTTTCTACAGCAAGCTTTTGAATGGGGACACCTAAAGCTTTCTTTATTCTTTTTGCAGCCCTAAACTTGCCAATTGTAGAGGTATCCCAAACTAAAAATCCAGAGTCACTTGATTTCTTAATCATATTAGGTTTTATATCGCTGGCAGCTTCTTCCGAAAGAATTATGAGAAAGTCATACGGTTCCAAAGCTTTTGGATAATCTATAATTTTTATATTCTTGTCCAAATCTAATACAACCTCTGCCCAACACTTCCCTCCTCTTGCTGCTGCACTATAAGCTTCTGTTTGAGTCCCAGCATAACCTTCGTGTAATGATGCTGCCGTTATTATCATCTTGCTTAGTGTAATGACACCTTGTCCACCATATCCACTGATCCTGATTTCATATCTTGCCATTCTTATTATTTCCCCTCCATAGCTATTTTTTGGATTTTTGCATATTCTTCAGAATATTCTGGCTTTGATGGATCGTATTTAAATTCTCCAATCACGTATTTATTGAATAATTCTTCTTCGCTCATGAATTTTGCTTGGTTTATTCGAACTGTATTCCTCTTAATCCAATCAATCATTTTACCTCCGGTATCCATTTTTTCTCCTTTTACTCCTAAATATTCTGCTCCCAAACTATCAAGATTTTTTCTACCAAAATATGTCACACAAGGAGTAACAATTTCTATGACTGAGGTACCTTTATGCTTTAAGGCTTTCTTGAAATATTTTATGAATGTTCTAGGATGAGCAACTGTAGTACGAGCAACATAAGTTGCGCCGGCTGCTATTGCTAATTTTACACCATCACTTCTATTTTCGAACATTTTATATGGAGTAGTAGTGCTCTTAGCACCATATAATGTTGTAGGGGCACCTTGACCTCCAGTCATGGCGTAAATGCTATTATTAAAGAGTAATACAATACAGTCAAGATTTCTTCTACAAAGATGAATGAAATGATTTCCTCCAATCCCTAAACAATCACCATCTCCAGAGAAGATTATTGGCTTCATTTTTGGATTAGCCATTTTCATGCCCGTAGCAACAGCTGGAGCTCTTCCATGTAAAGCTAATATTTTTTGTGATTTCGCAGGTACAATCAATAAAATTTGGCTATAGCATCCAATTCCTATTATTGTGGGATATAATTTTGGGTCTAATTTTAAGTCTTCAAATACTCTTGTATAAAGTTGGCCAATTATACCATATCCACAACCCGAACAAAATCGTGTTGCAAAGTTCCCAAATAAACTTCCAGCATAGGAAGCCAAAACATAAGGATGTTCTGGCTTTTCATTCGGTAACATTCTTCCAATGGACATTATTTTGCCACCTCTTTAATTTTCTTTAATATATCATTTGGATGATGAAATTCACATACTTTAGGTATTTTTATTACTGGAGTTTCTAATGGAGTAACTCTTTCTACTTGTTCAGCAATCATTCCTGTATAATTCAATTCAGGGACAATTACTGCTCTTGCATTTTTTACAATTTTTTTTACTCTTTCGTCTGGAAAAGGCCAAACAGTAATCAAGCGAAAAACACCCACTTTAATTCCTTCTTCTCTTGCCATATCTACAGCTCTATAACTTGCCCTAACTGGTAATCCATATCCAATAACAATGATTTCAGCATCATCTAATTTGTATTCTTCAGTCATACAAATTTCATCCTTTCGACTATTAATTTTCTCGATGAGCGTTTCAATAAATTGCATTGGTTTGGGTGTTGGCAAACCTTCATAATTATGTGGTTGGTGTAAAAACATGCCTGGGCAATAATCTGTTCCCATGACAGGAGGTTTAGGTATTACATACTCTCCAGTTGTCTCATCTTTATAAGAAAATTTCTTTACAAAATCATCCGGGAGTTCTCTTTCAATAACTCTTTCTAAAATTTCTTCTTTTGATGGTATTTCTACAATTTCATGTAAATGTCCTAAATAAGCGTCTGACATTATAAATGTTGGTGCCCTATACAATTCGGCATAATTGAATGCTGTAATTGTCAAATCAAACAATTCTTGACAATTAATTGGTGCTATCGTAATTACTTGAAATTCGCCATTGCCACAGAATCTCATGAACCCCACGTCATTATGATGAGGCTCGGTAACAAAACCAGTACCTGGCCCATTCCTCTGGACATCACAGAAAACAAAAGGTACTTCTAAGTTTGCTGCCATTGAAATCGTTTCTGCCATTAAAGATAAACCAGGTCCCGAAGTTGCAGTCATTGCTTTTACGCCCACCAAGGAAGCCCCAATTACAGCATTTATGGAAGCTAACTCATCTTCCATTTGCATGCAAACGCCTCCTACTTGAGGTAATCTATATGCTAAATGCTCAATCACTTCTGTACTGGGTGTAATTGGATATCCTCCAAAAAATCTTAATCCTGCTGCGATTGCAGCTTCTGACATGGCTACATTTCCCATTAATAAGTGCCTTCCTGGCTTTAAAAACCTTTTTTCTTCTACCCTACTCATAAAATCACCTTATCATGTTTTTGCCTTTTCTATATTTTCTTCTAATTTTGATTCATCAATAATATATATGCACCATTCTGGACAAGCAAATTCGCACCTTCGACAACCCGTGCAATATTTTTCTTTTCCAGCTTTCACTCTTGGAATGTATGCCACTCTCATATTTAGTTCGTCGCCTATCTCTAAAATCCCCGTAGGACATACATTGACGCACATTTCGCAACCGCCACATCTATTCTTATTCAAAAACAAAAAGAACTTTTTCTCCTTGTTTTCTATCAGTTTTGGTATTTTAGATCAACTCCATGATTAATAATTATCATATTAAAAAAAATTGATTTAACAAATATTAGCTTCTAAATAATTGTTTTTGATCGCATTACTAATAAGAGTTTATAAAAATGCCCAATTTTCCTTCTTGAGATCATTAAATTGAATTTTAAAAATATTTATATACAAATCGATTTATTACCAATTAAAAACATTTTTAAGTGTAATTTAATCATGACGAAGCTAATATTCCTTGGGTGTTTATCAAGTACAAAATATAAAAAAACTTGCGAGAATGCAGTTCGGCTAATTAAAATGTATGATGAAGAATATGCAGTAATGGATGATGTTCCGTGTTGTGGTGCATTAGCTTATCATGTTGCTAGTGATGAGGAATTAATAAACCATGCAAAATTCGTTAATGATTGGTTCAAATCTCACGATATAACGGATATTGTAACCATATGTGCAGGCTGTTATAATTACTTAACCCGTTATTATAACCAGCTACTTGGCCCAGAATTTAAAGTTAAAGTAAGGCATTTATTACAATTAATGGCTACTCCAGAAAACGCATCTAAATTAAATTTAAAACATAATGGAAAAAAAATTTCTGTGTGCTATCATGATGCTTGTCATTTAAAAAATGCTATGGTACCAATAATGGATGAGCCAAGAATGATACTTAATTCAATAGAGAATGTTTCTGTATTTGAAATGGAAAATAGAGGAAAAAATAGCATTTGTTGTGGAGCGGGAGGAGGAGTATATTCAATTTTTAAAGAGAATAGTGATTATAACGCCAAAACAATATTTGACCAAATGAGAAAGGGAAAAGTCTTATTGACAGCATGTCCATTTTGTTATACCGCTTTTTTGAGAATTAAAAAGGAAAATAATATACGAAAACCAGTATTGAAATTTGAAGATTTTATAATAAAGATAATAGATGGAGTGGATCCGTTAAAGTGACAGAAAAAGGTAAAGAAATTTATGAGGATTTAAAGAAAAAAATTGAATTATTGAAAGATCCTGATTCTGAATACGCAAAATTTGGAGAAATATGGAAACTTGGTTGCCTGGGGAAATATAGATCATTTGATTTAAGATATTATTATGAAGACACGAGTAGAGAATTTGTAGAGAGGCATAGAGAATCTCTCACGAAAATGAGAGAGGATTTCGTGGAAAATATTGAAATGTATGTTGAAAAATGCATAAATGTAATGGAAAAAGCAAATAAATTTAAAGTGTATTATGCAAAAAATAATGCGGAAGCGCAAAAAATATTCATGGAAGAATTGGGAGATCATAATGTATTGTATAAATCGAAATCTTTAGAAGCAAAAGATATAGGATTGATGGATGTATTAAAAAAGAATAATATTCAAATAAAAGAAACTGATTTGGGTGATGTTTTGTGTCAATTAATGGATTATGATCATCCAAGTTTTACTCTTGGGCCTGGAATACAGTTTACCGAAGATGAAATAGTTAAAAAAATGAAAGAGAAACTTGGAGTCGAAATTGAACCGAAACCAGAAGCAATCGTAAATTATTTTAGAAATACTTATCGTAAGGAACTCTTGAATGATGTAAAAGTATCATTAACATCTGCAAATGCCATTTCTGCAGATGATGGCTCCATTGTCTTAATAGAAAATGAAGGAAACATAAGTTTGATAACAAGAGCAACAGAAAAACATATAGTTGCCGTAGGAATTCAAAAAATTGTACCTACTATTTTTGATGCCTTAAAAGTTGTAAAAATCCAACAAAGAATTACAAATGTAGATGCTGGATACATTAGTATTATCACCTCTCCATCAAATACTTCAGATATTCGTGGAAAGAAAGTTTTGGGAATGTATGGAGCGAAAGAAGTCGTAGTAATATTAGTTGATGATTGGAGAACACGAGCAGTAAAAGAGAATTTATTTTACAAGGATATTTTAAAATGCATTGCTTGCAAAAGCTGTGATTTTGTGTGTACTGCTTCTAGGGCATTTGGAAACATTTATGCCTCTAAATATGGAATTGGTGCTGTAAATATCATAAGGGATTATATTCATAATGGAATTGAAGCTGCAGTAAAAGATGGTTTGTTTTTATGTACTGGGTGTGAAAATTGTAAAAATTGGTGCCCTGTTAATGTGGACATACCAGAAATAATGCGAAAACTCAAAAAAGAAGCTACTGAAAAAGGTTTATCTCCACCACCTTTAGAAGCTTATAAAAATAAAATTTTGGAAGAAAAGAATCCCTTTAAAGAATAATACAAATTTTTAATTTTTTTAAACCATCATCTTATTTTTCATGAAGGTATTGGAAAGGAGATGCTGTACACCTCCAAATTGCTATATCATTAAATCCTAATTCTTCAGCTCTTGTTTTTTTTCCATTACATGTTAATTTCAATTTCTCCCATAATTCTTCAGCAAAACTCTCAATGGATTTTTCTCCTAATACGATTTTACTTCCATCTAGATCAAGATTTACTAACATCTTATTACAAGTATTTGGATTTCCGCATAGTTTTATAACTGGAGATATAGGATTACCACAAGGACTCCCTCTCCCCGTAGTCATAATTATTATCTGTGCACCAGCGGCGGCCAGACCAGTCATTGATTCTACATCAAATCCGGGCTCCAGCATTAACCATAAACCTTTCCCTTTAGGTCTTTCTGAATATTTTATTATTCCTTGAATGGGAGATTTGCCGCCTTTAGCAATTGTTCCTAAAGATTTTTCCTCAATTGTAGTCAAACCTCCTTTAATATTACCTGGAGTTGGTTGGACTCCTAAAAAATCAATGCCCATATTTTTGAGATTTTCAATAAAACCATTTAAAGTAGAATAAATATGATTTCCTACTTCCTTGTTAATTGCTCTTTTTATTAATAAATCCTCCGTACCAATCCATTCAGTAAACTCGGGAAGAATTGATGTCCCTCCTAAGGAAATGACTTTATCTGAAACGATCCCTACAGCAGGATTTACAGATATTCCAGAGATAGAGTCTGAGCCTCCACATTCTAATCCTAAAATTAATTCTGAAAATTCAAAAGGTTCTCTTTTCAGTTCTTTGGCTTCTTTTACCATTTTTTTAACAATTTTTATCCCTTTTTCCACGGCAGCAACTGAACCACCTTGTACATCTTGAATGTCAAAAAAATCTACTGGTTTTTTTGTTTTCTTAATATTTCTAGCTAAAATCTTGCTCGTCAAATTTTCACATCCCAAACCTACTACTAAAACACTATATACATTGGGATTACTACCTAATCCCGCTAGAGTTCTAAGAGTTGTTTCAAAATCTGGACCAAATTGGCCACACCCAAGTGGATGAGTGATTGGAATAGCCCCTTTTACTTGTCTTGCTATTTGTTTAACCACGTTATTGGCACATACAACAGAAGACATTATTACTACTTTATTACGTATTCCTACTTCTCCCTTAGGTCTTTCAAACCCAAAAAAAATCTCATCCATTCTTTATCACTCTCATGTAATGACTTTCTAAATTATGAACATGTATCCATTCACCAGTTTTTATGTCATTAATAGCAAGACCAATAATTTCACCATATTTTTTCACAAAATCGCCCTTTTTAATGTTATCCAAAGCAATTTTATGTCCAAAAGGAATGTCTTGTTTAGCAGTTAAAAAAAGATCTCCCATCTCAATTTTTTCTCCCTTTTTTATGTCCTTTAAAGCAGTAGCGCAATTATCATTAGCATCCATTCTTATTACTTTACTTTTTGGAATGTAAGACATTTTCAAATTCCTCGGATTTATTTATCATTACTTTTATTTATTTTAAAAATTCATATATTACTATAAAAATATTTTAATTCAGTTTAAATTTGATCTAATTATGCATGACATTAAAAAAGGTGATATAAAGTTTGCCAAATGGATATATGGGTAAAATTCTATGGGTAGATCTCTCAAATGAGATTTTTAAAGAAGAAGATGTTCCTGAAGAATTATATAAAGAATACTTGGGAGGATATGGTTTAGCAGCAAGATATATTTACCAAAAACTTCCTATAAAAGCAGATCCTCTTGGATCTGAAGCAATATTAGCCTTTTTTCCGGGTTTTCTGACGGGGACCGTTGCACCTTTAACCGGAAGATACATGGTTGCTGGAAAATCACCTTTAACTGGGACCTGGGGCGACTCACATTGTGGAGGTTATTTTGGTCCTGAAATAAAAAAATGTGGGTATGATGGTATTTTAATTGAGGGCATTGCAGATAAACCTAAAATTATTACGATTATTAATGGAGAAAAGAAAATTCTGGATGCGACGGAATATTGGGGCTTAGATACTGTTGAAACAGAAGAAAAATTGACTAATGCTTTTCCAGGATCTAAAGTTGCTTGTATTGGTCCTGCTGGTGAGAAATTATCATTAATTTCTGGAATCGTGAACGATAAGGGCAGAATTGCAGCAAGATCTGGTTTAGGAGCAGTAATGGGTTCTAAAAAATTAAAAGCACTTGTATTAAAAGGAAATCAGAAAATTCAAGTAGCTAACCCAGATACATTAAATGAAATTGTTAAGGAATATAACAATGGAATTAATGCTGCTACTGCGGGCTCAATTCAATTATGGCGTGATTTAGGCACACCATGGATGAATGATGTTGTTGCTAAAACGGGTGATGCTCCTATAAAAAATTGGGGCGGAACTTCTGCTGAGGATTTTCCCGAAGAACGATTAAAGAAACTTACAGGAGTAGAAATAGATAAATTTAAAGATAAAAAATTTGGCTGTTTTGGCTGCCCAGTCCGATGTGGTGCAATTCTAAAAGTGCCAGAATTAGAAATTTCTGAGACTCACAGACCAGAATATGAAACATGTGCATCATTCGGTCATCTATTGTTAAACGATGACTTGCTTTCAATCTTTAAATTAAATGACATGTGCAATAGAGCTGGAATAGATACTATTTCGGTTGGTGGTACTGTTGCTTATGCTATTGAATGTTTTGAGAATGGAATTTTAACAATCGAGGATACTGAGGGAATTGAATTAAAATGGGGTAATTCAAAGGCAATTATAGCGTTAGTTGAGAAAATTATAAAAAGAGAAGGCATTGGCGATGTTTTGGCAGATGGTTCTAAAAAAGCTGTTGAAAAGCTTGGAAAATGTAAAGAATTTGCTATTCAATCTTTAGGTCAAGAGCTAGCAATGCATTCACCTAAATATTATAAATCATTAGCAATGACATATGCTTTTGATCCAACTCCAGGAAGGCATACAGCTGGAACTTTAGATATGATGGTTGGAGGGCCTTTGATGAAGCCTAATGGTTTATTTGAAGGGTTTAGCTTACCAAGAAAATTTAAGAGACCAAGTGAAGATCGAAAACAAGCTTTAATGTTAGTTTCTTGTTTATGGCATGCTACTAGCAGCATGGGTTTATGTGAATTCGCTTATTTCTTTCAGAAATATCCCTTAACAGAATTGATTAACGCTATTTTTGGATGGGATATCGATATTAATGAAATTATTACTATTGGTAAAAGAATTCAAACTGTTAGACAAGCTTTTAATATTCGAGAAGGAATAGATATCATGAAAAATGAAATTCCTGAAAGAGCGGTAGGTACGGATTATAAAGCAGATTATAAAGGTTATTGTGAGGCAATAGGTTGGAATCCTGAAAATGGTTATCCATTAAAGGAAACTCTTACTGAACTTAACTTAGATTATGTTATAAAAGATTTATACTAATTATTTTTTATTATTTTTTATAAAAAGTTAATCTATTGTAAAATAATTTCAAAAATTATCATGAATGTAATTTTTTAATCAAATCTATTACTAAGATGATACAAATTTACTCTTAAAATTATATCTTTATTCTTAATTGGTTATTGAAAAATTTAACCTCTTGATTGAACAAATAGTTATGAATGTCTAACCGTAATAATTTAAATCTTTATATAAAAGAACAAGTAAATATTAATTAATTTAAAGAAAGAAAAAAATGATAAATGGATTGATGTGAAAAATGAACAACATAAATTCCATAAACGGAAACGAGATTTATCAAATAATGCAAGATCTCTGTAATTTTGGATATCGAAGGGCAGGTACTGAAAATGCAATTAGAGCAGAAAAATATATTTACGAAAAATTTAAGGAGATTAAGGGTTTGGAGGTAGAGTTTGAAGAATTCACTTTTCCACGCTGGAACCCAGTAAATTATGAATTATGTGTAATAGCAGATAAAACACCTTTAGTTCCTAGAAATCAAGTCATCGAGACAGTTCCTTACTTTCTTAGTGGTTCAACAGGGCCTAAAGGTATTATGGCTGAAGTAGTTTATGTTGGAAATGGAACTTCGCATGATTTTGAAGATTTAGATGTCGAAAACAAAATTATTTTAATTGAAGGAAAAATGATCTTAAATTTCCATTCAACTCATCATGAAACTTTATTTAATTCACTAAAAATTGCGAAAGATAAAGGAGCTTTAGGTGCAATTTGCATTAACAATTCTCCAGAAGATTCTATTAGTTATCTATTTTTTGGTTCGATATTTGGGTGGAAAAAACGTTTACCAGCTCTATCTATAAATAATATCGATGGATATTACTTGAAAACATTATGCACGAAAAAAAATGGAAAATTAACCGTAAAATTTCTACTTGATGTAAAAAAAGAAAAAGGTTTTAGTAATTTTATTATTGGTACCTTACCGGGCAAAAAAGATGATGTTATATTGATTGGTACGCATATAGATTCAACTTTCACGGGTGCAATTGATAATGCTGGAGCAAATGCTGGGTTAATTGTTTTAGCAAAATATTTTGCGCGAGTTCCTCTTGAAAAAAGAAAAAAGACTCTTGTTTTTGTTGGTTGGACAGGGCATGAATTAGGTCTAATTGGGGTCAATAAATTTGTAAAAATGCATCAAGATTACTTGAATAAAATAAGTACTTTCATAATGTTGGATGGTTTTGCCTCAAAAGGTTATTATAATCAAGCAGATGGTGCCGTAGTTGAAACTGGTATGGATGAAAAAAGAGGGTTGTTTATATCGGATAATCCAGTATTAATCCCTCATGTATTAGATGCTGTTTTAAAATATAAATTATTACCAGCTGCTTATGTTTCTGCAAAACAATTACCTGTAAGTGATTTATCTCCTTTTATCTTATCAAATGTTCCCTCAATAATGATAATAGGAAAACCTATCTATTATCATACTAAATATGATACTGTTGAAAAATGTACTCCAGATCAACTTGAGCGCTCTGCTAAGGCACATGCTGAAATAATTGAAAAAATTCTTGAAATACCATCTGAAAAAATAAAAGAGGCAGATGGCACATTGGAGGATTTGTCAGAATTTATAGAGAAAAAGGATGGTATTATCAAACCAACTGTTTTCTTTTCGGTAATGCCTCACCCAATTCCAGAAAAATTTGCTGCTGCTTTTTTTCCAACAGTTTTTAATTGTCCAGAAAGTATTACATTGAAATTTGATTGGGATTTTGGAGATGGTGCCACCAGCTCATCTATTATCACTCGTCATTCATACGAAAAAGCTGGAACATATGAAGTTATTTTTACAATAACCGATAATTATGGTAATATTTCAAGTTCAAAACAAAAAATTAGAGTAATTAAAAAGTAAGAAATAAATTCTTATTTTCTTTAAAATAAAATCAAAATAAAATAAAAAAAAAATAAAAATTTTTATAATGCTGCAATAGCATTTATTTCTAATAACATGCTAGGCACGGGCAAGTCTGATACCTCTATTGTAGTTCGAGCAGGAAACCTCTCAGAAACTCCATTGTCTTCAAAAAATTTCCGATAAGCTCGATTCATTTTTCCAAAATTTTTCATGTCTTTTAAAAAAACGGTAATATTCACTATATTTGCTACAGTTCCACCAGCAGCTTCTACTATCTTCTTAATATTTTCAAGAGTGGATATTGTTTGCTCCTTAATATCCGTGGTGCCTTGAGCAGGTCCTTGTCCTGAAATAAAAAGTAAATTTCCAACTTTTATGCCCGGACTGTAAGGTCCTGCTACAGGAGTACCTGGATGAATCTTTTCAATATCAACCATAATAATTCTTCACCTTAAACATTTAATAATTTTTTCCTCTTGCTAAAACTTTCCATCTCCCTATAAATTCACCATTTTTGACAACATTATAATGATCATGTAAATTAACTGTTGTACATACATGTGCAGGTATCAATTCAATTTTTTGGCCAATCTGAAATTCCGTTCCAATGGATTTTATTTGTGAATGCTCCTCGTTTATTACTCGAAATTTAATTTTAGGAAACTCTTTTACAACTGGTTTGCCATCTCCAGTAGCCACTGCTTTTGTGCCAGCATCTAATGTGAATTCCTTTTTTCCAGTTTGATTTTGTACTGTAGTTAAAACCGTAA
>Ga0190334_1000904_pt1 | contig 13430 bp, 12 predicted proteins | sample 48720478_MG_FD_161270 | JGI IMG/M metagenome (GOLD analysis project Ga0190334, IMG submission 161270) | Hydrothermal vent sediment bacterial communities from Southern Trench, Guaymas Basin, Mexico - 4872-04-7-8_MG | ecosystem: Environmental > Aquatic > Marine > Hydrothermal vents > Sediment ...
TTTTGGGTCGGATAAATCCGACCTCTACAAAAAATATATAAATATATACAGTATTTTTATGGTCTTTTCTCTTTGAAGAAGAGGTTAAAGGTAAATAGGAATAAAGTTAAAAATTATAAAAGATAAGAGTTTTAATTACAAAACTATACGCTAAACGCTGTACGCTCTACGCTAGATTATTTATTAATAACTGATAACTTAGAATATAAAAACTGGCCACTGTTAACTAAAAACTTGTTTTTAATACTAACGACCAACGACTATTCACTAACGACTAATTTAAAAGGAGGTGGTGTGCTTTAGAAATTAAAAATAAGAAATTAAGAAAAATATTTTTTAACAAATAAAGGAGGAAAGAAAAAGAAAATGTTAAAGAAAATTAGTTTCATAATATTAGTAGTATTGCTAATTGGAATGCTTGTTTCAAGTGTATTTGCCGCCTCTGATACCGTAACTGTTCTCGGTGTTTGGACAGGCGCAGAAGCTGAAGCTTTTCAAAAAATGATGGCTCCGTTTGAAGCTGAAACCGGTATCAAAGTTGAATTTACTGGAACTCGAGATCTTCCTGCTGTTTTAACTACTCAAGTAGAGGCCGGTAATCCGCCCGATGTATCAGCTCTACCGAATCCGGGGCAGATGATAGAATTTGCCAGAGCCGGAAAATTAGTAGATTTAAGCACCTTTATGGATATGGATGTACTGCAAAGCGATTACTCGCCAACCTGGTTAGACCTGGGGACTTATAAAGGAAAATTGAACGGAGTGTTTATTTCTGCTGACCTAAAAAGTTTAGTCTGGTATAACCCCAAAGCATTTGCTGCAGCAGGTTATACGGTGCCGACTACCTGGGAGGAGATGATCGCTCTTTCCGATAAGATGGTAGCTGATGGTAAAACTCCCTGGGCTATCGGATTTGAAAGTGGTGCTGCCAGCGGATGGGCCGGGACAGATTGGATTGAAGATATTATGCTCCGTACCGTAGAGCCAGAGGTTTATGACTTATGGGTTTCCCATGGAATATCCTGGCTAGATGATCGGGTGCAAAGGGCTTTTGAACTATTTGGGCAGATTGCACTAAACGAGAAGTATGTCTATGGTGGAACAAATGCAGAGCTTACCATTAATTTTGGTGACTCACCGGATGCTTTATTTACTACTCCACCAAATGCTTATATGCATAGACAAGCAACCTTTATTAAAAGCTTTATACTTGACCATTTCCCCAATTTGGTTCCGGGAGAAGACTTTGATTTCTTCCCCTTCCCCCCCATTGATCCTCAATATGGGACACCTGCTTTAGGAGCAGCAGATATGTTTGCCATGTTCAATGATACTCCTGAAGCCAGAGCCTTTATGGAATATATTGTTTCACCTGAAGCTCAGGAAATATGGGTTGGTGAATTAGGGAAACTATCTGCTAACAAACGTATAAATCCTGCTGCCTATCCTGATGATTTGACCCGTAAAGCTGCTAAAATTTTAAGTGAAGCTTCAACCTTCCGTTTTGATGGTTCTGATTTAATGCCGTCAGCAGTTGGTGCAGGTTCTTTCTGGACTGGAATATTAGACTATGTAAGTGGCATACCATTAAAGAATGTATTAATGACTATTGAGACTACTGCTTTGGATGCTTATCGGAAATAGCGGAATTGCATCTGTTACTACGAGGGGAGCACTCAAATAATATTGAGTGCTCCCCGTGGTAATTTTAATTGAGATTGCTTCCCTTGCTTTCTACTGGGTTTACCTTCATGAAAAAATGGGGGGCAAGTTTGTTTTGCTCATCGAGCGACAAAATCTGATGATTACAGTAAAATATTTTTTATAATATTTAGAAAGGAAAGAAGTTCGTGATACGTACAAAAAAAATTACCCCTTGGCTATATATTATCCCAGCAATGTTTTTATTGTTTTTCTTTTTAGTCTATCCCTCAATTAATACATTGTACATTTCCTTTTTTAATTATAATTCAGAGAAGTTTGTGGGTATTCAAAATTATTTTTATTGTTTTACCAATGAGATTATGCTTAATTCTTTTCGAAATAATGCCTTATGGGTAATACTATTTGTTCCCCTGACGGTGTCCCTAGGGCTAATTATAGCAGTATTGGCAGATCGAGTTAAATATGAATCGATTGTAAAATCGATAATATTTATGCCCATGGCTATTTCCTTCGTAGGTGCCGGAGTAATTTGGAAATTTGTTTACGCTTATAGACCGGCTTCAGCTGCTCAAACTGGTATCCTTAATGCATTACGTTCATTTTTTCAGTTAGAACCCTTGCCCTGGCTGATTATTAGACCATGGCTTAATAATTTTTGTTTAATTATGGTAGGGGTATGGATATGGACCGGATTTTGTATGGTGATATTATCCGCGAGTTACAAAGGTATACCCCGCGAACTGTTAGAAGCAGCTCGGGTAGATGGTGCTACAGAATTTAAAATTTTCTGGAAAATTATTTTACCTTTGATGAAACCTACCATTGCAGTAGTAGCTACTACCATGACTATTAATGTTCTGAAAGTATTTGATATTGTCTATGTAATGACTAATGGAAATTTCAATACCGAGGTTGTTGCCAACCGGATGTATAAAGAGATGTTTATTTTCAGAAATTATGGCCGAGCGAGCGCAATTGCAGTTATATTATTAATGCTTATTATTCCTATGATAATTATCAATATTCAGCGGTTCAGGGAGCAGGAGGCTATAAGATGATAAAAAAAATAGTTTCGATGTTTTCACATGTGCCACTTCATTTAGTAATAATTATTGTTGCTTTAATATGGATTTTTCCCAGTGTCGGTTTATTGATAACTTCTTTTCGATCCTCTGCTGATGTAGCAGCATCCGGATGGTGGACTGTTTTTGAGCATCCTTTTAATTTTACCCGCTATACTCTGGAAAATTACCAAGAAGTCATTCTTAAGATTGGTATAGGTAAAGCCTTCTTAAATACTTTATTAATTACTATCCCTGCCACTATCATTCCAATATTAATTGCTTCTTTTGCTGCCTACGCTTTTGCCTGGATGGATTTTCCCGGGCGGAGAATCTTATTTGTAATTTTAGTTGGTTTATTAGTGGTTCCCCTGCAAATGACTTTAATACCCGTCCTGAGAATTTTTAATAAATTAGGAATAGCCGGTATTTTTCCCGGTATATGGTTTGCCCATACAGGCTATGGACTTCCTCTAATAATTTATCTATTGTATAATTTTATATCCGGATTACCCAGTGAATTGTTTGATTCTTCCTCTATAGATGGCGCCACTCCTTTTCAAATATTCACCAGGATGGTAATACCACTATCTTTACCGGCACTTGCCTCTGTTACTATTTTTCAATTCTTATGGGTTTGGAATGATCTTTTAGTAGCCCTGGTCTATTTGGGAGGAACGCCAGATGTTGCCCCTCTTACAGTGCGTATAAGCGCCTTAGTCGGTTCTTATGGTCAGGACTGGGAACTACTTACTGCTGCTGCTTTTGTCTCTATGGCTCTCCCTTTAGTTCTCTTTTTAGGGTTACAACGTTACTTTGTAAAAGGAATCTTAGCCGGGTCAGTGAAGGGATAAAAATTAATTGAACAATTTACTAATTGTCCAATTAATTTAGCCGCTAGTGAATAGTTGTTAGTTCTAAATACAGGTTTTCAGTTATTATTTTTCGGTTTACAGTCTACTTTATTTTCTGTCATTGCGAGGCGAAGCCGTGGCAATCCCTGTTTGAGATTGCTTCGGTCGTTTCACCCCCTCGCGATTACAAAAATTGGTATTTTTTAAGTGTTCGATGAATCGAACCCCTGCAACACATTACTTATTTCGGGCAGACAAAAGGTCTGCCCCTACCTCTGGCTTTCACCATAATATACGACAATTTTGACAAGCTAACTATCTAACAATTTTTTTGTTTTCTTTCTTTTCTTCACTATATACTCGATACTCAATACTATCTCATCCTCTGCCTTCTTTATTCTATTTTCTTAACCAGTTAATCAGGTAACTAACCAACCAATTAACTCTTTTCTTATTACTAATCACTCATCATTGTATTTCTATCCACTATTTTTTTCTTGTATTTCTTTTCTTTCCCTTTCTTATCTTCACGCGATACTCGATACGCAATACGCGATACAAGAAATACTTGCAGAATCCTCTACAATTTTATAGAATAGATTATATCAGTTTATCATTAAATTTAAACATATCTTCGAACCCTGTTTTTTTATTTCGGAGGAAAAATTATGAATGAAGAGAGCTTTAAAAAAGGGATCCTTGATTTTGAAGATAAATACCTTTCTCCTTATGCTGCGAAAAATTGTGAGGCCAGAAGAGAGCGCGAGACATCTCATCCCTTTAGAGGTCCTTATTCAAGAGATCGAGACCACATATTATACAGCGGTTCATTTCGTAGATACATAGGGAAAACTCAGGTTATATATTTTGCCGCAAGTTTTGACGAACAGTTATCTAATCGAAGTATCCATACTTTACAAGTTTCTCAGATAGCCCGCACTATAGGGAAAGCCTTAAAGTTAAATCTTGATCTTATTGAGGCTATTGCGCTTGGTCATGATTTAGGACATGCCCCCTTTGGGCATGATGGAGAGGAGATTCTTCAAGAAATTTGCCAGAAGAAGAATATTGATATATTTTTTCATAATATCCATAGTCTTAGAATAGTCGATAAACTTGCCGATGCCTGCAAAGGGATGAACTTGACCTTTCAGGCAAGAGATGGAATTCTCTCTCATGATGGCGAGATTAACGAGAAATATCTAAAGCCGGACAGAGATAAAGTTGAAGCCGATTTAATAAATTATTGCCAGAAAAAATCGCAAGGAGATCAAGCTCATATAGTGCCAGCAACTTTAGAAGGATGTGTTGTCCGGATGTCAGATGCTATCTCTTATGTAGGGCAGGATTTCGAAGATGCGATAAGAATAGGAATTATAAAAAAGAGTGAATTACCAGAAGGGATTAAGAGAGAATTAGGGCAAAGTAACACAGAAATTATAAATTCCCTGGTAACTGATATTATAATTAATTCTTATAATCGTGATGAGATAACTTATTCATCTGATATTGCTGAGAAAGTTTTTGAATTGAAACGATTTAATACCGAAAGGATATATAAAAGCCCTAAACTAAAAGGGAAAAAAACGAAATTGAGAACTGCTTTTAAATTTCTTTTTGAAAAATTTCTAATTGCTCTTAATCGGGGTGAAGAAGAATCTCTGATCTTTAAAGAATGGATTTTTAATAGGGGAAAAAACAAGGGAGCAGATTATGTAAATAACAATTTACCTGAGCAGGTGGTGGTAGATTATATTGCTTCTATGACAGATAGATATTTTAATAATACTTATATAAAATATAAAAGATAAGTTTACAGATAATTGTATAGAAATTTCATTTTTCGAATTTCCCTAAACCCTACTTCGTATACAATATATAGCGAAAAACGAAAAGCGCAAAATGCAAAACCATAACTCAAAATTTAAAATTTAAAAATATTATTTTATATATTTAGTTTTATCTTTATTATCTTGCATACTATATAGCAAAAAAGGAAAAGATAAAGAAGCAGAAACTAAAACTTAAAATTTAGTATTGAGAGAAAAAGTTTTGCGTTTTGAATTATGGGTTTTCACTTTTAGTTTTAAATTTTTAGCTGTATACTGACAAATGAGAGCTTGTTTTTAGAACTAGCGACTAATTTAATTTTGTATTATTTTTTACTAAAAGGAGTAGAACAATATGCTTGATAGAATTGAGGTTGTGCAAGGTGATATTACCCAACAACAGGTAGAGGCTATAGTTAATGCAGCTAACAATTCCCTTCTTGGAGGTGGCGGAGTAGATGGGGCTATCCATCAAGTAGCTGGCCCCGAACTTTTAGAAGAATGCCGTAAGTTAAGAGGGTGTCCAACCGGGGAAGCGAAGATGACCCGAGGTTATCGATTGCCGGCTAAATGGGTGATTCATACCGTAGGTCCTGTCTGGAGAGGCGGAAATTGCAAAGAAGACGAGTATCTTGCTCAATGTTATCAGAGTTGTTTTGCTTTAATAGAAAAACACCAGCTTAAAACAGTAGCTTTCCCTTCAATAAGCACCGGGGCATACAGATTTCCTCTGGAACGCGCCACCAGAATCGCTGTAGCCGAAACTGTAAATTTTTTAAAAGGAAACAATTTTGTAGAAAAAATTGTTTTTGTATGTTTTAGTATTAGAGTGTATGATTGTTATGTAAATGAATTAAAAAGTATTCAATAAGTATATAATATTGGGAATGGGCACAATACATTGCGTCTCTACACCTGAATCTTAATTTCTTTAACGCAATACTCGATACGATATACTAACGACTAATTTAATTGTAAGGGGATATTAGGAATCTTGCCAAAGAAAAAATATTACTATCGTTCTTATTACCATAATTCTTCCTATAAAAAAAGAAGGGCAAAGAAAGTAAAAATAATTATTGGTGGAATATTTATACTATTGTTATTTGTAGGAGCAATTTATTTTAAGATCTTCCCACTGTTTTCCGCAAAACAAAGCAGTGATATCCTTCCTGTTTCAGAAGAAATTTTAGAATCAGTAGTTGCGGAGGTTGCAGAGGAGGAAGAAAAGGGTATTGATATGCTTGCACAAGAAATATCTCCGATGGTAAATATTGCGGAAGAAGAAGAAAAGGAAGAAGTAATTACTATTGATGGCAGTTTACAGGCCGGTGATACTCTTTATGAATCTTTAATTAAAGAAGGAATTTCTGCAGCCGAGATACTTAATCTACAGGAAAAAGTTAAATCCGTGGTAGATTTTAACTATCTCCCGGTTGGCAGTGAATATTCTTTGAAGTATAATCCGGAAGGAAAGGTAACAGAATTTATTTACAAACCCAATCCCATTGATATTTATTGTATAGATATTCCTTCCTCTGATTCAGAAGATTTAAAAGTAACTAAAGAAGAAATCTGCACAGAAGTTGTTCGGTTTGAAGGGGAGATTGAATATTCTCTTTATGAATCTATGATGGAATGTGCAGATTCGCCCCAACTAGCACTGCAATTAGCAGAGATATTCGCCTGGCAGATCGACTTTCTTACCGAGTGCCGGGAGGGAGATACTTTTAATATTTTAGTAGAAAAACAGTATAGAGGAGATTTTTATCGTTGGGGAAAGGTACTTGCTGCTGAATACGAAGGAGAACTCCTAAGTAAACATACCGCTATTTTATTTAAAGATCCTTCCGGGCATATAGATTATTATGACGAAAAAGGGAAATCATTAAGAAAAGCCTTCTTGCGAGCTCCCCTACATTACAAATATATTAGTTCTTATTTTTCTAAAAATCGTCTTCATCCTATATTGAGAATCTGGCGACCTCATTTAGCTATCGATTATGCTGCTCCAACAGGAACTCCGGTTTCCACTATCGGAGACGGTACGGTTATTTATGCTGGTTGGAAGGATGGTTACGGAAATTATGTTCAAATTCGTCATCCTAATAATTACGTAAGCGGTTACGGTCACCTTTCCCGTTTTGCTAAAGGATTAAAAAATGGCCAGAAGGTGGAGCAGGGTGAAATAATAGGTTATGTGGGAGCTACTGGCCTGGCAACAGGTCCTCATTTAGATTTTTCCATTAGTAAAAATGGAGAAAAAGTAGACTTCTTAAAACTTAAACTTCCGGCTGCTTCTTCGGTTGATCCCCGGTACATTGCTCAATTTAATGAAGTAAAGAATAAACTGCTTGATAATTTAAAAAATGGTGGAGAATTAGATTTAAATATAGGATTAAATAACCAACAATCCGGGAATTTAGAAGGGGAACAAGAACAATCAGGAAAATAAAATATTAACGATTTCCCTCCATCATAAACTTTCTCTGACCTTGTTGCCATGGCCTGATTTCCATTGCCTTAAAATTATTATTGTTTATTACTTTACCGATAAGTTTTATTTTTAAACCGGTGGCAGGGGTTAGTTTACCTTTCCAGATCGCTTTACTGGCTTCGATTTTCCACTGATTATTATTTAAATCTTTAAGAATAAAACTATTTTCAGGAAGTCCTGTTTCTGTAATTGTTCCCGCTAAAAGTCCTCTTTCAGGTCGCATCCATTGTTCTTCGCAGGAATAAACCAATCTGTTGTAATAGGGAATTTTTTCCGAAAAGACATTTTCCAATCTTTCACTAAAACCATTAAAATAAAGGCCGGTTCCCAAAGTAATACTAATTACCAAGCTAATTAAGAGTATTGATATAAATTTGAATCGATAACCTCTTTTGGTGTGAATAAAATTATAGTAAGCTACCCCGGTAAATAGGATTAGAAATATTAACCAGAGGTAGGGCAAGCTTATAAAAACGGTTTTTAAAAAACTTTCCCCGATATAATGGTAGATATCCCAATCAAGCTGCTTGATGATAAATAGAGCCATACTAAAAGCGAAACTACCCAAGATTATCGAAATTCCGAATATCGACCAGATAAAATAATTTTTAGTTATAAAATACCAGCGGGGTTTTGGTTTAATATTATTATCTTTTATTTTTTTAAGAACTTCATTACTTATATTTTTCATAATTTTTTAGAGTTTGATATCCTCCTTTTCTAATTCCTGTTTAAGGAATTTTTTAGCCCGGTTTATCAGAGTAGCTATAGTGCCCATCGGCTTATGCAAAATATCGCTTATCTCCCGATAATCTTTTCCTTCCATAAACTTTAGGATTAGTACATCTTTGAATTTTAAAGGCAATTGATTAATTATTTTTAAAATATGTTTATAGGTTTGTTTTTGAAGGCTTGCATCTTCTACATCCAAAGTAGATTTCAATATGTTATCTAAATCTTTATCTTCCCAGGAAACTGTTTGGGGGCGCACATTTTTCTTTCTAAAAACACTAATGGTAGTATTGTGAGCAATGCTGTATATCCAGTTAGAAAATTTAAAATTCAAATCAAAATCATTTAAGTTTTGGTAGGCCTTGACAAATACTTCTTGCAAAATATCTTCTGCATCTTCTCTGCTTATATTAGATATTTTTAAAATATAATTAAGGAGCTTGATCTCATAACGTTTCATCAGACACAGATAGTAGTCCTGATTTTTCAAAGTCAGAACTACTATCTGTTCATCGGTTTTATTAATACACTCTAAGCCTGTAATCATAATTTTTAATTCTTTCTACTTTTTAGGACTTGTAAATGTCATTCTTCTTTTTCTTTTTAAATATCGACAAATAATATTTTAAATGCCAGAGAGCATGAAATATACCAAGTAGAGTCATAATAATAGAAAATTCCACATGCCAGAATAAAAAGTTAAAATTAATGGACCTAAACCAATCGTAATCTCTAATAAACACCAGAATCATCCCTGTTCCAGCTGAACCGATGAAACTGATTAGCAAGAAAACGTTCCAAAATTTCTTTTCTTTGCACGAGCTTATCTCTAATTTTCGAGCTAGGAGTTTACCGCCAAAATATATAAGCAGAGATATTAAAAATATTTCTAAAAAATTATAATTAGGTAGTGATTTTCTCTTGGGAGGAGACGGAGAGTCAGGTACTGTTATTTCAGTAGAAGCTGCTTCGGCAACAAAGAATCCTCCCATAGCTTTCTTGTCGGTTTCTTCAGAATATTTGTTATTATCGATTATGTTCTCGTTTACATTTTCTTCATTTAAAGATATGTTTGTATCACGGTCTTCTGGCGCCGGCTGAGAAAGGTCGCAAATTCCATCACCGTCAGTATCGATATACCTTTTGCATTCTCCCGGATAAGGGTCATCTTCAAAACCAAAGGGACAGTTATCCCAAGCATAGATAGATATTGAACTAAAAACCATTAAAATTAAGACTATTGTAAATAGTGTAATGTATTTTCTAAATTTTTTTATCATATCTTGTCCTTCATTTGTAATTTATTATAATCTAATAAATAGAATATGGGAAATTTTGTTTATTAAAAGTACCCATTTTATAATACGCGGGTTAGAACAATTTTCTTTCATATAAATAAAAAATCCTTTTTAATTTAAAAATTAAGAAGGATTTTTATAAAAAATGTAGAATTAATATATAATAGTATATAATTAGAATAAAGATTAAAAGGAGGGAATAAAGATGAAAAATAGAAATTTTAAAATGTTTTTAATATTGAGTTTAATTATTTGTGGGTTGTTATCGGTATTTTGCTTTAGTTTTGCAGATGGTCAGGGGAAAACTGCTTGGGAAACTCTTTCCCAGGAAGCATCTGATTATCTTGAGATAGCTGTAAACAAGATGGAAGAGGCAATTAAAACTTATCAAGGGGCTAATTACCCCAATAAAGAACTATGGGCTGAAGCGATCGATTATGGTGAAAAAGCCATTAAGGCAGACCCCGATTTTGTAGAAGCCCATTACTATCTTGCCCAGATTTATCAATATACTAACTGGTATTATCGGGAAGCAAGAGAGTGGGGGAGTTATATTGAACTTATTCAAAAAAAGGAAGTAACTTCTCCGGAAGCTGAGCAGAAATTAGCCTTTGCCTATTATCGGTTGGGATATGCGGCTTATCAAAGGGAAGATTATGATGGATGTATCCTATATTTACAAAAAGCGGTGGAGATTGACCCAAAAATGACCGAAACTCACTATTGGCTGGGCCGGGTGTTCTATGAAATTGGCAAATTGAATGATTCTCTTTCTTCCTGGCAAAAAGTGTTGGAGATTGACCCTTATTATCCCCGGGCGCAGTATTTTTATACCAAAGTTGAAAATTCTATAAAATACGGGAAACAAGCATATTCTCATTATGAAGCAGGATATAATCTTTATGAACAAAGGTTATTTGAGGAGGCTATATACCAATATCGTCAGGCAGTAAGGTTCAATCCTAATTTTTCTTTGGCTTATTATTGGCTGGGCAGAATTTATTACGAGCGGGGTAATTATCGGGAAGCTGTGAGTAATTGGAAAGAAGTTTTACGTTTGGAACCGGAAAACACAAAAGCAGAATATTGGTTAAAGCAGGCGGAAAAACAGGGAGAATAGCGGATAGCGTTTAGCGTAGAGCGTATAGGTGCGGGCAGGAATTGTGGGCAAATAAACACAAAATTCAAAATATGGGATAACGTAGAGAGTACAGCGTATAGTGGATAGAGTACAGTGATGAGTAATCAATAATGAGTAATAAGAGAAGAGTTAACATGTTTACCGTTACCCGGTTTGCCGGTTGGCCAGTTATAAGATATAAGAAACAAGATAAAGACATAGGACAAGCGTCTTGCCTGTCTATGTATCATTCCCTCTCCCCTGGAGGGAGAGGGTTAGGGTGAGGGGGAAATAAAATTCTGACTCCTGACTCCTGAATTCTGGATACTTGATGTTTTTTCGCTTTAAGTTTAATTTACTATTCCTATTACTTAAGATATAATAACCATAGAACAATTTAAATTTATGAAAGTAAAATTTCCTAAAATAATATTCTAATTTTAGATTACGGAGAAAACAAAATGAGAATTGCTTTTTTTACCAATTGTTATAAACCGCTGGTTAACGGAGTTGTTACCAGTATATCTTCATTAAAAGAAGCTTACGAAAGAAAGGGGCATGAGGTTTATATCTTTGCTCCCAGAGTAGAAGATTATCTTGATCAAGAAAAAAATGTATTCAGATACAGGTCAGTAAATTTAACCAGTAAAGTCAAATATCCCCTTCCCATACCTTTATCCTTTCGGGCAAAAAAGGTGATAACCGAATTTAATCCTGACATCGTCCATTTTCACCATCCCTTTTTGTTGAGCTTACCAGCTATAATGTATGGGAGAAAATTAGGTATTCCCAAAATATTGACTATTCACACCCAATATGAACAATATGCTTATTATGTTTCCCCGGTACCAGAAAGAGTAACTCATGAAGCAATTAAGATGATAATTTCTAATTTAGCTTATAAAACTGATTGTATAACTACTCCGTCTGCCTCAATGAAAAAAATCATAGAAAATTATGGGATTAAAAATAGAATCGAGGTTATTCCCAATGCAATACATTTGATTTCTTTCAAGGAAGATGATGAATTGAAAAGGACAGAAATTAAAAAAAAATACAATCTAAAAGAAAATGATAAAATAATTCTCTTTGTGGGCAGGGTAGCTTCGGAAAAGAGCATAGATAGGATTATAAAAGCATTAGCAATAATTAAAAAGAGAAACACTGATAAGGAAAAATTATTAATAGTAGGTAATGGTCCGGCTATGGATGAATTAAAACAGCTTGCTCGAACTTTGAAAGTAGAAGAAGATGTAATATTTGCAGGTACGATAAGTTATGAAGAAATTCAACATTATTACAAGATGGCTTATGTATTTACTATTGCTTCTACCACAGAAACTTTTGGAATAGTAACCATAGAAGCCTTAGCTTCCGGAGTTCCCGTCGTGGCGGTTAAAGCTCCGGGAGCAGCAGATATACTAACAGATGCAGTGGATGGATTATTAGTTGATGATAATGTAGAAAAAATTGCTAATGCCTTGGAAAAAATTATTAAAGAGCCGGAATTAAGGGAAAAGCTCTCTCGGGGAGCGTTAAAAACTTCTGAAAAATATAGTATTAATACAATATCTGAAGTAATGTTAAATCTCTATCGGGAAGTAATTGAGATAAAAAAATCCGAATCAAAAGAGAAGAAAAATTTTATAAAAGATATTCTGGCCATAGATTATGAAGGTAAAATAAAAAATGAAAAATAAAATTGCGAAATATATTATTTTTATGCTGTTATTATTTTTAATTTTAACTTGCATAGGGCAAGCAGCTCCTACAACGATGACGCCTTCAGAAATAATTAACGAATCTATCGAAGTATTAAAGGAAATGTCAGCATCAGAGGATAGTGGGGCATTTGGTGCTCTTTTAAAAGAAGCTGAAGGTATAGCTATTTTCCCTTCGATAATTAAAATAGGATGGGGAATTGGCGGACAGTATGGAAAAGGCTTAATACTTAGAAAGGATAGCAGGGTAGGGATATGGTATGGTCCCGCCTTTGCAAAGATTAAAAGTATAAGTGTCGGCCCCCAGATAGGCATTCAATCAATCGCCCTGGTTTTAGTTATTTCCAATGAGCGGGGGATAGAGGGGTTTATGGAAGATAACTTTACCCTGGGCGGCACTGCCAGTATCGCTGCAGGTCCATTGGGAAGGTCTCTTTCGGCAGATACAGATTATAAATTTAAAGCATCAATATATTCTTATTCCATAAGTAAAGGAGCTTATATCGGAGTTTCTTTTCAGGGCTCAGCTATCGAAGAGGACAGCAAGGCGAATGAATTATTTTATGGGAAGAGCATATCTAACCGAACTATATTAAAAAATAAAATTACCGTAAATCCGGCAGTGTTGAGGTTATTACTTCTGATTAAAAAAA
>Ga0190334_1000906_pt1 | contig 13418 bp, 13 predicted proteins | sample 48720478_MG_FD_161270 | JGI IMG/M metagenome (GOLD analysis project Ga0190334, IMG submission 161270) | Hydrothermal vent sediment bacterial communities from Southern Trench, Guaymas Basin, Mexico - 4872-04-7-8_MG | ecosystem: Environmental > Aquatic > Marine > Hydrothermal vents > Sediment ...
GTTGGTATAATAATTTTTTACATACTTTTATGTTTTAAAAAGGCTTAAAGAAGTTCAATTTTTGGGGAGCAGTTCTCAACCTAAGAATGTAAATTATAAGTTGATATTAGAAAATTCTTATTTAATAGTGGATACAAGAAATGTATATAAAAACGGAAGCCTTTCAGGAGAAGTTATCTGGAAGGCATAAATGAAAGATTGATTAAATTTTTAGGGTCTTTACATTCAATTCTGGTTTTGTTTTAATACATTTTTAAGGAGGGGCTATGAATACAGTAGTGGTAATTCCAACCTATTGGGGCAGAGAAAGCCATGTAGGCTGGAAGGAAGGAGATGCAATTTATGACCATCCCACACCTCTTGATAAGGAAGGGACCCTGGCAAGGGCAATAGATAGCATAAAAATACTCAATGATAAAGATTTTACCCTTGTTGTAATAGCCGCGGCTACAGCTGAGGATATAGAGAAAAAAGTTGAGGAGAAAGTATCTTCGATTTTAAAGGGAATGAATCCTGGAGTGGATGTGGTTTTCTTTTCGCATTCTCACCTTGAGAGAATAAAGGCAGAGTTAAAGAAAAAAGGGAAGGAAGATCTCGTAGATGTTCTTAGTCTGCGGGGATATTCCAATATTAGGAATCTGTGCCTTTTTGTGCCTCATCTGCTGGGAGCAGAGGAGGTTGTTCTGATAGATGATGATGAGGTTTTTGAGGACCCGGATTTTATAAAAAAGGCCAGGGAATTTATAGGAACGGAGTTTAAAGGGGAGAAGATTCTGGCTGTTGCAGGCTATTATATTCAGCCGGATGGTGGTTATCTCCTGCATAAAGATTTTGAGCCCTGGATGGTTTACTGGAATAACCTTGAGAAAATGAATGAGGCCTTTGAAAAATTTATAGGAAAGGGAGAAAGGTTAAAGGAAACCCCGTTTGTGTTCGGCGGTAATGCAATAATCCACAGGGACCTTTTCGTAAAAATTCCCTTTGATCCAGGTATTACCAGGGGAGAGGACATAGATTATCTTATAAATGCGAGGATGTTCGGGATAAAGTTTTATCTTGATAATCAGCTTTTTATAAGGCATTTGCCTCCACCAAAGCCATATCCTACATGGATGAAAATGAGGGTGGATATTTACAGGTTTGTATATGAAAGGGAAAAACTGAGGACTCAGGAGCCAATAAAGGGGATGAGGAAGGTAACAGTTGAAGAGCTGGATCCTTATCCCGGAGTGTTTCTTAGAGATGATTTGGAAGAGAAAGTTTACAGGGCAAGCGAATTACTTGCCATTCAATACATGGCAGAAGGAAAGCCCGAAGATGCCCTTGAGTCACTGAAGAACATAGAAATAGCGAAAATCCAGGCTCGTCCTCTTCATAATCCCTTCCGTTCTTATCTTTCCTTTCAACAAAAATGGGAATCCCTCATGACTTTGGGGTCAGGTCTTCACATTTGACATTTAATTTTCCCTTAACCTCCTCCTTACCCGCTCCACCACCTCCTGAAGCCCCTTATCCTTCTTCAGTTCTTTCTGAAACCTTTTCGCACTCTGGGAGACCGCAGTATAATCCATCCCCATCCTTTTCCCGATCTCCCTCAGTTTCAAAGGTGTAAATTCTTTCAGCAGAAAAATAAACAACTTCCTCCATACATTGCCCTTTCTTTTTGCGTAAAGCTCCTCCCTTTCGATCTTTAATTCCTCCACAATTGCTTTTTCTACTTTCTCTAAATCTATAAGCGACAGTTTTTTAGACTCAGGAATTTCCCTATCTTTCTTTAGTGTTTTAATCTTTTTCAATGTTCTTTCGAGAAAACTCTCATCTCCCACAACGGTTCCCTGCTCGAAAAGTCTTTCGTTCTTCTCTTTGTATTTTTCCCACTGGTTTTTTACAAAAAGCTCATATTCCCTGTGTTTGTTTTTCTTCTTCGATGAGAGGTATCCCATAACCTTCTCTATATCCATAAATGGAGCAGGCGGTTCCAGTCCCAGATATACCCTATAACTTGTCCACTTGAAATTTTTTAGCTCATCTACCAGCCCGGCCTTTAATGGGTTTAGGTGCACATAGGCGCTTAAGGCAAGGAGATAACTATCAGTGTCGACAAGTAGGGATTTATATCTGCCCTGGAGTATGGAACCAACAAGAGTGTATTTTGTCCTGAACCAGTTTGTGTAGGAGGAATTGAGATAATGGATTGCCTTAGAGAGATTAGCAAAGGGAGTGGTCAGAACAATGTGGTAATGATTGGGCATCAGTGCATAGCAGTGAATTTTTATCCCGTATTTTTTATGTGTTTCTGCAAGTTTTTCGAGAAATTTGTAGCGGTCTCTATCCTCAAGAAAAATAGATTCCCTCCTGTGCCCTCTTGCAATGATGTGATAAGTTGCATCTTCAAATTCGATTCTTAAAGGTCTTGCCATGAAAAGAATTTATGGAAAATATCGTTAAATGTCAAATGTGAAGACCTGACCCCTTTTTGTTGGTTAGCAGGGCTACTATTATAGCGAGGGTTATGGCTACGAAAAATGTAACAGCCCTTGCGGTTATCACCTGTTCCAGTCCGGTGAGTATCCATACAACTGTGGTAATAAGGCCGGCCACAAGTGCTGTTATCACACCATTGGAGTTGAACTTGTCCCAGTAGAAGGAAAGCAAAATAGCCGGCGCAAATGAACATCCTATACCTGCCCACGCATAGCTCACAATTGTGTATATGAGTTTTGATGTTGTAAGAGAGAGCACCAGAGCCAGTATCCCAACACTCAGTGTAGCTATTCTGGATATCATAAGAGCTTTCCTGTCCTCAGCCTTCCCTTTCATTATGATTCCACCGTAAACGTCCTGGCTTACAGAGGATGCAGCAACAAGAAGCATACTTTCGGCAGTTGAAATCATGGCAGCTACCGCTCCTGCCAGAAGGATTGCAGCGAGCCATCCAGGGAAAAGATGTGTCAGAACATGAGGTAGTATCATTTCACTGTCCTTTACAGCGTGTGGACCAAAGAGCACCATGGCCCCAATGCCAATAATAAATGCCCCTGTGTAAGCAAGTACTGTCCATGTTATAGCAATGTTTCTTCCGAGTTTCACATTTCTGTCGTCCTTCATTCCCATAAACCTGGCGTTTAGCTGGGGTTGACCTCCCAGGTATCCGAAAAACCATGCCAGATTATTAAAAATCAGGATGCCTGCTGCAAAACCTGATGCTGTTCCGGTGAGAGAAGTATATCCGAGGGGTGCTGATGCAAAAGCATGTGCGATGTTTACATTTTCCGCAAAAATTTTAATCAGGATAATTATAGGAGTTACAACAAGCGTTGTTATCATCAAGAGAGCCTGAAATGTGTCCACTGCGACAATACTGACAAAACCCCCAAGGGTTGCATATATCAGGATCACTCCAGCAGCAATTATCTGCCCCCAGAAGGGGTCAAGCCCAAAAGTTTCGAAAATTGTTTTTCCTGCCCCTGAAAATTGAGCTCCCACATAAAAAATGAAAAAGAAAACTATTATAAGTGTGGAAAGAATACGTATAGTGTTTGCTTTTTCAGGGAATTTTGCAGAAAAATATTCGGGCATTGTCAAAGCATTGTATTTTTCTGCCTCTGAACGAAATTTCTTTGCAAGAACTATCCACGCAGTGGAAATCCCAAGCAGACATCCTATAGCAATCCATATTCCTGAAAAGCCATTTGCATAAATGAATCCAGTAAGTCCCAGAAGAAGCCATGCAGATTCCCCTGTAGCCCTTTCTGACAGAGCCAGCATCCATCCCGGAAGTTTTGAACTCCCTAAAACAAAATCAGCTTGGGTTTTTGTTTTTTGAGCTTGCCAGATCCCAAGACCAAGAGTTAAAGCAAGATATCCTACAAATATGGCTATCATTTTTGCTTTTCCTCCTTTTTATAACTAATACAGGATAAATTTTAGAAAAATGTTAAAAACCTTGCAAGAAGAAAAATAAAAAATAGAACAATTAATTTTTGTAATAATGGACAATGAGAAATTTTTGTCAAAATCTGGATAAGACAAAATTTGACAACATCGCGGTTCAAAACTTATAATTAATCCTAAACAATTTAAATTATACGGAGGAATTATGGGTTATAAGATTCTGGCTGTAAATCCCGGGAGTACCTCCACAAAAATAGCAATTTTTGAAGATGATAAAGAGATATTCAAAAAAAAACTTTTTCACCCAAGAGAGGAACTCTCAAAATTTGACAGAATTGTTGACCAGTATGAATTCAGGAAAGAAGTAATTCTTCAGGCTTTAAAAGAGGCGGGATTTAAGCTTGAAGAATTATCCGCTGTTGTTGGAAGGGGAGGACTCCTTAGGCCTATACCCGGAGGCACCTACCGGGTAAACGAAGCTATGCTGCATGACCTTAGAATAGGTCTTCAGGGAGAGCACGCATCAAATCTTGGTGGTATTCTTGCTTATGAAATTGCAAAACCCTATGGAATTCCAGCATTCATTGTTGACCCTGTGGTGGTGGACGAGATGGAACCCATTGCTAAAATCTCAGGCCTGCCGGAGATAGAACGCCGTTCCATTTTCCATGCCCTCAATCACAAAGCAGTTGCCCGTCTTGCTGCGAAAGACCTGGGGAAAAAGTATGAAGAAGTGAACCTTATAGTAGTCCATCTTGGAGGAGGAATTTCTGTGGGTGTTCACCGCAAGGGAAGAGTAATTGATGTTAATAATGCTCTCAACGGTGACGGTCCTTTTGCCCCTGAACGGGCAGGCGGACTTCCGGTCTGGGACGCTATGAAGCTTGCCCTTTCGGGGAAGTACACCGAGCACGAGCTTAAAAAGAAACTGGCAGGGCAGGGGGGCATAGTTGCTTATCTTGGAACAAATGATATGAGAGAGGTAGAAGATAGAGTGAAGTCAGGAGATGAAAAGGCAAGACTTATTTTTGAAGCCATGGCGTATCAGGTGGCAAAGGAAATAGGTGCGGATGCAACGGTGCTTAAGGGGGATGTAGATGCGATAGTTTTAACAGGTGGGCTTGCATACTCAGATATGTTTGTTGGCTGGATAAAGGAGAGAGTTTCCTTTATTGCTCCAGTGCTTGTATATCCTGGCGAGGATGAAATGAGGGCTCTTGCCTGCGGTGCTCTCAGAGTGCTCCGCGGTGAAGAGCAACCCCTGGAGTACTGATGAGGGGTCAGGTCTTCACATTTGACATTTCTCAGGATGTTAATTTTTTAACCAAATATAAAAAGGAGGATTAATATGGTTGTAAAAAGATTGAAAGATCTTGAGGCCCTGGTTAAGGGCAGAGAGAAAAAAACACTGGCTGTTGCAAGGGGGCAGGATCCCCATACAATTGAAGCAGTGGCAAGAGCAGTCCAGGGTGGATTTGTTGATGCCATAATGGTTGGAGAAAGGGAGAAAATAGAAGCCCTTGCCAGAGAAAAGGGGATTGACCCCTCTATATTTGAGATTGTAGAGGAGAAGGACGAAGCAACCTGCGGCAAAAAGGCTGTCCAGCTTGTTCACGAAGGAAAGGCCCATATTGTTATGAAGGGTCTTATTAGCACCATTTACTACATGAAGGCAATCCTGGACAAGCAGAACGGTCTTCTTCCCCCGGGGAAAATCCTTTCACACGTGACTCTTGTTGATGCTCCCCGTCATCACAAGCTCCTCATCGTCTCAGACGTTGCAGTTATTCCCACACCTACACTTGATCAGAAGATAGCGATGCTTAATTATTGCATTAATGTTGCGCATAAACTTGGTATAGAGAAGCCCAAGGCAGCCATAATAGCTGCTAACGAAAAGGTCTCAGAAAAGGTTCCAGCTACTGTAGATGCGGCTATAATTTCCACAATGGCAAGAAGAGGTCAGATAAAAGGTGCCATAGTTGACGGTCCCGTGGCTCTTGATATTGCCCTTTCTAAAGAATCTGCTGAGATCAAAGGCGTTGAATCCCCTGTGGCCGGTGATGCTGACATCCTGATTTTCCATGACATAGAAACAGGTAACGTGTTCTTCAAATCAGTTACATACCTTGGTGGTGGTTCTATTGCTGCCATGGTGGCAGGAGCAAAGGCTCCAGCAATCCTTACATCCCGTTCCGACACCGAGGATTCCAAATTCTATTCAATCCTAATGGCAGCAGCCATGGCATAAGGAGGTTTTATGAAAAAGGCAATTCTTTCTGGAAACGAAGCAATAGCCCGTGGTTTTTGGGAAGGAGGGGGACATTTTGCAAACGCTTATCCTGGAACCCCCTCCACAGAGATTGTTGAAAACATAATGAAATACCCAGAAATCAGGGCTGAATGGGCAGTCAATGAAAAAACTTCTCTGGAGATTGCCCTTGGTGCTTCCTTCGCAGGGGCCCGTTCTCTGGTTGCCATGAAACATGTGGGACTCAATGTGGCAGCAGACCCGTTCTTTTCCGCAAGTTATATTGGAGCAACCGGAGGGCTTGTAATTGTGACCGCTGATGACCCGGGTATGCACAGTTCTCAGAACGAGCAGGACAATCGCTGGTACGCTCTTCATGCGAAGATGCCCATGTTTGAACCAACAGACTCCCACGAAGCAAAGGAGCTTACAAAGCAGGCACTTACTCTCAGCGAACAGTTCGATACACCCTGGCTTATCCGTTCCACCACAAGGATTTCTCACTCCCTCACCATCGTGGAACTCGGGGACAGGGAGGAGGTGGAAATTAAAGGTTACGAGCCGGACTTTCAGAAGCGCAATCTTCTTCCAATGAACGCACGCAAACGCCACCAGGCGGTGGAAGAGAGAACAATAAAGCTCCGCGAGTTCGCAGAGACATTCTGGGGCAACCGCATAGAAGAGGGTGACCCATCTATCGGGATTGTAGCCACGGGAATCTCCTATCAATATGGAAGAGAGGTCTTTCCTGAAGCCACCTTCCTTAAACTCCTGATGACTTGGCCACTTCCCGAAAAACTCATCAGGGAATTCGCAGGGAAGGTAAAAAAGATATACATCATAGAAGAGGGTGACCCTTATCTTGAGCTCCATCTCAAAGCAATGAATCTCGGTGTGGAAATAGTGGGGAAAGAGAAAATACCCATGACAGGAGAACTTAATCCCACCATTGTAAAGGAAGCCCTTCTCGGCGAAAAACCATCCTACTTCGAAATTCCAAAAATACCCCACCGTCCCCCTGCTCTATGTCCTGGATGTCCTCATACAGGAGTTTTCTATACGCTTAATCGTCTCAAGGCAAATGTAACAGGAGATATTGGATGCTACACACTGGGAGCACTCCCACCACTTTCCGCCATGGATACCTGTGTTGAGATGGGTGGTAGTATTGGAAATGCCTTTGGAATAGAAATAGCAGAAGCCATGCGAGGTATTGACCCAAGAAAGAAAAAACTCGTTGCTGTAATAGGCGATTCTACCTTCTACCATTCTGGAGTTACTCCATTGATGGACCTTTTTCACAACAATGGAATAACCACGGTTATTATCCTTGATAACTCCATTACTGCCATGACAGGACATCAGGAGAACCCGGGAACGGATATTGGAATTACCGGAATTCCCAAAAGAAGAGTTGACCTTGAAAAGCTGGTAAGAGGAGTGGGAATAGAGTATGTTTACACAATAGATAGCTTCGACCTCAAGGGACTCAAGGAGCTTATAAACAGAGAAATACACCGCCAGGAACCTTCGGTTATTATTGCAAAGAGACCATGCGTGCTTCTGCCCCCGATGAAGAAGCGCAAGTACACCTACGCCATTGCTAACCCTGAAAAGTGCACTTCCTGTACCCTTTGCTGGAAGCTCGGCTGTCCCGCCATTTCCGTTACCAAAGACAAAAAGACATGGATTAATCCGGACCTCTGCGTTGGCTGTGGCTTATGTATAGACGTCTGCCCGGTTGATGCCATACAGCTTAAAGACCCCAACGCAGACAATGCAAGAAAAGCAGGAGAGGAGGTATTAGGATGGGTAAAGAAACAAGATCAGTAATAATAGCAGGAGTTGGAGGTCAGGGAATCCTCCTGGCATCCAACCTTCTTTCAGAAGCGGCCATGGAGGCTGGGTACGATGTAAAAAAATCCGAAATACATGGAATGAGTCAGAGAGGAGGAGATGTCATTTCAACAGTTCGCTTTGGGGATAAGGTTTACTCTCCCATAGTTGGGCTTGCAGGCGCTGATGTAATCCTTGCCTTTGAAAAGCTGGAAGCCCTCAGGAACCTTCCTTATCTCAAAAAGGAAGGAACCATAATCGTAAATGACTATAGAATAGACCCTCTTCCCGTTGCTTCTGGCTACATGGAATACCCTGAAAATACTATAGAGTATCTGAAAGAAAGGGTGAAGACCATAGTTCTTGACGCAAAGGAGTTGGCCCTGAAGGCAGGAAACATAAGAACCATGAACGTGGTTCTCCTGGGTGTTCTTTCCAAAAGCCTGGACATTCCAGAGGATATCTGGCTTAAGGTTATTGAAAGACGTGTTCCCCCTAAGGCAATAGAGGCAAACAAAATAGCTTTCAGGCTTGGAAGGGAGGTTGCCGAAAATGCTGAACTTTGAAGCTGTAAGGAAAAGAGCAGGGGAAAAGGGCCCTGTGCCCGTGGCAATCCCATGGGCAATGGATAAAACTGCAATCCTTGCTGCATACAAAGCAGAAAGACTGGGTATTGCTTTCCCTGTACTTATCGGAGAGACTGCCAGAATAAAGGAACTGATAAGTGAATATGCGCCAGATATGGAGGCAGAGATATTAGAAGCATCTTCCATAGAGGAGGCCGCCGCAAAGGCGGTCTCCCTTGCTCGCCAGGGCAAGGTAAAAGTGCTTCTTAAAGGAGCGCTTCGCACAGACCAGTTTCTTCGCCCGGCCCTTGATAAAGAGACAGGACTTCGGACCGATAGATTGCTTTCCGACGTGTTCTTTACCGAGGACCCACTCCACAACAGGGAAAAACTCATAGGAATGAGCGACGGAGGGGTAAACATCGCCCCTGACCTCAATGCAAAGGTTCAGATCGTTAAAAATGCCATAGAGGCCTTCCACAAACTTGGTGTAGCAAAGCCCAAAGTGGCGCTCCTTGCTGCCGTTGAAGTGGTAAACGAGAAGATGCCAGCCACCGTTGATGCAGCTGAGATAAGAAAAATGTGGGAGAAGGGTGAATTTCCAGAGTCCATAATAGAGGGTCCCATGGCTCTCGATATAGCAGTAAGTCGCGCAGCAGCAGAAAAGAAAAAATACCGGTCCGAAATCGCAGGCGACGTAGATATCTTCATAGTTCCTAACATCGAGGCAGGAAACATCTTTGGAAAGAGCTTCACCTATTACATGAACCTTCCTGTGGGGCACATAATCATGGGCGCCAGAGTACCCCTTCTTATCCCATCCAGAAACGAGACCGACGAGGACAAACTCAATTCCATCGCCCTTGGCTGCCTGATCGGCGGCTGAAGCGTTTGTACGTAATTGCGTGAGTGCGTTGGTGCGTTAGTGGGTTAAGGCGTTAAACGTAGCGGACAATTTCTATCAATGATCTTTGCTTGAGCAACAGGACCTAATAGAGTGTAAAGAAAAAGGTCTGTTCCCCAAGTTTCGAAATTTATAAAAACGGATTATGTGGACAATGCCGTATTTTCTTTGTCCCATTGCTCTTCCTTTACATTTTTTTATCATGTTTCAACATGAAATTTGTCCAGTTCTCGGGAGCAGGTCAGTTTCCCTCTGCCTTTTTGAACGATTATTTTCGGTGGGACCCCATTGATGAGAAAACAGCAAGGGCCACCCTTACCCATCGAGATATAAGTGCTTCGGCCATCTTCCATTTTAACAATAAGGGAGAGATAGTCCGGATTAACGCTAAGCGATATATGGAAGTTGATGGAAAGTTCGTGCTTCGCGACTGGGAAATCCCCGTTCTGGAATATAGAACCTTTCATAGCATTAGGATCCCTGCAAGGGTGGATGTAGTGTGGAAGCTTGAAGATGGCGATTTTTGCTATGATAGGGTGGAAATCCTTAGCATTGAATATAATCGCTGATTATATCTGCAAATAAGGCTTTATTCCACTTCCTTTGCGTTGAGTAGTATAACTATTAGAAGGATAGTGCTTGTGATAGGAGCCACAAGGAAGAGGGAAAATCTGCCGATTCTAAGGGCATCCATTATTCCCATAGGGAAACCGCCGAGCATTGAGAGGGTGGTGGCGAATACTCCTTCGGAAATTGCCCAGAACTTTTTCTTAACCAGACCAAAGATGAAAATCGCAATTCCTATAGCCGCCCACCAGTTTACCATCTGACTCAAGCCGTATATTCCGAGGGCAATGCCTTTATTTACCATCTGATATCTGGCTATGCTTCCGACTCCATCGATGAAACTGAATATGTAGGCAAGCCCTGCAAGGAAGGAAATCCATATGATCTTTCCTTTAATTTTACCCATCCAGAGCATTGCAAACCAGAGTATCAGAGCTATGGCAAAGGAAAATAAGGTTTTAGAAAAGATATGAACACTTGCTGCCGGTATAAATGGGAAAAATCCGGGAAGAATCTGGAAGGTGGCTGCGACAATCCCCCAGAACCAGGCCCAATCTTTACCTTTTACAAAACCATATAGCACAGCAGCCCAGAGTGCTCCTGCGCTCAGAGCCATCCAGCCAAGGACAGCGAAAACTATCCTTACAGTGATTGCTTCATAACCATGACCCTGTGCTATTTTGGTGGAAACAACGGGAGAATAAATGGCCGCAATCCAGAAAAGGAGCAATAAACCGTTAACAATTCCTGTAAATGATAAAATTACGCCCAGAGTATTTTTCTTTTCCATAGTCTCCTCTGTTTAGGATTTTACTAAAAGATTAAATATTAAGAAAGTTATTTTTTTTATTGAACGGACTCAATAGGTTCATGTGCTTCAGTTGTTCTTCCAGAAGGGATCTATCCCCGAAAGGCGTTGAGTATAACCGTTAACTACAATGTGAGGAATAATTTTCCAGCATACTATAGTATACGCTTTTATAAAGCTCTTGGACTTTGACTATCTGATTAAAAACTCATATAACCCTGAAGGGTAAAATGGCGCTGCGGTGTACATTTATTTGCGACATTAAAAGTTCCAGAAGCTTGAGAACTGGAAGAATATTTTTAGGTCAATAAAAAATGCTCTTATCCGAGTAAATAAAGAATTTAAGAAAGAGGCCTTTGTCGAGTTTAAACCAACAGTGGGAGATGAATTCCAGGGAATCCTGAAATCTTCCAGATCTGCGTATGATGTATATTTATTTCTGAAGGAAAATATTCCTGCTGGGTTTTATTGCGGGATAGGAGTGGAGGAGGTTGAGAAAACAAAAAAAGGTATGGGAATGAGAGGAACTACATTTTATCGCGTAAGAGAAGCTCTTGAAAGTTGTAAGAAAAAAAAGAGGAACGTTCCTTTTGCCAGTAATGATCACTTGTTTGACAAGATTATAAACACAATTTTCTATTTCATAGAATCCATAGAGAGTTAGTGGACATCGAGGCAGAGAGGGATTGTTTCTTTTTACAGGGAAAATCATCTTACTTACGAGGAGCTGGGAAGGTATTTTGGTGTTTCCAGACAGGCAATTTGTAAAATGTTGAAGGAAGCACACTGGAAAGCCGCAAAGGAAGGAGAGGAGTTATTGAGGGAACTTTTCAACCTTTTAAGGTTTACTTCCCCAGGTAAAATTGATAGGGTTTACAATAAAAAGTAAATCTTATGAGGTTTACAAGTTCGACAATCTTATTATTGAAAATCGCAGTGGTATTTGTGCTTATATAATGGCTCTTTTTGGTGGCCACTGGTTCGTAAGGGTAATACTCAATAAATTGAAACCTGAGATAGACAAACTTGAAAATGGTCAAGGTATTAAGGGTGCGGACGCTTATATAGGATTCCTTGAAAGAGCATTAGTTTTGACCTTTGTTCTATTGAATCAGTTTACTTTGATAGGTCTGGTACTTACAGCAAAATCTATAGCAAGATTTGAAGAGCTCAAAAATAGGAGATTTTCCGAGTATTTACTTGTAGGAACTCTTGCAAGTATCCTTTTTACAATTTGGGTGGGAGTTCTTGTGTTGTGGTTGAATAAATTAATATAAAAAGAAAAATCGGTAATGTCAACTTAATTGTGTCGCCCCCCCCTTTTTGCATTTTCTAACCAAAAAGCCTCTCTTCCTTCAAGGGGTTGACACAATTAATTGTACATTGCCCCATTTTCCTACCTACCTATATTAAATCTAAAAAAAGAACTAAAAGATGGTTTTCATTTTGTAAAACTTGAACTCCGGGATACTAAAATGAGACTCCTGTCCGACAATTTCTACTGGGTTTCGCCGGAGAATGATTTTTTACTTCTTGAAAGGCTCGATGGAACTGAGCTGAGGGTTACACCGAAGTTACACTCAAAGGGAAACACTTATTCTTTAAAATTAAAAATAAGGAATATATCAAATACTTTAGCTTTCTTTGTAAATTTAGATCTCATAAATGGAAATAACGGAAATGAAATCCTGCCGGTTTACTGGTCCAATAATTATTTCTCGCTTCTTCCCGGAGAGGAAAGAACTGTAACCAGCAGATGGAAAAATTTAAACAGAGTTCCATTTCTAATAATAGAAGGGTGGAATCTTTACCCTCAGATAATAAATCTACACACTGGAAAAATTTTAAAACTAAAACCAGAAATTTTAAAAATTGAAACCCCCAAAACTGTCAAAGATGGAGAAGCATTTACTCTATGTTTCACAGCGAAAAATTCCTCAAAACTCAGCCATGGAATTACATCCTTCCCCATATGGATAGAATACAAGGGCGACACCATGCTAACACACGCAGGATTGAAAGGTCAGGAGAAGAAAAGAATTTGTATAGCTTTAAATTATAATGGACATTAACCCGTAGAACTATTGAAAGGAAAAAAGGAAAGCCAAAAATTCTAAAATGTTAGACTTGTGGCTTGCATAAAGGACCTGACAAAGTTCAATTTATATACCCCAATGTCTCCAGCTCTTTTTTAAATTTAAAGGAGAGGGTAAAGCTGTTACTTTCCCTAAAATAAATACTTCTAAGAATCTTTTTAAATTTTTTCACCTCATTTCTGTATTTCCATTGGGTTACAAGATTTTTAGTATCTCTTGGATCCTTCTCTATGTCAAAAAGCTCAAACTTTTTTATCTTTGGGGGAGGATAAATAAAAAACTTTAAATCTCCTTTAGTCATTTTTTGTTGGAATATAAATTTTAAATTATCTGAAATTACTGCGATCTTCATAGGAATCTTTCTTTTAATACTATAAGGAGCAAGGTAGGAAATTATTGTTCTATTGGCTTGATCTTTCTTTTTCAGAAGATCAATAAGCGAAGTTCCATCCAGCTTATAATCTGATGATGAATTTATCCGAAACTGTTGAAGCAG
>Ga0190334_1000915_pt1 | contig 13352 bp, 12 predicted proteins | sample 48720478_MG_FD_161270 | JGI IMG/M metagenome (GOLD analysis project Ga0190334, IMG submission 161270) | Hydrothermal vent sediment bacterial communities from Southern Trench, Guaymas Basin, Mexico - 4872-04-7-8_MG | ecosystem: Environmental > Aquatic > Marine > Hydrothermal vents > Sediment ...
TAAAATTTTTGGAGATGAAAGCTGCATCCAAGGACATAACAGAAACAAACGAATATAAAAAATTAAAAGAAATACTTAAAAATATGAAACCAAAAGAAAGACTAACATATATTGAAAAATTAGAAAGAGGTGTAGAGATTCTTATAAAATTAGGAAAAATAGATTATGGTAACGTCTCCCTTCTCTATTCTGTTTGAAATATTTTTTGTGATTCTTTATAATACAATTAATACAATTATTGTTGTTTCTAGGTTGTTTATAGAGTTGGTTTATTCTCTCGGTTATGGGATTTCTGTTGCCGGTCCTCTTGGAATTATTCTTGCTTTTGTTGTTTTATTTCCTTTAACATATTTTCTGGCAAAATTTTTCTTCGGTAGTGTGAAAATCGCCTTGATATCTTTCTTCATTTTGTTTCTGTTATTTATTTTTATTTTTGTGATTATCTAAATTCATAACTCTCATATATATTAAACGAAATGCCGATTGATGAAAATGCAATATTTGAACATAATGATTTGATAAAATTATGCTATTTAATTTTTATTTTTTATAATTATGCCAAATTTTGTTTATAGGGGGAAAAAGGTGGCGGAATTAAGAAGAGAGGAATTTATAGAACTATTGCCTTCCAGAGAAAGAAGAAAGTTTAAAAGAGGTCTTACAGAACAGGAAAACAAATTGCTTTTAAAACTGAACAAATTTAAGGATCAAAAAGGAAAAAAATTTATCAGAACACATTGCAGAGATATGGTCATCTTACCCGAGATGATAGGTCATAGAATTGGAGTTCACAATGGGAAGGAATTTATTCCCATTGATATAAAGGAGGAAATGGTTGGCCATCGTCTGGGCGAATTTGCCTTAACAAGGAAAAAAGTTCAACACGGCGCTGCAGGAATCGGAGCATCAAGAGGAACAAAGTTCTCCGCAAGCAAGAAATAAGTTTATTTCTATTTCGAATATCTGTATAATTTAATTTTTCAAATAATATGTGGGGATAAAAATAAATCCGTCATTTATAACGAGGTGAATTTCTTTTGAATAGTCCCGCTTCTGCACTTGAGAATATGAGAAAAATTTGTTTGTAATAGAAAAGCAGATGAATATAAATTCTTCTGATATTTTCAAATATCCTGAAAAATGAAAAATATTATTCTTTGGCAAATCCGGGTATTTTAAAAATTTTTTAATTTAAAGTTTAAAATATAATATAAATAATGTACAAGATAAGTGAAGTTGAATTTTCTTTGTTATCTCCGGCACAAATAAGAAAATTAAGTGTTGTTGAAATAACGAGGCCAGAGTTATATGATGCCGACGGTTATCCCGTAGAGCATGGAATAGTAGATCCAAGAATGGGTGTTATTGATCCCGGAGTTGCTTGCAGAACCTGCGGATATAGAATCGGAGAATGCATGGGACACTTCGGACATATAGAATTGGTAAAACCCGTTGTGCATCCGGTCCTCGCCTCAAAAATTTATATGTTATTGCAGGCGACTTGTGAAAAATGTGGAAGGATTCTCGCTCCCTCAAATATAAAAGGTTTGGGCAAATGTGCAAAAAATGCGCAGGAGAAATGTCCTTATTGCGGAGAAAAACAAAAAAAAGTTAAATTTGTTAAACCAACAACTTTTATTTTGGGTAAGAAAGAATTAACCGCCGAACAGGTGAGAGAATGGCTTGAAAAAATTGCCGATGAAGATCTTGAAAGATTGAATTTCAAGGGAGGCAGACCTGAATGGATGATTATAACCATCTTGCCCGTACCTCCAATGACAATGAGACCGTCAATTGTTTTGGAAACGGGTGAAAGAAGTGAAGATGATTTAACCCACAAACTTGTTGATATTGTGAGAATTAATGAACGACTGAAAAGAATTTTAGAAATTGGTGCTCCAGATTTTTTAATAAGTGATATAATAGAACTCTTACAATATCATGTTGCCACATATATAAAAAATGATTTGGCTAATGTCCCGCCGGCGAGACATAGAAGCGGAAGACCTCTAAAAACACTTGCCCAAAGATTGACGGGAAAGGAAGGCAGATTTAGATTTAATTTGACCGGAAAAAGAGTAAATTTCTCAGCAAGAAGTGTAATTTCTCCAGACAACTTTATTAATTTAAACGAAGTTGGTGTTCCAAAAATTATTGCAAAAACCCTGACAATTCCAGAGAGAGTTACAGAGAACAACATAGAAGAAATGAAGAAATTGGTTTTAAATGCTGATAAATATCCCGGCGCAAATTATGTCATACGCACAGATGGATTAAAAAAGAAAATCACCAAAGAAACAAAACAGATGATAGCAGAAGAAATTATTCCTGGGTATGTTGTTGAAAGACATTTGCAAGATGGAGATTGGGTTATATTTAACAGACAACCAAGTTTGCATAGAATGTCAATGCTGGCTCATAAAGTTAAAGTGATGGATGGAAAGACATTTAGACTTCATTTGGCTGTTACCACACCTTACAACGCAGATTTTGACGGAGACGAGATGAATCTGCATGTGCCACAAACGGAAGAAGCCAGAGCAGAACTAAAATATTTAATGGATGTAAATAAACACATTAGATCTCCAAGATACGGTTTACCAATCATAGGTGCAAAACATGATCATTTAATGGCGACTTATTTTTTAACAAAAGACGGCATTAAATTATCAAAAAATGAAGTCGCAAATTTATTGATGTCTACAAATATAGACGTAGAACTTGATAAAGATATTTATTCTGGAAAAGAAGTATTTTCATTTCTGCTGCCAAAAATAAATTTTGAAGGCAAAACAAAAACCGGAGAAAAAGTTATAATCAAAGATGGGAAGTTAGTAGAAGGATATATTGATGAAAATGCAATTGGTGCAGAAAAAGGAGAACTATTGAACAAGATAGAATTATTATGCGGAAGCGATGAGGCTGCTAAATTTATCGAAAATGTGGTTAAATTGGGCTTAAATTTTATGACAACACATGCATATACAATTTCATTAAGAGATTATTTTTTGCCAGAAGATGAGAAAATTGAAAAAATTGTTTTAAAAGACATAAAGAATTACATTCAGAATCCGTCTGAGGAAACACAAGCTAAATTGGAACAAATACTCAAAAAAATAGAAAAAGTGGTAAAAGAAAATTTATCCAAAGATTCAAATGCTCGAATAGCGGCAGAGATAGGCGCAAGAGGAAGTTTGATTTCTATATCTCAAATTGTCGGCGTAATTGGCCAAGAGAAATTAAAAGGAGAAAAAATAAACAGAGGATATAATAAGAGAACTTTGCCTCATTTCAAAAAAGATGATGTAAATCCCGTTGCTTACGGATTTGTAAAGAAGGGATATAAAAAAGGAATTTCTCCTACAGATTTCTTCTTTGATGCAATGCATGGAAGAGAAGGTTTATCAGATACTGCACTTAAAACAAAACATTCCGGTTATTTAGAAAGAAAATTAGTTAATTGTTTGCATGATTTAGTAGTTATGCCAGATTCTACGGTTAGAAACGAAAAAAATCAGATAGTGCAATTCGTTCCATTTGAAAATGATCTTAATCCATGGAAAGTTAATAAAGGTAAAATTGAAATTGAAGAATTATTATGACGGAAGAAATAAAAAGAAGGTTTGAGGAATATTGTGTCGAACACAAAATAAGTGGAGAGAAGAAAAAAGAACTGAAAAACAAATTGGAGAAATTAATAGAAAGATCAAAATTTGAACCTGGAGAATCTTTGGGAATAGTTACAACGCAATCTTTGTCAGAACCCGCTACGCAAATGACGATGAGAAGTTATCACTTTGCTGCATCTGCCGGCATAAGAATGGTTTCTGGTTTACCGAGATTGATAGAACTTTTTGACCTCAGAAAAGATATAGATAATGTAACAACTGTATATCTACTTGAAAATTCAAAGGAAAAAGCAGAAAAACTTGCAACAGAAATCGCAGAATCTAAACTGGAAAATGTAATTTCAGATATAGATTATGAACTTCTGGATTCACGGGTAAAAGTCAGTCTGGATAAAGCGTCTCTGGATAAATTATATCTAACTCCGGAAGAAATAATAACCGGCGTCATCAAGAAATTTGTAAAGAAATATAAAAGCAGTTTATCCAAAAATAAAATTTATTTTGAAGATGTTAAAAGTTATTCTGAATTCAGAATTCTTAAGCAAAAATTATTGAATTTGCACATAAAAGGAGTTAAAGGGGCAAAGGAAACCCTCATTTTAAATAGAGATGGAGAATGGATTATACAGGTTAGAGGTGGAAGTTTCAAAAAGATAATCTCTCTGGAAAATGTAGATTCTACAAGAACTACAACAACAGATGTTGAAGAAATTTGTGATGTTTTGGGAATAGAAGCGGCAAGGACGATGTTAATTAATGAAATTAAAAAAACACTGGAAGAACAGGGTATTGAAGTCGATCCAAGATATATTGGAGTCGCAGCGGATGTAATGTGTGCTAATGGCAAAGTTGAAGCGATGAGCAGATATGGAATTATGAAATATAAAAGTAGTGTATTAACTAAGCTGAATTTTGAAGAAACTGTAAAATTGCTTTTTGATTCCGCAATATTAAACCGAAAAGATAAATTAAATACTGCTATGGCTAATCTAATGATAAATCAATTAAGTCCAATAGGGACTGGAACAGTGAAATTAAGATGGAAATTATAGAAAAAATAAAAAAAGATCACGGGATAAATGATTTGAAAAAAGAGTTCAATGAAGGAAAACTAGTCCTTGGAATAAGAGAAACTCTAAAACTCACGAAAAAAAATAAAATAGAAAGGATTTATTTATCTACCACGGCACCAAAATACATAGTCAATCGGGAAGAATTTAAAAAAGTAGAAATAAACAGATTGGACATAGATGCTGTTGGTTTGGGTAAATTGCTTGGTAAAAATTTTCCGGTTTCAGTGGCAGGTGTGTTAAAATGAGTTTCACAAAGATGTTTTGGTTTTTGCAAGGGATTGAAAATGAGAACCTTCGATAAAAATAGTCTGCATTTCATCTCATTATTTGAATTGGTTACTGGAGTTGCTCCTATAGACTGCGTAATTAAAGATATTATTTATTTTGTCGTGCCGAAAGAAAAAATAAATATTGTTTTGGCAAAAGGCAGAAAAAAGATAAAAACTCTTGAAAAACATATTGGAAAACAGGTTATAGTTTATCCCTACTTTAAAACAAAAGAAGAATTTATAAAGGGAGTGATTTCAGATAGAGTAAAAATTAAAGATTCGGATAATTCATTAAAAATATTTATCAACAGATTGGATAACAAGAAAGTTAAGAGAGACCGAGAAGCCATTACAAGTTTTTTAAAGAGAATCTATAACGTTGAAAATGTTCTGTTCAGATTTTAATAAAATCTTGTTGCGTCTCTTAATAAAAGGTTCAAATGAAATATTTGGATAAAATCGAGAAATTTCTTTTTAATTAAAATATATAAAATATATTAATTTATAATGGGAACATTTAATGCTAGAAAATTGAAGGAGAAAAGAAAAAAAATGAAAAGAAGCAAGAGAGGTTATAAGGTAAAAGCTTTGGGATTACGTAAGAAAATGGACCCTCTGGAAGGTTCTCCTCAGGCGAAGGGGCTTGTTTTAAGCAAGAGGCAATTAGAACAAAAACAACCCCATTCTGGTATGATTAAATGTGTTAGAGTAAAATTAATTAAGAATGGAAAAGAAGTTACAGCGCATTTGCCGAGGGATAAAGCAATAAATCATGTTCAGGAACATGATGAAGTAACGATTGAAGGAATTGGAGGTTCGCAGGGAAAAGCTGTAGGTTCAATTCCCGGTGTTAGATATAGGGTTTGCGCCGTAAATGGAATAAGTCTGGAGATGCTTAGAACAGGAAGAAAGCAGAGAGCTACGAGATAAAAATAAACTTAATTTTATTTAAGTATTTTTCTTCTACTAGTTATGGCTAAAAAGAGAAGAAAATTGGAGAAAAAAAATGAAGAAGCAAAGTCAGAAGAAGTTTCAGTAAAAGAAGAAAATCCAAAAGAAAAAGAAGGAATACGGAAATACATTGGAATGTTTGTTAGTGGTTTGATTATTGGATTAATTATTGGTGTAGCATTGTTAAGTTCATTTTATGTAGAAAATAGGTCAACAACAATAAGTGCAAAAGAAGCCGGACAAAAAGCAGTTGATTGGATATCCAATTATGCTGTTCGTCCTGGAACAAAAGTTGAATTGATAAATGTTACTGAAGTGGACGGCGAAGGGATCTATAAACTATCTATAAATTTATCTGTGGGAAATGCTTCTCAAGTTGTCCAGTCATATATAACAAAAGATGCAAAATATCTATTTCCTCAAGGAATTCCAACAGGAGAATTTGTAGAATTGAAAAAAGAGGTAGAACAACAACAGAATAAAAAACAGGAGCAGAAATTAGAAATTCCAAAATCTGATACACCCAATGTAAAGTTATTTGTGATGAGTTACTGCCCTTACGGTCTGCAAGCGGAGAAAGCATTTTTGCCGGTTTATAAATTGTTAAAGGATAAAGCAGATATGACCATAAATTTTGTGAGTTACGCAATGCATGGGAAAAAAGAATTGGATGAAAATTTGAGACAGTATTGTATCCAATTAGAGCAAGATGATAAATTTTATGATTATGCAAGTTGTTTTGCCGGAAGTAATGAGATGAAAGTGTGTAATTTGAAAATAACACCAAAAAATTATGGGGGAACAGCAGAAATTTTGGATATATGTAAAAATGATAAGAAGTGCATAGAAGAAAAATTTGGTGAATGTATTAAACCAATTATAGACAAATGCCTTGAAGAAGCAAAAATAGACAAAACTAAACTAAACTCCTGTATAGCTAAAGTTGACAAAAAATACAATATCACAGAGATGTACAATAATAGAAGCACCTGGGTAAGTGGAATGTTTCCCAGATTCAATGTTGAAGCGGATTTAAACACTAAATATGGCGTAAGAGGTTCGCCAACTTTGGTAATCAATGATAAAGTTGTATCTATTAATCGTTCACCGGAAGCATATAAAGAAGCAATTTGCTCGGCATTTACCAATCCTCCAGAAGAATGCAATCAAAAACTTTCAGAAAGCCCAACCTCTCCGGGATTTGGCGGAGGTGTAGGAAGTTCTTCAGGAGGACAGTGCAATTAATTTAATTTTTATTTCTTTATTTTTTAAAAAGAAAAGAATTTTTGTTAATCAGACATCTAATTTGATTCAAACTTTCTTTTTAAATTATTTAAAACAATAAAATGCTTATGGGTAAGAGAATTATTGTCAGGAGAAGAGGTAAAGGAAGTTCCACTTATAGAGCAAAAGGCAAATTGGAATTAAAATTACCAAAAAAAGAAGGAAAGGCAAAAGTTGTTGATATTCAACACATATCCGCCAGAAATACCCCAATTGCCAAAATAAGATTTGAAGACGGAACCATAAGTTTTATTGCCGCGCCAATTGGTTTGTCAACAGAACAAACCATAGATATTTCTCCAAATGCGGAAGTTTCTACCGGAAATATTTTACCTCTATCTAAAATTCCAGAAGGATATCCCGTTTATTTTATCGAATCTGTTTACAAAGACGGAGGAAAATTCTGCAGATCTTCAGGTTCCTTCGCAATTGTAAAATCACATGAAAAAGATTATGCTTTTCTGGAATTTCCCTCAAAAAAAATAAAAAAACTAAAGGGGAATTGCAGAGCAATTGTTGGAAAACCTGCAGGATTTGCCAGAAACACAAAACCTTTCTTAAAAGCTGGAACTAAATGGAAAGTTATGAAATCTAAGGGAAAACTTTATCCGAGAACTTCTGGAAGTAAAATGAATCCAGTTGACCATCCATTTGGAGGTAAAACAAAACCCGGAAAGTCAACTTCTGTATCAAAGAATGCGCCTCCGGGACAAAAAGTTGGTTCTATTGCTCCAAGAAGAACGGGAAAGAAAAAGAAATAAGGATGCTTTCAAATTTTTAATAAATATTTATAAAAAATTGTGCGTTTCGTTTGCATTGAAAAATTGAAAGATGTTGGAATCTCAATATCTTCTTCTGGGCTATGGAAATGGGTAATAAAGCAAGAAATTTCTTAGCAAAGTTTAAAGCTAAAATAGTTAAATTTTAAATGCTATTCGTGTATGTAAAAAGTATGAAGATAAAATTGGTGAAGATTATAAATAAATTTATTTGAAGAATTGTTACTATATAGTATTTAAAATTTTCTATGCACTTTAAATAATGAGACAATATGAGAAATGTGATTGTACAGCCCTTATAAAGGAAGGTGTACCTTTTTTGCGGAATGCATATTTGCCTAAAAATTTTTATTTAGGAACGTCGGAATATTCAATAGACCCAGATAAAGGACAAAATTTGGAAATAACTGAGACACCTATCAATGCAAATCTTGGTGGTCAAGTTGATCCAGTACTTGTATTTAGAAATCCAGATACAGAGCAAATTGTGTGGGTTCCATACAACTCAAAAGTTCAAATTGGAGATAAAGAATATATTATCTTGAGAGGAGAATTAGCTGAATATAAAGGAGCGAGAGGATTTACAGAAGATCAAGATATAAAATGTATACAAGATTCAAATAGAAAAGTATACAGTATGGATGAATTTTTAGGTGAGGGAGCGAGAGTTACTAGATTGTACGATTCTTGGATAGGAGAGATTCTTCAATATTTATTTGATAGAAAACATCGTAAATTAGAACCTGTTAATACAGGTTCTCTTGAACAATTAAAAAGATATGGTATGTTTAAACCTTGGAATACAGCGAGTAGAGAAATAATGAAAAAGCATGAAAGAGATAGAAAGTTATGGGGAAAATAATATTAGGACAAAACTCTTTAGCAATCCATTATTATAAAAACAGATGAAAAAGATTAGTTAAAAAGAAAGTCTATGAAACTAAAGGATGAAATTGATCAAGATCAGATTATAGAAATGAAAATTAATTAGAGATAATTATTCTATTAACAATCAAACTTATTAATGGAACCGATAGAAATCGTAAAAAAACAATCAAAAATAAAGGAGTTCAATCCAGTTCAGAATCTTGCCGTTGAATGTGGTTTGTTAAAAGGGATGAATTTGGTTGTTTCAAGTCCGACTGCAAGCGGAAAAACTATCATTGCGGAACTTGCAATTATAAACAACTGGAAGAAAAGAAAGGGAAAATCAATCTATATTGTTCCTTTAAGAGCTCTCGCTTATGAAAAATTTGAAGATTTCAAAGAAAAATACACGGAGTTTGGTTTGAAAATTGGAGTTTCAACGGGAGATTTTGATTCCGCATCGGAATATCTGGCAGATAAAGACGTTGTGATTTTAACTTCAGAAAAATTGGATTCTTTGATCAGACACAAAGCAGAATGGTTATCTGAAGTTTCTCTCGTGGTGACTGATGAAACTCATCTTCTAACAGATTCAAATAGGGGTCCTACTCTGGAAATTGTTTTAACTATATTAAAAGAAAATCTCTCCCCACAAATTCTAGCTCTCTCTGCAACAATTTCAAACTCTGATGAATTGGCAGAATGGCTGAATGCCAAACTTGTTTTAAGCGATTACAGACCTGTTCCTTTAAAAAAAGGAATTTTTTTTGATAAAAAACTGATTTTTGAAGATGAAACAAAAGAGGTGGAATGTTCTGATCTTATCTCTATTGTGAAAAAAGTTGTAAAGAAAGGAAAACAGGTTTTGATATTTCTGTCCACGAGAAGAAATGCAGAGAGTTTAGCAGAGAAATTATCATTAGAGTTTCCCCTAATCGAAGGAGATACTGCAAAAAAAATTTTAAATACTTTTGAAACTCCAACAAAACAATGCATGAAACTTGCAAATTGTTTAAGACACGGAATTGCATTTCATCATGCCGGACTTATAGATAAACAAAGAATAAAAATAGAAAAAGATTATAGAGCAAACAAAATAAAGGTTATCTGCGCAACAACAACTCTGGCCGCCGGATTGAATTTGCCAGCTTTTCTCGTAATTGTCAGAGATGTGAAAAGATTTTCTAATGGATACTCTCAATACATTCCAAATTTAGAAGTGCAGCAGATGTGTATTCCAGGGGACTCTAAAGTATTGTTTGAAGATGGCGAAGAAGTTGAAATTGAAAAAGTTGTAAAAAACAAGATTAATAAAAAGGTCGTAACTTTTGATGGAAAAGAGTATCAGAGCAATAAAATATTAAAATATTATAAGAGAGAAGCAGAAAAATTAATAATAATTAAAACAAATATAGGAAAAGAGCTAAGATTAACAAAAGAACATCCTGTATTTATTAGGAATAAAGGTTGGGTAAAAGCGAATAATATTAAAATAGGCGACAAAATAAGCATTTATAATTATGAAAGCATAAAACACAAAAAATTACCATTTTTCTTTGAATTTTTACCTGCCGACAAAGTTTACACAATTGGAACAGGTGAATTAATTGAAAAAGCAAAAAATAAATTAAATATAACAGAAAAAGAACTTGCAAAAAGATTTGGTTATAATTACAAAATAAGCTATCATTATAAAAATAACTTGAAAGCAATGCCTTTATGGCTAACAAAAAAACTATGCAAAATTTTAGAATATGATAAAACAAAAATGTCAAAACTTATAAAAGAAGTCAAAACCGCTTATGGAACAAAAATCAGAATACCAAAAAGAATTCAGCCTGATTTTCTTTGGCTTGCAGGCATAATTGCAACAGATGGTAATTTGAACAAGAAAACTAAAAACAATTCACTTTTTATAAAATTGAGAATATTTAACACAAATATTAAGATAATTAATAAAGCTAAACGGATTTTATCCTCTTTTGGTCTAAAACCAAAGATATATAAATACAACGATTGTTATTATTTAGAAATTTGTTCAACTCTTTTATCTAGAATATTAAACGAACATTTCGGCATTCCCTATAATAATAAAACAACTTCTGTTAATGTTCCATCAATACTATATTCTGCTGATCCAAAACTAATTGGCTCCTATCTTTCCGGTGTATTTGATGGTAATGGAAGTTATCATAATGGAAGAATTTTATTTGTGAGCTCAAGTAAAAAATTTGCTTTTGGATTGCAGGATTTGCTATTAAGATTAAAGATACTTTCAAAGATAAGTGCAGATTCAACAATTTTAAAGACTACAATAAGAGGCAAAGAAGTTTTATTTAACAAACCAAAATATTATGTTACTTTTTATAAGCATTCTTATATAAATCAATTTGGAAAATACGTTAAACCAGTAAAATATAAAATTCCAAATAAGAAATATAGCAACAATATAAATAAATATTTTGACAAAAAAGAGAAGCTATATTTTGCTAATGTAATAGAAATAAAAGAAGTAAAGAAAAAAATTCCTGTTTATAATCTGGAAATAGAAGAAAATAATAATTATTTTGTTTCCTCTTTTTTAGTTCATAATTGCGGTAGGGCGGGAAGACCAAAATATGATAAGTCAGGTCTTGCTCTTTTAATTGCAAAAAATGAAACTGAAGCAACGGAACTTGTAAATAGATACTTGCTTGGAGAAATTGAGCCCGTTGTTTCAAAACTTTCCCTGGAACCGGTTTTGAGAATGCACATTCTCTCCCTAATTGCAACAGAAGTTGTTCATTCAAAGGAAAAATTATTTGATTTTTTCAAGAAAACTTTTTTTGGTTATAGATTCGGAACTGGAATAGAAATACAAATAAAAATTCAGGAAATTCTTGAAGAGTTAGAAGAATATGGCTTTTTAAATCTAAAAAAATTCCAAGCAACGAGAATCGGAAAAAGAGTTTCGGAACTTTATTTAGACCCCCTCTCAGCCCACATAATTTTAAATTCTCTGGAAAAAGCGAGTTTAAAAACAAAAGACATATTCTATCTACAGATGATTTCTTCCTGTTTTGAAATTTATCCAAAACTAAGAGTTAAGAATAATGAAGCAGCCGATATTGAAGATTTTATTATAAAAAATAAAAAATATTTTCTGATGGAAGTTCCAGATCCCTGGGAGTATGAATACGAACTATTTTTGCAGAGTCTGAAAACGGCAAATTTATTATTTGAGTGGATTTCTGAGAAAACAGAGGATCAACTCTTAGAAAAATACGGAATTACTCCGGGAGAACTTTATACAAAAACAACAAATGCGGAATGGCTTCTCTACGCTGCGGAAGAATTCGCAAAATTAAATAAGAATAGAAAAATTGCAAAAGAATTGAAAAAATTACAATTGAGGATGAAAAACGGAGTAAAGGAGGAATTGCTCGATTTAATCAGGCTTAAAGGGATAGGAAGAATTAAGGCAAGAAAACTTTATAATGCCGGGATTAAAAGTGTGGGTGATATAAAAAAGAATAAAATTATTGCGGAGAAATTAATTGGCAAAAAAACTTTAGAAAAAATTATTGGCAAAATTTTACCGTAATTTTATATTTTTAAAAAGTTGCGAGTCAGAGTTTTAAATTGGAGAATTCTAAGAGATATTTATTAAAAATATAAAAATTGATCAAAAAAATAGAAGTTGTCCTTTTATTATCTCTCCAATTTCGCAATATGGGCGTTTCATGAATTTATTGAATAACAGTTAGCGAATATTAATATATAGAGATACTATTATGTATTTACAGCACAATTTGAGCAAAAATATGAATAGAAGTAAAAAAGAAAATAAAAGATTTTATATTGTTTCCATAATAAGTTTATTATTTATCTTCGGTATAATTCTATTTTTGATTTATATAGGGGCAATAATAGAAAAATCAACAGATAAAGAAATAGATGGACAAAGTTACTATCTTGCCCCTAAAAATTCCTCTGCTGAAAAAATGAGTATTGAAAAAGCAATGGAAATTGCCAAAAACAGCGAATGCGTGAAAGAAGGAAATTTAACCAAAAATTATGTGTACAATAATATAACAAAAACTTGGTGGATTGATTTAGATATTGAAAAACCAGGATGTCATCCTGCATGCGTTGTAGATGTAGAAACAAAAACTGCCAGAATAAATTGGAGATGTACCGGTCTAAAAATTCTTCCCAAAAATAAATTTTGCGGTTTCAGCACCTATGGAATCTGCAAAACAGATAAAGATTGTATTGTTGGAGGATGTTCGGGACAGGTATGTCGATCAGTAAATGAGAAATCAGTAATTACAACCTGCGAATATAGGGAATGCTATGATGCATCAAAATATGGTTTATCTTGTAAATGTGTAAAAAGAAAATGTCAATGGATTTAATGAGAAATAATTTAATTTTTATATATTTATGCGCCGATAGTCTAATGGTAGGACATTGGCCTTCCATGGAATCACAAAAAATAATTCGAAGAAAGCCAACAAT
>Ga0190334_1000916_pt1 | contig 13343 bp, 14 predicted proteins | sample 48720478_MG_FD_161270 | JGI IMG/M metagenome (GOLD analysis project Ga0190334, IMG submission 161270) | Hydrothermal vent sediment bacterial communities from Southern Trench, Guaymas Basin, Mexico - 4872-04-7-8_MG | ecosystem: Environmental > Aquatic > Marine > Hydrothermal vents > Sediment ...
TAGGCTTCGGGCAACTCCTCTTTCAACACAGCGATCGGCTTGGTGTTGCGAATGCCGGCCACCACGTCCTCGCCCTGGGCGTTCAGCAAGTAGTCTCCAAAGAGCACCTTCTCGCCCGTGGCGGGGTCGCGCGTGAATGCCACCCCCGTGCCCGAATCCTCGCCCATGTTGCCGAAAACCATCGTGACCACGTTGACAGCGGTTCCCAGGTCATGGCTGATGCCGGCCGCGTTGCGGTAGTCGACCGCCCGCTTGCCGAACCAGGATTTGAAGACCGCCTCGGTGGCCAAGCGGAGCTGATCATATGGCTCCTGAGGAAAATCAAAGCCCTTGTGCTCCTTGATTACCTGTGTGAAAGTCTCAGTAAGCGCCTTCCAGTCCTCGGCTGTGAGCTCGGTGTCCAGCTTGAAGCCCTTCTTTGCTTTGAAGGCCTCGAGTGGCTCTTCGAAGGCCTCATCCGGAATGCCTAAGACCACGGAGCCAAACATCTGCACCAGACGGCGGTAGGCGTCATAAACGAAGCGGGGATCACCGGTGAGCTCGATCATGCCCCCGGCAGTTTCATCGTTCAACCCGATATTCAGGACGGTGTCCATCATGCCCGGCATCGAGAACTTGGCGCCTGAGCGGCAGGAGACAAGCAGGGGATTCTTGGGATCCCCGAAGACCTTCCCGGTCTTCTTCTCCACCGCCTTCATGGCCTCCAGCACCTGCTCCCACATCCCCTCCGGGAACTTCTCTCCCGCTTTGAGATAGGCATTGCAGGCTTCGGTTGTGATGGTGAAACCCGGGGGGACGGGCACGCTGATGCGCGTCATCTCCGCCAGGTTAGCGCCCTTCCCGCCCAGTAGGGCGCGCACGCCTTCCCAGGAGCCAGCCTTCTTCTCGGCCTGATCGACTTCATCGAAGAGATAGACCCATTTCTCTGCCATGTTTCCTTCCCTCGTAGATGGGTTCAAGTCGCTGACATGACCACGCCGCGCCCGCGACGCTCGCGGCCACGGCGCTTACAGGGCTTTATGATAACGTATTTCGCCGAGGTTGGGGAGAGATAACCGGGGGCCGGCCCCGAAACGCTAAACGGCCTCCTTGGGGATGCCCACAAGAAGCTCGCCCCCCTCCACCCGCACGGGGTAGGCGGGTATGTCCACCACCGCCGGCAATGTGAGCGCCTTTCCAGTGCGCAGGTCGAAGCGGGCGCCATGACGCGGGCACTCCACCTCGTGATCCAACACTTCCCCCTCGCCCAACGGCCCGTCATCATGCGAGCAGAGATCGGCGATGGCGAAGTATTCACCCGCGAGGTTGAAGACCACGATGGCCTTGCCGTCGATCTCGAGGAAGAGCCGCTCCCCACTGGGAACTTCATCCGCCGAGGCCACGGCAATGAATTCGACTTCATTCTCAGGATAGGCGACGTAGTTGTACATGACCCGCCCCATGAAAATCCGCCGGACGGTGCCGGCGGTTCTGGATTCTCTCCACTCGATGCCTCAGGAAGTCAGTTCCTCCTCCAGCGACTCGAGTCCATAGACCCCGGCTTTGAGCACCTTCAAGGAAAGCAAGGCGCACTTCAGACGCACCGGCCCGAGCTCGATGCCAAGCATTTCTATGATGTCTTCTTTGGATAGAGAGCGGATCTCCTCCAGGCTCTTGCCCATAATCGATTCGGTGAGCAGGTCGGCGCTCGCGATCGAGATCGCGCAACCCTTGCCCGAGAAAGCCGCCTCCGTAACGATCCCCTTTTCGTCCACACGCAGGTCGATGCGGATTTCATCGCCGCACAGCGGGTTGTCGTCCTGATAGGAATAGTCGTGGGGATCGAGCGTCCCTTGCATGCGCGGGTTCTTGTAGCGGTCTATGATCAATTCACGATAGAAGTCATCCATGGGGCTCAGCTTTCTTGAATTGCGGCTATGCGCAGGGGCGCTAGGCCTGGAAGATTTCCTTCACCCGGTAGAGCGCCTCAATCAGCCGGTCAACCTCATCGAAGGTGTTGTAGATGTAGTAGGACGCTCGCGTCGTGGCCGGAATGCCGAAGCGCAGATGCACAGGCATGGCACAATGATGCCCGGCGCGCACCGCAATGCCGGCGTCATCCAGGATGTGAGCCACATCATGCGGGTGCAAACCCTCCATGGTGAAGGAGGTGACGGCGCCTTTCTGATCCGCGCCTGGGCCGTAGACGCGAACCCCGGGCACCTCTTCCAGGCGCTCGAGCGCGTAGGCGGTAAGCGCCTGTTCGTAGGCATGCACTGCCTCCATCCCAATGCCCTCCAGGTAATCGATGGCGGCTCCGAAGCCGATCCCCTCCGCGATGGGGGGTGTGCCGGCCTCGAATTTCCAGGGCAAGTCGTTCACCGTGAAGCCGCCCAGCTCCACACGCTTGATCATATCGCCCCCGCCCAGGAAGGGCGGCATCTCCCGCAACAGCTCCTCCCGCCCATAGAGCGCGCCGATGCCCGTCGGGCCAAGCATCTTATGGGCCGAGAAGGCCAGGAAATCGACCCCCAACGCCTGCACATCCACCGGGATATGAGGGACGGATTGGGCCCCATCAACGAGCACCACCGCCCCGGCCTGCTTCGCCCGCGTCGCCATCTCCGCGATAGGATTGATCGTGCCCAGCATATTAGACATCTGCGTCAGCCCCACCAGCTTTGGCTCTTGGCCCAATAGGCGCTCAAAGGCCTCCATATCCAGGAGACCCTCTTCGGTCACGGGGACGAAGTCCAGCTCGATCCCCATTTCCGCCGCCAGCATCTGCCAGGGCACGATGTTCGAGTGGTGCTCCATTTCAGTCAGCAGCACCCGGTCGCCCTCCTTCAGATTGGCTCTCCCCCAGGTCCGGGCCAATAAGTTCAGCGCCTCGGTGGTGTTGCGAGTGAAGATGACCTCCCGCCAGGAGCCAGCGCCGACGAAGCGCGCAATCTTGCGCCGCGCCGATTCATATCTTTCTGTCGCCTCTTCGGCCAGGCGGTGGATGCCGCGGTGGATGTTGGCATTCTCATGCCGGTAGTATTGATCCATGGCCTCGATGACCGGCAGCGGCTTCTGAGAGGTGGCGGCGTTATCGAGGTAGACCAAGCGTACGCCGGGACGAGTCTCACGGGCCAGGATGGGGAAATCGGCCCGAATGCGCTCGATGTCGATAGCATGGGTATCTTCTCGAAGGGGCATGGGGTTTCCTTTGATGGTTCACTTCCGGCGCCGTCGCCGCCGGGAAGCCGGTCGGATGGTGTCGCTGCCATGCTGCGTCCAGAGCACGCGATCCGGGACCATCCAGCCATCCGTCAGATAGACATCCTCGGTAAACTGCACTGCAACCATCTTCTCGTCAACCTGCACAACAACCCCCTGAAGCCAATCACGGACCCGCTTACCATCGCGGTCGTGATCGCAATAAACTTCCACAACATCCCCGACTTTGAAGCGCGCCTGCCGGGTGAAATCTACCGTCGGGCTGGGCTCTTTCTTGGTCATCATCTTGCTCGTTCTCCATCTGCTCTGGGCGCGACGGCATATTGTACGTCCTAAGCCCGCCGCGCGCCAAGTTTTGCATCGATCAACGCTTCAAACCTACGCCGCACAGCCTCAAAGGGAATGCGCTCCATGATCGGCGAGAAAAATCCGTCTACCACCACGCGCTCGGCTTCCATACGCGGCAAGCCGCGTGTCATCAGGTAGTAGACCGGCTCCTGCTCGATCTGGCTCACCGTCGCCCCGTGCGTGCAGCGCACATCGTCGGCCAGAATCTCGAGGCCTGGGATCGAGTCGGCCCGGGCATGCTTGCTAAGCAGCAGGTTGCGGTTGGCCTGGTAGCCATCCGTCTTCTGCGCGCCGGGCGCCACGTAGATCATGCCCTGCCACACCGAGCGGCTGTAATCCACCAGCGCGCCCTTATAAAGCAGGTCTGAGGTGGTTTGGGGTGCCAAATGGTTCTGCTGCGTATCATGATCTAGATGCTGGCGGTCGCTGGTGAAATAGAATCCCGAAATGCGCCCTTCGGCGCCCTCCCCCGCAAGGTCCAGATCGCTGAAGGACTTGGTAAGGCGGCTGCCCACGGCGCCAAATACCCAATCCAGCCTGGCGTCCCGATCAAGGCGTGCCCTCTCATGCGTGAAATTCCAAACGTGCCCCCCCAATGTTTGTAGCTCAACCAGCTTCAGTTGGGCCTCCGGCCCCAAATGGACCTCCACCAGGCCTGCATGCACCGCACCGCCATCCGGCGAGGTCGGCGAAGCGTTCTCATACACCAGTGTGGCCGAGGCGCCCTCTTCCATCACTACCAACAGCCGGCTGAAGAAGGCCCCCGAGTCGATCGGCGCCCAGAAGATGGCATGCAACGGTTGTTTTATCTGCATGCCCTTGGGAACATAAAGCAGCGCGCCGTCTCCCGCCATGGCAGCTGCCAGTGCCGCAAACTTGCCTGCTTCGGGCTCAACCAGACCCCCGGCGTACGCCTCCAGCAGACCGGGATACTCGCGGACGGCCGTGGCCCAATCGGAAAACACCATCCCACCCCCGAGCGCAGCTTCCCCGCGGCGCTCGCTCTCCAGGCCCGGCCTGAGCACCAGCAGGGCCCCATGTGTATCGGCGGCCAGCGGCTCGAGCAGCGCCGGCTCTACCGGCTCGGGCTTGGCCGTTTGCGAATGCGCCTCTTCCGCAGGCAACGCCCGGATGTCTGTGCGGCGCCAGGCCTCCTCCTTCGTGGAGGGCATCGGCAGCGATCGATAGGTCTCGAACGCCTGCAGCCTCGCCTCAGCCAGGGGCGTGGGCTCGTTCAACCTCGCCGAAACCCGCTTCACGTCTTCGGCGGTGATGGGGAGCTCGGCTGCAAGATCTCTGCGGAGCACACGCGCTCCGCGCTGGGTCACCTTGGTTGTCATGCTGCTCGCTTTCTTCATGGATGAGAGCAGATCCTGGGTCCGCTGGCTCAGCCGATGGATCCCTCCATCTGCAATTGAATAAGCCGGTTCATCTCCACGGCGTATTCCATAGGCAATTCCTTTACCAGCGGCTCGATGAAGCCCGAGACCACCATGGTGATGGCCTCCTCCTCCGAGAGCCCCCGGCTCATCAGGTAGAAGAGCTGCTGCTCGCCCACCTTGCTCACCGAGGCCTCGTGGCCGATGCTGACCCGGTCCTCGTCGATTTCGATGTAGGGGTAGGTATCGGAGCGTGAGTGCTCATCCAAGAGCAACGCATCACAGACCACATTCGACCGCGAGTCGCTCGCGCCGGCATGCACTTTCAGCAGGCCCCTATACGAAGCCCGGCCGCCGCCCTTGCTGATCGACTTGGAGGTGATCTTGCTCGTCGTGTGGGGTGCCGCGTGGATGACCTTGCCACCCGTATCCTGATGCTGATGCTCGGTGGCGAAGGCCAGCGAGAGGATCTCGCCCCGCGCCCCTGGTTCCATCAGGTAGCATGAGGGGTACTTCATCGTGAGCTTGCTCCCAAGATTTGCATCCACCCACTCATGGGAGGCATCCTGGTACACCATCGCCCGCTGGGTAACCAGGTTGTAGACATTCATCGACCAATTCTGGATGGTCGTATAGCGGCTGCGGGCGCCGCGCTTAACCACGATCTCGATCACACCGCTGTGGAGGCTGTCGGTGGTGTAGGTCGGCGCCGTGCAGCCCTCGACGTAGTGCACCTGCGCGCCTTCATCCACAATGATCAGCGTGCGCTCGAACTGCCCGATATTGGCCACGTTCAGTCGGAAATAGGCCTGCAAGGGCAGGTCCACATGCACGCCGGGCGGGATATATACAAAGGACCCACCGGACCATACGGCGCTGTTAAGCGCTGCGAACTTGTTGTCCGTGTAGGGGATCACTGTGCCGAAATACTCCCGGAAGAGGTCAGGGTGCTGACGCAGACCATCCTCAATGGAGAGGAAGATCACCCCTTGCTTCTCGAGGTGCTCAAGCACGCTGTGATAGACCATCTCGCTCTCGTACTGAGCGCCCACGCCCGCCAGGAACTTCTGCTCGGCTTCGGGGATCCCCAGCCGGTCAAAGGTCTGCTTGATTGTGTCGGGCACATCGTCCCAGGAGCGGCCTTCCATCTCGGCTGGCTTGACGTAGTAGTAAATATGATCCAGATCAAGCTGGCTGAGGTCGCCGCCCCAAGTGGGCATCGGTCGTTCCAGGAAGTGTTCCAGCGCCTTCAGCCTGAACTCGAGCATCCATTCGGGCTCAGCCTTCATGGCCGAGATCTGACGCACGACCTCCTCGTCCAGGCCTTTGCGGGTTTTGAAAACCGAAACATCCTGGTCGCTGAAGCCGTAGCGGTACTCGTCGATACCTTCCAGATTCTCCAAATCCGAGGGTGCGGACATCTACCAGCTCCCTGTGCAACCGTCCCGCCAGCTAGGCGCGGCCGTTCGCCTTCTCGCGCAACCAGTCGTAGCCATGCTTCTCGAGGTGTTCTGCCAGATCCGCGCCGCCGGATTCAACAACGCGGCCATCCAGCATGATGTGCACAAAATGCGGCTTAATGTAGTTCAGGATGCGCTGATAGTGGGTGATGATCAGAACTCCAAGGTCCGGCCCAGCTAGTGAGCTCACACCTTCGGCGACGATCCGCAGGGCGTCGATGTCCAGGCCTGAGTCGGTCTCGTCCAAGATGGCGATCTTGGGTTCAAGCGTCGCCAGTTGCAGGATCTCGGCCCGCTTCTTCTCACCGCCGGAGAAGCCATCATTGAGATAACGTCCCGCGAACTCATGGTCCATCTCGAGCAGGTCCATCTTTTCCTTGAGGAGCTTCCGGAACTCGGGGATGGAGATGCCCTTGTCCTCGGAGTTCTCGGCCTTTCGGCGGGCGTTAATCGCCATTCGCAGGAAGTTCGCCACCGAGACACCCGGAATGGCCACCGGGTATTGAAAAGCCAGGAACAAGCCCAGGCGCGCCCGCTCATCCGGGTCCATGCCGACCAGGTCTTGCCCCTTGAAGAGAATCTGCCCCTTAGTCACTTCGTATGCGGGGTGGCCCATCAGGGTGTTCGCCAAGGTCGATTTTCCCGTGCCATTCGGGCCCATCAGCGCGTGCACCTCGCCCTGCTGGACGACCAGATCCACGCCCTTCAATATTGGGTTGTCGTCCACGGTCACGTGCAGATCACGGATTTCGAGTGCTTCCGTCATGCAAAGTCCTCCAGCAGCCGGACGCTGCGAATCTTGCCCACAGGCATAGGTTGTAATTATAGCACCAAGCCGCTTCAGGTGTCAATATTTGTCAGAAATATCAGAAATATTTGCGGGGATCATGGCGCGGCATGGTCGCATAATATTGATAAATATCAGAATTATTGACACCCTCTGCCCGTCATGCTATACTGCGCACGACATGACCTCAGGCACGCGCGATCTCATCATCCGGACCCTACGCAGCAGAGGCCGCTGCACGGTGAAGGAACTGGCCGAGGCAGCCGGCATCTCGCCGGTCTCGGTGCGGCACCATCTGGCGAGCCTCCAGGCGGACGGTCTCATCCAACTGGATGAGGTGCGTCATGGCGTGGGACGTCCGCGGCACGAGTTCTCGCTGACCGAGCAGGCACTCGAACTGTTCCCCAGCCGCTACTTACGGCTCACCAGCCGGCTGCTGGATGAGATCAAGGGGAGCTTCTCGGAGGAGTACGTGGAGGGGCTTCTCTCAAGCGTGGCCGATGCCATGGCTGCCGATTACACCGCCCAACTCCAGGGCCTACCGCTCGAGGAGCGTCTCGTCCGGCTGGCAGAGCTGCTCGACGAGGAGGGCTTCGCGGCCGAGATCGAACGCCGTGGTGAAGATGTGATCATCCGCGAGCTCAGCTGCCCCTATCTGCACATCGGCCAGGAGCACCCCGAAGTCTGCCTCATCGGCCAGTCCTTCATTGCCAAGGCCCTCTCCTTGCCGGTCGAGCGGGTGCGCTGCGTGCTCGACGGCGATGCGCATTGCGCCTTCACCGTGCAAATCGAAGAGGCGGCATCAGGAGAGTCGCATGACGGATGACATCGAGGCCGCCCAGACGATCTGGGAGGCCGATTCCACCCACCCCGAGAAGGCCGAACTCCTGCGCCAGGCTCTGCGGGAGGTAGTCGATCCCGAACTTGGCCTGAACATCATCGAACTGGGGCTGGTGCGCAACGCCGCTATCGAGGGGGACCACCTGAGGGTGAAGATGATCCTCACCACCCCCTTCTGCCCCTACGGCCCAGCCTTGCTCGACATGACGCGCGTCAAGGCCGAGGAGGCCACAGGCCTCCAAACCCGTGTCGAGATGGGCATGGAGATGTGGGATCCCTCCATGATGGAAGAAGGCGCGGGCGCCGACTGGGGGCTCTTCTAGGCCGCTCGAATCCCAACAGGATCGAAGACAGAGAAACTGCGGTGCAAGAACACCGAGCAGTCGGGGCGAGTTTCAAACCCGCCTCTGCCCAAAGTGTCGCCACATGCACAGGGCCACACTTCAGGTGCGCGCAAGGACGTTCAGGGGGCCACTAGGCCTTCGTCGGCTCGCGGCCGGATTTTGCCTCCCGCCGCAGGCTAAGAATCCCCAGCAACCCGATCCAGCCGACCAGGATTCGCAGCAGCAGCCCCAGGAAACTAAAAAACATCAGCACACCCGTGGCACCCACGACGATGAACATCCACGGATTCAGGGCTCGCTCACCGCGATAGGTCACAAGTCGCGCTTGAAGCCTCCGCAGGAAGGTCTCGCTCGGCTCAACCGGTACGAGCACATCCGTCAGCAAGGCCTCAATCTGATGGGGTGTCCAACGCTTCGTCATCACTCAACCCCCAGATCCAACTCAAAAGGTTTTCGCAGCCTAGCGCTTCGCCTCTCGCTCGATCGCCCGGACCTCGTCCCGCAAGGCGTTCAGCGTTCGGTGATAGAGGCTCTTGATGGCGCCTTCGGTGCGCCCCATGACTTTCCCGATCTCGGCGTTCGACATGCGCTCGACGAACTTCAAGATCAGTAGCTCCTGCCGCTCCGGAGGCAACCGCCGAATCGCCGCCAGCAGCAGGTCCTGCTCCTCATGGGCGATGGCCTCCAGCTCGGGGTGCTCAGAGGCGCCCCCGGATAGCACGCTCTTCTCCAAGGGAACCACCGGACGCCGGCTGCGGTCTCTATGCCAGTTCGCCACTAGATTGTGGGCGATGCGGTAGAGCCAGGCCGTGAACGGAACGCCTTTGTCTTCAAAGGTGGGCACATGCCTTAGCGCCCGCATGAACACTCTGGCTGTCAAATCTTCGGCGTCCTGATGATTGCCCGTTCGATAATAGATGTAGTTGTAAATTTGCCGCACATGGCGGGCGTACAGCTCGCCAAAGGCCGCCGGATCCTCCGCCGCTCGACGCACCAATTCCATCTCATCGATGGGATCCGATCCCTGCGACTTGGACCCTCGCGCCATGCCCCTCACACCTTGAAACACCGATAGCCGGCATTCGTTTCCCTGCCCAGGATTAGACAGGTCTCTGCCAGAGCCGGGAAGAGTATAGCACGCGCCCGCCGCCACCCAGGTGCTATAATGCCTGTCCCATATGATGCGCCCGCTGATCGCTTTCGACCTCGAAACCACCGGGCTTGACCCGGCCCGCGACGCCGTGATTGAGATCGGCGCCGTGCGCTTCCGCGGCGATCGCGTCGAAGCCGAATGGTCCACGCTGATCAACCCTGGACGGCCGCTGCCCAACCCCATTATCGAGCTCACCGGCATCAACGATGAAATGCTCGCCCAAGCGCCACGCATTACCGAGGTCCTGGACGACTTGCATGCCTTCGTCGGCGACCTGCCCATCCTGGGCCACAATATCCCCTTCGACCTGGCCTTCATGAGCCGGCGAGGGCTGTTCGAGTCAAATGCCTTTCTGGATACCTACGACTTAGCCTCGGTTCTTCTTCCTGCTGCAGGCCGCTACAGCCTGCGGGCGCTCGCCCAGTCGCTGAGTGTGCCCATCCGGGAATCCCATCGCGCCCTGGAGGACGCCCACACCACCCGGCTGGTCTTCCTCCGGCTATACAAAAGGGCGCTGGAGATCCCTGGACCCATCCTGGAGGAGATCACCCGGCTGGGCGAGGAGATCGAATGGGGCGCCGGCTGGATCTTCGATGAAGCCTACCGCGAGCGCCGGCAGCGTGGCGAGAAGTTTCAGACCCCCGAGGAGAGCGGCTTGCGGTTGTTCCAGCCCCCTCCCAAGCCGCAGCCCCCGCTAAGCCCCAGCCCACAGCCGCACTCGCTGGACTCCGAGGAAGTGGCTGCCATCTTCGAACCCGGCGGAGCGCTGGCCAAGGCCTTCGAAGGCTACGAGAACCGCCCCCAGCAGGTGACGATGGCACGCGCCATCGCCGAAGCACTCTCCCGGAGCCAGCACCTGCTCGTCGAGGCCGGAACCGGCACCGGGAAATCGCTCGCGTACCTGGTCCCGGCCTTCCTATGGGCGCATGCAAACGGCCGTCGGGTGGTCATCTCGACCAACACCCTCAACCTCCAGGATCAACTCATCCATAAGGACATCCCAGACCTGGCACGGGCCCTCAAGCTCGAACTCCGGAGCGCCGTGCTCAAGGGGCGCGGAAATTACCTCTGCCCGCGCCGCTTTCAAGCCTTGCGCCGCCTGGGCCCCCGATCGCCCGAGGAAATGCGCTTGCTTGCCAAGCTCTTGCTCTGGCTTTCTCAGGGCGGAATCGGGGACCGAACGCAGCTCAACCTCCCGCCCGCCGAAGCCGCCATCTGGGCGCGCCTCTCGGCCGAGGATGAAGATTGCACGCTCGAGACCTGCGCCTCACAGGCTGGAGGAACCTGCCCATATTATCAGGCGCGGCTGGCGGCGGAGAGCGCGCACGTGGTCATCGTCAACCACGCCCTGCTGCTTGCAGATATTGCCGTCGGGCAACGCGTGATCCCTGAATATGAGTACCTGATCGTGGACGAAGCCCACCATCTGGAGAGCGCCACGACGAACGGGTTGAGCCTGCGGGTAACCCAGGCCGAGATCCAGCGCGTCTTCCGAGATTTGGGAGGCCGGGGACGGGGCCTGCTGCGCCAGATCCTCGAGCTGGCCCGTAAGCGGCTTCCACCGGAAAACCTGCCCCAGGTAGAGGCCGCCATCCAGACCATATCCGATCGAACCGAGCGGTGCAACGATCTGGCGGCAACCTTGTTCGATAACTTGGCCGGTTTTCTATCCGATGCGCGCGAGGGCAAGCAGGTCAGTCCTTATGGGCAACAGCTGCGGATCCTGCCCGCAACTCGCACTCTGCCGGAATGGCAAAAGGTCGAAATCGCCTGGGAAGATCTGCGCGCGCCGCTGGGCGCCATGATCCAGGAGCTCCGCCAGTTGGGTGAGGACCTGGAGAGCCTGCACGCCGCCGGAATTGAGGCAGCCGAAAACCTGGCCGTCGCAACCCGCATCGCCCGCCGGAGCCTGGATGACATCTTCACCCAGCTCGATCATATGCTCTTCGAGCCTGACCCCGGCGAGATCTACTGGATCGAGGTCCATCCCATCTCGAAGCGCATCTCGCTGCATGCCGCTCCGCTGGAGGTGGGGCCGCTGGTCGAGCGTCACCTTTGGAATGAGAAGGAATCGGTCATCATGACCTCCGCCACTCTGACGACGGCCGGCGAATTCGACCATATCCGCCGCAGGCTCAATGCCCGCGACGCCGATGAGCTGGCCCTTGGATCACCCTTTGACCACGAAAGCTCTACACTACTTTACCTGGTGAACGATATCCCCGAGCCAGCCGATCGCAATGCCTACCAGCGCGCCGTCGAGCGGGGGCTGCTTCAGCTCCTCAAAGCCACCGGCGGCCGGGGATTGGCGCTCTTCACATCCAACCAACAACTGAAGATGACCGCCCGCGCCCTCTCGGAGCCGCTGGCATCCGCTGGCATTCAGCTGTTCGAGCAAAGCAGTGGCGCCTCCCGGCATGCTCTTCTGGAAGGCTTCAAGTTTACCGAGCGCGCCGTATTGCTGGGCACCCGCTCATTCTGGGAGGGCGTCGATGTCCCCGGCCCGGCGTTGTCGGTGCTGGCCATCGTGCGCCTGCCGTTTGATGTCCCCAGCAACCCCATCATCGCCGCCCGCGCCGAGACCTACGAATCGCCCTTCGATCAATACACGGTCCCGGAAGCCATCCTGCGCTTTCGCCAGGGCTTCGGCCGCCTGATTCGCACCCGCTCCGATCGCGGCATCGTCGCCGTTTTCGACCGCCGCGTGCTCAGCAAGACCTATGGACGGGCCTTCGTGGACTCGCTTCCACGCTGCACCGTTCGGGTTGGAAGTCTTCGCGATTTGCCTGATGCCGCGGTTCGCTGGCTGGGTATCTGAATCGCTCCTGCGGACGCAAATGCCCGCTACTCATTGACGCTCAGAACGGGCAGCCGCTATAATGCCCCCAGCTTTTGCCAGAAAGGGATTCGGAACGTGATCAATGTCAACGATCTTCGCAGCGGCGTAACCTTCGAACTCGACGGTGACCTCTACAAGGTCATCGAGTACTCCCATCACAAGCCCGGGCGCGGCAAGGCCAACATTCGGACGAAGGTCCGCAATTTGCGCACCGGCGCAGTCTTGGAGAAGACGTTCATCTCCGATGACCGCGTGCAGGAGGTGCGCCTCGATTATCGCGTGGCGCAGTTCCTATATGCCGAGGGCGACATCTACCACTTCATGGACACGGAAACCTATGAGCAACCGGCGCTGCCTGGCGAAGTCCTGGGAGAAGCCATCCAGTACCTGAAGGAAGGGATGGAGGTCAAGCTCACCTTCTACGGCCAGGAGCCGCTGGATATCGAGCTCCCCACAACCGTCGATCTTGCTGTCACCGAGGCCGAGATGGCTGTAAAGGGCGACACGGCCACCGGTGCGACAAAGACCGTCACCACCGAAACCGGGCTAAAGGTGCAGGTGCCGCTCTTCGTGGAAGAAGGCAATGTGATCCGTGTCGATACCCGCAACGGCGCCTACGTGACGCGCGTCTGAGCCACACCGAACCGACCGATGATCACCCCCGCCGGTACAGAATGCCCACATTACTTCGAAGATTTTCACCGGGGCCGCACCCGGCAGGAGTGCCGCCTGATCGATAAGACGCCTCGCGGTGGAACCTACACCCCAGACCTCTGCGGGCGCTGCCCGGTCCCACGCATCTACATGGCGAATGCCTGCTCGCATATGATCCTCGAAGCCCGCGTCGCCACCGGCTTTCTCGGTTTCCGCCGGCATGTGGAGGTCTCTGCCTATTGCACCCGTTCGCTGCAAGACGTGCCCGAACCCGAGATCGGCTGCGGCCAATGTCACCTGGATCTTCCTGCCTTTGAGACTCCCCCCGCACAATCATG
>Ga0190334_1000919_pt1 | contig 13316 bp, 11 predicted proteins | sample 48720478_MG_FD_161270 | JGI IMG/M metagenome (GOLD analysis project Ga0190334, IMG submission 161270) | Hydrothermal vent sediment bacterial communities from Southern Trench, Guaymas Basin, Mexico - 4872-04-7-8_MG | ecosystem: Environmental > Aquatic > Marine > Hydrothermal vents > Sediment ...
ATTTCTTATTAATAATAAAGGTTCTTATTCTGCAAATCAAATAAGCAAAAAAATTGGAATGACACCAAGAACAATACTTTTGGCTTTGGAAAATCTCAAGAAATCTCAAGTAATAAAATACGAATTAAAGAAAAAGGATAAAATTTATTCTATAAATGAAGAAAATTGGTATGTTGAAAATATTTTAAAAAACATTTTTTATAAAAAAGATAAATTTTTAGCTGATTTGAAGAAATATATCAAAGACAGACTGTCTCCGTACTTGGGCGATATTTCTTCGATTCTTTTAGGAAAGGGTAAAATATTAATTATTTTCAAAGAATATGTTGTTTCCATGAGAATGGAGGAAGTTAAAAGATATGTTGAATCAGAGCTTAAAGATTATTTAAGAAAAAAGTTTTCAAAAGATTATGAATTTGAATATTATTATATTTTTTCTATTATTACTGAATTATCAGATAATAAGTATGAGAGCATTTATGGTTTAACATCTGGTCAGGTAGGAACAAGTTCTTCTGTAAAAAAAGAAAGGTTGGAAAAAGCAAAGGATTTTTTTGAATTTTAAAATGAGAAAAATAGTTTTTGCTAACAGAAAAGGCGGTTGTGGAAAAACAACGGTAACTGTGAACATTGGTGCAGCTCTTGCAGAGTTAGGGAAAAAGGTTTTAATTGTGGATTTGGATTCTCAAGCTCACAGTACTTATTATCTTGGAATTAATCCTTACACAAAAGAGGGAAATTTATTTGAATTTTTTAATAAATATTTTAAACAGGAGAAATATTCTCCGGAAGATTACATAATTAAAACCAAATTCAAAAATATAAGCATAATTCCTTCGTCATCTTTTCTTAATGAGATTAGTTTGAAGGAAGCAAAGGGGAGGGAAGTTGCAGTAAAGGAATTAGTTGAAAAATTTGAAAAAAAATTTGATTTTATACTTATTGATACATCACCTTCAATAGGTTTTTTTACTAAAAATGCTCTTATTGCAGCTGATGAGGTTATGATTCCAATAGAGATGCATCCCCTTTCGGTAAAGGGCCTTGCTCAAATGATTAGAGAGATTTATAAAATAAATAAGGATTACAACAAAGAACTTATAATTTCCGGAATTATACCGACTCTTTTTAATAAAAGAACAAGGGTTTACAATGCTGTTTTAGAGGAACTTAAAAAAATATTTCCCGAGGAAATCATATTTTTCGGAGTAAGATATGATATTAAACTTGCGGAAGCTCCGGATCGTCAAAAACCTATAATTTACTATGCGCCTATTTCAAGAGCTGCTTATGATTTTAAGGTAATAGCCAGAAGGATACTAAGATTATCAGGGAAAGGAAAAAAAATTAAAAAGATTTAATGAGGGAGAAGTTATGGGAAAAGGAAAGAAAGAACTTATAGGAGTTAAGATTGATGATTTGTTAAAAAAAACATTTTCAGAAGAGATCCCAAGTGGTAAAAATGAAGTTTCCAAAAAAATCTCTATGTTAAAAAAAGAGCTTGAAGATTGTAAAAAATCTCTTGAAAATTTTGACTTTATTAAATGGGAAGATAAAAAACTTTTTGAAAAAGGTTTAAAGTATGATGAAGAAGGAGATTATCCAATGGCTTCATTTTATTATATCTTAGCATTGGAAAAAAATCCTAAAAATATAAAGGCTATTATTAATCTTGCAATTTTATACTATGAGTTTGATATTGAAAAAAGAGCCATTGAACTTTTTAAAAAAGCGCTTGAACTTGACCCTGATAACAAAATAGCAAAGGAAAACCTAAAAATCTTGGAGGAGGATTAAAGGTGATATTAGGAATAGATTTGGGAACAACTAATTCCTCTTCGGCATTTTTAAATGATGAGAGCAAACCTGAGGTTATAATAAATGAAAAGGGACAGAGGCTTACTCCCTCTGTCGTATTTTTCAAGAATTTAAATGAAGTTGTGGTGGGGGAGAATGCTGCGATAAACAATCCTCTTGAAGATGAGAAAATAATAAAAAATATTAAGAGAAGAATGGGTGAAAATTACAGAGCAAAGGTGCTCGGAAGGGAGTTTACTCCCTCTGAAATATCTTCTTTGATACTAAAAAAAATAAAAAAATACTCAGAGGAATTTCTATCAGAAAAAATAACAGATACTGTAATTACAGTTCCCGCTTATTTTAATCATAAGCAGAGAGCCGCTACCAAGAGAGCAGGGGAGATTGCTGGTTTTGAAAGAATAAACATTATAAATGAGCCAACATCAGCACTTCTTGCTTATAATTTCATAAATATTGAGAAAGAAAAAAATAGTGTGGTTGTGGTTGTAGATATAGGAGGAGGAACATTTGATATTACGATAATGGAAAGCAAAGATGGAGTCCAAAAGGTGCTTGCGACAGGAGGAGATATTAGGCTCGGAGGTATTGATTTTGACGAAAAAATAGTTGAACTTTTAATAAAAAATTTTAAAAGTGCCAATGATTTTGATTTAAGAAATGACCCCATTGCTTTAAATCAGCTTTACATTTCATCAAGAAAAGCCAAAGAGGATCTTTCCACTCTTGAAAACACAACTATTGTTATCCCTTATATCACTATTTCTGAAAAAGGACCACTTCACTTAAAATATGAACTCACCAGAAAAGAATTTGAGCTTATTTCAAAGGATATAGTAGAAAGAATCTTGTCAATAATAGAAAAAACATTTAATGAAAATAATATTAGCTATAAATTAATTGATAAAATCCTCTTTGTTGGCGGAAGTACAAGAATTCCATTTTTAAGAGAGAGAATAATAAGATTTTTTGAAAATAAAACTGAGAAAAGTAGAGAATATCTGCTTCCAAAGGCTAAGATCAATCCCGATGAAGTTGTTAGTATGGGAGCTGCTATTTACGGAGGAATAATTGAAGGTAAGGTAAAAGATATGGAGTTTTTTGATGTTGTATCTTATTATTTGGGAATTGAAGAGGAAAGTGGTAATTTTGTTCCTGTTATTAATAAGAATGAGACATATCCTTTGGTTAAAACTAAAGTTTTTACCACTGTTTATGATAATCAGGAATACATCAAGATAAAAATCTTGCAAAAAAGAGAGCTTGAAGAAGAGGCAAATGAATTGGGTTATTTTTATCTTGAAAACCTTCCTAAAGTTGAAGCGGGGACTCCCAATATTGATGTGGAGTTTGCAATAGATAAATCTGGTATTTTAAAAGTAGTTGCTTTGGACTTGGATAGTGGAAAAGTGAATGATATTATTATTGAAGATTTTGAGAGAACAAATGATTTTATAGATGAAAGGAGAGGAAAAAATATAATCGTTTTATAAATAAAGAAGAGGAGGAAATAATGGGTAAAGTTTTGGAAAAACCCCCTGTTAATACGGGGGTAGCAGAAAAAAAGGTTGTAAAAAGTGAGGAGTTAGCGAAAAAGAGAGAAGATGCAAAAAGAAGAGCACTTGAAAGAGCAAGGGCAAGAACTCTTGCCAAAACTCAGCAGCTCTCCGAGAGACTTGCGACAGCTACCGAACAGCTTGCATCCGGAATAGAGGAGGTACAGGTTTCAGCTGAACAGCTTTTAAAATCAATGGAGCAAATAGCTGCAGGGGCAGAAGAGTCTTCAGCAGCAGCTGATCAATCTAAAGCTGCAATTACCCAGATTAACAAGGCTGTTGGTGTTGTTTTTAAGGAAGCTCAAGAATCAGGGAAACTTGTTGATTTAGCAAAGGATAGGGTTCAAGTTATGGCAGATAATATAACTGGGATGATAGAGGGTGTTAGGAATGCTGCAAAAAGGTCAGTTGAATCATTAAAAGTTGCGGAAAACCTTGAGAAAAGCTCGGAAGAGATTGGAGGAATAATTAAGACAGTTGTAAGAATAGCTGATCAAATTAATCTTCTTGCCTTAAATGCTGCGATTGAGGCTGCAAGAGCAGGAGAGCACGGGAAAGGTTTTGCCGTAGTTGCAGACGAGGTAAGAAACCTTGCAGGACTTTCTGAAAAGAATGCTAAGGATATAAGAGAATTAATAGGAGCCATAAGAACCGAAATAGGAGAGATTGTTAAAAAGGTTAAAGAAACCACAAAAACATCTGAAGAAGAAGCTGAAAAAGGCGCAGCTATACTTACTGATTTGAAAGAGTTTAATAAAGGATTAGGAAAAATTGTAGAGACATCAGAAGCTCTTATAAATGCTTCTAAACAGATAAAAGAGATATCAGAGGAGTTTTTAAAAAAGTCTGAAGTTGTTGCTGCCGCATCTGAAGAAGCTGCATCTGCAGCCGAGGAGGCTACAAAAGCGGTAAAGGAAATAAATGTTGCTTTTACGGAAATAAACGAAGCTTCAAATGAGCTTGCTCAAATGGCAGAGGATCTTAAAAACTCAACAGATATTGAAAAATCATCTGAAGAACTTGCAGCACTTGCAGAGCAGCTATCGTCAAATATTGAAGAAGCAGCATCTGCCGGAAGACAGATTGCAACATCAATCACACAAATTTCAATTGGCGCTGAAGATCAGGCAAAGAACAGTGAAGAGGGAAAGGTAATTTCCGACAAGGTAGAAAAGATTTCTAAGGAACAGCTTGAAAAGGTAAAAGAGCTAATGGGCTTTATTGAAGAAGTAAAAAATATAATGGAAAAGAACAGATTAAAAGTGAATGAGCTTGTTTCTGGAATTAATGAAACTGCTAAAAACAATATTGAATCAGGTAAAAACATAAGAGAGCTTGAGAAGCAAGCATCTAAGATAAATCAAATAGTTGATTCAATTGCAATGATATCTATTCAAACAAATATGTTAGCTGTTTCCGGAGCAATAGAAGCAGCAAGAGCAGGTGAATACGGAAGAGGTTTTTCTGTTGTTTCCGGGGATATAAGAACTCTTTCAGATGATTCTTCTGAAAATGCCTCAAAAATAAAAGATCTTGTTGAAGATATACAAAAACAGATTTCTTTAGTGGCTATTGAAGTTGAAAATTCTGGAGCATTAGCCATCGAAGAATCTGAAAAAGCTAAAACTTCTCTTTCATTATTAAATGAGGTAGGAAAGCTCATTGATAATATAATGAATAGTATAGATAATGTAGCAAAGCTCATGGAAGAACTTTTAGCGTCAGTGACAGAAGCTAAAAAAGGAGTAGAACAGATAGCAGCAGCTGCAGAAGAAGCTGCTGCGGCAACACAAGAGGCATCATCTGCTGCCGAACAGCAATCAAAAGCTCTTGAAGGGTTATCAGCAGCCGTTGAGGAAATTTCTTCCATGGCTGATGAACTTCAAAATTTAGGAGTTGAGGGATGAGTCAAGTTAAATATCTAAAATTTTTACTTGACAAAACATGTTTTTCAATCAAAATTGATTATGTGGAGGAGATTATTCATCTGCCACAAATTACAAAGGTTCCTCTGAGCGAAGATTTTATCATTGGAATTTCAAATTTAAGAGGTGAGATAGCTCCTATTGTTGACTTGAAGAAAAGAATTAAGGGAAATTATATTGAATTAAATGATCTATCGAGAGTTATTGTGGTCAATCTTGGTGGAGAAAAAACAGGTTTGTTAATTGAGTCAATAAGTTCTATAGAAGAGGTAGAAGAAGAAAAGATAACAAGTGCAGATAAATTTGAAGGGATAAGTTCAAAGTTTTTAGAGGGAATATATGAAACTCCAAAAGGTGATTTGGTAGGAATAGTTAATTTAAAAGAGATTATCTTATTTGAATCAAGAGGAAAAGAGTTAAAGCAGGAAAAAACAGCATTTGAGGATAAAGAGGTAGAGGATAAATCAGTTGAAAGATACGGAAAAAAGATTCTTACTTTCAGAGTGAGGGGGCAGATTTTTGCAGTAGAAATTGATTTTTCAAGAGAGATAATCGAAAAACCAAAAATTGAAGAAATTCCAACCAAGTCAAAAGATATTATAGGTGTTTTTAACCTTAGAGAAGAAATAATACCTGTGGTTGATTTAAGAAGAAAACTTGAAATTGAAGATGATACACAACAAGATGATGAACATATTGATAAAATTATAGTCTTTACTTATTATGGTAGTATTATTGGTCTACTTGTTAATGAAGTGGAAGAGGTATTAGATCCATTAAAGTCTGAAATAATGCCTGTGCCTAATACTTTTGATGACTTTTCGAAAAGATTTGTAAAAGCAATTTACCATACTGAAAGAAGTGGGGAAATAGTTTTTGTTTTGGATGAGAAAAGCATTTTAACTGAAGAAGAAATTGAAGATATTGATAAATTTAAAAAAGAAAGTGAAGATAAAGCAGTTATCATGGAAAGAGAAGAAGCAAAAATAGCTGTTTTTAACATAGGAGAAGAAGAGTTCGGATTTCCTATTGAGAAAATTAATGAAATCAACAGACTGCCTGAGATAACTTCTGTTCCAAAGTCTGCAAAATTTATTGAAGGAATAATTAATCTAAGAGGTGAAATTATCCCTGTGGTAAATCTAAGAGAAAGGTTGGGTTTTGAAAGAAAAGAATTAGATGAGGATGAGCTCGAGAGAGTGATAATAGTAGAAATAGGAGGGCAGAAAACGGGTTTAATGGTAGATAGGGTTAAGGAAATTAAAGCTATTGACAACTCTATGTTTAAAGAGGTTCCTCAATTTTTAAAAACATCGGTTGAGAGAGATGTTATAGAAAGAATTGTGAATGTGGAGAGTGAAGGCAGAATCATCACAATTCTTTCCGTGGATAATATTCTTACAAAAGAGGAAAAAAGAGAGCTTAAAATCAATAAAGATTTGAAAAAGGATGTGAAAAAACAGCCTAAAGAAGAACAAAAGGAAATCATTGAAAATGAGAAAAAAGAAAATTCTGTAAAAAAAGAGGTATCAGAAGCTAAAAAAAAGAAAACAGTTAATAAAAAGAAAGAAAGAACCAAAACTCAAAAGAAAGGAGGGGGTAGAAAGAAAAAGTTAATAAAAGCAAAATAGGAGGCCCAATGAGAAAAAAGATTAATGTTCTTGTAGCGGATGATTCAGCCCTGATGAGAAAGTACATCAGAGAGATGTTGGAATCCGATCCGGAAATTAAAGTTATTGCCGTAGCAAGAGACGGGGAAGATACTATAGAAAAAGCAAGGAAGTACAATCCTGATGTCATTACATTGGATATTAATATGCCCAAAATGGATGGTATCGCTGCTCTTCAAATACTTGTGGGAGAAAAGATAGCACCTATTATAATGCTTTCATCTCTTACTCAGGAGGGTGCTTTAATAACATTTGAAGCCCTTGAACTTGGGGCTTTTGATTATGTGGCAAAGCCGGGAGGTACTGTCTCTCTAAATATTAAACAGGTAAAAGACGAACTCATTGCAAAAGTAAAAGCTGCGGCTCTAAGCAGAACTATGGGTAAATTAATAAGAAAAAGGGAAAAAATTAAAGTTAAGAAAAGAAAGCCAAAAAGAATCTCAAAAAGAAAAGCCGTAGCAATTGGAATTTCAACCGGAGGACCAAAAACTTTAATGGATGTTATTCCTTACCTGCCTGAGAACATTCCGGCTGATATTTACATAGTTCAACATATGCCTCCCTCTTTTACGAAAAGTTTTGCTCAAAGATTGGATAAAAATTCAAAGATTACAGTTGTGGAAGCGGAAGCTGGAATAGAGGCAAGAAATGGACTTGCTGTACTTGGAAAAGGTGGTTATCATTTAACTGTTTTTCAGAAAATGAATGGTAATATAATTGTTAGAACCCCTTCACTTCCCAGGACAATGTTTATGCCCTCTGTTAATGTGATGATGGAATCAGTTTTAAAGGTTTATGGCAAAGATACCGTGGGAGTTTTGATGACAGGAATGGGAGATGATGGTGCTGATGCTATGGTAAAAATTAGAAGAGCAGGTGGAATCACTGTTGCTGAGAGCGAGGAAACCGCAATAGTTTTCGGGATGCCAAGGGAAGCTATTGAGAGAGGTGGAGCGGATTATGTTGAGCCGAGTTATAAGATGGCTGAAAAAATAGTTGAAGCCGTATATGAAGAGCTTTAAACGAAAATTAAACCATTGGAGCTTTTCACTGTAAAAAGAATTTTTGATTTTATAAAAATCCCTGTTTTTGCAATTGACTACAATAAAGAAATCTTAATGTGGAACAGTAGCATGGCAGAGTTTAGTGGGGTAACTTCCGCAAATGCAATGGGGAAACCAGCTAATGAAATAGCTGGCAAAGTTTATTCAAAAAATAATCACTTTTTCTGTGAAATATTTTTTGATAAAGAATTAAAAAAAGAGTTTGATGATTTTGAAATAGTTGAATTTGAAGATCACATTGTAAGTATTGATAAAGACGATGATTATTTCATAATTAAAGCATCTCCATTTTTTGATAAAAAGGGCAACCTTATGGGAGCTGTTGAAATTTTAATGACAAATAAGACATCTTTTAAAAACGATAAAATTAAAAAGAATCAATTAAAAAAAGTTTACATTGTGGATGATTCAAAATTAGCGAGAAATATATTAAAAAAGATTTTAAAAGATGAAGGAATAAAAGACATTAGCGAATTTTCAGACGGGAGCTCATTAATTGCAAGAGTTTTTAAGGAGAAACCTGATTTAATTTTTCTTGATCTTTTAATGCCGGGTTTAAAGGGAGAAAGAGTGGCTAAGGCTATAAAAGAAAATTTTCCTGATATATCGGTAGCTATTTTAACTGCCAATATCCAAAAAAGTGTTGAAAAAGACTTAAAGGATTATGGGATAGACTTTTTTATAAGTAAACCCATTGAAAAGGAGAAAGTTAGGGCTATATTTAAAAGTTTAAGGGGAGGTAAAAATGATTTTTAATAAGAAAGAGCTTGATCTTATAAAAGAAGCTTTAAACAGTGGTATCGGGAGAGCAGCTTTAGCACTTTCAGAGATTTTTAATGATTCTGTTGAAATTAATTTAATTGAAATTACATTAAAAAAACTATCTGAAGCTGAAAAATGGTTGAAAGATAAGTATTCAAAAACAACTGTTGTTTATCAGGATTTTTTTGGGAGGGTGGAAGGTAAGACTTACATAATTTTTTCTCATAATTCCGTAAAATTATTATTAAATTATCTTAGCAAAAAAGATGACATAGAAAGAGACTTTACCAATGACGTACTTCTGGAAATTAGCAATATAATTACAAATAATTTAATGGGAGCCATTGGGAATTTCTTAAGTGAAAGGATTGAGTATTCTTTGCCAGAGATTAGTGTTAACAAATTCTCAGAATTAAACAAAAAAGATGACTATTATGTTTTGATTGTAAACTCTGAGCTAACACTCAAAACGAAAGATATGAAAATGGATTTTTTAATAATTTTTTCAATTAAATCCTTTGATGTGTTTAAAGATTTATTTTTAAAAGTTGTGGAGAAAAATGAAAATAGATAGTTTTTACATTTTTGATTATATTGCCAAAGGAATAATTATTGCAAATAAAGAAGGTCAAATAATTTTTTCAAACCGCTGGATAAATGAAATATTGGAAATTAATAATCATAAAAAAAACTATTATTTGGAAAATATTCTTCCTATTGATTTGAAGTTTATTATTAAAAAAGTAAAAGAAAGCATAGAAAAAAACAAATTATTCTATTTAAGTTATGCTCTTCATAAGAGTAGGCTTTATCTACCATTTAAGAGCAAACAAAAAATTTTCTTTAATTTATCCATAATCCCATTTGGAAAAGAGAATGTTTTTATTTATTTTGACAATATTACCTATTATGTAAATGCCTTAAAAAAACTAAAAGGGCTAAATGAAAAACTAAAAAATAATATATTATCCATTAAAGAAGAAAAAGCAAAGTATCAGCTTCTTACCAAGCTTACGGACATTTTCAACGAGGAATTTATCTTTATAAAAGAAGCAACTGAAAAAATTCTAAAACTTCTAAAAAGCTATTTTAAAACAGGAAGATTAACTTTCTTTTTCTGTAACAAGTTAGATAAATCATTGAGACTGTTAGCTGAGATAGGGGGGTGTAAAAAAATTAAAGAAGAATTCTTTAAGATTGATGTTAATAAAGACAATACTTTTAGTGTAAAGCTTTTAAAAAAGAGCACTCTCCCAGCCTTTGTTGAGGATACTGATAAATATTGTAATAAAATTCCTTCTTTAAAAAAACTAAAAGTTAAATCACTGATTTTTATCCCATTAATGGATTTTAAAGATGATCCGGTAGGAATGATTCATATTGGTTTTGAGAATAAAAGAAAATTTTCTAAAGAACTTCGAAATTTCGTAAGATTAATTTCAAAAAACATAGGTATTGGAATGGCTAAAATAATGCTAACAGATGAGTTAAGAGAGTACTCTTACAGAATGAAGGAAAAAGTTGATGAAAAAACCAAAGAGTTAAGAGAGATAGCATTTTTATACTCAACCCTTATTGAAAATCAGTCTGAAATAATTTGTAAACTCAACCCTGACTTGAAAATAGAATTTGCTAACAAATCTTTTTTAAAATTATTCAAATTAAAAAAGAAAAGTGCGGAAGCTAATAATTTCCTCAGCTTTTTTAATGAAAATAACCAGAGCCTGATTTTAACTTCCCTTGAAAATTTAACAAAAAAAGTTCCAATGGAAGAGCTTCAATTAAAAGTGAAAACTCCTTCAGGGGAAAAGACCATAGTCTTTATTCTAAAAGCTCTTTTTAAAAAGGGAAAACTTGAAGGGTATCAAGTTGTCGGAAGGGATATAACAAGAAGAAAGAGAGCTGAGGAGATAATAAAGAAGCAGAGAGAGCTAATAAAAAATAGTGAAAAACTTGCAATGCTCGGCAGAATCTCTGCTTCCATTGTTCATGAGATAAATACTCCTGTTACATATATTAGAGCAAATTCAGAATTAATTGAGCATCAATTAAAAGATTTGATGGAAAAGATAAATGAGGAAAATCTTGACAAAGAAGAGCTGATAAATGAATTAAATGAATTAAGAGCAACGAGCAGGGATATTTTCAAAGGGACAGATAGGATTATTGGAATCACAAGAGGTATGAAAGCCTTTGTTAAAGGTGAGGTGGAAAAAAGTACAATATATTTAAACGAGCTTGTTAATGAAGCTTTGCACCTTACCTACCAAAAATGGTACGGTAAAGTTAAGATAAAAAAAGAAATTGAGAGTAATACTGAAATCTTTTGTATCAAAGGGCAGATGGAGCAAGTAATCATTAACCTTTTGCTAAATGCAATAGATGCTGTTAGAAAAAAAGGGAAAAAAGAGATTATCATTAGAGGCTGGAATGAGGATAATAGGGCTTACTTGAAGGTTGAGGACTTTGGAGAAGGTATTCCAAAAGATAATATAAGTAAGATATTTAATCCACTTTTTTCAACTAAAAATGTAAAAGAAGGTACAGGGTTAGGGCTTTCAGTTGTAAAAGAAATAGTAGAATCTCACAATGGGGTTATTTGCGTGGATTCCGAATTAAATAAAGGAACAAAATTTAAAATAATATTACCTTTAGAGGAGGATAAAAATGAACAAATTAAAATTGATGATTGTTGATGATGAAGAGCTAATTCTAAAATCACTAAAAAAGTATTTTGATAAAATGGGAAAATTTGAAACAATAGTTTTTACAAATCCTATTGAGGCTCTTGAGTATGTAAAAAAAGACAAGATACATATTGCTCTTCTTGATATTCAAATGCCTGAGATAAATGGCATTGATATACTAAGGGAAATTAAGACCATAGATCCCCTTGTTCAGGTTATTATGATGACTGCCTATTCGAGCTTAAATAGGATTTTGCTTGCATTTGAGTTAGGAGCAAATGATTACATTATAAAACCATTCAAATCTTTGGATTATGTTGCTGAAATTATAGATCATACAATTAAAAAATTGGAAAGGTGGAAGGATATCTTTAGATTATCTGTGAAATCAGGAGGAGAGTTATGAATAAAAGTGAAATAATTGATAAATTATTTAGTGAAAATCATGATGAAGTCATAAGCTCTCTGATAACTTTAAATGAGGAAAATATTTTTGATGAAGAGATTGTAAAAGAGGTTTTAAAACTTTTTAAATTAACAGATAATAAAATGATTAGGGAGCTTATAGTTGATTATTTTAAAAAAATAGATTACGAATGGCTCAACAGAGAGTTAGTTAAGCTTTTTGCTTCTACAAATGCATTCTTAAGAAATGCTGCAATGGATATACTTAGAAATAAAAGAGGAAGTGTAATAGATACTCTTATTGAATCAATGGAAAGTGATGATAAAGACATTAGAAAGCTTACTGTTGATACTGCATACATGATAGATGATCCTAAAAAAGTTGAAGTATTAAGAAAAGGTTTGAAAGATGAAGATATTAATGTTGTTATAACCACTGTTGAATACATTGGAGAGCTTGGTCTAAAAGAGTTTAAAGATTGTGTTTTTGAGTTGTACAAAAGGGCAAAAGATCCATTTTTGAAAGTAGTATCTCTTGAAACCATTTCTGTTATTGGCGATAAGGAAATTCTTGAGAAACTTAAACCTGATTTTCAAAGTATTGAAAAAGTTGAAAATATCCTTCTATTCCCATTTTTCAGGATATTGGGGAATTTCGGCTCTGAAGATGATATTGATTTTCTTGCCAAAGCAATGGACACTCTTGACACTACTTATTTTAAAGAAATTACAAATGCAATTGAGCACATTGTTCAAAATAATAGTATTGAGCAATTGAAAGAAGATGTTTATTTAAAGATAGAATCAATGCTTTTTAAAAACATAAATTCAATAAATAAGTACGGAATTATCACTTTCTTAGGAAACTTTAAAAACAAAGAGCTTGATAATACTTTAAAAATTTGCCTTAGAATGGACGATAGAATGTTGATTATAGGATGTCTTGAAGTTATTGGTTTAAAGGGCAAAGAGGAAGAATTCAAAGATGAGCTTAAAAGTGTAAGGGAGAAATTCAAAAATGATGAAGAAATAATGAGTCTATTGGAAGATTTAATGTAAAGGGGGAGAGATGCTATCTTTCACTGTTGAAGATTTTATCAAATTTAAAAAATTAATTTATGAGAGGGCGGGTATACACTTTGAAGACAGAAAAATAACATTTGTTAAAAGAAGAATATTAGAGAGGATGAATGAGTTAAATATTTCAAAAGCTGTGGATTATTACAGATACTTGAGGTTTGCTGATAAAGACGGTAAAGAGTTTCAAAATCTGATAAATCTTCTCACCACAAATGAAACATACTTTTTCAGAGAATTTTATCAATTGGAAGTATTTGGAGAAGTCCTTTTGTCTGAGCTTGAAGAGAGGAGAAAAAAGGAGGGAAACTATAAGATTAAAATATGGTCAGCAGGTTGCTCTTCAGGAGAG
>Ga0190334_1000920_pt1 | contig 13307 bp, 15 predicted proteins | sample 48720478_MG_FD_161270 | JGI IMG/M metagenome (GOLD analysis project Ga0190334, IMG submission 161270) | Hydrothermal vent sediment bacterial communities from Southern Trench, Guaymas Basin, Mexico - 4872-04-7-8_MG | ecosystem: Environmental > Aquatic > Marine > Hydrothermal vents > Sediment ...
GAGAGAGAGCTTCTTATCAAGCCCAGAAACAGTGAATCAATTAATAGCTGATGATGAACTAGGGGGCTACAGCATAACTGCTTAGTGTACTTAGTATTCGGTATTTCTTAGGATTTGGTCTTTACTCGTATTCTTGGATTCCTTATCTTACGAATCCTTCTTTTCTCTTCTTTTTTTCTCTTTCCTTTTTTTCTCTTTCCTTTTTTTCTCTTTCTTTAGTGTTTTATTAGTCCTCCTCGGGCATCGTAGTAATAACAGGTTTATCCTTCACAATGACTGTGTGCTCTGCTTGGCTTACAATGCCATGAGCTCTGTCTGGTAGAGGCGGGTATTCTCTAAGCACACCCATGTTTTTTAGCTCTCGTAAAGCAAAACTCGCTTTGCCTAAGCCGTGTTTCTTAACAATCCATCTGAGAGTGAAAGGCAGACCATTATATGCTTCAAGGTCTTTTAGAACTGCCCTTGTCATAGGACTGCGCACTGGTTTCCTCTCCTTAACAGAGAACAAGGTGGGGTTGCTGCTCTCATAAATTATGCCTGCTCCTGTGCTTGCGAATGGCTCAATAGCAATAACCTGGTCTTCTACGAGCTCCTCTTTGCTTCCTGTATCAAAGTTAGGGATGCTTGGCTTATCATGGATAATGAACTTCCCCAGGCCATGCCCTGAGAGGTTCCTTATCGGGGCGAAGCCTCTTTTTGTAATCTCAGCATGAATGGTTCTTCCAAGCTCACTCAGAGTAACACCTGGTCTTATTATTCTAAGAGCTGATTTCAGGGCTTCCTTACTGGCTTCTGCAAGCAGGTTAAGTTTTTCATCCGTGCTAAGCACAACTGTGAGTGCTGTGTCTCCTATGAATCCATTAATATGCACTCCTATATCGAGCTTAATAACGTCTCCTTCTTTAAAAACAGTTTTGTCATTAGGAGCTGCACAGTAGTGAGCTGCAATATCATTAAGACTTATCTGCGGGGGGAAGGCAAACTCGCCGCCGAGTGCTATTATTTTTTCTTCAATCTTCTCAGTGACTTCTAGCAGGCCGGCTCCTACTTTGATCAGGCTCTTGCCGTAATCCCTTGCTATTGCTGCTATCCTTCCGGCCTTAATATAATTATTAAAGGTTTCTTGATTCATTGTTAATAGAGAAATAATCTGAGTATAAAAAGTTAATTGAATTGGGTTGTAGCGATGGGAGGTTTAAGAAGAATATTTTTTTAATGAATTCAGTGGGTGAGATGAGGTTTGTGAAATTAGTAAATTATTGCTACCACCACTCTTTTTATTTGGTTGAACCTTACTTTCCCAGGGTCGCTGATAGGATTATTATCTCCTTTTAATATGAAGTAGGTTCCTTTTTCATCTCTGCCCTTGTACACAACTCTGTGAATGATTACTCCGTCAGCGTATTCTGATTCATAAGCCACGATGTCCCCTACTTGGATATCGTCTTCTGATTCTGGGACCACTTCTATTGCGTTGGCTCCGGAGTCTAACACCGGGTCCATTGAGTTGGTATCTGTGAATGAAGCCCATTCTGCTCCTTTAATATTAAGAACAACTTTTTCATTGGTGACTAGGATTTGGTCTTCTTTTATCCTGTCTAAAGGGGAGGCTATTTCATTGCTTCTGGTGTGGAGCATTGCTAGGGCTCTGTCAAACGCGGCTTCTGTTTTGTATTCGTACCCTCCGTTGTTGTTGTCCGGGAGTTGTAGGTCTTTTTGTGCTGAAGCATAATAAGAGTAGATGTTTGTAGTTATTACTCCTAGGAAGAACACGCATATTAATAAGAGTGTTTTTTTAATCATTTTTTTGAGCTATTTCTTTTATTCTGGTTATTAACTTATTTTTTTTTAATCCCCCTGAACACAAAGAGGAGTGTTTTTATTCCTTTATAAAACTTTCGATTTTTTAACCACTCTCAAGTAGTTATGTTGTTAGGTGGGGATAAGGAAGAAATAGAAAGAATAAAAGAAGATAAAAATAAAAAAATAAAGGGAGATAAAGAAACCAAAACAGGGTTAAATACTCTAATCTCAGCATAACCCTGTTTATCATATATTTAAGCCTAAAAGAATTTCATAAAATTATTTTTATACAACTCATTTACTTTCCTCAATCACTTTTTTAGCAATCATTTCAAGAATTGACGGGTCACTAATTTTCTTAACCACTGCTTCTTCACTGCTTTTAATCTGTTCTAATACGTATGCGCTACTTGGAATTAACTCTCCTGCTTCTGTTGAAGTCCCATTATAGACATCTTCCATGTTTATAATATAATGTTTGCCATCAACAAGCACTCCTTGAAATTCATCTCCCTTATTATTCCTACCATATCCCATATCTATATCTATTGTGTAGTTTGCTATTCCTAAAGAAGGAATCTCTACAATACCAAGATACTTTTCATTCATTTTCTCACCTCTTACTTAATTTTTTTTTGATTAAACCTCCTTTCTTTTATTTTAACATATATATTTTTTATCGTTGTGATCATGTTATCGTGTTATCTTTATTTTTTACCTGGCTTTTTTTTATTGATTTTTGAATATCTTTGAATGTTTTTTTTAATCTTACACACTTATTATTTATAAATGTTTCGATTTTAACCACTGTTTAGTAGTTATAAACTGTTTTGAGGCGAAGCTACACAAGCTTTAACAAAGAAAAACAAAAAAAAGAATTAGACTCTGAAACTCTCAAACAAAGCCTTCGCCTCCTCAATAAACAAACCCTCCTTATCAGTATCAATAACAGCACCTGCAGCGTACTGATGCCCACCAGCCTCACCACCAACACGTTCCACAAGCTCAGATACAATACTCCTCAAATCAACACCATCAGGATTACCTGTAATCCTCAGAGAAACCTTAGTAGTATTATCAGGATTACGAGCCATGCTCAGCACAAAAACATTATCTTCTAAATCATTATTCTTAGAAATCATACTAGCAATAGTGCCTATCATTGTAGCAAGAACATTATCCTTTGCATTAATAATAATATAATTCCTGCCCTTAATAATCCTATCAGAGCCGCTTGAAACATGATCCTTGTACCAATTCATTGATGAAACAATCTCCTTCTTATAATCCTTCAAGCTACTAACCGCCATCAACCTCTGCTTCTCATCCCCCAGACAAGCCCCAATACCCAGAGAAGCATTCCCCAGCCTACCACAAGAATTAAGCAGAGTAGAGAACTCCTTTGCATCCCTGAAATACCCTGGCTTCTCATCTGGAAGAACATAAACATTAGTAAACACATCCTCGGGGTTCCTAACCCCAGCCGCCTGCCTCTTCATAATAATACCCGCCACAAGCCTCTTCTTCTCAGCATCTGTAAGTCCACTAAAACACCTCCACTTCCCCTCATTATCAACAGGCTCAACACCAATCTCCTTTAAGAACTGCACTGCTCCGGACTCATTACCAGTCACACCAGGTATGCTAATATCAGAGCTGTACTCAAGCAACTTATGCAAAGGCCTTGTCTGCAAGCCAAACAACCTAAGACCCTTCTCAACCTTAATCCTTCCCTTACTAACAGCAATCTCAAGAATAACCTTATTTAAACCTTGAAAACCATTCTTCTCCTGCACATCCCCGATCGCACCAATAACCGCAAGATGAGCCAAGTCCTCGTTCTTCTTATCAACTGCTCTGGCGAACAAGAAGCAAACACCAGCAGCACTTATCTCTGAAGAGCCATCAAAACCGAACTCATGAGGATTAATATGAACAACATTCCCACCAGCCACCCCTTGAACTTCATGATGGTCAAACACAAATACTTGCTTACCCTTAAAATATTTATTAATATGACTCAACTGCCCAGAGCCAAGATCACAAAAAACATAATACTCATAATCCTCTTCCGCAAGTTCCTTTGCGTTCTCCTCTTTTAACTGGTGCAAGATAGACACTGAGTAAGAAAAATTAAGCCTCTCAAGCACCCTGATAATAATACTAGCAGCACTAATCCCATCCGCATCCAAGTTACTAATAAGCCTAATAATTTCCGTCCTCTTAATCTTCCTGAACTCCTCAGCAGCTCTTAAAAGAGCTGCTTCAAAATCCTTGAACTTACCAGAACTCATGTTTCCTTACTCATCTCCCTTACTACACAGCTTATTCTCAGCTTCATTCTACTAAAAGCCGTATCCTCTTAGGATCATACCTCCATGTAATTGGTAATCTGCCTTTCCTCTTATAATACTTAGTAAGCCTCTTTATCTTTGACTCTGTTAACTGCAATCCCCTGAGAGCCGGCTTGTCTTTCCTGTTCTCAGCCAAATGCTTCCTTATAAGGATGGCCTTTCTTATCAATGCCATCAAATCTTCAGGCACCTCCTTTAAGAGCTTCCGCTCTTCTAATATCTTAGTAATACTCTTCTTAGTTATTAGCTTAACATCAGGGATGCCGTACTCATCCCTAAGATATATTCCTATCTGGGAAGGAGTCTTCCCCTCCTTAGCATACTTAACCACTAAGAGTTCTACTTCCTTAGGCTTATACTTCACCCAGCTAGGAACAACCTTCCTACTAGGCTTAGTACTCCTGCTCTTACCCTTTGCTCTTGAATGCATACGCGCCATCACTATCACCCGTACCAATTATATACTTCCTATGTACTCCCTATTATGACTTCTTATTTTATCCTTGTATCTTATTTTGAAACCATGACTTCGGATAGGAAACAATAAGAAATCCTTAATGTTTCCAGTATGAACAAGCCATGAACATGACCGGTTCATCCATCAACTTACGACAAGAGAAAAAAATAGGATTTAAAAAGTTTTTTCTTTTAATCCATAAAAACCTTTTTTTATTCTAAAAGAATTCTTCAAAGTTCAGAATATTTAATTAACACTCTATTCAGCCTTTCTTACTACCAGCAACCCCACCAGTAACAAGGCCTGTAATAAGGTCTATAATAATACCTGTAAGGATAATACTTGTAGTAATAATAAGAAGGCACATACCAACCCCAACTATACACATAGAGAGGCGCATAATAAAAAACAGCGGGTGCATAATAATACCTGTAATAAGAGTGGTAAGGGCGTACTCTGTAATGATAATAATAAGGATAATACGCAGCTACGCTTATAATACTCAGAAGCATTATCATTAATCCAAGAACAAAGCATAGAGATAGCTTTCCAACCCTCATCTCGATTACCCCCCTGAAATAGTGAAACTTACTAAGGGGGTAGGAGGTGTTTATATTTAAATATTGCGGTAAGAAAGGGCTGCGTTGAAAAAGTTTTTGAATTAAATTAATTATGTTATGTGCTATTGCTCTGCAATAGAGCTCTGCTCTTTGAGCAGCATAGGTTGTAGAGCTTACGCCAGGTCCGAATTTTCGCTTTATGGCTGAGAATACTGTTTACCTGGTTAATTGCAAATAAGAATCTTTTAGCTTCTGAACGGTGCCCTTAGCGCTTATCCGCGAGTTCATAGTAGAGGGTTCATTAGTTCCTTATTGTTGTTCTTAAAAGGTTTTTAGGAACAGTTTAAAAAGCTCATCTTCCTAACTCTTTGCTTAATATACTCCTCTTTGATTAAGTCCTTAAGAAGTTCCTTAGGAGTGTTGTATTTTCTTTTTTCTTTAGCGTATAATCTTCCTTTCTTCTCAAACACTTCTTTGTGCTTACTCCTGAACATCCTAGCATTCTTCCTTACTCTTATAGGCGGGCCTTTAATAATTATTTTATCAGATAATTTCTCTTTCCTTATAATGTAATATAATAAGCTCTCCTCCGGGTCAAACTCCCATCCACACTCTAATATACAAAACTCATTCCTCCTAAGATGCCTTTCAATATGCTCAAAACACTTCATTACCTTAGCTCCTATCACATCCTCTTTTCCTCTTAGAGGTTTTGCTCTTAGGATTATTAACCAGTCATTCTTAGCTTTATTTTTAAGACCTTTAACACTTATCCTCTTTACTTCAAAGAATTCTTTACTTGGCTCTTCAAGGAACTCCTTAGCTTTCTGTTTGAATAACTCAAACTTTTCTCTGCTAACTGCTGCTGCGGCATTCCTATCCGGCTGGATCGGATCAACGATTATTATAGGCGAGAGCACCTTTGATTTGTTTAATTGCTCTAAAGGGTTGCTTAGATGAGCCTCAGGGTCTATAATAACCCTACTGCCCCACACACTTGCTTGCATTAATAAGTTCTTAAACCCACCATAATATATTATTAAGAGGTCAAGCACATGCCCTGAGAAGCCCCTTATATAACTCTCAGCTCCGTACACCCGTGCTGCTTTACAGAACTGCTTTGCCAGTCTTATCTCATCACCAAGCCAAGGTTTTTTTATCATGTGCTTCTTAACATAATCAACATGCAAAGGGCTCATATCAGTAACATTAACTGCTTTTTTATAATCACTTATCCTAAGCACAGGCACAATTTCAAAGAGCAGACCATCCACTCTTAGCTGGTAATAATCCCTGCTTCCATGCACCAGTTCTGGTCCAAGAGGCTTAATGGCTTTTCCTAGCAACCCAGAGATATCCTTATCCTTATAAGCATAATCAAACCTTACAAACAAGTCAATGTCAAAATCATTTTTGAGAATCGTGCCCTTTGCATAACTACCTCCGGCAATGCATTCGGCCTTTATATTATTTTTTTTAAGAAGAACATTGATTTTTCTTATAGTCTCATCTACTTGTTTAAACTCCTGTTTTTCGGGTTTAATCTCTTTTATTACTTCTTCAAAAACCCGATTAATATTATCTTCTGTCATTAACAAAGAAAAATAATACTCCTACTTATTTAAATTTTGTTAGGGATTCATAATAATTAATTTAATAATATAATATTTTTTTATACCAATAAATTTATAAACCTCTCTTATTAAGTTAAATATTCTAGGTATTCAGAAAAAAGAGGTCTTAGCATTATGGATCCGTCTAATTCGCTAATCGTGTTGACTAACATAGCAGTCATCCTGCTGCTTGGAATCCTCTGCTCTTTGCTCTCCAAAAAACTAAGAATCTCGAACATCCTCATCCTCATACTCCTCGGGATAATCCTAGGACGCCTTGATTATAACGGAGAACCGTTATTCTTTTTTTCTCCTTCCTTTCTTGTAGGGATAAGCATTCTAGCCTTAGTAATGATTGTCTTTGACGGCTCTTCACGGTTCCGGCTTAAAGAAGTAAATATTCTATCAGTCTCCGCCCTTAAGATTATCCTTCTATTTATGCTATTCTCCGCGGTATCCATTACTTACTTCACTAGCAAACTATTCTTTGAGACCATTACTATTCAGAACATTCTTTTCTCAATAATATTTGCTGTGATAATTATTGGGACAGACCCTGGCTCTGTGTTCGTAATGCTTAAGGACTTTGTAAGCCCGAGAGCTAAGAAGGTCTTCGGGCTTTTACAAATAGAAGCAATTATTAACACACCCCTAGTAGTCATATTACCTTTCCTTATACTTGACATCATAAATAATCTTGAGCTTGGACAAGGCGATTTCGTATCATCATTTATAGCTCAGATACCGGCTTTTCTTGCTCAGATAGTTGTTGGTATTGGTGCGGGTGTTGTTATTGGCTTAATTGTTTTTAAGACTATGCAGAAAGTGTACTCTCATGAGTTCTCCCCTGTTGGTATAATAACCGCGGCTCTTCTGGCTTATATATTAGCAGAGAACCTTCACGGTAACGGCGTACTAGGAGTTGCCACTCTTGGCTTGCTCTTTGGAAACCTTTATGTTAAGGAGAAACTCCAGTTACAGGAGTTTAGTTATATGCTCTCCAATGCTCTTGAAATCCTTGTGTTCGTACTTGTAGGTCTTATGATAAAGTTTCCTTTAACTTTGAGCTTCTTTTTTAAATCCTCGTTCTTGTTCTTCTTACTTGTCCTGAGCAGAGCAGCATCTGTTTTCATTATCCTGCGGAGAGAAGATTATTCTTTTAAAGAGAAACTCTTTATAGCTCTGAACATGCCAAAGGGCATAGCCGTAGCAGTGGTTGCTTTCACCTTCCTGCTCTACGAAGTAGAGCAGATGAGAATAATACTTAACCTCCTGCTTGTATTCATGATATATTCTTTGATACTCTCATCAATTATTGACCGATTCTCAAAGAAGTTCATCAGAGTTGATGTGAAGTCCCCTGTAGCACAAGACCTTCCTCATCCTAAGCTTAAGAATCATGATGAAATAAGAGCGCGTGCTTAAGAGTTCTTAATTTGGTAAAGTAAGAAACCTAAAGAGAAGCAAAAAAAGAAGAAGACGTAAGGAAGGGCTTTCACATCAGCCTAAGTAACTCATACTCTTCTTATCAGCTTCTCTCAGTGTTTTATTGCTTTGCTGAAGGATACTCTTTATTTTATTCTCAAACTCCTCTGCTTGCTTTAATAACGGGTGATAATCCACTTCTAAGCCGAGGTATTTATCAAGGATTTGTATGAGCTTAGCAGCTGCTTTGCTATCCGGTAGCTGGGTATGAGCAGCGGCGAACAAACAGCTTAGCTTCTTATATCTTAGCATTAATGCAGCGCTCACCCCCATTATAATACTCTCCTTCACAGGCAGAGCCCCGCACTCCCCTAGTTTATTATTACCATAATAATACACTTTTATATCATCCGACATATCATCGGTGGCTACTCCTTCAAGGCTTATAATCTCCTTTGCACCCATCTTCTTTGCCATGTCTATAATATTATTAGCGATTTCCCATTCATAACCCCTTACATTAAGGATTGTGTGAAGGATTACTATATTTCTGCTAGGCACGTACCACACCGCCATTGGGTTAACCAGTTTTCCTTTATGAACCGCTGCTATTGGGCTGAGTTCATCGTAATGGAACTCTCCTATAAGCTCGGCTTTTAAGTGTTCAAGAAGGAACTCTGTTGTTATTGTACCTACTAAGCCAAAACTCGGGAAGCCTTCAATAATAATAGGGTTCTTAGGGGTTTTCCTGAGAACAATCTTCAAAATCACTCACCTCTTTTGGTGATGATTAGAAAACAGGCTTTTATAAAGGTTTTGGTAATCACAATCTTTTAAAACTCCTTTTCTCTCCTTTTTATTCCATTATGAACAAGAAGAAAAAGAAAAAAGTAATCTTAGACACTAACTTCCTATTAATACCAGGGCAGTTCAAAGTAGATATCTTTACGCAGATTGAGAGAATCATGGAGGATACTTTTATTCTCTGCGTGGTGGATAAGAGTATAACTGAACTTAATAAATTGGTGGTTGTTGGAAAAGAAAAAGATAGGTTCGCAGCAAAACTCGCTCTTGTACTGATAAGACAGAAAAACTTAAAAACCCTGCATAGTTTCGGAAGTAAAAAAAGCGTGGATGATATTATAGTTAAAAAGGCAGATAAGAATACGTTCGTAGCAACTCAGGACAAGGATTTAAGGAAAAAGGTTCGTGATAAAGGAGCCAGAATCATTGGGTTGCGTCAAAAAAAATATTTGGTGATAACATAATGTTTTACAAAGTAAAATTAAGGGATCATATCCGTGTAGCACCTGACAAGTTCGGGATGGAGTTAAGACAAGCAGTTATTACAGAGATAAAGAACAAGTACTCGGGGTACATATCCAAGGATTTAGGACTAGTCATTGATGTATCGGATGTTGAGCAGATAGGGGAAGGCATAATTATCCCGGGGGATGGAGCATCATATTATGATACAACCTTTAACCTGCTTACTTTTGAGCCAGAGATGCACGAGGTAGTCCGAGGCAAGATAAAGGACATAGCTGATTTCGGGGTGTTTTTCTCCCTAGGACCTCTTGATGGCATGATTCATATAAGTCAGACTATGAATGACTATGTTAGTTTTAGCAAGGATAAGACGCTTCAAGGAAAGGAGACCAAACGAAGTCTTAAGGTTAATGATAAGTGTAGAGCTAGGATAATAGCAGTGTCTTACAAGGACATAGCTAATCCCAAACTAGGCCTTACAATGAGACAAGCAGGGCTTGGTAAGGAGGAGTGGATAGAGCAGGATTTAAAAGAAGGAAAAGGAAATGTAAGAAAGGCTTCGGGGAGCGGTGAGAAAAAGAAGAAATAAAAGAGGTTTTTTTTTAAGAGTAGAAGTGAAAAAGGTGTTTTTAAATGAAGAAGCAAGCGTGCAGGACGTGTAAAATATTTTATGAAGGCGAAGTATGCCCTCTATGCAAGAAGAGAACTCCAGCGACGGTGTGGCAGGGGAGGATACATTTTCTTAATACAGATAAGTCGGGTATTGCTCAGAAGATGGGTGTGGAGAAAGAAGGAGAGTATGCTATAAAAGTAAGGTAACTCATTTTTTTAATCCAAGTTTTTTTAGGTTTAGAGGAGGATGTGAGAACCGGGTTTTTGGTGTGATGGCTTATGAACATACAGGTTATTAGTGATGAGAAGAAGCCTTTGTTGAAGAGAAGGGAGATAATAGTTAGGCTTGGTTATGAGGATAAGACTCCTAGCAGGCTTGAGATAAGAAAGGAGTTGGCTAAGAAGCGTGGTGTAAAAGAGGATTTGTTGCTGGTTACTAGAATCAAGCCGTGGTATGGCACACCAGCAGCGAGTGTTGAAGTCGTTGTTTATGATGATGAAGCTGCTTTAAAGGAAGTAGAACCTGATTATATGATTAAGCGGCATTTATCAGAGGAGAGAAAAGAAGGAAAAGAAGAAAAGAAGTCTGAGGAGAAGAAAGAAGAGAAAAAAGAGGTTGAGGAAGAAACGAAAAAAGAAGCTTCTGATAAGGAAACAGGAGCAAAGGAAGTGAAGGACGAGGGGAGCAGAGCGAATGATAGCACAGATAAGGCATAGTCCTGGTTTAAAAATGAAAAAGCATTTTTTAAGAGGGGAAAATGGCTAAGAAAAAGAAAGGAAAAGCAAAGGAGAGGAAAGGTAAGAAGCCTAAGAGGAAGAAGCCCGCTTATAAGATAAGCGCGGTTTACGAAGTAACAGGGGATACTCTTAAGAGGAAGAATAAGAGTTGCCCTAAATGCGGTGTAGGCGTTTTTATGGCGTCTCATAAGGATAGATGGACGTGCGGTAAGTGTGGTTATACTGAGAAGAAATAACTTTTTTTCTTGTTCTTACTGCTTATATTTTTTTAGTAGTATTTTCTTATGCCTTTTATACAATTCTGGTCGCATTGAATATCTTCCTTGTCTCTGAGGTCAAGGGGTGTTATAAAGTCTTTTGCAATTCTTATTATTATGTTCATCTCTAGTTCTCTTACTTTTGGATGGCATCTGAGATGATAGTTCATGATTCCTTCAAGAGTTTTTAAGTCTCTTGCAATGAAGAACATGCAGAGATTGTATCTGCCTGAGGTTACGAACCCGTTAATAAAGAACGGGCAAGATTCAAAGTCTTTGAGAACACTATTAGTGTCTGTTGTGCTTATATCCATTTTTGCTAGGGGTAAGCATGTTTTCTTTAGGTTCATACCTACTATTTGGTTGATTACGCCTTTTTGTCTTAGTTTGCTTATTCTAGCGCTTATTGATGGTTGTGATAGTCTTAGCTCTTTCCCAAGCTCGTGTTGCGAGGTGAAAGGGTTTTTTTGAAGTTTTTCTATTATCCTGGTGTCCTTCTTATTTAGACCTAGTTTTTCTTTAAACATTCCTTACCCTACCAATAATTCTTATAAATTATAGAAATATTATAGCAAATATTTAAATTTTTCTTATAATTTATAGGAAATTTAATAATAAAACCTATATTAATAGTTATTTAATTGATATGAGTTGTGGTGTTTATTTATGTTTTATTGGAAAAAAAGATAACTTCAACTTAAATCAAAGTCTAAACAAAACATATTAATAAAACCCTCTTCTACAAGTAGCATAAAAGACAAAAAGGTGATACTAATGATTAGACCTAACAGATTTAATAGATTTAATATGAAAAACAAGTTAAGCCTAACCCTTATTTCTATAGGCTTAATAATATTACTCATCCAATTCTTAACAGGATGCCAGACCACACAACCATTCTCCAAGCCAGAAACAGGCACATATCATCCGACAGAAGTGTTTAACCCTAATAAAGAATTAGCACCTAAAAACTTCAAGTCAGCAGAAGAATTCAATGATTTTGTTAAAAAGAATGCTAAGACCACAGACTATACTTATTACGGCTTACTTAATGATAGAGTCAGCGTAACAACAATGGAGGCAGCTATTGCAGAAGGCACTAGTGCTCCTAAGGCACTGGGTTCAGAAGAACAACGCAGCGCCACGCATGCACCTGACCACTCAGAAACAAACATCCAAGTAGAAGGCGTTGATGAAGCAGACATAATAAAAACAGACGGGGAATACATTTACACCATATCCGGGAACACAGTATTCATAATCAAAGCTTACCCAGGAGAAGAAGCAAGAACAGTATCAACAATTAAGTTCGATAACAAGCCCTTAAGTCTCTTTATAAATAATAACTATATGGCAGTATTCGGTAATTATGAAGACCTTGACTTCTTTAAACAAATTGATTTCACACCAAGACAAGGCATGACTTATTTTAACATCTATGACATATCAGATAGAGAAAACCCTGCGCTTATAAAAGAGTACAAGTTTGAAGGAAGATACTTCCAGGCACGAATGATAGATGATTATGTGTACTTCGTAACAACCACAAGGCCAGAGTATAGAAAGCCACACCCCACCCCTGTAATAATTGAAGGCACAGCTGTAAGAACAATACCTGTGAGGAACATATATTATTACCCAATACCCTATGATTCTGTGCACTTCGTAAACATACACGCAATAAGAATCACCGAACCCAACAAGGATATTACTTCAAAAACCATAGCTGTTGAAGCAAGCCAGAACATGTATATGTCAAAAAACAACATCTATATCACCTACACAAAGAGAATTAACGAGTATGATTTGATAAGAGACATAACCATTGACTTAATGTACGACCACCTCACACAATCTGATAAAGAACTAATCGAGAAGATAAAAAACACTGATGATGACGTGCTCTCACAAAGAGAAAAAGAAGCAAAGATTCTTCAGATAGTACAAGATTATATTAGTTACCTAAGTAAAGAAGAACAGGAAGACTTCTATGACCGGGTTGAGGAAGAATTAGAGAAAAAACTAGAAGAACACCCGTACATGGAGTACACAGTAATCCATAAGATAAACATTGATAAGGATAAGATAAGCATTGATGCTAATGGCAAAGTACCAGGACATATTATTAACCAGTTCTCAATGGACGAACACGAGGGCGTGTTTAGAATAGCAACCACTATTAGTCCCAGATGGTCAAGGTTTGAGAAGCAAAGAACACA
>Ga0190334_1000921_pt1 | contig 13292 bp, 12 predicted proteins | sample 48720478_MG_FD_161270 | JGI IMG/M metagenome (GOLD analysis project Ga0190334, IMG submission 161270) | Hydrothermal vent sediment bacterial communities from Southern Trench, Guaymas Basin, Mexico - 4872-04-7-8_MG | ecosystem: Environmental > Aquatic > Marine > Hydrothermal vents > Sediment ...
AATATCTTTTATGCCTAAAATATCTGCAGCAATACAGGTAAAGGAGGCGTCTCTTGGCCAAATGTAAAAATAATTTTTTGCCTCTTTTGGATAATAAGATTTTGTAGAATTTGCAGCAACAATACCGCCATTTTCTAAACAGCAACTTAAGATTACTTTTTTGCTTGTTTTAATTAATTGCTTAATTTTAGATTGATATTCCATAATAAGTATTTAAATTATTATATAAAGGGATTTAAGTTCCGCCGCCGAGCCTACAAATAACCCAATTCTTTGGATGCTAAAATAAACATTGCATGACTCCACGCTAAAGGATTTGGGCCACGAGATTTTCCGCTATAAGAAATTTGTTCCGGTAATAAGTAAGAAGAATTTTTGATTTTTTTTAAAATCCAATTAAAATATTTTACAGCTTTTTCTTTTTCTCCCAGCTTGTAAAGAACTATCGAGGCCCAAAAATGTATTATAGGCCATGCATTACCACCCATCCTATTGGAAGAACCATTAACAAATATGCCGTCATAAGTATCTCCAGGGTATCTCCCCAATCCATATTGAAAAATTTTAATTTTTTCTACTAATTTTTCAATGAATTTTTTTGTTCTTTCGTTATTTTCCAAAACTTTTGAAGGCCATATTAAAGAAAAAACTAAAGAATCGAATCTTGAATCAAAGCCTCCTCCTTTAAGTAAAGTGGAATATAATTTTTCGTATTTTCTCCTTTTATACTTTGGACCAAAGACAGCTTGATAAATTTCTAGCTTTTCGTTATAACTTTGCAGCAATAGTTCTTTCATTTTCTTCGCTATTTCTTCCCATCTACCTTTTTTTCCAATCAGATTTATTGCAGAGTTTAAACCTTTATAACACATAGCTAAGCTATGTGTAAGATATATATCAGGATACCCTATTTTTTCTTCCCATCTACCATGATAAAGAAGTTTAAAACCAAACTTATTGCTCCATATGTTTACAATACCATTTGCTATATTTTTTATTATTCTCCCATACTTTCTAGAAGTTTCTGAATTATATCTACTATGTTCTTCTAATGCCCAAAGTAAATATCCGTAATTATCAGGTTGAATTTGTACTTTGAATCCATTATATTTTCCATTTTCTCCCCACATTGTTATAGGGTGTTGGTATTTTTTCAAAATTTTTTGTAAATGTTTAGAATAAAGTTCACTTATCATAAAACCCTCTGCTATTCCATTAACAGTATATCTTTGAAATACCCATCCCTTTTCTATTCCTTCAGCTTTTTTTTCAAACCATTCAAAAAAATTTTCTGGGATTTTATGTAATCCTAAATAATCACAGGCTATACATACGTGTGCAGCATCAGCAGGCCATATGTAAAAATAATTTGGAGTAGAATTTGGGTATTCATATTTTATAGGATTTGCAGCAACAATAGCGCCATTTTCTAAACAGCAACTTAAGATTACTTTTTTGCTTGTTTTAATTAATTGCTTAATTTTAGATTGATATTCCATAATAAGTATTTATTAGATTATTAATATAAACTTATCGTCACTCTGCAAAACCAAGAACAAAAATATCTTAACTATTAATTTTCTGGAACTTAATCTTTTCATTCCCAAAACTTCAGGGGGAACTTTTTTTATTCCCAAATGCTCTTTAACTTTACCAGTTAAATTTTTTCTAAAACCTTTTTTTATTTCCCTTCTACTTCCACAATACAGGCATTTCATGAATTTATTAGGTGACGGTTGGTAAATATTAATAGATTAATTTTATAATTTTTTTCCTAAATCGGCGAGGGGTGGAATTAGATATAACGTTTTCAGCATATCCGAAGTTGCGACCACAGGGAGCAGTTTGGGTGAAGCAACCAACGGGAGCAAAACCAGATACGCTGTGTTATGTGAAGTTCAGGAGCCTATCCCTCATTATTCAACAATAAATTCACTTTTGTAACCAGATATAACTTTGAGGCAATAATATCAAATCTACATCTTCCACTTGCCTTTATAATTCAAAATAAGCATAGATATGCCTGTACCTAAATATATGAAAGAAGAGAAAAAATAATATAAGTTTTGCACAGGGTCCATATACCATACCATAATGCATAAACCGCTTAACCAAATAAACGACCACGAAAAAGTATGAATTCCCGCATAGTTGGTAAATGCTTCTCCTTTGTATTTCTTCCAAGGTCTTTTCCACCAAGGGAAGCTAATTATACCTAAAATTAATACTGTACCTGTAACAAAAAGAAACACATTTTTATTATAATTAGCTGTATTACTCTCAAAAAATATCCCCCCTATCCCAGCAAGTAAACTAGGAATAACTATCGCAAACCAAAGTTTCCAATTTTTCATCCTCATAATTTTCATTAAAATTAAATAGTTTTAAAAATTTTTCTAAAGGTTCCTAAATTTCATATTAACATATATGATTAATGAAGTCCAGCCGTTAGGCTAAATATAGGTGGAGCTTTCTGCAAGAAAGCGAAACCGTTAAATCGCTGTTATATTCTTCAAAGAGTCCGAGCGATGGCGAGGAAGTCAGAGTCGGCGAGCTATACTTTTCCTTCTTTTTTTAATTCCTCACTCAATTTCTTTTGAGAGTCAATAGCTCTAAGCGAATACACTCTCATCCTCACTATAATTTGAGAAAGAGACAAATTTTGATCGCCCAGATTTCTCTGGCTGTCTTTAATAATTCTTTTATATCCACAATATTTGATTATTTATTTGATATTTACAAAGTTATTGACTCTTGCGAGCCGATGCAGATGGATGTAACGTATCGCAAATATACGAAGTTTCAGCGAAGCTGAAATTTGTGGCAACTTGCCGAAGGCAACAAAACTCTCTTAATCACTGTTGTGCAAGTGCGATAGCGCCGAATGAACGACAACTAGTAAGAGTTTTGCGGAAAGGAATTTAAATAAATTTACTCAAATTTTTTTAATATATAATTATTTCCTATTTTTTCAAGAATGCAATTGTAATAATTTTTTTCTCTATTTTTTATTATTTTTTGTATCATTAAAAAATCACTTGGAATAATTTGATCTTTCATTCTTTCAATCATATCTAAATCAAACCACGATAATTCTCCTTCTTGGTTATTTGTGATATTTATTGATTTAGGAGTCAATCTGCAAATATGCAATAAAAAATGTTGGATTACATTTCCATCCTTTATTAAATGTTCAGAAACAATAGCCAGATGGTTTATAAATTCTGCTTTTATTCCTGCTTCTTCAAATATTTCTCTTATAGCTGCTTCTGAAAGATGCTCATTTTTTTCAATTTTTCCACCGGGTAATCCCCAAAGCCCAACATATTCCCCCCTGACTCTTTTAATAAGAAGAATCTTATTATCATAAGTCAGGATAGATATCACAACCGGCAAAGGTAATTCTTTCATAATTTGTTATAATTTTCTTTAGTTCTTTAAATATTTTTTTAAAATATCTCATAGCCGAATTTCATACAACGTATTGAATTAAGTGAAATCCTGAAAAGATTTAGAACGAGCGAAGCGAGGAGAAAGTTCCGAGGCGGCGCAAACTACACGGGATATTTAATTTCAAAAATATAAACACCTAAAGTTTTTTGTTTCCAGAGAGGATATAATTTATTATATACTCCTATTGCTTCCTCAATTGAGTTAGCATCTGGGATAAGGAGTTTATAATTTTCTTCACTTAGAGCTTCCGCAAAAGTAGAATATTTTCTTATACCAACTATCTGAGCTTTATATTTTCCATTAAGATAGACATAATCACCAACTTTAAATCTTCTTATATTACCATAACCAATCCTACCCTCTAAAGTTTTTTTACCTTCAATGATGTAATTGAGATATTTTTGTTTGAGAAACAATCTTCTCATTTTATTTCCCTCACCAAAACTAATTCTTTTTTACCTTCTCTATATTTATCCTGTAATTCTTTTTTTAGTTTAAAACCATATTTGCAGAAGAAATGCAAACTCTCTTCTACCTCTTCTCCTACAGTTACAGAGATTTCTTTCTTCCCCGATTTTTTAGCATATTTTAAAGCTACTTCAAGAAGGGATTTACCAATTCCTTTATTTAGGTATTCTTCTTTGACAACTAAAGTAGAAAGTTTAACATAATTTTTACCGGGCTTATCAGAAACGGCAACAAGCCCCTCTATTTCTCCATTATCAGCTTCAAATACCAACGCATGCTTGTAATTATACCCAGTAAGCCTCTCATTTAAAGCTTTAGTTTGATCACCATACAAAGGCACTAAATATTTATTTGCTAACTCTTCCAATTCTTCTTTGTCTTTTGGTTCTACTTTTCTAATTGGCATAATAAGTACTTTGCTTTATTATGCCAGCATGCATTTGAGTAAAATGAACCTCCCAACCGAGGTAAAGCCTCGGGGTATTTGGATAAAAAGATTATACTCAATTTTTATAACATAATGGTTGCTAATCCCAGAAATGAAAGAAATCCAAAAACATCTGTTGCAGTTGTTATGAAAATAGTTGCTGAGGAGGCGGGATCTTTTCCAAATTTTTTCATTATTAATGGGATAATTGCTCCAAAAAAACCGGCAATTATGAGATTGATAATCATTGCCAATCCGATAACCAATCCGAGTATTGGACTTTTATTCCACAAAATAGCCACGGCAGCAACCAAAATTCCATTAATAATTCCGTTTATTCCGCCCGCAATAATTTCATTTATTATCACTCGTTTGCCCGTTTTTAATTCAATTTCCTTTAATGCTAAACCTCTGACAACAACCGCCAGAGTTTGAGTGCCGGCATTTCCGCCCATGCCCGCCACAATCGGCATATAAACAGCCAGCAACACATATTTTGAGATCGTTCCCTGAAAAAGACCTACGACAGAAGCAGCAAGAAATGCAGTAGCAAGGTTAATAATTAACCATCTGTATCTGTTTTTTACTTTTGTTAGTGCGGGATCCAAAACATCTTCTTCTTCGCTAACACCGGCAAATTGACGGAGATTATTTGCTGATTGTTTTTCTATTAACTTAAGTATATCATCCGAATAAATAATCCCAAGAATGCTATTATCTTTATCCAAAACCACAATTTTGTTGTGGGGATGTTTTTTGAATACGGCGACAATTTCGCGTTCATTTTTATCATATTCAATAGAGGGAATTTTTTTAACATATTTGCCAATTTTTTCTTTTCTTTTGCCTATGGCGAGAGTATGAGCGGGAAGTTCTCCTACTAAAAAACCATCCCGAACAACAAGAATGGCTGGAAATTTTCCGGTTCTTTTTTCATGTTTTTGGATTATTTTTGAAATCTGTTCAAAGGTAATATTTTTTTCCACTTCAATATAATCCAAACTCATTAAACCGGCGGCAGTTCTCGGATCAAATTTAAGCAAAAATTTAACTTTTTCTCTGAGTTCTCTACCCAATTTTTTCAGAATTTTTTTACTTCTTTTTATTCCTATGTTCTGCAATAAATCTGTTGTTTCATCAGAATCCAGATAATCAAGCAATTCCACCAATTCCTTATCACTTAATTTATTCATAATTTCCCGTTGCAATTTTTTTGGCAAACTCAGAAGAATAAAGCCCTGATCATTTACGGGAATCTCTCTAAATATAGAAATCCTCTTCTTTGGAGAAGACAATATTTCATACACTATGCTTTGTGTTTTCTTTTTTGCCATAACAATATTCGTTTCTTCTTACTTAATTTGTCTTTTTTCATATACGAAAAAGTTTTTTATATATAGAAAAAATATATAAACTATGAGCGAGGAAATTGAAATCGAAAAAATTGCTAAACTGGCGAGATTAAAACTTACCGAAGAAGAAATTAATAAATTTAAACTTGATTTGAAAGAAGTAAAGGAGATGTTTGATGAAATAGATAAAATTGAAGTCAAGGAAAATCCCTGCTTTCATCCACTTGAAATAAAAAATGTGACAAGAGAAGACAAAGTAAAAAAAGGATTCTCTCTGGAAGAGGCATTTTCAAATGCAGAACAAAGAGAAAAAAATTTTTTTAAGGGACCAAAGGTTTAGACCATACAAAATCTTCAAGTATTTATTCGACCAGAATTCCAAATTTCCCCGGCCAACTTTCTTTTAATTGTTCTCTTATGATTTCAACTTCGCACTTAAATTCTTTTTCAAAAATTTGTTTGTTTTCATCCAATAATTTTTCTTCATTCGGTGAATATGGATAGATTCCAGAACTCAAAAATTTTTTAATAAGTCTTTGAATTTCTTTTGATTTTTTCCGGGATTCTTCAAATTTCATGCTTTCTTTCATCAATTCTCCAAAATCTCTGGTCTCCTTAAGTTTTTTATTTAGATTTGAAAATAATTCATATTTCCATTTTTCCGGAACAACTATTTTAATTTTTTTTGGCTTAATCTTTGCCAAATCCATTACAACTTTTATATCGTCCAGAAGATTGCAAATTATTTTTTCATTTTTCTCTGCGGTCTCATCAATTTTATTTTCCTCAACTTCCGGCCATTTACTCAAAGAAATAAATCCTTTTCCACCAATTTTTTCCCATAACTCCTCACTGGTGTATGGGATTACTGGAGAAAGCAGTATTAACCATTTTTTAAAAATTTCTAAAAGAACAAAATTTTGTTCTTCTTTTTTTGATAATCTGATGTAATTTGAAATATCTTTCATAACATCATAAAATGCAACCTGTACATATTTTCTTAAATCAAAATTATTGATGTAATCCCTTGCCTTTTTTATGTTTTTTGTAAATTTGGATAACAAAGCCTTTCCATATAATGATATTTCCAGATCTTTGTTCTCTTCCAGAGAAACGGAGGATATCAAATTGTACAATTTTTGCAGTTGTTTTTTCACACTTTGAACATTTTCTTCTCTCCAGTCTATTTTTGCCCCAAATTCCGCCTGATAAGCCATATATAATCTAAATACATCCGTTCCATAATTTTCACTGATTTTTGCGAGCGGAATCACATTGCCCTTGCTTTTACCCATTTTAGTTCCTTCGACCAAAACGGGTTCTATCAAGGTAATTGTTCTTGGCCAGTATTTCTTTGGAAATATTGCCGCATGATGAAAAATAAAGAAACTCAAATGATTTGAAATATGCATTATTGCAGTATGTCTCTGGTCAACTGGATACCAATATTCAAATTCGGTTTTCATTTTTTTGAGAACCTGTTGAGAGATTTTGGATTTTTCCGCCACATCATTTATTTCTCCCTTATCTAAAAATATGAAATCAAAAACTTCAGGTTTTAATTGTTCGGCGGGTATTTTATTGTTTTTTATCAGATGCGCAATTGTATAAAAAGCCATATAGATTGTTGAATCACTCAAACTTTCAATAATCCATTTTTTATCAAAGGGGAGTTTCGTTCCCAAACCCCTTTTCCTTGCGCATGGTCTTTTGTCAAGCCATTCAAACGCGGATTTAAAATTTTGTCTGTATTTTTCTGGATATATCGTCATATTATTTAAACATTCATAAGCCAATTTTTTCCATCCTGGAGTATTGTAATCAAGAAACCATTGGTCTTTTAATTTGGCTATAATTATTTTGCCCCCGCACCTGCATTTAGCTTTTCTCGAAGTCTCAAAAAATACATCCGCCTTTTTGTTTTTAATCAAATAATCTTTCATTTTTTCTTTTGCTTTTGCTACAGACATCCCAGAATATTCTCCACAATTTTTGTTCATTACACCGGAATTAAATTCTGTTTTATAGACAATATTTGTCGCTTCATCAAGTTTTTGTGTTTCAGTTTGATTTTTAATGCCGAATTGTTCGACGATCTCATTCGCAGAAAAATCTCCAAATTCCTTTGTTTTAATTATTTTGATTGGTTTTATTCTACATATCTCGTCATAATCCAGTCCGTATTTTTCGCATTTTGCCCTGTCTCTTTGCAATTCTCTTAATGCAACCAAATCATATGGTGCGCTGGAGGGCACCGAAGTAACTATTCCCGTTCCCGTATCCGGATCACAAAATGATGACGGCAAAACAATAATTTCTTTTTCAATTCCGGGAGCAAAACATTTTTTTCCTATTAATTCGGAAGGCTCTATTTTTTCCAATATTTTAATATCTGTTTTTTGGTAAGATAATTTTTCAGAACATTCTTTACTTACAATCCAGATTTCATCGCCCACTTTTACTTTAACATATTCTGATTCTGGATTTATCCACAGATTTGTCTGCCCAAATACGGTTTCCGGTCTCAATGTTGCGGCAATTAGATAAATATTTTGGCCTGCCAGTCTGAATTTCAGAAGCACAAATTCATTTATGGAAACGGGATCGGTATCTCCATCTTTTATATCATCTTCTCCAACGGCATTAACACAGTTTAAACAAAAAGTAATTGGATAATCTCCCTTAATTAAATATTTCTTCTCCTTGAGTTTCAGAAATTGCCATTCAATGAATTTATTATAAATCCTGTCCGCAGTTGTAAATTCTCTTCTCCAGTCAAGACTCATCCCCAAACTGTTAAAATCTTTTTTCATTGTTTTTGAGAAATAAGAATAAACATTTATTGGTTCCGCGAAACTCATCAGGGTTTTTTCTATTTCTTTTTCATCCTTCGTATGATAAGATATATATTTTCTGAGCGTATTCAATGCTTTTTCATCTTTCATTTTAACAGATATTGAAACTGCCAGAACCGGAGTTCCGGTTATATGAAAAGCCATTGGAAATAAAACATTGTATCCCATCAATCTTCTGTATCTGGCAAAAATGTCCCCACACACATAAGACCTGCCGTGTCCAATATGATAAGGGCCTGAAACATAAGGATACGGAACGGTTATAAAAAATTTCTCTCTCTCATCCGGGTTTGCTTCAAATATTTTGCTTTCATTCCATCTTTTATTCCATTTCTCCTCTATTTTTTTGAGATTCATAAGTTTATAAAAAATTAAAATTTGTTTAAATTATGCCCAAAAATTCGATGAAGTCGAGAATGAGAAAGAAAAAAAGAAGAATTAAGAGAGAAAAGAAAAGATTATAGTTTTTAATATACCTCATAAAAAAACTTAGAAAAATTGAGAAAATAAATTATTGAAATTTTCCATATTTTTTAAATAATCCAGCATATTGAATGAAGGCAGACAAACCATCTGCTCTAAAATATATACATTCTATTACTAAAAACTTTATATAGTTTAAATACTTATTATATAGTGGTGAAAATGAGAAGTGAAAATCCAGAAGAAGTTAAAGAGTATTTAAAGGCTTTTAAGAGATGGTTGGAGAAAGGGTGCTATCCAGATATAGCTGAAAGCTATAAGTCCGTGCCAAATTATACTCCACAACCCTGCACACAAGAAGGAATACAAGAGCTAATAGTGGCTATGGAAGACATAGGAAACAGAAATTATGTTGAACTTATTGATCGGATAGCAGGAATATATATTTCTTATCTAGTCAATGGCTCTCCTGAAAAGGAAATAGTATTAGAAATCTCATCTCCTATTAATTACTTAGGATTATATAATGCTAAAAAAGATTGGATTATAATAGGAAATGTAGGAAATTATGTTGGAAGATTTATGGAAGGCGGAAAAATTACTGTTGACGGAGATGCAGAACTTTTGGTTGGATGTTCTATGGTGGGCGGAAATATTGAGATTAAAGGAAATGCGGAAAGTTTTGTTGGAGGAAATATGATAGGCGGAGAGATTAAAATTAGAGGAAAGGCTGGATATGGAGTCGGAAAAGGGATGATAGGCGGAAAAATTACTGTTGACGGAGATGCAGAAAATGGAGTTGGGGTAGGGATGGAAGGCGGAAGGATTAAGGTAGGAAATGCAGGAGATGGAGTTGGAGAAGAAATGGAAGGTGGAACGATCATTGTTGATGGGAAGGTGAAAAAGTGGACTGGAGATGGTATGAGATGTGGAAAGATCTATATAGCAGATCTTGATCCTCGTAATTTAAGTAAGAGGATATATGGAGGAAACATTTATAGAGGATTACCTGAAGGGATGGGTGAAAAACCTGAACTTGTTGTGAAAGATGGAGAAGTGCTGAGAAACAAATTTTGAATACTAGAAAATATATATTCTATCACCGAAAACTTTATATAGTTTAAATACATATATTTTAATGCTTTTTCTTAACTGAAAGGTGGTATAATATGTTTAAAAAAAAGAAAGAATCCGGTTTGAGATGCCCAGAATGCGGGTCAACAGAAATATTAGTGGATAGTGGAAAGGGAGAAAAAATATGCTCAAAATGCGGTTTAATCCTGAATGAAAGTATGATTGACACACAACAGGATTGGAGAGCCTTTGACAGCGAAGAATTGGAAAAGACGGCGAGAACAGGTGCTCCATTAACCAGGATAAGACATGATAAGGGAGTTGGAACAGAAATAGGAAAAAGTAAAGCAGAATTGTTTAAAGTTTCTGCTGGAAAGAGAGGTCAATATTTCAGAATAAAGAACTGGCAAAAAAGACTTGTAAGTGGCAAAGATAGAAACTATGGTTATGCCCTGTCAGAACTGGAAAGAATTTCATCTGCTTTGAGTTTGCCAAAAAATTTGCAGGAAGAGATTGCTTCAATGTATGAAAAAGCTTTAGAAGAAGGTTTGGTAAAAGGAAGAAGTATAGAAGCCGTTATAGGTTCTCTTGTATATGCTTTATCAAGAGAATATGGATCTCCGAGATTGATGTCAGAAATTTGCGAGGTTTCAGGAGTTGACAAGAGAGATCTGGGAAGAACTTACAGATACGTCGCAAGAAAACTAAATTTGAGAGTCATACCGGCAAAAGCAATTGATTATGTACCCAGATGTGCAACAATTCTTGGATTGGGAGACAAAACCCAGATTAAAGCAAAACAGTATCTGAAAAAAATAAAAAGCGAAGAAGACGTTTCCGGAAAAGGCCCTATTGGACTGGCTGCAGCAACACTATATATTGCGGCAATAATGAACGGTGAAATCATTTCACAGAGAAAAATTGCAGAGGCAATAGGTGTAACAGAAGTTACAATAAGAAACAGATGCAAAGATATTGCCAAAAGTTTAAATATAGAAGATAAAGTTGAGCGGAAGATAAAAGAGTTGGAAGAATTGCAGAAAGAATAAAATTTTAAGATATTTTTTGTTTTTTTTATTATATTTTTATATATAATTACTATATTTATTATGAGAAAAAAAATTACTCTATTTCTAATTGTTTTTTCATCTTTTTATCTAATTTCGACAGTTTTTGCGATCGAGGAAATAAATATTGAACCTGGTAGTTTGAAGCAAACAACTTTCGAAATAAGAAATAACAATCCAATAAGTTTGAGATATACCATTTATTCTGCAGGTTGGAATCCATGGATCCTGTTCTCTTATTCACAGATTTTGCTTAAACCCGGAGAAAGCAAAAATGTAACTGTGTTTCTGGTTCCAAATAGATATGCAGAAGGAGTTTATGAAATATTTCTCATTGCTGAGTCCAGAGTTGACAGACAGATAAAAAAATTAAAAGTAACAATCTCGAAAGGAACCGAAAAAAAGGCTCCAGAAATTAAGGAATTTTTCTTTGATGGAAAAAAATTAAATTTAATTATAAATTCTGAAGAAGAATTTGATCTGGAAATTTCAATATACCGGGATGCCATGCCTTTATTTAAGATAAAGAAAAAAATTGAAAAAGGAGAAAATATAATCAATAATACTTTTAATTTTAGCACTGGATTATATCAAGCCAGCTTGGATTTTTACAAAAATGGAAAATTGCTTTATAGTTTTAGTAAATCCTGTTCGGTAAGTGGGATCACTAAAAATAAAATTATTGAAAAAAAAGAAAAATGGAATTATTTTATTTTATCCGGCACTAAAATAATTTTTGAAAATAAAGGAGAAAAAGCAGAAAAGAAAATATATACTCTTTACGTTGATAAATCTGTTGACTCGTTTTTCAGTTCGAAAGATTATAAGGAAAAAATAGATGAAGGAAACAGGTATAAATACCTGTGGGAATTTGTTTTATTGCCAAATCAAAAATATGTTATAATTTATTCTTATAATTATTCTGTTATTTTTATACTTTCATTGGCTTTGATCTTCTTCGCTTTCTTGTTTTATTCTTCAAATAAAAAAGAGATAAAAGTAAAAAAATATATTGCAAATAACGTCTGGAAAATAAAAGAAGGAAAAGAAATAAAGATTTGTTTGGAAGTAATAAATAAAACAAAGCAAGAAATAAATGGCATCGTACTGGAAGATTTTATTCAACCAATCTTTAAACTAAAAAATGAATTTGAAGGAGTTAAACCGGATAAAATTTTGAAGATCAAATCCGAGGAGAAATTGGTCTGGGAAATTCCGAGAATGGAACCAAAAGAGATGCGGATTTTTATATATAAGATTGTTCCAAAAGTGGGTTTAAATGAAAAATATTCCTTCTCTTTAGCCAAAGCAAAATACAAAAAAGACCAGATAACGAAAGTGGTTTTCTCAAACTTATTGACAACCAGAGATTAATTGATCTTTTTTAAATGTTCCGAAGTTGTAATTATCTGTTTTTGACTATTCCCAAATTTAAGACCGATTATATACGCTTTTCCCCTTTTCCCCTTAACTTCTCCGATTAATCCGTGATATCTCGGATGAGGATAATTCTGAGAACTTGAATCGATTTTTATCACAACTTTTTCCCCAATTTCAAAATTTCTTAAATACTTAGTTATACCTTCCTTTCTTTTATCTTTTTTTAATTTATGTCTTGCTTTCCTGAGTTTTCCATGACTGAACTTTGCCATAAAGTAATAAACTTTAAATTTATTAGTTGTTTAGTTTTACAATAAATCTCACCAAATCTCTTCGGGACTTCGCTTAATCCTTATATATTATGTGCAATTTGCTTCGCTATGGCAAATTTAGGAGGATTTAAATAAATCTTTAATTTAATAAACTATGAAGAACGCACTTTTGATAATTGATGTTCAAAAATTTTTCATAGTTCTCATAATGGCAAAGAATACCATAAAAATGCCATTGAAATATTAAAAAGAAATGCGGGAAGCCTGCTCGCAAACTCTGCGGATATCTTATAAAATTCTTGCCACGTTGTGCTTTAGCTCTTTCTGTTCAAGGTACACAATATTCTGCGAATAAAAGAATCTACCCAATGTAAGTTTGGCGAAAGCGAAACCAGAAAGAAAATTGCAGAGCAATTTGAATTGTTATCAATCTTTGCAATTCCATTCTTTAAAAAATCTATCTAAGAATTGTTTCATAAATTTATGTCTTTTTTCTGCGATTTTTTTGGCTGTTTTTGTGT
>Ga0190334_1000922_pt1 | contig 13286 bp, 13 predicted proteins | sample 48720478_MG_FD_161270 | JGI IMG/M metagenome (GOLD analysis project Ga0190334, IMG submission 161270) | Hydrothermal vent sediment bacterial communities from Southern Trench, Guaymas Basin, Mexico - 4872-04-7-8_MG | ecosystem: Environmental > Aquatic > Marine > Hydrothermal vents > Sediment ...
CTCGCCACCCCGGCCAGAAGACGCGCGGTGATATGACGAAGAGATTCAGCGCCACCTGGCAGATCCCGAAATCCTTCAACAGTCAGACTCCGGGCAACAATCCACAACACGCGGTATGTGTCAGGCGAACCGACAGGTGTACATCGCATTAAAATTTTTCTTAACTTGACCTTTAAAAGAAAAAACATGCCAGGCCACCCGCCCGGCCACATGCCGCCGCCCGTTAGGGTGCATTAAACAAAACAAAAAATCCTGACAAATGGTTATTGAAATATGCAGTGAAACAATATAATTATGAGGATAATTTTAATAAACTGGAGATAATATGAGTGAACTAATAAATAATTCAGAAAACAGAAAGAATAAACTAAAAGAGTTAATCCTTAAATTACACGATGGGCAATCAGAAAACGAAGTCCGAAAAGAACTAATGGAAACCCTCAGCCAAATACCATATGGAGAAGTGGTAGAAGTTGAGCAAGAATTAATTGAAGGAGGTCTGCCCGAAGAGGAAGTTCTAAAATTATGTGATGTACACGGTGCAGTTTTACACGGGAATATTGACCTTTCTGCTTCAAAACAAGTTCCTGAAGGACATCCCATAGATGTAATGATCAAAGAGAATGCAGAGCTAAAAAAACTTGCCAATCAAATTTCTAAACTGATTGAAAAAATCACAGATAGTAAAAACTTATCTGGAAATTCTGAAATTTTAGAACTCAGAGGTTTTTTTAATGCTCTTTTTGATGTTGACAAACACTACAAAAGGAAAGAGTATTTAATTTTTCCATATCTTGAAAACTATGGGATTACTGGACCTCCAAAAGTTATGTGGGGTAAACACGATGAAATTCGTGAACTAATTAAAGGCAGCATTGAATTACTACTCACAGAAAATATCACGGTTGATGAATTACTTGCCTCATCAGAGATTATTTTAATGCCTGTTGTTAATCAAGTAATTGATATGACAAAAAAAGAGGAAGAAATTCTTTTTCCAATGTCTTTGGATAAATTAACTGATGTTGAATGGTACGAAATTGAAAAACAATCGTTGGAAATCGGTTATTGTTTATATGACCCACCTAAAAGCTGGAAACCTGATTGGGCTACCGATGATGCACTTACCGAAATGAATAAAATAGGCGGGAACATTCAACTGCCATCAGGGAGCTTCTCAGTTGAAGAATTGTTAGCAATCCTAAACCACTTGCCTATTGATATGACATTTGTTGATAAAGATGATAAGGTAAAGTATTTTTCGCAAGGAAAGGAAAGAATTTTTCAACGGAACCGGGCTATTCTGAATAGAGATGTACGATTATGCCACCCGCCTGCAAGTGCGCATATTGTTGACAAAATCATTGATGATTTTAAAAGCGGGAAAGAAGACCGTGCCCCATTTTGGATAAATATGGGCGGAAAAATGATTCACATTGAATATTTCGCTTTACGAAACGATAAGGGCGAATACTTAGGAACCCTTGAAGTTTCCCATAATATACAAGGGTACAGAGACCTTGAAGGAGAACAAAGAATTTTATCATACACAAAAAAATGAATTATGGAAAATCATAAATTAATAATAAGTCCAAAGACGAAAGTCTTACAGTTAATTGAAACCTATCCGCATCTTGAGGATGTTTTAATTAATTACGTGCCGGCATTTAAAAAATTAAAAAATCCAATTCTTAGAAAAACTGTTGCAAAAATCGCGAACTTACAACAAGCAGCAGTAGTTGGAAAAGTTAAAGTTGAGGATTTGATTAACTTATTAAGAAAAGAAGTTGGACAAGACACTATTGAAATGGCAAACGAAGTCAATTACAACACCAAACAACCTGCTTGGTTTGATTTGTCAAAAGTTAAATCAGAATTAGATGTAAGAGAAATGCTTAATACGGGAGAACAACCTGTCAATCAAGTAATCTCTGACCTGAACAAAATAAAAACTGATGAAATATACAAAGTTATTGCCCCATTTGTTCCAGCTCCTCTGATTGATAAAGCATTAAGCCTTGAAATTGAACATTGGGTAAAGGAAGAAGCAGAAGAATTATTTATCGTCTATTTCAAAAGGACAAAAGAATAACGCACCCTAACATTTTGTATAAGTAATGGCAGGCAAAGTGCTAAATATCAAGGTTTGTAGCTCGCTCAAACTACGTAACGGTTTGACAGGAAAGTACCTCGCAAGCTGCCACTACTCATACAATTTACCGTTAGCAACAAGGCGAAAAAAGACATGCGATTATAAAAGTTCGGTGCAAGCTTGGAGGAATTTATTTTGTTTTTCTCCCCTCGCAAGAAGAAGAAGGGACACCCCGACCCACATTGCAACACATTTCCAAGCCCCCACAAGCCAATGCCCAAACCAAAGGCTTGTAAAAAAGCTGTAATTTAGCCTACACTCCGGTGTTTAATTGTTACATTTGAACGTTGATAAAACTGAGAAAATGAAAAAGGAAATAGACGACAAACTCAACTCGAGAGATATCAAGCCAACCGCAATGCGTGAGTTGGTTTTGCAAGTTTTAATTGAACAAAAACGGCTATTAGTTTATCTGAATTAGAACAAAAATTTGAAAAAGCCGATAAAGCCACTTTATACTGGACTCTTAAAACCTTTGAAAAAAACAAACTCATACATAATATCGACGACGGAAGCGGAGCGGTAAAATATGCGATTTGTCAGGACACATGTAAATGTCTGCCCGAAGACCTACATGTCCATTTTCATTGCACAAAATGTAGCCAAACCTATTTTAAATGAAATGCCTATTCCCGAAATAAAATTACCTCATAGCTTTTCTCTCGAAAGCGTAAATATTGTGGTCAAAGGTATTTGTTCAAATTGCAAAGAGTAAGTTTGCAACTCGGTTGCATCAATTATTTGTTAATTTTGTCATTTCAACTTAGAACAAATTTAAATATCTGATAGATTGGAATTAACAGGAAAACATACGAGCAAATTTCTTATCCTTATTGCTGGACTATTTATTTTTGCCCATGCTGTTATTCCACATCACCACCATTTCGATTCCATTGAAGCTCATTCCGAGAATTTAGAATGCGAAACTACCAATTCGGACAGACACAATGAGAACCCGGATACTCATTGTCATGCATTTAATTTTATCATTTCAGAAAAATCAAGCGATATAGTTGTCAATTCATTGGCAGTTTCTTATCCCCATTTCGACCTTTTTAATATTGGTGTAAAACCAGACATAGCATTAAATATTAATGATGTAAAAACTACCAATTATTTTGGTATTTCACCACCTAAACCAATCTTCCTTTCTACCCATTCGTTAAGGGCGCCCCCCGCTACTGTTTAATTCTTTTCATATTATTTTAACCGATAGAGTATTTTATCGGCATTACTAATCACTTAATCTTTCATGTATGAAAAAAAGAGATTAAGCAAGCAGCAGCTTCTTGAAAAGCAAAAGCTTGATGAAAAAAAATTAACAGGACCATGCTGATAGGTTTCAGCATCCTTTTTCTATGCTCAATGTCAATTCTGACTTTTTATTCGTATCAGTACGACACAAGGCAAGGTTTGCCTGGCGCAAAATGGTATGGTATGGCAAATTAGTACCTAAGAATTGGATATCTATAAATGGGGATAATCTTCAAATCCATGAAAGCACCAAAGCGGTTTTTGATGACAAAATTTACTATTTCTGTGGCCAGAATGCTTCAATCATTTCGCAGAGCATTTCGAGGAGGTTGCTATTGTCGCAGATGCTGTTTTAGTAGATTCAATAAATAAATCGGATGCAATTATCGGTCTAAAAAAAGAAATAAGCCCGAATTGGCTTATTTCAGAAATAAAGAAAACATCAATGAATATAATGAATCAAAACACTAAAAATAAACTCAAGTTTCAAACAAATAAAACAGATATGAAATGATAAACAGAATAATATCTTTTTCAATAAAGAATAAGGCACTCATTGGGCTTATGACCATAGGTCTGATTATTGGTGGAATTTATTCCATGACCAAAGTACCATTGGATGCTGTACCCGATATTACCAACAATCAGGTGCAGGTAATTACCACCGCCCCCAACCTGGGCACCGAGGACATTGAACAATTTGTCACTTATCAGGTGGAGCTTGGAGTAGCGAACCTGCCGGGTGTTGAAGAAATCCGTTCAGTTTCCCGTTTTGGATTATCGGTTGTAACGATAGTATTTAAGGACGATATGGGAACATACCTTCCCCGTCAGTTGGTTAGCGAGGCATTGGCCGAGATAAAGGAAAATATCCCTAAAGGTTTTGCCGAACCGTTTATGGCTCCCATAAGTACGGGGCTGGGTGAAATTTACCAGTACACACTTGAGGTACAGCCAGGTTACGACACCATTTACGATGACATGGAATTGCGCACAATGCAGGAATGGATAGTAAAACGGCAAATGGCAATGGTTCCGGGTGTGGTTGAAGTAAACTCCTTTGGTGGGCGTGGAAAACAATACGAAATTTCCATCAACCCCGAAAAACTTCGCAGCATGAATCTAACCATATCAGACGTTTTTGATGCTTTGGAAGATAACAATCAGAACACAGGCGGGGCATATATCGAAAAGAACTTTCAGTCAAATTTTATCAGGGGCGAAGGTTTAATGCGTTCGCTCGATGACATCCGCAACACGCCGGTAGCCAATGTAAAAGGACAACCTGTTTTTGTGCGGGATGTAGCTGAAGTAAAGTACGGAAGTATTGTGCGTTACGGGGCTTTTACTAAAGACGGTAAAGGCGAAGCCGTGGGCGGTATTGTGATGATGCTGAAAGGAGAAAACTCCAATGATGTTATCAAGGATGTGAAAGAAAGAATGGCTTTAATCCAAAAATCATTACCCGATGGCGTGGAGATAAAACCATTCCTCGACCGCAGCAAACTGATAAAAAGCACTACTTCCACTGTTGCAGAAAACCTGTCGATTGGAGCGCTGATTGTCATTTTTGTGCTGGTCATATTTCTTGGGAATTTGCGGGGCGGCTTAATTGTGGCATCAACCATTCCTCTTGCCTTGCTATTTGCCTTTATCATGATGCACCTTTTTGGGGTATGGGCTAACCTTATGAGCCTTGGGGCTATTGACTTTGGCATTTTAGTCGATGGGGCTGTAATCATCGTGGAAAGCATGATTTTTTACCTGCACCGAAATGAATTTATCGGAAAAAAACTTGGACTGCCCCGGCGCAATGAGATAGCCTACAATTCTGCCAGTAAAATGATGAACTCCGCATTTTTCGGACAGCTCATCATACTTATTGTATTTGTCCCGGTGTTGGCTTTACAGGGCGTGGAAGGAAAGATGTTTAAACCCATGGCCATGACCTTTGGTTTTGCTGTGTTGGGTGTTATGTTGCTTTGTCTTACCTATATCCCCATGATGGCAGCACTTTTCCTGAGACCACCAGAAACAAATAAAAGAACCTGGGGAGAGCGTTTTATAGAAAAACTCGAAAATCTATATGAACCGTTAATTGAATGGGCTTTGCGCAAGGGAAAACTTATATTGGGAATTGCACTGGTACTTTTAATTTCAGGTGGATTTCTTTTTTCACGAATGGGAGCCGAATTTGTTCCACAATTGGACGAAGGCGATTTTGCTTTTCAGGCTTTCCTGAAACCCGGAACATCTCTTTCTGAAGTGAAAAATGCATCTACCCGTATTGAACAAATAGTGCTGGAAAATTTTCCCGATGAAATAGCATCCATACAAAGTCGTATTGGGGTTGCCGATTTGCCTATCGACCCCATGCCAATGGACATTGCCGATATTTTCGTCATCCTTGCACCACAAGACGAATGGACAAAGGCTGAATCGAAACAGGAACTGATTGAGAAAGTGAAAGAAAAGGTAAGTGTCCTGCCGGGTATAAACTATGAATTTACCCAACCTATCGAGATGCGGTTTAATGAACTGCTAACCGGTATTCGGGAAGATGTGGCTATAAAGTTATACGGCGACGACCTGAATATACTGGCCGACAAAGCTGCAGAAATCTCCGGTTTAATTACAGGGATTGAAGGAATTGAAGGAATAAAAGTAGAAGCAACCCGCGGATTGCCTCAAATAACAGTCAAATACAACCGCACTAAAATAGGGCAATACGGTTTAAAAATAAAAGACCTGAACACAATGGTAGAAACCGCTTTTAGTGGTGGCGTTGCCGGGGTTATCTATGAAGGGGAACGCATGTTTGACCTCGTAGTCCGCCTCGATGAAGCACACCGCCAAAGCATTGACGACTTACGGAATTTATTTGTAAACACACCCGATGGAAACCAGGTGCCACTAAAAGAGGTAGCAGAAATCAGCTATAAGCCCGGCCCTATGCAAATAAGCCGCGATAATACCAACAGGCGTACGTATGTAGGTATCAATGTGGAAGGCAGGGACGTTAAATTGTTGGTAGAAGAAATACAGCAAACCCTCGATGAAAAACTTGAACTGCCTCCGGGTTATTATATCCGTTACGGTGGTGCTTTCGAAAACCTTGAACGGGCTTCAAAACGATTGACTTTGGTTGTACCGCTTGCTCTGGCATTGATATTTATGCTGGTTTTCTTTGCCATTAAATCGCTTAAACAAACCCTGATGATTTATGTGGCCATACCACTGGCAGCCGTGGGTGGTATTTTTTCGCTTTACCTGCGCGGTATGCCGTTCAGTATTTCGGCTGGGGTTGGTTTCATTGTACTGTTTGGCGTTGCCGTGTTAAACGGATTGGTATTGATAAGCGGTTTTAACGAGTTAAAAGAAGAAGGAGAACTCTCCCTCGGCGATATTATCAAAAAAGGTTCCATTCGCCGGGTGCGCCCCATATTTTTAACCGCATCAACGGATATACTCGGGTTCCTGCCTATGGCTATTTCAACATCTGCAGGGGCGGAAGTGCAACGACCACTTGCCACCGTGGTTATCGGCGGAATGTTAACATCCACACTTTTAACACTGGTCGTATTGCCCATTTTGTACAAAATGGTTGAATCGGGCAAAACCAGACTGAAAGCACCTAAGCTAAATACAACGGTAATAACCCTGCTGTTTATCATTGGCGGGATTGGGATTTCGGGCGAATTAAAAGCTCAGGAAAACACGGTTACTCTTGAGCAGGCCATATCACGGGCAAAAGAAAACTACCCTTCGTTAAAAGCTGCATTGCTCAATGTGGAGAAACAAAAAGCCCTGAAAACCGCGGCTTACGATTTGGGAAGTACTTCCATCTATACCGGTAAAGAGGAAACCGGCAACGCTGCTGTGGGTATTCAAAACCAAATTGGGATAGCACAATCGGAAATTGACCTGTTTGCTATACCTGCCAAAAATAAACTGAATAAATCACGTATCAATCTGGCCGTTTCAAAACTTGAACTGACCGAAAATGAACTGGTCAGAAACGTGAGCCTGGCATGGTATAGGGCACTGGTAGCAAAAAAGCAAACCGAATTGTACAAACAGCTCGACAGTATTTATGCCAATTTCCTTAAAGCTGCCGAGTTGCGTTTCAAAACCCAGCAAACGTCAAAAGTAGAATACCTGTCTGCCTCTGCCAAATACAAAGAATTGAGGTTAAATATGAAACAAGCTGAAAGTGAATATTTGGCTTCCCTGCAAATCCTTAACCAGTACCTTATGTACCCCGGTGGTGTTGATATTGCCGATGCCGGACAGGAATGGGAAGAAACTGTTCATGCTGCCTTTACAATGGATACATTAAACGCTGTCCCTCTACTTAATTATTACAAGCAACAGTTGGATGTTTCCAAAGCAGAGTGGAAAGCTGAAAAAGCAAATTTTTTACCTAAACTCGATTTGGGTTACTCGCTGCAATCGGTCGATGGCACATCGGGCTATTATAGTTGGGAAGCGGGTATTTCTGTTCCTTTATTGTTCTTTTCCCTGTTGGGAAAGACAAAAGCCACCCGCATAAATTACGAGATAACCGGTCAGGAATACAGGCAAAGGGAACTTGAACTGAATGCCACTTACAAGGAACTTTTGAGCCGTTACAGGGTAATGAGCGAGGTGCTGGAATATTATAAAAACGAAGCTCTGCCGCTTGCAACCGAACAAATTGAAGCAACCAATCTGGGTTATCGGTTGGGAAGCCTCAGTTACATTGAATTTATCCAGAATACCGAGTCAGCTATAAAAACAAGGCAGGAATACTTATTGCGGCTGTCGGATTTCTTTGAAATCAAAGAACAATTAGAATACATAACAGGTCAATAATTTTAAAACCAGATAATAATGAAAACGAAAATATTTTTAGTTCTTATTGCTGTAGTAGCTCTTATGTCGTGCAACAGTAACAAAAAAGAAAACAGTGAAGCCGGGGAACATGCGGAACATGAAAGCCCCGAAGGAGTAGTTAAGTTGAACGAACTTCAGCGTGAAGCCTTAAATCTGAAACTGGGCAATTTTCAAATGCGCAACCTTACCACACTTGTAAAAACAAACGGCCAGCTTGAAGTACCTCCCGCTGCCAGCGCTGATGTTACCGCCATTATTGGCGGCAATGTAAAAAAAATCAAAGTGTTTCATGGCGATAAAGTAAATAAAGGTCAGGTATTGGCCATATTGGAGCATCCCGATTATATTGCCATACAGGAAGAATTCGCCGAAACTGCCAATAAACTGGAATTTCTTGAACAGGAATTTGAACGCCAGAAAGAACTGTTTGAAAACAACGTAGGTGCAGGAAGGGATTTCCAGCAGGCCAAAGCGGAATACAACACGGCAAAAGCAAAATACGAAGGTCTAAAAGCGCGCCTGCAATTGCTGAACCTTTCGCCCGAAAAAATTATGCAAGGCAATATTTCAAAAACCATAAACATTTATTCGCCCATAAACGGCTTTATCAATGAGGTAAATATAAAAGTTGGCTCTTACGTTGATGCAAAGGACAAACTTTTTGAAGTAACCGACAACACGGCCATTCACGCCGATTTTATGATTTACGAAAAAGATGTGCATTTGATAAAAGAAGGGCAAAAAGTGCATTTTACGGTTTCAAACCGTCCCGATGAAGAACTTACCGCTACCGTTTTTGCCATTGGCAAAGAGTTTGAAACCAATTCAAGGGCAGTTCATATTCATGCAAAAATCAACGAAAAGGTATCGGGGCTAATACCGGGCATGTACATTTCGGGCCATTTGCACACCGATGAAAAATATACACGGACACTTCCGAACGATGCCATTATTGCCGAAGGTACAAAATCCTACATTTTTGTACTCGACAACCAGGCGCTCGAAACACACGGCCACAATGAAGCTGACGAAAGTGGTGAAGAGCATGTTGGGGAAGAAAACCACGAAGGGCATGAACATGGAGATGCAAACGATGACGATGCAGAAAATAAAATGGCATTCAGGATGGTTGAGGTTATCCCCGGCCTAAAAGATGAAGGATATACCGAAGTTCAACTGATTAATACCTTACCTGAAAATACACAGATAGTAATGAATGCAGCCTACTATTTGCTGGCCGATATGAAAAAAGAAGAAACTGAACACGAACATTAAAATAAGGAAATGATGAAAGAAATAAAAGCATTTGTAAGACCAAATAAAGTGGATAACATTATCCGCCATTTAAAAGATGCCGGTTTTGAAAACATGAGTATTTCATCGGCAGAAGGGACTGGAAAATTGCAGGATGAGGATGCATTTGTGTCCCAAAAATTTTCCATTACCGACAGCGAAGTGGCCAAACTGGAACTGGTAGTTAAGGATGAGGATGTTGACAAGGTAGTTCAGATTATTTCGGAACAGGGCAAAACTCTTAATCCCGGTGATGGTTTGATTTACGTTTCTGATGTAAACCAAATTTACCGGGTAAAAGACGGCTTGAAGAACGGGAAATAGCTATTAAAGAGTGGCAGCTTCACCGTTGCCACTAATTTAATTGTTATCAGACATATAAATGATTATTTACTATAAAAAGAAAAATGAGATTCTGATTAAATTTTGCAATTAGGTTGCATTAATTATTATTTATATTTGTTTTAAACTATTAAAAGTAATTATTATGAAATATTATTTTGAAAAAACATTGAATTGCTCTTTTGATGAAGCTATTGAAAAAGTAAAAGAAGAGCTTAAAAAAGAAGGCTTTGGAGTTCTTACAGAAATTGACGTACAAGCCACACTGAAAAAGAAACTTGATGTTAATTTTAGGAATTATCGGATATTAGGTGCATGTAATCCACCTTATGCCTATAAAGCATTAAGTGCCGAAGATAAAATTGGAACAATGTTGCCTTGCAATGTTATTGTGCAGCAAATTTCAGATTCTCAGGTAGAAGTTGCTGCAATTAACCCAATAGCTTCAATGCAGGCAGTTGAAAACAAATCGCTTGGAGAAGTGGCATCTGAAATTACTAATAAACTGGAACAAGTCATTGCAAACGTTTAAATCAATTGTCATGAAAAGCATAAAAATCATTTCGATGCTATTAATGGTTTTCTCTATTCAATCGTTAATTGCCCAGGAAAAGGAAACATTCTATTTTTCAAAGACAGTTGAAGGAAGTTATGAAGAAATAACTCAATAAACTAAAACCGTTTTGAAAGAACAGGGATTTGGGGTTATAACTGAAATTGATATGGATGTAAAATTAAAAGAAAAGCTCCCCAATATTGAAATGAAACCTTATATGATATTGGGTGTCTGCAATCCGTCATTCGCTTATAAAACTTTGCGGGTTGAAGAAAATATCGGTGTTTTTCTTCCATGTAAAGATGTTATAAAAGATATAGGAAATGGTAAAATTGAGGTGGTAATTGTTAATCCAACTGCATTAATGGGTATGCTGAATAAACCAGAACTTGCAACCATTGCAAATGAAGTTTCTGAGAAATTTCAGAATGCGCTTAGAAATTTATAGAAGCTTATGTACTTGTTTATTTTCTATTGTGTATTTCTGGTAGCTCTATTTGTAATACCAAGCTACTTAACTTACAAATAAACAGGTATTTATCCTTTTAAATTTAGTTAGGTTTGGTTCATCTCGCATTCCTTATAATTTTCTTTGCTCAACGCAATATGGCTAATGAATGGCGTATTGGAATCGACAACGAAAATAAGGTTAACCTAATCACAAATGGTATGTTTGGTATATCTCGTAATCCTATTTTTCTTGGAGTAATCACCGTATTTATCGGATTATTTCTGATAATTCCAAACGTTGTCACGGCTATATTTTTAGTTTCAGGGGTTTTGGTTATTCAGGTTCAGGTAAGGCTCGAAGAAGAATTCTTGCTTAGCATTTTAGGTGATGAGTATAAAGATTATATGAATAAGGTTAATAGGTGGTTATTATAAAATTTAATTAGATGGGACGCAGTCACGGACATAATCATTCACACACAAATAACTATAACAAAGCGTTTTCGGTAGGAATAGGTTTAAATATAGCATTCGTTGCAGTCGAAGTATTTTATGGCTTAATAGCAAATTCTTCGGCACTACTGGCAGACGCAGGGCACAATGCAAGTGATGTACTTGGTTTGGTGTTTGCCTGGTTTGCCGTATGGATGTCATCTAAAAAGCCGACAAAACGATTTACCTATGGATTTAAGAAAACAACTATTCTAATTTCCGTATTAAATGCCTTTCTTCTATTTGGTGCAGTGATTGCTATTGGTTGGGATGCAGTTGGAAAATTTAAGAACCCTGAACCTGTTGCAGGAACACAGGTAATGATAGTTGCTGGAATTGGTGTTTTTATAAATACCATTACCGCTCTTATGTTCTTAAAAGGGCAAAAAGATGATTTAAACATTAAAGGGGCATTCTTACACATGGCCGCCGATGCCGGTGTGTCGTTAGGTGTTGTTGTATCTGGTTTGTTAATTGTAAAAACGGGATTACAATGGATTGACCCGGTAGTGAGTTTTATAATCATACTTGTAATATTATGGGGGACATGGAAACTTTTTACCGAATCAATCAGGCTTGCATTGGATGCAGTCCCAGATAATATCAAATTTGAGAATGTAAAGTCGGCAATTCTTGAAACAAGTGAAGTAATGGACTTGCATGATTTACACATTTGGGCATTGAGCACAAATGAAAATGCCTTGTCTGTTCACGTGTTAACATCAACTCAAGATACCGATAGTTTAATAAGTGATTTGCAACATAAATTAGCTGAGCAGTTCAATATTAAGCATGTTACTGTTCAGCTCGAAAAAGAAAACTTAAATTGTAAGAAATGTTAAAATCAGAATATCACATATCAAAAATGGATTGTCCTTCAGAGGAAAATATGATTCGCATGAAACTTGACGGTTTGGAGGTTATCAAGAAACTAGAATTTGATATTGAAAACCGGAAACTGACCGTCTTTCATTCCGAAGAAAACCCGGAAATCGGGAAACACCTGAAAGAACTCAATTTAGGCGCTGAATACAAAGAAACAATACCTGTTCAACAGGATAAATTCATTGACAATACATCGGTACAATCGAAACTACTTTGGACAGTACTAATTATCAATTTTGCTTTTTTTATTATTGAAATCACCACGGGTTTCATTTCAAAATCCATGGGTCTGGTTGCCGATTCACTGGATATGCTGGCAGATGCGCTGGTTTATGGTCTCAGTCTGTGGGCAGTAGGTTCAACGGTAATCCGCAAGAAAAAAGTCGCCAAATTGAGTGGCTATTTTCAACTGGCATTGGCTCTGCTGGGTCTTTCAGAGGTAATACGGCGGTTTGTCAGTTTTGAAGCCGTGCCGGATTTCAAAACTATGATTATTGTTTCCATATTGGCATTAATTGCCAATTCAGTTTGCCTATATTTATTGCAAAAATCAAAAAGTAAAGAAGCCCACATGAGAGCCAGCATGATATTCACATCAAACGATATAATTATCAATACCGGCGTGATCATTGCAGGAGTATTGGTTTTGTTGACCCAATCAAAGTATCCTGATTTAATCATCGGTGCAATTGTGTTTTTAATCGTAGTCATGGGAACTTTCAGAATATTAAAACTCGGAAATTAAACAGAGCATGGCACATTCGCACGAACATACTACTCAGAAAGGTCACGGCAAGGCATTTGCCATCGGAATAGGATTAAACATCATCTTACAAAAGAATGAAAGTTGCTGTTGTTTTTTTAACAAAATGGAAGTGCAGCTGAGTTCTGATAAAAAGTATTTTGTTTATATTTAACATTTGAATATTAGTGGAGTCCATCCTATTTGTAAGCACATTGGCAAGCTCCTAGAGCCAACGCACAACC
>Ga0190334_1000923_pt1 | contig 13253 bp, 10 predicted proteins | sample 48720478_MG_FD_161270 | JGI IMG/M metagenome (GOLD analysis project Ga0190334, IMG submission 161270) | Hydrothermal vent sediment bacterial communities from Southern Trench, Guaymas Basin, Mexico - 4872-04-7-8_MG | ecosystem: Environmental > Aquatic > Marine > Hydrothermal vents > Sediment ...
GAAAATAATAGCTATTATTTCCAAACAAAAGGCGACAATAATCCTGCTTCAAGAAATGATGAACTTAGGATAGGAGAAAAATTTATATATGGGAAGGCTGTTGCAAGAATACCCTGGCTGGGGTGGGTAAAGATAATGGCTATTGAAATACTTAAGCTAGTAACTTAAAAATGTTCTGCCCCAAATGTAAATCAATACTCGTACCAGTAAAGATGCCTAGAAGTGTGAAGCTTGTTTGTAAGAAATGTGGCTATACAGGCAAAGAAACACCTGTTATAAAAGAAAAGATTCAGCAAAAAGAAATTGAAATTACAAAGCATGAGGTGCCATTTCCAAAAGTAAAAATAAAATGTCCAAATTGCGGAAATAAAGAAGCATATTTTTGGACGCAACAAACAAGATCTGCGGATGAGCCAGAAACAAAGTTTTATGAATGCACAAAATGTGGCCATAGATGGAGGGAATACTCATGATTGGTTTGCTTGCTTTGGGATATTATGGAATTGTTGTTTTAGTTGTGCTAACAATTTGGGGTTTGTATTGGAAGATAAGAGGCTTGTGGAATTCTGCTAGAGATAGCAATAAACTTTGGTTTGCTTTAATTTTCTTTTTTAACACAGCTGGCATTTTGCCTATTGTTTATATATACTATGTTAGAAAGCGCAGAAAAAGCAAAAAATTTAAATAAAACAGGATTTTGCTTTTTAATATGGCAGAATTTTTGATAATGCCTGTAATCGTGCTTGGAATTGTTCTTGGTTTGTACGAGTTAATTCTTATCCATAAGGATGAAAGTTTTAGAGGAAGCCATTGGCTTGGGCATGGATTGCATTGTGTAGCAATCATGATAGTTGCTTTGTTTATAACAATGAATACAGAATACTTTCTTGAAATTACTGGATTGTTGGAAAGTGGAATACCATTTATTAGTAATCCACTATTGCTAAGGATAGCTGTAGGTATTATTCTAAACATTAAGATGCATGCTACTTCTGCTGTTATTCGCGGCGGAAGACTTGCTACTAGAGGCATGGCAGAACATTGGACACATACTACAATTATTTCTGCTTTAGTTGTTATAGCACCTTATGTATGGCCTTACATAGCTCCTTTACTTCCTGAATGGCTGCAGTAAGCTTTTAAATCTTGCGAAAACTATAAAAGCAAGTAAGAAATATGTTATTTACAATGAAACTCGTGCTCGATGATGCAAGATTGCTTAAAGAACCGATTAGCATAATCTCCGAGCTTGTGAATGAAGTTAAGCTGAAATTCTTGAAAGATAAAATCGAGCTAATAGCAATGGATCCTGCTAATATTTCTATGGTTGTATTTCATCTTCTTGCTAGTGCTTTGCAGCAATACGAGGCTTCTGATGAAGAGATTGTTATAAGCTTAGATAACTTGAAAAATATATTAAAAAGAGCAAAGCCCAATGATAAACTGGTTATGGAATTGCAGGATAACAAGCTTAAAATACAACTTAAAGGTGAGTCCATTAGAAATTTTGATTTGAGCTTGCTTGATTTAAGCGTTGCGGATCAAAAAGTTCCAGAGTTGAAATTTAATGTTAAGGTTAAAACAAACACTGCTTTGCTCAACGAAGCAATAGAAGATGCTAGCGTGATTAGTGATGCTTTATGTTTTGCTGTTAAAGACGGTAAGTTCTTTGTTGACACAGAAGGAAATTTTAGCAAAGCAAACATAGAACTAGCTTCAGAAACTTTTGTTGAATCTTCGGTACAGGAAGCAAGAGCAAAATACGCTATTGAGTACCTTAAGAAAATTGCAAAAGGTGCGAAGCTTGCTGATAATGTTACCTTGCAATTTGACACAGATTATCCTTTAAGGGTTGATTATGAAATTAAAGATAAGCTTTTGCTTGCTTTCTTGCTTGCCCCAAGAGTTAGCAACGAGTAAAAAGTTTTATAAATTACTTTAATGTTTTATTTTTATGCCTAAAAAAGCTCAAGTTACTGCCTTTATAATTGTTGGTGTTAGTTTTGTGTTAGCTATGGTGTTTATTTTCTTTTTAAGAAATTCTATTATAGAAGCTGTTAAAGGTGAAGCAGGAACAAGAGCTATTTTGAATAACAAAATGAATTCTATCGAAAGAAAAATTTATGAATGCATAGAAGACTTAACTGTACCTGCTATTAAAACACTTGCTAAACAAGGTGGAACTTTTAATAATATAAATTATATTGTTTTTAATGGAGACAAAATAGAATATCTCTGTGAAATGGGAGAAGAAAAAGGGATAAATCATCCACTTTTGTTAAATGATGTAGCAAGTAGGTTAGAAAATTACCTCCAACCAAAGTATGAAGAATGTATTTCTTTAGAGGATTTTAGAACTAGAGGTATAGAAATGGATGCTGGGGAGATGAAAACAAACATAACCATAAAAGACAAACAAGTTGTAGTAGAAATTGTTTGGTCTATATCTTTAGAAAGAAAAGGCATTAAGGTGGAGAAAGAAAAATTTGTAAGAGAAATTGATCTTCCTTTAGGGAAATTGATTGAAGCCGCGAATGATGTTCTTAATACGCATTGCTTTGCCGGGACTTTTAATCCTTCGTTGTATTCTATTTCACATAATCATGAATTTGCTGTCTTAAGATATTATGTTGGAAAAAACGTTGTTTACAAAGTACTATATAAAGACACAAAATATGGTTTTCCATTTCAGGTAGGGATTAAGAATGTCCAAGCTTAGATACACTAAAGCGGTATTTCAAATTTTTATAGTATTGTGTTCTATATTCTTAGTGTACTTTACACAGGATGTAGATGCTGGGTGCTGTGCAAAATTTACGATAAACGGAGAAGTTCATTATTGTGAAAGTTTACCAAGTGGAGCGAATTGTGAAGGCACTAATAACCCACAAGTGGATTGTGTTTATACAACCCTTAATGGTGCTTGCCAAAAAGTTACTTGTTTTATAAATAATGTATGCCATTACAATATGCCAAGAATAGAATGCGAAGAAAAGGGTGGCACTTTTAATCCTCCTGCAGAAGCGTGCCAAGAGGGATGCTGCCTGTTGCCTGGAAATTGTTTTCTTACTACTCAGGCTGATTGTGATGCAAAACACGGGACTTTTAGGCAAGATATCCTTCTCCCACATGATTGTATAATGGAGTGTAGAGGTACAGAGCGAGGATGCTGTGTTACTGATGAAGGCTGCACATTTGTTAAAAGAGAAGATTGTGAAAACCTTGGTGGAGGGTTTCATAATGGAGAATTTTGTTCAAGTTCAAACCTTCAAAACAAATGTGGTTGTGTAGCCCACAATCATACTGGTTGTTTGGACTATGATCTTAACCATGTTTATTGGTTTGATAGTTGCGGCAATCCAGAAGAACCAAAAGAGGAATGTCCAGAAGGTATTGAGATTTGTACAGAAAGTGATGGGGAAGCTTGGTGTGAGGAAATAAGCTGCGAAACCACTTGGGATAATCCAATAATAAGTATAGATGGTGTCCCTCGAAAAAATGGCGAGTCATGGTGTGAATATCATTCTCCCACTGGTCCTGGATTGGATTTGCCTGGGAGCACTCATTATATTCACTCTTGTGCATATGGACTTGAACATGCAGAGCCTGCTGTTCCCGAGGGAGGAAGGGAAAAAATATGTGTTGCAAAGGAGCAAGATTTTGGAAATGGATTGATAATGAGCGTTGCTTTAAACTTGGAGAATAGATATGATGACTGTTTACAACAAACAACAAAAGAAGCTTGTGAGGATGCTTATTACAGAGATTGTATTTGGATGGGTGGGAAATGCTTACCGAGAGTGCCGCCTAGCAATACCAATTTTTGTAACGAAGGGGATATGGTTGTTACAACAGTATGGAAATGTCGCGTAACAGCAAGTGGTAAAAGATGTCGCCTTACAAGTTCTGAAGAATGTTGTGAAGACGAAGATGATTGTAAAATAGTTAATAGTGTTTATGCCAATGAGGGAAAGTTGCATGAAAAAGACAATTTTAATCTAAAGAATTTAAATTATTTTTGTATGAGTTTGGGAGATTGTGGCGCTTCTCTTAATGTGGGGAACACTTTTTCTGGAAAGGGATTTTATAGAGATTGTGCCTTAAAAAGCCATTGTAAAGATGGCGATGCGAAGAAGTGTAAAAAAAGGGTTGGTGAAGAAGATTGGAGGAGTATGTATGGTGAAACTTTTGCTACAGCTACACCTGGATTTAACTTTAAATTTGGTACTACAGAAGAAGAACCTAAAGATTATTGGGAGAGGCTTGGTGACGATTTAGAGAGTGGTTGGTATAAGCCCTTAATTATAGGTTTGGGAGCAGACATGGCAATAGCAGGTATTTTGGCTTCATTTCCCAGTATAACATTCGGGGGGGCTTTTATGGCGTTAATGTGTACTCCTGGAGGTTGGATTATTCTTGGAATTGGCCTTGGCGGGTTTTTAATTTGGGAAATAATTTCCAATCTTTTAGAAAGTTGCCACACAAAGGATGTAACTATTGATTGTAAACCATGGCAACCACCAGAAGGAGGAGAAGAATGCTGGAGATGTTCTGCTCCAGACACAGAATGCAAGAATGGAAAGTGTGGTTTGTTACCAACTGATGAAGACGGCAATGTAATAGATGGTTATCAATGTTTAGAATATACATGTTGGAGTTTGGGAAAGGCTTGCCAATTTATACCTGGAGACCAAACTGTAGATGGAATTTCAAAATGTATTAAAGTCCCACCACCAACAGACGTTTCACCTCCAGTAATAAAAATTGATAGAGATAAGACATTGAGTTCTCTAAAATGTTGTACAACTAACTCTCAAAAACAAAAGTGCTCAGAAACAAGTTGTTCGATTTCAGAAACAGGCTTGTCAGCAACCATTAGTCCATTAGTTTCCACAGAAAGGGTTATAACAATTACAATTAAAACTACATATTCAGATGATAGCCCTTATTTTACGGTTTGTGGAGTCTCAAAAGAGCCCCCCACTCCTGAAAATCCATTAAGTGTAGATTTTATGAACCTTTTAGATTATGGATTAGCAGGCTCTGAGCATAACATAACAATTCCAAATGTTGAACTAAAAAGTCTAGACTACGGCGAAGAACTAAAATTGTATGTAAAATGTAAACCTGCAGAAGGTGTACCAGGAACAGAAACACCAGTTCCTTTTGTTATTACAATGGTGCCACATTTTGGGCCTGATCTAACACAACCCGTAATAGAATGGTTTGATCCGTCTGCACAAACACCACATAATTTCGTTGCACACGATGCAGAATCAAAAGTTGTGATATTTGGAATTAGTGAGACAATAGCTTCCGATCCAATCTTAGGAACGAGAGGCGAGTGTAGAGTTTCCAGAGAAAATGTACCTTTCGATCAAATGGATCCAGAGAAATCGGTAGTAATTTGTCCAGAACCAAGTTTAAATCAACAGCAAATTTGTAGAACAGAGCTGAGAAATTTTGTTGAAGGAGAAAACAAATTCTATTTTGCATGCAATGATACTTCTGGTAACATAGGGCAAACTGTAGAATATACACTAATAAAAACACCACCGCTAAACATTACAGAATTCTATCCAAGTTCAACAGAATGCTATTGGCAAGATGGAGAAATTAATTGCTACACATATAACATAACACTCAGAGCAGTTACACAAGCTGGAGCTTTAAATGGGCAAGCCAATTGCTCTTATGGCAAGTCAGAGACAAACATAATAGATCAATTCTACCAGACAGGAAGCACAGAGCATATTCAGCCAGAATTGTACTTCTTTGCTCCAGGAAGATATACTTATTATGCTATTTGCCAAGATGTTGCAGGAAATAAAGCTGTAAAAAGTGTGACATTTAACATTAGAATTGATAGAAATCCACCAGAAGTTAAAGCAGTTAAAAAAGAACAAGGAAATTTGGTTTTGACAATAAGCGACGAAATACCAGAAGCTGTTAGTTGTGAATATGCCCATGAGTCATTTGTTGCTGGTAAGGGTACTGCCATGCAATCAGACATGCAAGGACACTTCTATGCTGGTTACAAAGAGAATAGTATTTATTATATTAAATGCTATGACAAATTTGGCAACGCCATGAAAACTTTGAAAGTGCTTACTTAAATTTTAGAATAAATGAAACTTATATAAAATTTATAAGTTTTGTTTAGTCCATCTTAAAAATCTAGTTTTATTAAAAAGGAATTGCTGATCTTAACGCTTCAAAGTGTTGAAATAAAAAGTTTTATAAATTACTTTAATGTTTTATTTTTATGCCTAAAAAAGCTCAAGTTACTGCCTTTATAATTGTTGGTGTTGTTTTGTTAATAATAGTAGCTTTAATTTACGCTTTACGCGAATCCGGAACTTTCGTGCCAACGCAAGAATTTCTTGGGTTAAAACTTAATTATGTTAAACAAAAAGTTGATAGCTGCATTAATGAAACAACTCATGAATTTATGAATAAGGTTTCTATGCAAGGTGGTATTCTTGAGCCAGCAACATATCGCTTATATAATGGTTATGAGGTTGCTTATCTCTGTACAGACATTCCTGAAACAGATCTTTGCCTCAATAACATGCAAAGTTTAGCAAATATTAAAACACAACTTGAAAATTATTTGAGAGAAAAAGTTCCAAGTTGCGTGAATGTTAATGGAATGAAAAAGAAGCTGTTCTTTCCAGAAATAAAAGATGCTAGGTTTGATGTTAAAGCTGATATTTTAGAAGACAAAATTATATTAAGCGTAAGCTATCCTATTACATTGATGAAAAAAGAAACTAGCTTGAGCTTAGAGGATCATGATGTTGCTGTAAAAATACCGTTTGGAAGATTGTATGATGTGACTTATGATATTATTAACAGCGAAGCCACTACTGGGACATTTTTTCCTTTGGTGTATATGCTTGCCAAACGTGGCAAGGTTGAAATTTACAAGGATCAACCATATCCTGACAAAGTTTATGTGCTAACAGATGCTGAGACAGGATTTAAGTTTCAGTTTGCCGTAGAAGGTGAAAGCGAACATGAAATGGTATAAGTTAGCTTTGCTACTTGCAATTGCAATTTTTATTAGTGCTAGCTTTGTTTATGCTCAAGATGTTTGTTGTGAACTAACAAAGAGTGGACAAACTTGTCAATATGCGCCAGAATCTGAATGTGCTCCTGGTGCTCATAAAGCACAAACAAATTGTTATTTTACTAGTTTCTGCAAACCAGTTTGTTGCTTTATAGAAGATGAGGGAAGATGCCAGGCAAACATGCCTTTAGCTACTTGCTTAGCAAACAATGGAACTTTTTCTGACGATGCTAGTTGTGAATCTGTTGCCCAATGTAAAAAGGGCTGCTGCTTGTTTGGAACAGAGGCAAGTTTTGTTACAGAAGTAAGGTGCAGATTGCTTTCTAAAGTTCATGGTGGATTGAATGCAACTTTTAGAAGTGATATCACGGATGAACTTTCTTGTGTTAATCTTGCAAGAAAACAAGAAAAAGGCTGCTGTGTAAAAGCAGAAAACGATTGTGTTTATACAACAAGAGATGCTTGTGGATTGCCGACCAGTGTAAGTTTTGGGGAAACAGGTTTCTTTCCTGATATATATTGTTCCAATCCAAAATTAGGACTTTGTCAATGTACAAGTCATGCTAAAAAAGGCTGCTTACCAGGAAGCGATGATGTTTATTGGTTTGATAGTTGTGGCAATCCAGAAGATGTTGCTAAGCATTGCGATTATGCCGAAGGTGAGCTTTGTGGCAAAAATCCAAATACTGGTGAGTATGATTGTTTAAGTGTTAACTGCAAGGCTCCGTATGATATTTACGATAAAGATGGTAGAATTTTGTGGAGTAAAGGTAGCGTTATTAAAAATGGCGAGTCTTGGTGCGAGTATGATATCAATCCTGGAAAGTGGAACAAAGGAGATATTCCTTTGGGCAGAAGTAAGGACTTGCCTGGATCAAGATATTATAGGGGAATTTGTATTAATGGTAAGGTACTTGTTGAACCTTGTAAGGATTATAGGGAAGAATGGTGCGTAGATGATGAAACAACAGTTGGAGATGAAGAATATCATGTGGCGGCTTGCATAGTAAATAAGTGGCAAGATTGTCTAGCTCAAACTTCGAAAAGGGATTGCGAGAATTATTACGCAAGAGACTGCAAATGGATAGATCTTGGTGATGGTGAAGGTTATTGCTTGCCTTACATTCCACCAGGCTTTAGATTCTGGGAAGGTGAAGGTACAGATATTTGTGGTGCTGCTAATAGCGAATGTACAGCTTTGATCTATATTAGTGGCTTGGCAAAAGCTGCTGGGGACCCTAAAGCTCTAGAAGATCTTGCTGAAGTTACACATTGGGTCGCTAATCCTTTTGGCGATCAAAATACCCTTAATACAATTTGGCAAACTCTTACTGGGACTGAGGAGATAGGAGAAGTAAAGTGTATTGAAAATTGTGGGTGTTTTAAAAGAGAAAATATGGTTGGAATGATGAATTTTTGTAGATCTCTTGGTGATTGTGGGGCGCATTTCAATGTAGAAGGTATAGCTACACTTAACGGATTTTTAAGAAGTCCAAAGGACGAAGGTGATTTAGAAGATAAAGAAAAATTTGCTGCTCATGCTTTTTGCCAAGAAGAAACTCCCAAAGGAGAAGAGCATCCTCCAAAGTGTAAAGAGTGGTTTGGCGATGCTTTAGAAGAAAAAGATCTTCTCCATTGGAGATATACAAAATTAGAAACAGGCGCTCCCGAAAAAGGGAAAAAGAAAGAAGAAGAAATGTATGGAACTCTTGCAACACAATTTTTAGGTCATGGCATCAGGGCTGGTATACGCGACGCTATTATTTTAGGGCTTGCTAAAGGAAATCAACCTGTTGTGAGACAATTTTTAAGAAGAGCAATCTCTCCATTCCGATTAGGTTTGCAACCGCTTATAAAATCAAGAGAGAATAAATTCTCACAATTTATGGAAGAGCTTTTTAAAACTCCAGATTGGATGTACAAGCCAGGTGATGTTGTAGCAGATAAGGTTCTTGAAAATTTTAAAATTACGCCGCCTGCCGAACCACATGTGGTTACTCCCAAATATGATTTGGGCAAGTTAAATAATATTTTACAAGAAAAAGGTATTCTAAAGGAAGGCGAACTTGTCTCCCAGGAGAATCTTGGGGATGTTTTAGAGAAGTTTAGACAACAAGACCCAGGGGGTTATGCCGATTTCTTAAAAGACCAGGGAGTTAATCCTAAAAGCTGGCCAGGAAGATTTTCTAAGGGGTTGAATATTGCTCAATGGATTTGGGAGGGTATAAAGTTATACGATTCGCTTGCAGCAGAAACAAAAGAAGTTACAATAAGCTTCGAATGTAAACCATGGCAAGCTCCTTTAAATCCAGGCCAGCAGCAATGTGAAGCTTGCAATCCACAAAAAGGAACAAGAACAGAATTCTTAAAATGTTCAGAATACAAATGTAAAAGTCTTGGCCAAGGTTGTGAATTGATCAACGAAGGAACAGGCAATGAAACTTGTGTTGCTTTAAATCCTCGTGACGTTACACCACCAAAGATTTCTCTTTACAAAGAAGGTTTACCTGTTGATTATAGGAACCACATTAAAGAAACAACAAGGGGTTATGAAATTACAAAATCATTTGATGCTTATCAAGTGTTTACGCTAGCTATCAAAACAGACGAGCCAGCAAAATGTAAATTCAGCTTAGATCCACAAAAACCTTATGAAGAAATGGAAGGCGTGTTTGGCTCTGGAATATTTGATTATATACACATTCTGCAAACAGTTATCCCCCAGGCAGATGTTATAAAATTTGCTCAAAATGGAACAATGTCTTTTGCTCCATTGCCTGGATTGGACTATACTTTGTATATTAAATGTAAAGATGCTAGGGGAAATCCAACACCAGGACCAGCGTATTACATCAAATTCCACATTGACCAAGGTCCAGATGTAACACCACCAATAATAGAAGGATTTAGCATACCAGACGGAACTTATGTAAAATATGGCATTAATGAAACAGACATAACAGTTTTTGTTAACGAGCCCGCTGATTGCAGATGGGATTTAACTTGCAAGAACTTTGAACAAATGAATCACAGCTTACAATGCTCCTCTACGCCAGACGACATTGGTCTTTATGAATGTACAGGAAAAATATCTCCAATAATTGATCAAGTAAAGAATGTATTCTACTTCCGCTGCAAAGATCAACCACATAAAGCAACCAGCAACCAAGAAAATGAGAGGAATGTTATGGAAGACTGCGAGGGTCTTTCTATTAGAGGTTCGCAGCCACTAGAAATAAAACAAATACTGCCTGCAAACGGCACTGTTATTTATACAAGAAATGTTACGCTTAAGGTGGAAACAGCAAAAGGCGCAACTCTTGATGGTAGAGCAATTTGTTATTTTGGCGAAGATGTTGCAGATATTAACTTAATGACAAAATTCTTCAAAACAAATTCCAGCGTGCATGAGCAAGTATTAACACCAGTAAGAAGAGAAAAGCCATATACATATTATGTAGCTTGCATTGACTATGGTGGAAACATAGCAAGAGCAAATACAACAATAAAAGTTATAGCAGATACAACCCCACCAGCATTAAGGGCTATTTATCTTGAAAAAGAACTTGGAAGAATAAAAATCATACTTGACGAGCCATCAGAGTGCCAGTACTCCTTAGAAGGAGAATTTACATTTGGCGATGGCACGCCTATGAATGTTGATACCACTGAACATGAAGCTCCTTATCAGGAAGGTGCTGATTATTACATAGAATGCCTTGGTTCAAGTAGCAACATGCTAAGCAAGTTCCTTGTGCACACATAAAAATGAAAAAAGCCCAATTACAACAAATTTTTATTTATATCTTTGCTTTGATTGTTATTGGCTTAGTGCTTTATTTTGGTGTTAGGGCTTTAACAGGCACACAAAAAGTTGCTACAGCAGTAGAGCTTGAGAATTTTATTTCTGATGTTAGAAGCGAATATGAAACAATACTAAGCTTAGGCCCTGGAAGTTATGAAACCGAATCTATCTTTGCACCTTCAGGAATAACAGAAATTTGTTTTACAGCAGATCAAGTTTCTGAAGCTAATGCAATTAACGAGGCAAGTAGTGCAAGCATTGGCAAGAAAATTTATGGTTTTAAACAAGCTGGTAGCCAAGACAATGTTTTTATTATCGATGCTAGAGGAACTGTTCAAAGATCCTTCAAGCTTGAAAAGCTAGACATTGATAATTCCCAAGCTGGAAATGAGACAGCTTGCTTTAAAGTTGCTGGTGGAAAATTCAGAATAAAATTTGAAAACGCTGGAGATGTTGTTAAGATAAGCCATCCTTAAAGAGAAGAGCTTTCCATAAAGGAACAATTTTTAATACTTTCTTATTAATCTTTAGCTTTTTTGATTGTCCTTGGTAGATTAACAAACCATATTTTGCTTTGTATTCCTTCAAGAAATATTTGATGTTTTCTAAATCTTTGCTTAAGATATCTTTTTTATTTTTTACTTCAACCGGAATTAAACTTTTATTTTTAACTATTAGGAAATCTATTTCCTTGCTACCATTTCGCCAATAATATCTAGCATCAAAACTACTTGCTATTACATTTTCTATAATAAAATCAAGATTTTCTGTATAGCAAAATAAAGGTGTCCACCAATAGGCGTATACCTTTTGCAGCTTTCTGGAAGATGCTAGCATACTAGGTCTAAAGTTCCTTATTCTCCTTATCAAATATGAAAACTCCATAAAATAAATGTGATTAACTAATGTTTTTTTGCTGATTTTTAATTTTCTAGAGATTGAATCATAGTTAAGAATCATGCCTGGATTGGAATAGAATATCTCAATCAATTTAAAAAGAAGTTCTCTATTAACATTTTTGAATTTTTCAGGTAGATCTTCTCTTACTATCCTGTCCAATATTGTTGTTCTTAAAAAATCTTTTATTCTTGCTTTTTCTTTCCAATCCACACATTCAGGAAAAGTTCTTGTTAAGTAATTTTTTAACCCTTCTTTTATTTCTTTTTCCCAGAGCTCTGGTTGTTTTAAGAATTTTGACTTATTTTTTAATTCCAAGTACTCTGAGAATTCTAGAGGGTTGATGTTAAGCATGAAATATCTTCCTGCAAGTGCTTTTATGGCTTCGCTTTCTAAAGCCACAGAACTCGATGAAGAAAGTATAAATTTAATATTAGGAAATGCATCGTAGATTAGCTTTATTTTTGAAGCCCAGTCTTTGAGTTTAGTAACTTCATCAAGCAGCACGTATATTTTTTCTTTTTTCCATTCTACTTTTGTAAGGTTTTTATAAGCTTCAAATATTTGTGTAATTTCCTCGATTGTTTTATCAAAGTTAAAATACACAATCTTTCTGGCAGAAACTTTCTTGAGCAAGAATTCCACTAGCTGATAAAGCAAAGTTGTTTTTCCAACCCTTCTTAAGCCTGTTATTATGATTATCTGTTTGTATTTAAGCAATTTGATAAGCTCTTTAAATGGATGTCTCTTGTATGGCTTTGCAAGTTCTTTACTGATTTTTTCTTCTTTCCACCAAGGGTTTAAGATTTTTAGAGTTTCTTTTATCATAAGTTTCCAAATGGAAACTAATATTTAAAATTTTCGTTTCCAAATGGAAACTAATATTTTTTAATTTCCAATTCAAATTTATATTGTTGCAGATACAAGCAATAAATTTATTAACTGAAAAAAATTAAAAATTCCAATGAAGTCACAAGCACAACAATTTGCCTGGATGTTTATTATTATCGCTGGTGCTATAATCATTGCTTTTTTTGTTTTGATAACTGTGCGTTACATGTCTTTACAAGAACTTAAAGAAAATGCAGAAGTTTCTTTGAGTTTGTACAATCAATTATATGGCTTGAAAAAGATTTCAACGCAGGCAGCCCTGCCAATAGATTTGTTGTTTCCAAGGAAAATAAGTTTTTCTTGTGGAAGCTTCCAAGTTGGAAATTTTTTAAGTTTATCTTTGTCAAAACAAATTGTTTTTGCTCCTTCTAAGATTGAAGCAAATAAGCTGCTTGTTTGGATGGTTCCTTGGAAGTATCCATTCTTTGTTGATAATGTCTTTTTAATTTCTTCACCAAAAGAAAGCTATACTCTTGTTTATGATACAAGCAGTGCGGAATTTGTAAGAAAGATTCCAAATTTGTTTAATTTAGCAAAAACACAGGGCACGCCAAGCACAATAGCAGGAAAAACAATTTCTCTAACCAG
>Ga0190334_1000924_pt1 | contig 13212 bp, 13 predicted proteins | sample 48720478_MG_FD_161270 | JGI IMG/M metagenome (GOLD analysis project Ga0190334, IMG submission 161270) | Hydrothermal vent sediment bacterial communities from Southern Trench, Guaymas Basin, Mexico - 4872-04-7-8_MG | ecosystem: Environmental > Aquatic > Marine > Hydrothermal vents > Sediment ...
ATGTTGAAATTTATGGAACAGTTGCAAATTGCTCTGTTTTAACTGTAAGAGAGCAGGGAACAGTTGATTCCAAACCCATCAGATATCTCAAAAAAGGCGATGTCGTAAAGGTCATAACAGTCGATAATGGCTGGGCACATCTTGCAGATGGTGGTTTTGTTTCAGTAAAGTATCTCAACTTTAGCTACAAAATCAATCTTTAATTTAGAAAGAATAAAAAAGGGGGCTTTTTAAAAAGCCCCCTTTTTTTTTGCACAAAATCATTTCTTATCTATGGTACTTTTAAAAAAGATAGAGATTTTCGGTTTTAAAACATTTCCTCTGAGAAATGAGATTTTTTTGAAAGAGGGGGCGAATGTAATAATAGGACCTAACGGAAGTGGCAAAAGTAATATATTAGATGCCTTGGTCTGGGCATTGGGAGAGACAAAAATCTCCAATTTAAGAGGGGGGAAAACAGAAGATATAATTTTTGTGGGAAATAGCAAAAGAAAACCTCTTGCATCTGCTGAAGTTTCTCTTGTTTTCTCTGATGAGAATGGAGAAGAGAAGATAATTTTCAGAAAAGCCTTTAGAGATGGTGAATCCATCTTCAGATTGGACTCAAAACGGGTTAGATTAAAAGACATAACAGAGGAAATCTATAAATTGGGGATAGGTGACAGAAAATATTTTTTTATTGAACAGGGGATGATTGGGAATATAGTAACCATGGGAGCCCTTGAAAAAAGAGCACTAATAGAGGAAGCAGCCGGAATTTCAAGATATAGAGAAAAAAAGAAAGAGGCATACAGAAAATTAATAGAAGCGGAAAACAATCTTAATGTACTTAATAATATACTTGAAGAGGTAAAAGCAGAGCTTGAACTATGGGAAAAAGAGTTCGAAAAACTTAAAAGTTATAAAACTTTAAAAAAAGATTTTAGGGATATAAGAAAACAAATCTTCCTTTTAAAACTAAACTCCATGGAAAAAAGAAAGGCAGACATTCAAAAGGTTTTAAAATCCCAATGGGAGCAGATGGAATCATTGAGGACTTTTTATAAAGAGGGAGAAAAAGAGCTTTCAAAATTAGACTCAAAGTTCTGGCAAATTGAGGAGCAAATAAACTTAAAAAAAGAGGAATTTTACAGAGAAAAGGAAAATCTTGAGTTAAAGAGAAAAGAACTTCTCTCCACAGAAGAAAAACTGAAGACAAATAGAGATAGTTTTTTAAAAAATAAAAACTGGCTTGAAAACTCTGACAAACTTATAAGTGAACTTGAAAGCAAATTAAAAGACATAAAAGAGTCAATAGAAACTCTTGAGAGTGAAACAGAAACCTTTAGAATGCAGAAAGAGACTCTTGAAGAAAATCTTTTAGGTAAAAAAGAAGAGCTTAATTTAGTAAAAGAAGAATACAACAGGATTCAATCAAATCTTCTTGATGTGATTTCCCGAAAAAGTGATATAAATAACAAAATAGTTTATATGGAAGAATTTACAAAAACATCATCAAATAAAATAAAGAAAATTGAAGATGAGAAAAAAGAGCTTTTGAAAGAAAAAAAAAAAATTCTGAAAGAAAAAGAGGAAAAGGAAGGTATCAAATATACGGATTTTACTGATAAGATAGCCGAGCTTAAGAAAAAAAGAGCATTATTCCAAGAAAAAATAAAATCAAAAGAAGAGGAAATAAAAAAGATAGAATTTTCCCTTCAAAAGCTCATTGCTTTGGAGAATGAATACAAAAAGAGTCTTACTTCAATAGAAAAGGAAAGAAAATCAGGAATAGGGAACAATCTTTCAATCAAAAAGCCCTTACCAGAACCGCTGGCTTTTTTTTTAGAAGAATTATTAAGTCTTTTACCTTTCGAAGGTAAATTTTTAGAAGGGAATTCTTATATATTAAAGCAAAATAAGAGAGAAGACATCTATAAAGAATACATAGACTCACCTTTTTCAGATTATTTTCCGAAAGTTAAAAAGGCAAAGAATCTTTCAAATGCAATAGAACTCTGGAACAAAGAAAAAAACAATTACATAACAGAAGATGGTTTTCTTATCACGATAAATGGAGAAATATACAAAGGCAAGAAAAAAGGATTTATTCTTTACAAAGAACTTTTAGATGAAACTTTAAAAAAAATTGAAAGAGAGGAAAAAATCCTCAATAAATTAACAAACGAACACAATAGACTTAAAAGTGAGCTTGATGCTATCAACAAACTTATAAAAGAATTTGAGAGTAAGCAAAATTCTGAAATCGAAAAAAAGAGAAAAAATGAAGAGGAAATCCGAATACTTGATACGAAATTGGAAAATTTGGAAAAACAGATTTCTATTATTACAAAAGAGAAAGAAACGATAAAAAAAGAGCTTTTCACTTATAAAGAACAATACACTAAATTAGTTGACAAAGCTAAAAAAATAAGTGAAGAAGAGGAAGCAATTGAGGAGCAAAAAGAAATTATCTCGGAAAAAATTTCTACTCTTGAATCAGAAATAGCTGAGATAGAGGAAGAGTACAAAATCCTAAACAATAAATATTTTGAGAGTGAAAAAGAATTTGTTTCCACAAAAAAAGAATTTGAAGGTTTAAACGAAAGAATAAAATCAGAAAAAAACAGAATAATAACACTTAATGAAGAAATAAAGATTCTTGAAAAAGAAAAGGATGAACTTGATAAAAAAATAAACACCTTAAAAAATGAGATATTGCAACAAGAAAAGATAGTTAAAGCAAAAAGATCCGAGCTTGATGAAATTACGGAAGAGGGCTCAAAGATCAAGGCAAAAAAGAGTGAGCTTGAAAAGAGCCTTAAGAAACTTAACAGGAAGCTTACTTCTCTTAACAATAGTGTTAATGACAAAGAAATTGAAAGAGCCACGATTGAAAGAGATATTATAAATTTGGAAGAAAACATCTGGAATGAACTTACTATGACCTTTGAAGAGCTGAAAAAAGTTGAGATAACGGACAATGAAACAAGTCTCCTTAAGAAAGAGGAAGAGTTAAAAAATGTATTTGAAGAGCTTTCTGAGGTAAGATTTGAAGCTGAAAGTGAATACATAAAATTCAAAGAAAAAAATGATTTTTATACAAAACAAAAAGAGGATATTGAAAATTCCATAGATAGCATTAAGGAAGCCATTGATAAAATAGATCAGGAAAGTATTAAAAGATTTACAAATACACTTGATAAAATAAACTTTCATTTTAATGAAGTTTTTAAAATACTGTTCGGAGGAGGAAGCGCAAAGGTTAACCTCTTAGATGAATCGGACATACTAAACTCAGGAGTTGAGCTAAAAGTAAAACCTCCCAGTAAAAAACTTAAAAATATTCACCTACTTTCAGGAGGGGAAAAGGCCCTTGCTTCAATAGCATTTCTCTTTTCAATGTTCAGATTCAAACCCTCCCCTATTTGTGTACTTGATGAAGTTGACGCACCTTTGGATGAAGCAAACATATCAAAATTATTAAATCTAATAAAAGAGATGAAAAGCACCACTCAATTTTTAATCGTTACCCACAATCCCAAAACATTAGAGATAGCAGATGCAATTTACGGGGTAACTATGAATGAGCCGGGAGTTTCTCTTGTATACTCAATTGATGTTCCTGAAAAATACAGGGAATCATAAGCTTTTATATCATTCAAGCAGAAAAAATATTGACTATTTGAGCTGTTTGCTGTAAACTTTTAGGAAATGAAGGGAATAAAAGAGAGAATAGAAAAAATAAGAGAAAATATTAGTTCGGTTAAAGAAAAGAAAGGTGTAGAGCACGAGATTAAGATTATTGCTGTCTCAAAAACCTTTCCGTCAGAAGCTATTAAAAAGGCTTATAAAGCAGGGATAAAGGAGATAGGAGAGAATCGCTATCAGGAAGCAATTAAAAAGATAAATGAACTTAAGGATTTTGACATTAATTGGCACTTCATAGGCACTTTACAGACTAACAAAATCAGAAAAATTATGGAGAGTTTTTCAATAATTCAATCAGTTTCAAAAACCAAACATATAGAAAAGATAGATGATATAGCAAAGGAAAAGGGGATAAAATTTCCATTTCTTGTAGAAATTAATATAGGAGAGGAGAAAAGTAAATCGGGCTTTTTAAAAGAGCAATTGGATGAAATTTTTGATTTTATCAGCAAAAAAGATAATGTTTTAATGAAAGGTTTTATGACAATTCCTCCTTATGATCCTAATCCTGAAAATTCAAGAAAATACTTTGTTCAAATGAGAGAAATTTATGAAAAGTATAAACCATTTTCTTCCGATAATATAAGTGTGGAGGAACTTTCAATGGGAATGAGTGAAGATTATATCATTGCAGTTGAAGAAGGCGCTACAATGGTCAGAATAGGAAGAGGAATTTTTGGAGAAAGGAGGTATGAATGATTCTTATAGGGAATTTTCTCAGGGCAATAGGAGCTGTGGGGGATCTTATTGCAAATATATATATTTTTCTTTTAGTAGCTGCTGCCTTCATATCTTGGTTTGTAAGATTTCCTGTTCATCCAATTGTAAGAATACTTTATGAGATAACAGATCCTCCACTCAGATGGGTAAGAAGAAGAATACCATCTGTTTATGGAGGAATAGATTTTTCACCTATAATCGTAATAATAATCATTTATATTATTAAATTTACAATTTTTGATACGCTTTATGCGTATGGAGAGGCTCTTTTAAGAAGGGGCCTAATAGGAGGTTAAAATGAGTTTAACACCAACAGATATCCAGAAACAGGAATTTAAAACAAAATTCAAAGGTTATGATCCTGAAGAAGTAAGATCCTTTTTAATTTATATTGCAGAGCAATTTGAAATTTTACAGAGGGAAAGGGATAGGCTTGAAGAGGAGAATATCAAACAAAAGGAAACAATAAAAGACCTTATGAGTAGAGAAGAGCTTTTGAAAAAAACCATAATGTCAACGCAAAAGTGGGTAGATGAGTATAAAGAGAAAACTTTAAAAGAAAGTGAGCTTATAATTAAAGAGGCAGAATTAAAAGCAGAAGAGATAACAAAAGATGCCTATGAAAAAATCAGAAAGCTTGAAGATGAAATCGGAGATCTTAAAAGGACAGAAATGGACACATTATCCGAAATAACACGCTTGATTGAAGATTTAAAAAGGATTAAGGAAAGAATAGAGTTGAGAAAAGAGCAGGAAGAAAAAATAAGAAGCATACTCGGAGAATAATTTGAACATAGAAGTCAAAGTTATACCTTCAGCTAAAAAAAAAGAAATTCGCTTTGAAAATGGAATATTTAAGATAAAAATTAACTCAAAACCGCAGGATGGAAAAGCTAACAAAGAGATGATTGAATTTATTTCGAAAAAGCTTAAAATAGCGAAATCCAAAATAAGTATAATAAAAGGAGAAAAACAAAAATCAAAACTCATAAAAATAGAAGGAATTGAAAACTTTGATGAAATAAGATATAAATTATTAAACTAAGAAAATTAGGAGGTATTTATGGTTGCACAAAAAAAGAATAAGGATCAAAAAGTATCAAAGGTGCCTGAGGATAGAAGGAAACAGGCTCTTGAAACAGCAATAGGTCAGATAGAAAAACAGTATGGAAAAGGATATTTAAGAAGATTGGGAGATACGGATGTAATAAATATTCCTTCTATTCCGACAGGTTCAATCAGCCTTGATGCTGCTCTGGGAATAGGCGGACTTCCGAGAGGAAGAATTGTGGAAATATATGGAAATGAAGCATCAGGTAAAACAACACTTGCCCTCCACGCTGTAGCAGAAGCCCAGAAGAATAGAGGAATTGCTGCATTTATAGATGTTGAACATGCTCTTGATCCCAAGTATGCATCAACTATTGGAGTGGATATTGAAAATCTTTATATTTCTCAGCCAGATTACGGAGAGCAGGCACTTGAAATTGCAGAAACTCTTATCAGAAGCGGAGCTGTTGATATTATAGTAATAGACTCTGTTGCAGCTCTTGTACCAAAAGCAGAGCTTGAGGGAGAGATGGGAGATGCCCATATGGGACTTCAGGCAAGACTAATGTCTCAGGCACTCAGAAAGCTCACAGCTATTGTCGGAAGATCAAGAACTTGCCTTATATTCATAAATCAGATAAGGGAAAAAATAGGGTTTTTTATGGGAAGCCCTGAAACAACGACAGGAGGAAAAGCTCTTAAATTTTATTCATCAGTTAGAATTGAGGTAAAAAGAATTATGAGCATTAAGGAAGGAACAAGACAGGTCGGAATAATGACAAGAGCAAGAATAGTAAAGAACAAACTTGCAGCACCATTTAAAGAGACTGCTCTTGAAATAATCTACGGAGAAGGTATCTCAAAAGAAGGAGAACTAATAGACCTCGGAGTGGAGTTAGGAGTAATTGAAAAACTTGGTACATGGTTTTCGTACAAAGGTCAGAGATTGGGACAGGGAAAGGCTAATGTTAGGAATCTTTTAAAAACCAAAAAAGAGCTTGCAGCAAAAATAGAAAAGGAAATAAGAGAAAAGCTTGAAAGTCAATGATAAGAATATTCTTTAAGCTCTTTTTCCTGTTTTTGGGAGGATATGTTCTCTATTTAATTTATAAAATTCTTACGGAACCAATACATAAGGAAACACAGAATAAAAATAAGAAAGAGGTTATAAAGGGAGAACTTGTTAAAGATCCTGTTTGTGGAATATATCTGCCAAAAGAGCAAGCCATTAAATTAGAGTATAAAGGCCAAACATATTATTTTTGCTCTGAAGAGTGCAAAACAAAATTTTTGGAGGAGAATTCCAAATGGTAAAAAAGTGTATCATACCTGCGGCTGGAATAGGAAGCAGAATGCTTCCCATAACAAAGGTAATTCCAAAAGAAATTTTGCCAATAGTAAATGAGCCGGTTATCTATTATGGAGTAGCTGAAATCAAAAATTCGGGAATAGATGAAATAATATTTATCACCTCTCTCGGTAAAGAGTCAATATTAAATTACTTTGATTATTCCCATCTTGAGGAAAAATATGAAGATAAATTAAAACATCTTTCCTCTATGATAAAGATAATATCTGTAAGACAGATTTTTCCCAAAGGGCTTGGAGATGCGATAGGATATGGAAAAGGTATAGTAAATGAGGATTATTTTGCAGTGCTATTACCGGATGATCTGATTTTTGCTGAAAAACCTGTACTCCTTCAAATGATAGAAGCTTTTGAAAAAAGACCCGGAATTTATATCTCTCTGATGGAAGTTGAAGAAAAGGATGTAAGCTCTTATGGGATAGTAAAGGGAGATTTTGTTGATGAAAGAGTAATAAAGATAGAGGATCTTGTTGAAAAGCCTTCACTTGAGGAAGCTCCTTCAAGATATGCAATAATAGGAAGATATATTTTACCAAAGGGAATTTTTGATATTATAGAGAATCTTGAAGCAGGGAAAAAGGGAGAAATTCAGCTTACGGATGCCATAAAAAAGATGGGAGAAAAAATCCCGATTTATGGTTATGTTTTTGAAGGCGAAAGATTTGACACTGGAAACAAAGCAGGTTTTGTAAAGGCAAATATAATGGCTGCTCTAAAAAGAGATGATACAAGAGAGGATGTATTAAAATTTCTCAAGGAGTTAGTTGAAAAATAAAGGTTTTAAAGTATTTTACACAACAGCGGATATAGGAATCTCCGTAAAGGGAAAAACTCTTGAAGATTTATTTGAAAATGCTGCAAGGGGGCTTTCCTACCTTTTGGTAAAAAAATTTAATTTCGTAAACAGCTTTTCTTTAAAGAAAATAAAATTAAAAGCTCCGTCAACAGAAGGTCTTTTGGTTAAATTTCTCAATGAATTGCTATTTTTTTATGAAATAGAATTTTTGCTTTTTACAAATACAAAATTTCACAGATTTTCTGACTCGGAAATTATTGCGGATATTGAATTCATAAATCTCAGAAATGGCAATTTCACGCCTTTTTATGATATAAAAGCCGCGACCTATCATGATCTTAAAATAGTGAAAAAGAGAATATATTATCATGCTAATATAATATTTGACATTTAATCTTACGAAGCTTCAGAGCTTAAAGCCACGAACCTCAGAGTCTCTTGTCCCTTACCTTTTCGTATTCATCTGTGTCTCTTGTTTTCCTCTTTACCACTTTTAAATATTTCAGCTTTGAAGCTGCTCTGCTGCTCGGCTGGCTCAGCTTTATGAAGACTGGAATAGCCCCGTTAGCCGTAGCTAACACTCACCTTTCAGCTTTTAGTATCTTGTCCCCTCTTATTCGGGTTTTTGGGATTTAATCAAAGATTTTGAACTGTTTTTAAAGATTTGATTTCCTCTCCATTGTAAATATGCAAAAGTTTTATTAAAAATTTCTTGATTTCACTTTGATTTTTAAATTCGATATTTCCACACTGTTGAGGAGAGAGTGTTTTTGTTAATTTTTCAAAAACAAAAAAGGATGAAGGGATTAAGATTGAGTTTCCTGTTTTACAATTATTACAAAAAACCTTTGAACCATCAGAGGATATATAAAACTCTTCAAACTCTCCTCTGTGCTTCCCACAAACAGAGCAAACTTCAAAATCAGAGAGCATCCCCTCTATCCTCAAAAACCAGATTAAAAAGTAGGAAAAGACTTTCTCCCCTTTCATTCCGTTTTTCAATCCTTCAATAATAGCCCTTAGTAATCGGTAAAGATTTTGCTGAGCAATATTATGAGGGGTAAGTTTTATTAAAATATCAGACATAGTAAGAAGATAATTGAATGAATCCAAATTATTAAAAAGAGAAAAATTATTTGAAATAATATTTACCTTTTCAATAATAGGTAACTCGGAACTCTCCTTTTCATACAAAATTATTTCCACCTCATTTAATGGTTCCAAATTACCTCCGAATCTGTTTTTGCTTTTCTTAGCCCCCTTTGCTATTCCTGCAATAACACCCCTTTTCTCAGTAAAAAAATAAACAATCTTATCTATTACTCCGGCATCATAATAGTAAAGTGTAAATCCCCTTTCCGTACTTCTCATTAAAATCTACACATGATAGAATGCTTTGGCAAGCTGCAAAAAGATAAAAAAGCCGAAGGTATCTGTAAACATTGAAACAAACATATTGGATGATAGAGCTGGATCAAGCCCGACAAATCTAAATGTCATCGGGATAAGAGTTCCCATTAAAAGTCCGTTTAAAATATTAAAAAATATACCCACACCAAAAATAATCACAATCCCCGCATCAATCCCCACTTTTAATCCTATAGTTTCCTGTAATAGTTTGTATGCGATTTTTATAAAAACAGCTCCCCCAAGGCCAACAACTATTCCCAATGCTATTCCAAGCAAAAAGTGTTTGAGAAGAAGCCTTCTTCCCATACGCCAGTCAAAATCCCCTACTGAAAGCTCCCTTACGACAACTGCATTTGTCTGATTGCCGGCAACTCCTCCGAGAGCTGCTACAAGTGGCATCAAAGCCGCAAGTATAACAGCATTTTTTATAACCCCCTCAAAATATGTAATAACTATTGCTGAAAAAAATGTAGTCAAAAGAGCAAGCATAAGCCAAGGTATCCTCTTTTTTATAGAATCAAAAACAGGATCCTGAATTCTTTCACCCTCGATAACACCTGCCATTCTGTAAATATCTTCTGTGGCCTCTTCCCTTATGATGTCAATAACATCATCAACGGTAATAACACCGACAAGTTTTTTATTCTTATCAACAACCGGGATTGCCACAAGATTATATCTTTCGACCTTTCTCGCAACCTCCTCCTGATCTGTATCCGTACTTACATGTATAATATCTTTTAACATTATATCTTTTAACTTTGTATTTGGAGGATAAAGCAAAAGCTTTTTTAGTGAAACAACTCCTACCAATTTGTAATTTTTATCAACAACATAAAGATAAAATGGCACTTCAACATCTGTCGCAAGCTGGATTGCGGCAACTGCATCACTTATTTTTGTATTCTCTTCAAGTGCATAAAAATCAGTTGACATAATCCTTCCTGCAGTATCCTCTTCATACTGCAGAAGTTCCTTAACATCTTCGGACTCTTCCTTGTTCATACACTGAATAACTTTTTCTTTTAAATCCTCTGGAAATTCCGATAAAAGCTCAGCAGCATCATCCGAGGAGAATTCATTTAAAATTTCCGAAATCTCTTTGGGGCTTAAATCCGAGAGAAGCTCAACAGCATCCTCGGAATCTATTTCACTTAAAACCTCAGCCAACATAGGAATATCTTTCTCTTTTAAAAGCTCAAAGATGATTTTTTTATTTTCAAAGACAAGTCTATCTAGAACTCTTGCTATATCTTCAGGCCTTAATTTTGAAAGGAATTTCCAGAGTCTGCTCTTTACTCCGGCATTTATATATCTTCTTACTGAGGATACCAAAATTTCAAAAGGCTCTTTTTTAGAAGTCATCCATTTTTTTATCACAGATTAATGTAAAAGTAAAGAATTCTTCTCCCCTTTTCTTACAAAAGCTCTACATTAAAGCCATTAATTTCAAAATCATAATTTATCGTATTTACCTTAATTATCGGAGGTATTTCCTCAAGAGTTTTTATTTCACTCTTCTCCAAGTATGCAAAACCATCTATCCCTTCGGGTGCTTGAAACCATAATCTTAGATATAGGTAATCATTATCTTCGTATTCAAAAATAGCATCAAACTTTTTATTTAAAAGCTCTCCTAATCTTTTGTTAAATAACTCATTTTGAATTTCATAAATTTTTTCCTTTCTTTCAATAGCAAGTTTCTCATTATTTTTACAGGAAAGATAATAGGAATCCGAAAGCGGTTCATCGGAGTAGGAAAAAACTCCAAGATGCTCTATTTCAGCGGATTTAACAAAAATTTCAAGCTCATTAAACTCTTTCTCTCCCTCTCCCGGAAATCCCGTAATCAAAGAGGTTCTTATGAAAGCATCCGGATGATTTTTTCTTATTTTTTCTATTATTTTCAAAAACTCTCTTCCACTTCCGCCTCTTTTCATAAGTTTTAAAATTTTTTCAGAAGAGTGCTGAAAAGGTATGTCAAAATAGGGAAGAACTTTCCCCTCCCCTATTCTTTCTATTATCTCATCGGACAAATGCATGGGATTAAGATAAAGGACTCTTATCCATTCAAAATCATACTCTTTTTCAACAATATCAAGAAGATTCACAAGCTCCGAACTTCCCCTGTCAATTCCATAATATGAGCTATCCTGAGAAACTATGTTAATCTCCTTTATGCCAATACTTTCAAGCATCTCAAGTTCACTTTTAATTGAATCAAGCTCTCTTGATCTGTATTGCCCCCTGATTTTAGGAATAATACAAAAACTGCACTTATGAGAGCATCCTTCCGATATTTTAAGATAATCCCAATACTGTCCGGTTAAAATAGCTTTACCTGTAAAATCAAATTCCCCCTTTGTATTTTTAGAAACCAAATTCTCTCTTTTTTCTATTAATTCAGGCAATTTGTCAAACTCATTCACTCCTATGAAAAGAAAAACTTCGGGATACTTTTTCTTTAATTCTTCATGATAAAGCTGCGTATAACATCCAGCGACTATTATCTTTCCATTTTTCTCCGGATTTTCAAGAGCTTTTTTTATAGCTTTCTCACTCTCTTTCCTTGAAGCTTTAAGAAAACCGCATGTGAAAATTATAGTGTAATCCCTTTTCTCATTTTCTTCTCTGAAATCATAGTCAGATTCAAAGAGTTTTGCTGCAATTATTTCGCTATCATAAACAGCTTTCGGGCATCCGTGAATGTCTATTAAAAAAGAGGGCATATTACGGGTAAAGATTGTAAAGTGTTCTCGGATAAGGAATTGCTTCCCTTATATGATGAATTCCAGTTATCCATGACAAAGTTCTCTCAAGTCCCAATCCGAACCCCGAATGAGGGACTGAACCATATTTTCTCAAATCAAGATACCACTTGTAATCCTCTTCGGAATATCCGTGCTCTTTAAGTTTTTTTACCAAAAGCTTATAATCATGGATTCTTTCGCTTCCGCCTATTACCTCTCCATACCCTTCAGGAGCAAGCAAATCAAAGCTGAGAGTGTATTCAGGGTTCTCCGGATCGGGTTGCATATAAAAAGCTTTTATTTTTGCGGGAAAGTGGGTTACAAAAACAGGTTCGTCAAATTTAGAAGAAATAATTGTTTCATCAGTCCCGCCAAAATCCTCTCCCTCAGGAGTTTGAGAGCCCTCTTCTTTTAAAATTTTAAAGGCATCCGTGTATTTTATTCTCGGAAATGGAGCTTTTATGTTTTCAAGCTTTGAGAGATCCCTTTCTAAAATTTCAAGATACTCCCTTCCTTCCTTTATCGTTTCCTGTATTATGTATTCCACGAAATTTTCAGCTACTTTCATCATATCTTCAAAATCATAATAGGCAGCCTCAGGCTCTACCATCCAGAATTCAATGAGATGCCTTCTTGTTTTTGATTTTTCGGCTCTGAAAGTGGGGCCAAAGCAGTAAACTTTTCCGAATGCCATTGCATTTGCTTCATTGTAAAGCTGTCCGCTCTGACTCAGATATGCTTTTTGATCAAAGTACTCAGTCTCAAAAAGAGTTGTCGTACCTTCACAGGAGGAAGGGGTAAGTATGGGAGTATCCACAAGCGTGAATCCTTCCTTTTTAAAAAATTCCCTTATTTTCCAGATTAATATGTCTCTGAGTTTTAATGTCGCAAATTGCTTTCTTGACCTTATCCAAAGATGTCTTAAAGGCATAAGAAATCCTATGCTGTGCTCCTTTTTTTGAATAGGATATTCCTCGCTCACCTGCACTATTTCAAAATCTTCTATGTCAATTTCAACACCACCGGGAGCTCTTTTCTCCTCCTTAACCTTTCCCCACAAAATAACCGAGCTTTCAAGAGACAATTCATCAAACTTTTTAAACTGAAGAGAATCTTTCGTGGGAGAAAACATAACAGTCTGAACTATTCCAGTTCCGTCCCTGAGCAAAATAAATCTTACCTTTCCGGAAGATCTGAGATTGTAAACCCAACCTCTGATTTCAACGGTTTCACCAATAAAACCTTTTAAATTGTTGACATACACCCATTTTCTCATAATTGAATGATTATAAATTAAGGGTTTTAATGTGTCAAGCTCTCATTCCCACATGAAGTTACAAATTAAAGATGTCATAAAAAGTTACAAAAAATTATGTCACATATTAAAAGATATAAAGTTTTATTTTAATAAAACTTCTTGTAGCGCG